>Ga0255342_1000415_pt1 | contig 74682 bp, 64 predicted proteins | sample wastewater_treat_3_FD_192416 | JGI IMG/M metagenome (GOLD analysis project Ga0255342, IMG submission 192416) | Wastewater microbial communities from Lulu Island WWTP, Vancouver, Canada - plant14 | ecosystem: Engineered > WWTP > Wastewater > Unclassified | place: Canada: Vancouver, British...
GTGTTGGATCCCTACAACCTCAATCCCGTTAAAAATAGCAGTTCTGGTCACTCCCCTTATCGCCGCATTCATACCGGGGGCATCACCGCCAGAAGTTAAAACTCCTATTTTTTTAATTTTTCCCATATTCATAATATAGTTTTAAATGAGCGCACAAAGGTAATATATTTATTAAAATGCCAAAGAGAAATACTCTTGTCAGATAGATGATACAACACCATACACTTTCTCTATCAGCCATTTAGGTGTTGAAGTAGCTCCACAGATACCTGCTGATCTCTTGTTTTTGAACCATGAAATATCAATTTCATCGGGTGATGACACAAAATAAGTATCAGGATTAATTTCTTTACTGATTGCATATAACATCTTACCATTCGAGCTGTCTTTTCCGCTTACAAATATTATTATGTCATGCTTGCGGGCAAATTCTCTTAGGGAAGGTTCTCTGTCTGAAACCTGCCTGCATATCGTATCATGAACATGCAGATTCTTTTCCGGATCGGCAAGCCCCTTTTTAATCATTTCTGATTTAATATTTTCAACAAGGGCGGAATAGTTTATTGTGTTCATTGTTGTCTGGGCAAAGAGCCAGACAGGTTTTGTAACATCAATTTTCGACAAGTCGCAGGGATCTGTTACCAGTATTCCCGAATTATCAATCTGCCCCATCAGTCCGTTGACCTCTGCATGACCGAGCTTACCGAAAATAACGATCTGTCCGTTTTCTTCCTTCTTGTTGATCCAGGTGTTTTTTATTCTCGACTGCAATTTACTTACCATCGGGCAGGTGGCTTCTATTATTGTGATGTTATTTTCCCGGGCAATGCGATAAGTTTCAGGCGGCTCACCATGGGCTCTTATAAGAACTTTCGCATTTTTCAGCTTCCGGAACTTTTTGTGGTCAATTGTTACAAGGCCAAGGCCCATGAGGCGTTCAACTTCTTTATCGTTGTGCACTATTGGTCCCAGTGAAAACACCTGTTCTCCCTTTCCTAGAGCCTCTTCCGCAACAGCTATGGCATTTTGAACCCCAAAACAGAAACCGGATTTTCTGTCAATTTCAGCTTTCATCTGTTATTCTGTCAATGAGGCTACGTACCCAGATCATTTGTTCTTCAACTGTCATTCTGCTATTATCAAGGACAACTGCGTCATCTGCCCGGCGAAGCGGACTGATATCCCTGTTTTCGTCGGTGATATCGCGGGACACAATATTCCTTCTTACTTCCTCAAAGCTGATCTTCTGTCCTTTACCTGTCATTTCGTCATGGCGTCTCTTAGCCCTTATATCTGCAGAGGCAGTCATGAAGATCTTCAGTTCAGCATCTGGAAAGACAACAGTTCCGATATCCCTTCCATCCATAACAATGCCTTTTTGTGCACCTATCTCACGTTGTAAAGCTACCATCCTTGTTCGTACCTCAGGGATAGTACTGACGGCACTTACGTGTGATGAAACTTCAATGCTCCTTATTTCTTTTTCAACATTTTCAGAATTCAGATGAATTTCAGAGTCACCGCAGCCGGGGTTATAAATAAAATCAATTTTAATATTATCAAGATCATTGATTATTCCAGGCTTGTAAGGTATGCCGTTTTTGATAAAGCCCTTTCTCATGCTGTACAATGTGACAGCCCTGTACATTGCACCGCTGTCTATGTAAATATAATTTAATTCTTTGGCAATGGCTTTTGCAAAAGTGCTTTTGCCGCATGATGAATACCCGTCAATTGCTATTACGATTTTTTTCTTCATTGGAATAAAAATACGGATTAACGCTTTAATAACAAAACTCTATTTACTGAACCGGCTGTAGATCTTATCGGTTTTCAATGCGAGGGATATGTGGGTCGAGGATCCTGCAAGGTGGTATGTTGCCCTGCCCAGTTCAAGATTGATCATTGAAGTATTGATCCCGAAACCCCAGGAGAATCCTACTGCCGACACCTTTGAATCGACTTGCAGTTCCTTTCTTCTCTGGTAATTATAACCAAAGCCAAGATAGAAATTCTTATGAGGGATAATCTCAGCTGACAGGATAGCATGTCTGAAAAGATTCTCAAGAAATTCTGACGACTGGAAAAAATTATTGTTCGGATCCTTATCATAATTGTGTGTGAGATCATATTTCTCCAGATGTCTGAGAGTAAGCGAAAATCTGAGTGGCGCATGAGTAAGTCGCTGTGATACTCCGGCAATGATCTCAAAAGGTAGTTTCTGCCTGTCCTCTCCTGCATATTTGGTAATTTGCAAACCGGCGTTGCGTATTACCATCCCGGCTGAAAAGAGTCCGGATTGATTGTGATATGCGGCACCCAGGTCGATTGCAAAACCGAAAGATGTATATTTTTCCAGATGAGATAATACCGGTTTAAAATCTATTCCGGCAGAAAAGTGAGAATTGATTTCCTTCGAATATGTCAGTATCATGGCATATTCTGAAGCCTTGAAAGTTCCTGTAATTATTCCTGAGGCATCAGCTTCGGTGAATGAACCATAATTCAGATAAGTGAGCCCGGCGCTGAAGTGTCCGATATTGTCGTATGATCTTGAATACATTGCCAGTCCGAAATTGATTCCTGCAAAATAGTTAACGTAATCAAGTACAAGAGTCTTTTCCATTTCCTTGTTCAGGAGAGCGGGATTATGGTAAGCCAGATTAAGGTTCCCTGTATTCAGGGAGACATTTGAACCTCCGAGGGAAGCAATAAATCCTGAGTGAGTGAGATTGAGGAACTCATACACATTATCTCCGCCTGTCTGGGCGTTCAGATTACATGCCATCAGACAGCCTGTTAGTATATAGAAGCTTTTTTTCAGCATGGGCGTGAATCACACCAAATATAAGAGATTTTTATTAAATGCTGCTAAACGTAAAATAGTATGAATGAATGGGATATAAGCGTTGTTATGTAATCAGGCAGTTTTCCCTGCCAGAACCGAAGCATTATCCACGTTCTTTCTGTGACCGTTTATCTGTGACATAAAGATACCGGCAATAACAATTATCATTCCAGCTATATTCTGAACAGTAAACTTTTCATGAAGGAGCAGGACAGAAAAGATAGCCGTTAGAATGGGAATGAAGTTTGTGAATATACTTGCTTTTGTTACCCCCATTTTGTTAACGGAGTGAGCAAACAGTATGAAGGCACCGCAGGAGGCAAAAACAGAAAGCTCTATTATTGGCACAAAACTCTTCAGTACGAAAGGAGTTTTCATGAAATGGCTTAAATCAATTGCCAAAAACAAAGGCAGGAACAGAATTGAGCCTATCAGGTTCTGAATGAATATGATAAAAACCGAACTGTATTTCCCAACAAGTTTACTTAATATGAGGTTGTACCCTACTGCAGACATTACAGCCAGGCTAAGCAATCCAAGCCCTTTTATGTTGAATGAGATGCTGCCGTTTCCGTTTAAAAGAAATACAATAACTCCGATAAAGGAAAAGGCAATGCCTGCGTAGTTTATGATTTTTAACCGTTCATTGAATATTATCCATGTGCCAAGAGTTACAAAAACGGGGATAGTCGAGATAATTACTGAACCAACTGTTGCTGAAACGTATACAAGTCCGAAGCTCTCTCCAAGGAAGTAAAGGAAAGGTTCAAAAAATGAAAGCAGAAAGAACAAGCTTCTGTCTTCTTTCCTGATCTTTTCCATACCCCTTGTAGCAATAAGAAAGATGGCAAGTATTCCAACTGCAAGGGAAAGTCTGATGAATATTATTGTTATTGGCCTGTATGTCTCATTCGCTATCTTGAACCAGATAAATGAGAATGCCCAGAATATCATTGCTAATGAAAGGGCGCCGTATAAACCTGTTGTCTTTTTCACTGATCCCGGATCTGTTTATTTTTTCCGGCGGCACGAATTTAAATCTAATATTTAAATAATTTCATTTTTTCCTGAAACAACACAAAAAAGTCAGATTTTTTAGAAATAGATCCGGAGCCTTCTATGAATGTTCAGTTATGCTTCAGCTGAATATGGATTTCCGGACCGAGGGCCTGGTAATCAGTTTCGAATGGGTGTCCGGAAATTAATCGGTAAATTGTTTAATAATCAGATAATGAATTAAATAATACATCTCAGTATTTCGAACATTATATAAAATATGATTAAAAGTAGTTTGAGAGTGTAGTATAAATTATTATATTTGCCGCCTCAAATAAATAAATAAAGACAGAAGCATTTGGAATACTTCACTTAATTTAATAGAAACACAAAATTTAACTAAATGAAAATCCTTGTATGTATTAGTAATGTTCCTGATACGACAACCAGGATCAAGTTTACGGAAGGGGACACTTCAATAGATGTGACCGGCATTCAATGGGTTATAAACCCCTGGGATGAACTCTCTCTTACACGGGCGCTGGAGCTGAAAGATGACCCGGCAAGCGGAATAAAATCAGTCACTGTTGCTCATGTCGGACCTGCTTCTTCCGAACCCACCATCCGCAAGGCTCTTGCGATAGGCGCTGATGACGGGATAAGGATAAATTCAGAATCGACTGATGCATTTTTCATAGCTGCTCAGCTTGCAGAAGTTGTCAGAAAGGAAAAGTTTGATATAATTATGTGTGGTATTGAGTCAAGCGATTTCAACAGATCCGTTGTAGGAGGTATGTTGGCTGAATTTCTTGGGATTCCATCAGTATCGGCAGTGTCCGAAATCAGAATTGAGAATGGGGCTCCCTTGGTTACAAGGGAGATTGATGGGGGCAGGGAAATAGTAACTATTCCTGTTCCCTTTGTTGCAATTGTCCAGAAGGGGATAGCCAGGGAACCCAGGATTGCAGCCATGAGAGGAATCATGCTGGCAAGAACAAAACCTATAAAGGTGATGGATCCGGTACAAGCCGACTCTTTTACACAAATAATCTCGCTTGTTAAACCGGCTCCGCGTTCCGCCTGCATATTTGTTGATGCCGAGGAGCCTTCAAAGCTTATAGAACTGCTCCGGAACGATGCAAAAGTAATCTGATAATTAATTTAATTTTAGAAAACATGTCGGTTTTAGTATATACAGAAAATTGGGACGGTAAATTCAAGAAACTATCCTTTGAACTGGTTTCCTATGGTGCCGGAGTTGCCGGGATGATCAACAGCTCTCTTACAGTACTATCTATAGGGAAGGTTGATGATGAAGAACTTAAGACTCTTGGTTCTTACGGAGCACAAAAGATTTTGAGCGTGGATAATGAAAATCTTAATGTGTTCGACAGCCAGGCTTATACATCTGTCATTTCAGATATTGCATCTGCCGAAAAAGCTACAGTAATTATTCTTGCAAATAACAATACGGGAAAAGCTGTTGCTCCAAGGCTGTCTGTAAGGCTGAAAGCCGGTATTGGGTCAGGGGTGAACAAACTTCCCCTTAACATTAATCCCTTTACTGTTAATAAAAGGACTTATTCAGGTAATGCATTTGCGCATCTTGTAATCAGTTCAGATATTAAGATACTTACCCTGGCACAGAACTCATTCGATCCGGTAAGCACTCCCAATAATGCCATAATTGAGAAAGTAAATGTAACTGTCGACAAATCACTTGTCCGGACAGAAGTTAAGGAAGTGTTGAAGCAATCAGGCGAGTTGTTGCTTACGGATGCTGATATCGTTGTTTCAGGAGGAAGAGGGATGAAATCTCCGGACAACTGGGCCCCTCTGCTTGAACTTGCTGAAGCACTTGGTGCAGCAACTGCATGTTCCAGGCCTGTGTCGGATGAAGGCTGGAGACCTCATGCAGAACATACGGGCCAGACAGGTAAGATAATAGCTCCTAACCTTTATATTGCAGTCGGCATATCAGGTGCCACTCAGCACCTTGCCGGAGTAAGCTCCTCAAAATATATAGTGGCAATAAACAACGATAAAAATGCTCCTATCTTTGAAGCCGCCCAGTATGGTATTGTGGGTGATGCTATGAAGGTCCTGCCAAAACTTGTGGAAGCGGCGAAACAAGCTAAATAGGAAAAATGTTTTTGCCACGTGGTATGAGTTATAACCACAAACCTGAATAATAAAAATGAAACAGATATTATTCGCAATCACTCTCCTGATAACAATTGGTGTTTTCGTATTTACAATTAACCGGTTAATCAAATATTTCAGGTTTACAAGACCTGCATTTCCTATAAGGGATCCGGGAAAGAGATTCAATCTTATGCTTAAGGTGGCTTTCGGGCAGTCAAAGATATTCCGGAGACCGGTAATCGGATTTTTTCATGCTTTGGTTTTCTGGGGTTTCTGTGTAATACTCTTTGGCAGCATCGAAATGGTTATAGATGGTCTTTCAGGAAGTGAAAAAGTGCTTAAAATTTTTGGTCCTGTCCATAGTTTTTTCATGGCATCAGGAGATATATTCGCTGTCCTTGTAGCTGTCTCGATAATTATTTTCCTTTCCCGGCGCCTGTTTTTTAAAATCAAGCGCTTTGAAGGGACTGAAATGAAGCACAGATCACATGTCGATGCTGCAACAGCTCTTATGCTTATACTTTTACTGATGGTATCGCTTCTGACTATGAACACCGGATATGTCGGTTCTCGATCCTTCTCAGGAGAAGAAATAGCAGGAGTATATCCGGTTAGCAGTATTATTGCCGGAGCCATTGGTGGCCTGTCAGAAAAGGGATTCCTCATAATGTATGAGATATCCTGGTGGATACATATTCTGCTGATATTTGTTTTTGCCAATTACCTGCCATATTCAAAGCATTTTCATGTTTTCATGTCGGTACCGAATGTCTTCCTTTCCCGCCTTGAACCGCTGGGGAAAATGACAAATATGGACAATATCACAAGGGAAGTGAAGCTGATGCTTAATCCCGATACAGCTTTTAGCGTTTCTGCCGATGATATTCCGCCCGAAAGATTCGGGATCAGGGATGTTGAAGATGCAACCTGGAAGAATTACTTCGAGTCCCTGTCATGCACTGAGTGTGGACGATGCACATCTGTCTGCCCTGCGAACATAACAGGCAAGAAACTCTCGCCCCGTAAGATTATGATGGATATGAGAGCCAGAATGAAAGAAAAGGGACCTCTTATGGTTAAAAACGGCAGGGATTATTCCGATAACAGATCTCTGATAAGGGATTATATATCGGAAGAAGAGCTGTGGGCCTGCACAACATGTAATGCCTGTGTAAGGGAATGCCCTGTCAACATTAACCAGCTATCGCTTATTCTCGATATGAGAAGATATCTTGTTCTCGAAGAGGCTTCTGCTCCCGGCGAACTGAAAGCAGTTTTCAATAATATCGAAAACAACGGAGCTCCCTGGCAGTATTCTTCTGAAGACCGGCTTAACTGGGCTAAAGACCTTGAGATAAACGTAAACTGATAATTATTACCTGAGAAAATGACAATCGTAAAAATCGATATACCTGTTATGGCCGATCTCTTTGCAAGAGGAGAGAAACCGGAATACCTTTTCTGGGTTGGTTGTGCCGGTGCTTTCGATGACAGATATAAAAAAGTCGTAAGGGCTTTTGCCAAGATACTCGTCCATCTAAAAGTAAGCTTTGCCGTTTTGGGAAAAGAGGAGACCTGCACAGGTGATCCGGCTAGAAGGGCGGGTAATGAAATGCTTTACCAGATGCAGGCGCTGCAGGTGATTGAAATATTGAAAGCATATGAGGTCAGGAAAATAATTACAATCTGCCCTCACTGCTATAACATATTTAAGAATGAATATCCTGATCTGGATGGGAAATTTGAAGTGATAAACTATCTTCAGTTGTTGAACAAATATGTTGAAGAAGGCAGTCTTAAAATTGATCCGTCATCATTCAGGGATATTACTGTGACTTATCATGATCCATGTTACCTCGGACGTGCCAATGAAATATATGATGAACCCAGGAAACTGATTGAAAAAATGACCGGGCACTTTGTCGAAATTAAAAGGAACAGAAGCTTTGCTTTATGCTGCGGAGCAGGAGGGGCTCAGATGTTCAAGGAAGCTGAAAAAGGCGACAAGGAGATCTTTATCGAGAGAACCGAAGAAGCTCTGGATACAAATGCTGAAGTAATCGTAACAGCTTGTCCCTTTTGTATGACAATGATAACCGACGGCCTTAAGTATAAAAACAAAGAAGAAGAGATAAAAAACCTTGACATAGCCGAACTTGTTGCTATGTCTCTGAATCTCTGATCATTAAAATTATTGATTATTCATTGTTAGTTGTTAATAGTTAATTGTCAAACCATGGAAAATAAAAAGACCCTGAAAAGCGGCGAATTTCTGGTAGCTGAAACCGATTCTGCTGATATTTTTATTCCGGAGGAATTCAATGAAGAACAGCGGATGATCGCTCAGACATGTCGAGATTTCATTGAAACTGAGGTTTATCCAAAGGTTGCGGATCTGGAAAAAGGTGACCGCGAACTTATGAAAGAGACATTGAAAAAGTCAGGAGAATTAGGACTTATGGGAATTTCGATACCTGAAGAGTTAGGAGGTTTCGGACAGTCTTTTGTAACCCAAATGCTTGTTGCAGAAGCTACAGGATCGGGTTATTCTTTTTCAGTGGCTTATATGGCTCATTGCGGGATTGGCACTTTGCCGATAATGTATTACGGAAATAGCGAACAGCGCGAAAAATATGTGAGAAAGCTGGCTGCCGGAGAGTTAATAGGAGCCTATTGTCTTACAGAACCAGGAGCCGGGAGTGATGCAAATTCCGGAAAGACTTCTGCCAAACTATCCGAAGACGGGAAACATTATATCCTCAACGGACAGAAAATGTGGATCACAAATGCCGGATTTGCAGATACTCAGGTGGTATTTGCTAAAATTGATAATGACAGGGTTCTCAGTGCCTTTATAGTTGAGAAGGATTTTCCTGGTGTAGTTATCGGTGCTGATGAACATAAAATGGGTATTAAAGGCTCTTCTACAGCTCAGATATATTACAATGATGTTAAAGTGCCGGTTGAAAATCTTCTCGGCAAAAGAGGCGAAGGTTTCAGGATTGCCCTGAACATACTTCATATGGGAAGACTTAAGCTTGGTGCAAGCGTTCTTGGTTCAGCGAAGAAAGCTATCAATGATTCGGTAAAATATGCAAATGAAAGGAAACAGTTTGGAGTATTGATCTCAACTTTCGGGGCTATAAAGTATAAACTTGCTAGTCAGGTAATAAGATTATTTGCTGCAGAATCTGCTTGCTACAGGGTAAGCAATGATATTGACAGGCTGATGACCTCCTTTAAAAAAGAAATGGAAGATAGCGGCAAGGCATCGATTGAAGCAATAAGTCATTATGCTGTGGAAGCTGCCATCCTTAAAGTTTACGGCTCAGAAATGCTTGATTATGTTGCCGATGAAGCTGTCCAGATACATGGTGGCATGGGCTATTCTGCAGAGATGGATGTTGAAAGAGGCTATCGTGATTCCAGGATAAACAGGATTTTTGAAGGGACAAATGAGATCAACAGGCTGCTTGTTGTTGATACTGCAATGAAAAGAGCAAAAAAAGGCGATTTTGATCTTTTCTCAAAAGCTGAAGCTCTATATAATGAAATGGAAAGCTTAGGTGTTAAAAAAACTGAAAGTGGAGATTACTTCATGAAAAAAGCTGCTTATATCTCCAATTTCAAGAAGTTGATATTATTGTGTATCAACGAAGTGGTGAAGGCTTTCGGGAATAGTCTTGTGCATGAGCAGGAAGTACTGAACAACATAGCTGATATGATGATGGAAACTTATGTTTCTGAATCGTTGATGCTCAGGGTAAAGAAAATGGATTCGATGAATATCAATACAGACGTGTATAAAGATATACTGGACACATATATTTATGACTGCTCTTCAATGATAAGAAAATCAGCCACCGATGCTATTCATTCTACTTTATCTGAAAATGTCAGGGAGAAATTCCTCAAGGCAGCAGAAACTCTGACTGCAGTCGAAGGAGTGAACGTAAAAGAGGCCAGAAGAAGGATTGCGAATAAGCTTATTGAGGACAATTCATACAGATTCTGATAATCCGTTCTGTATTCCGGGGCAGGATTTTATTAAATTTACTCTGACAAATTAATTCTATACTACTAACTTTAAGAAACAGAGTATATACTTATATTCGTTGTGGATCAGATTATGGTATCTGAAATGTTATTTTTGTGGGATGTTCCGGAAAACACCTCTGGTTTGGGCATGATAAATAACCAGATATAAAAGAAAGCAAAGAGGAATGACTCACTGTGTATGCAACGTATTCTGAATCCCTGACAACTGATTATATGTTATGAAAATATTTAGATTCCTGTTCTCTCCCATTTTTATGGGATCATTGTTTATAGTCTTTGCAATAGCATTGGCAGCAGCCACATTTATTGAGAATGATTACGGCTCTCCTGCTGCATACAGTATGGTTTACGGATCAAAATGGTTTGAACTGGTATTGCTGCTTCTTGCCCTTAATCTGGCAGGGCAGGTTCTGATCTTTAAATTGTTCAGGAAGAAAAAAATTACAATCGCATTGTTTCACCTGTCCTTTATTCTTATTCTGGCCGGAGCCGGCATCACCCGGTATTTCGGATGGGAAGGGACCATGCATATCAGGGAAGGAGAGACTTCGGGAAAATGTTATTCCGGCCGGGATCATATAAGCTATACTGTCAGTGATGTAAGTGGTAAAATACTAAAGGAGGGTTCCAAGGATTTTGTTGCAGGATCGGTTTCTTCAATTAAATTCAGTGAGAGTATCACAACGGATGGCAATGATTATATAATACGACTGCACAGGACAATATCTAATGCAGCGGAAGATATTACAGCCAGGGCAGGAGGGGACCCACTGATCTCTTTGTTTGTTGTCAGGGAAGGAGAAGCAGGAAAGAGTTTCGTTCTAGGCAGCGGGGAGTCAGAATCAATTGATAGCCTGTTAATCGGATTTAACAGTGGCTCTTCCACCGATATACAGATCACCTTTGAGTCAGGTGAATTCTTAATGTCATCTCCGGTTTATAAACTGGGGAAAATGAGCATGATGACACAGAAAGCCGAAACTGCCGAACCAGGAGAAAAGATCAGCCTCCAGGAGATGCAGGTAATTTCAGTCGGGGATTTTAGGATAGTGACACGTAAAATGTTTCCGGAGGGTATTGTCACTGCAGCTCCTGTCAGTGTTGGAGAGTTTGTCACCGGAAATAATGCATTGGTATTTGAGATCCGGTCGGGGATGAAATCGGCACAGTTGGTGCTGTGGGATAAGTTATCTGAGGAAGTTTCTTCGGCATCGGTCAGTCTGAACGATCTTAAGTTCGATATTACTTATGGTGCTGAAATTGTTTATTTACCTTTCAGCCTTAAGCTCAATGATTTTATTCTTGAACGATATCCCGGATCTGATAGTCCTTCCGGTTACAGGAGTGAAGTCACACTTATCGATAAGGATGAAAATTCTGAAAAGCCATACAGCATTTTTATGAATAACATCCTGAAGTATAAAGGTTACAGATTATACCAGTCCAGTTTCGATAAAGATGAGAAGGGTACGATATTATCGGTCAGCCGTGACCGGGCTGGCATTTTTGTCACATACTCAGGATATGCAATGTTGTTTATTTTCATAATTCTGTCGCTACTGAACAGAAATTCACTATTTCATACTATAAGACCCGGAAACTGGACCTCTGGACTCAGAAAGACTGCTGTTGTATTGCCATTTCTATTATTTATCAGTGGTTCGGTATATGCTTCCGCGAACAGCTTTGTCCCTGACAGGAAGGTTGCTGAAAAGTTTGGGGAAGTGCTTGTCCAGGATCAGAAAGGCAGGACAAAGCCGCTACACACTCTTAGCAATGATATAGTAAGGAAAGTTACAGGTAAGAACAGCTATGAGTCATTATCTCCCATGCAGGTTTTCCTTGGACTTTATTTCGATTTTGAAAACTGGAAAGATGTTCCTTTGATCAAAGTAGCAAATAAGAGTCTGAGGCAGCAGTTAGGTATAAGAGGTGAAAAAGCCTCATTCTCAGATCTTGTCGACCTTGAGCAGGGGAGATACCTGCTTTCGGATAAGATCAGCGGCATATATTCAAAACCTCCCGGGCAAAGGAATAAGACTGAGAAGGAAATGCTGAAACTTGATGAAAGAGTGAATATTGTTTATATGGTAATGCAGGGGTCTTTTATGAAGATTTTTCCGCTGAGGGATGGTTCTCTTTCCTGGGGACCGGTTCAGGAAGCTCTTAAATCTGCGGGTTCGGAAGAGGATTCCGTTTACCTTGAAGAAATCATACAGATCCTCCCGAAAGCACTTGAAGATACGGAAACAGAAACGATAGCGAATCTTGTAGGTTCTCTCAGGCAATATCAGGACAGATTTTCAGGGTACACATTGCCTGGTAAATCGAAAATAAAGGCGGAAGTTTTTTATAACAAGGCAGCCATATTTGAAAGGCTTTTTCCATTCTATGCAACTGCCGGAGTATTGCTGGTCATAATACTGATAATTAATGTAATCCGGGGCAGTTTAAAAACCTCACATATTGTCAGGGGCCTTAAAGTTTTGCTTTTCTCAGCATTCTTATTGCATACGGCTGCTCTGGCATTAAGGTGGTATATAGCAGGCCATTCACCACTAAGCAACGGTTATGAATCGTTGATATTTATTTCATGGGTAACGATGCTGGCGGGGTTTATCTTTAGCCGGAAATCACCTTTTACTCTTTCAGCTACAGCAGTTCTTTCAGGTCTGACACTCCTTGTTGCTCATTTGAGCTTTATGGATCCGGAGATAACTAACCTTGTGCCTGTTCTTCAATCCTACTGGCTTACCCTTCATGTGTCGATAATAACAGGAAGTTACGGGTTCCTTGGCCTGGGGTTTATACTCGGTTTACTAACAATGATCCTTTTATCTTTTCTTAACGGGAAAAACAAAGAGAGGATCTCGGATACAATTGATGAGCTTACAATAATTAATTACAGATCACTGACATTAGGACTTTATTTGTTGACCATAGGGACATTTCTTGGAGCTATCTGGGCCAACGAGTCATGGGGAAGGTACTGGGGATGGGATCCTAAGGAGACATGGTCGCTCATTACAATAATCGTTTATTCGTTTGTGATACATTCAAGGCTGATACCGGGAATGAAGGATATTTACACTTTTAACCTGCTTGCCCTTTTTTCTTTTTTTTCAGTTCTGATGACATATTTCGGTGTTAATTTTTATCTGACTGGATTACATTCATACGCATCAGGAGATCCTGTTCCAATACCGGGTTTTGTCTATTTAAGTGTTTTTATATTGATAACACTTTCAGTGACAGCTTATTTTAAGTATAATGCTGTTTCTAAAGCTAAATAGTTATCCGTGAATAAAATTTCACGGCTATTGAGTGTTTTTTATTGCATTTTCTATTGTTCTTTAGTTGATTCTTGTAATTTTAGAACATTAAAAATCAACAATCAACAATATTCAGATCATTAACCTTAAAACTATTACATATGGCAATCAATAATCGAATGACACGTCGGAAATTTGCCAGGACTACGGCTATGGCAGCAGCAGCCACTGCCCTGGCGCCTGGCCTGATTACTTCATGCTCAAAATCTCCCGCTCCAATGAAACGCAGGTTCGGGAAAATCGGATTCGAGGTCACTACACTAGGGCTCGGCGGTCAGGCATCGCTGCAATGGACTCCATCCAATGCTGATCCTGTTAAGATAATTCTAAAGGCTTTTGACCTGGGGATAAATTATTACGATACTTCAAACATCTATGGCCCCAGCCTTGCTTATTATGGCGAAGCCTTTAAGATAAAAAGACTGATCCCGGGTTCGGCTGATTATGATGAAAACCTCAGAAAATCAATATTCATCGCTTCCAAAACCCACCTTCGTTATGCGAAAGGTGGTGAAGATGTTCGGTTTATTCCCAACAGGACCGACGGGGAAAGGGGAAGTCATGCAATTGATGACCTGCACAGGGCATTATCATTGTTATTTGGTGATGGCAAGGGAAATTATCCTGAAGGAGCCTACCTTGACATGATGATGATTCATAACCTTAATTTTATGAATGAGGTTGATGCCCTTTACGAAGGATATGAAAATACAGATCCTTCTTTAGAACGTATCGGAGCACTTGCTGCATTGCGCGATTACAGGGATGGAACGAACCGCACGGGATTAAATCCTGAAAACAAGAAACTTATACGTCATATTGGTTTTTCGGGCCATCACGATCCCTCAGTCAATATGTATATGATACAACGTGATACGGAAGACCTGCTTGACGCAATGCTGGTTGCCCTTAATGCGAACGATAAACTGTATTTCAGCATGCAGAATAATGTCATTCCTCTTGCTGCTGAGAAAGATATGGGTGTAATAGCAATGAAGGTGTTTGCAGACGGGGCAATGTTCACGAAGGAAGCAACATGGACCCAGACACCGGACATGGTTGTTCAAACCGTCGGGAGCGATATGATATCAAGTGATAAACTTGTGAAGTATGCACTTACGACACCTGGTGTGCATGTGGCAATTATTGGCACAGGACACATAAGCACTGAGGAAAGTGAATGCCAGCTTACAAATAACCTGGCAGCTGCGCAGGTACTTCCTGACGGGTTGACAGAAGCTGAAAGGGCAGAAATTGAAGAACTGGCTGGAAAGATAAAAGGTGGAAGGACTAATTATTTTCAAGCTGAGAAACGTCCTTTGACAGCTCCGGAGAATGTATCCGTTGTTCAGAAGAAGATTGGCAGCAAGAGGGATGTCACTGTTAGCTGGAATACTGCTTATGCAGGCGATTCACCAATTGCTTCCTATGAAGTCTGGAGGGATGGTGCTAAGCTGAAGCAGATTCCTTTCAGGCCCCAGAGAACTGTAAAACCTTTCACTTTGCTGGAATCAATTGAGGATAAAGAAGCTCACACTTATGTCTTAAAGGTTGTTGATAGTAAAAACAGGATTGCTGAATCCCTGCCTGTAATTCTTGATAATCTCGCATAGGAGGATAATATAAAAACTAAAAAGCCTTTCCTCGTTTGCTTAGCATGGGAAAGGCTTTTTCTATTTTGGGTGGAAGATGGGATTCGAACCCACGACCCTCGGAACCACAATCCGGTACTCTAACCAGCTGAGCTACATCCACCGTTTCAGAAATGCAAAAGTAAGCCCAATATTTTTTATTCGCAAAAATTTAAAATTATTTTCTCCTGCTTACGTTCAAGTATTATCTTTATCCGGCCCCTCAAAAGCCGTTTGAAGAGCAGACAAGATAGATCTTTTCTAAAAAAGGAGGAAGACCTAAGTGAGAGTGAGACGCTTACGATTCATTGACAATATTTCCGGACTTCAGTTTTTTCAGCTGATGAAATTTACTGTCTTCCTTATTGTAAGTATTGTATTTACAAAAAGTCATCTTACGCGTTCGGAAATAGGCTCATGGGAAATGTTCCTGTTCATATCAGGACTGATAACCTTCTTTTGGGTAACGGGAATAATCCAGTCCCTTCTTCCCCTTTATCACAGGAATAAAACCTTCAGACAATTCGGTGAAACAAAAAAGAGAAAATCACCTGAGGTATTTAATACCTTTCTTCTGTTATGCTTTTTCAGTCTTTTTTTCTTTGCTCTCGGCCATTCAATAAAGAACAGTGTTTCAGTATTCAATTTCAGCGGTAATGTACCTTATATTAACCTTCTGCTGTTATATATATTGCTTAGTAGTCCCGTCTGCCTTATAGAATACATTTATCTCCTTAAGAACAGATCGTACAGAATACTCCAGTATTCTATTTATACCTTCAGCGCTCAATTGATACTGATAATAGTGCCGGTTCTTTTTGGTAAGGATATTATCTGGTCAATTTATGGTCTGCTGATTATAACTTTTGTCAGATGGATATGGCTGATAATATTGCTGAGAAGATATTCTGAGATAAGAGTTTCCTGGGAATTCATGAAGGAGCATCTTTACCTTGGCATCCCCCTTATAATTACATCTCTTATCAGTGGATCAGCCCAGTATATTGACGGCATAATTGTTTCATCAGTATATCAGGATCCTGCAATGTTTGCCTGGTTCAGATATGGCGCAAAAGAATTCCCGCTGGTGTTGTTACTTGCAAACGGGCTTCATAATGCCATGCTTCCGGAATTCTCGACGAGATCAATGATGCGGGAATCGCTTGCCAGGATAAAACTGAAATCAAAAAAGCTGATGCATCTGCTGTTCCCGATAATGATGGTTATAATGCTCTTCTCAAGATGGTTTTACCCTCGTCTCTTTAATCCTGAATTTCACAAGAGTGCAGGTATATTCATGGTATATTCACTGCTTATAATACCCAGGCTTTTATTTCCTCAGACAATAGTTGTCGGCCGGAAAAAGACCCGGGTAACCCTTGTCGCAGCCCTTATTGAGATCGCTATAAATATTCCCCTCAGCCTGCTCATGATAAAATGGGGCTATGGAATTGTTGGGGTAGCTCTTTCTACTTTCATTGTATACTGTATTGGTAAAATTATTCTGATTGGATATGTATGGGCCAAAATGAAAATAAAGCCGTCTGAATATATCCCACTTCAGGTCTTTATTATCTATTCTGTAATCCTTTCATTTATCTTTCTCCTCGTCGATAAGCGTATTATCGAAATCGGTTAGAAAATATATCCTGGTAGCTTACTTCAGCAGGCATTCGGATTGAAAAAACTGCTTATATTTGTAAAAATACAGAAATGAATTTTTCATTAATCGTTATTAATCAAATAGTTATATGATGATTATTTCTGAAGTTAAGACAGAAAAAGACAGGAAGGAATTCATTGATTTTCCGAAATGGCTCTACCGCAATGATCCGGATTGGATTTGTCCCCTTGATGATGAGATAGAGCGCATTTTTGATCCTTCAAGAAACCACTCTTTCGAGCACGGCGTGGCAACGCGCTGGATATTAAGAGATGACGAAAACAGAATAATTGGCCGGGTGGCTGCATTTATAGACAGACGACGGTCGGCAGCTAATAAACAACCCACAGGAGGCCTGGGTTTTTTTGAGGTTATTGAAGATAGGGATGCGGCATTTTTACTCTTTGATACAGTGAAACAATGGCTCTCTGCGCAGGGAATGGAAGCCATGGATGGCCCGATCAACTTTGGAGAGAATGATAGTTACTGGGGTTTACTTGTTGAAGGATTTATGCAACAGTCTTATGGGATGCCCTACAACAAAAGATATTACAAGGAGTTCTTCGAATCATATGGGTTCCTTAACTATTTTGAACAGTATTCACACCACAAAGAAGTCAGAGGACCAAAAAATGAGTTTGTTACTTTCCCGGAAAGAATGGTGAAAATTGTTGAAAGGATTTCTCAACGCCCGGGTTATAGCTTTCGGCACTTCGAATTCCGGAACAGCCAGAAATATATTAATGATATCTGTGAGATTTACAATTCTACTTGGACACAGCTAAAAGAGGATTTTACTCCTCTTAATCCCGACATATTGAATGAATCACTTCAGAAGGCGAAGATTATTATAGACGAGGAAATAATATGGTTTGCCTATCTGAACGACAAACCAATCGGATTCTTCATTCTGTACCCCGACCTGAACCAGATACTGAGGCATCTTGATGGAAGAATGAATTTTTTAAATAAGCTTAAATTTCTGTATTATAAGTATACAAAAGAGATCAGCAGGGTGAGGGCTGTAGTTGGAGGAGTTCATTATGCTTATCAGAATTCGGGAGTGGAATCAGCAATTTTTTTCATGATATACAAGATCTTTAAACAAAAAACCTGGGTGAAAGAATTAGAACTTTCATGGGTTGGAGACTATAATCCTAAAATGTTAGCAATCTACAAGGCTCTTGGGGCAATAAAGGTTAAGACACATGTTACCTACCGGTATATGATAAATGACAAACTTCCGTTCAGGAGATACATGGATGAAATTACTGATAAGCAACCGGTTAAATAGAAAAAAGGAATATGATGTTAAATATTTGGTGATTTATTATTGGATTTTAACGGGAGTTCATTAATTTTGCAGTCCTTAATGATAATGGTTTTAGAGGGAGTCATTTTTAAAGTAAATAGCAATGAAAAAAGGAATACATCCGGAGAATTACAGGTTTGTTGTATTTCAGGATATGTCGAATGGTTACACTTTCATGAGTAAATCAACCGCTCCGTCGAAGGAGACTATTAAGTGGGAGGACGGCAAAGAGTACCCTCTTATCAAGCTTGAAATTTCGAATATGTCTCATCCATTCTATACGGGTAAAATGAAACTTGTCGATACAGCGGGGAGGGTTGATAAATATATGAGCAGGTATAAAGATCATTTAGGAAAGAAGAAAACTGTTTAAAAAGAAGAAAAAAATCAACAAGCAGGAATTTTTGTCATAGATAATATAAGATAGGGGCGTTGTATGCAACGCCCCTATCTTATGTTATACGTACATTTTAATTTATGGCACGAAGATTGAAGCTTATGCCGTCGCTGTAAAATATAAAATATTAAGTAATTTTGACATTTATTCGGAAGACTGGACAGAAATGGAGAAGAAATACAGGAGACCTATCAGCGAGATTCTACTGCCGGAAATGATAGATGGAGAAGGGGATATAGTACCTATTATAGCAGATGGCGACGACAGTGATCTTGAGAACATTGAAGTGCCGGCGGTAATTCCTATTCTCTCACTCCGCAATACCGTGCTTTTTCCGGGAGTGGTTTTGCCCATATCAATTGGCAGGCCGCGTTCTATACAGCTTATCAGGGATGCATACAGGCTTGATAAGATTGTAGGGACCGTTGCCCAGAAAGACCCTGAAACAGATAATCCCGGGTTTGAAGATCTCCACCCCGTAGGTACTATAGGCCAGATAGTTAAGCTTCTTGAAATGCCTGACGGCTCGACTACAGCAATTATCCAGGGCAGAAAGAGAATGGTGCTCAGCGACCTTGTCTCGAGTGATCCCTATTTCATGGCAAAGGTAAAATCAATGCCGGAAAGAAAACCCGAGCCGACAAGCAAGGATTTTGATGCAATTGTCGGATCCCTGAAAGACCTTTCTTTAAAGATAATCAAGATCAACCCAAATATAAGTCCTGAAGCTTCCTTCGCTATCAAGAACATCGAGAATAACACTTACCTTATAAATTTTATCTGCTCAAACACTGATATAAAAGTTCAGGATAAGCAGAAACTGCTGGAAATAAACAGTATTCGTGACAGAGGTTATGCGCTTCTGGAGCATCTCGTTCAGGAGGTACAGGTTCTCGAGCTTAAGAATGAACTACAGTCAAAGGTCAAAAGTGATCTTGACCAGCAGCAGAGAGAGTTCCTTTTGCACCAGCAGATGAAGACGATACAGAATGAGCTTGGAGGTAACCCTATTGAGAAGGAGATTGAGGAATACAGAAAAAAAGCTGAGGACAAAAAGTGGGGTGAAGAGGTTAAAAAGATATTCAACAAGGAGCTTAATAAACTTACCCGCCTGAATCCTGCAGCAGCAGAATATTCAGTACAGGTAAACTATATCCAGACTCTCCTGGACCTCCCGTGGGAGGAATATACACCAGATAACCTTGATCTGGGATATGCACGACAGGTACTTGATGAAGACCATTTTGGCCTGGATGATGTTAAGGAAAGAATACTGGAGCACCTGGCAGTGCTTAAACTGAAGGGCGATCTTAAGTCTCCGATACTATGTCTGCATGGTCCTCCCGGAGTAGGAAAGACATCGCTTGGCAAATCTGTTGCAAAAGCTCTTGGAAGGAAATATGTCAGAATGTCACTTGGAGGCCTTCATGATGAGGCTGAGATAAGAGGGCACCGGAAAACATATATCGGGGCTATGCCCGGCAGGATAATTCAGAATATAAAGAGAGCCGGATCATCAAATCCGGTATTTATCCTTGATGAAATCGATAAAGTAGGGCGGGATTTCAGGGGTGATCCTTCTTCCGCACTGCTGGAGGTCCTTGATCCTGAGCAGAACAGTACTTTCTTTGATAATTTTCTGGAGATGGAATATGACCTGTCAAAAGTTCTGTTCATTGCCACTGCAAATACTTTGTCGACAATAAGCCCTGCTTTGCGTGACAGGATGGAGACAATTGAGATAACCGGATATCTTGTTGAAGAAAAGATTGAAATAGCACAGAAACATCTTCTTCCCAGACAGCTTGAGAATCACGGAGTAAAAGACAAACAACTGACCATCGGGAATGTTGTGATGGAAAAGATAATCGAGAAATATACCCGTGAATCGGGAGTCAGGGAACTTGATAAGAGGCTGGCTAAGATAGTAAGGGTTACTGCAAAGAATATTGCTTCAGAGACAAAATATAATCCCGTCCTTTCCGAAAAAATACTTGGAGAGATACTTGGGCCGCCGAAATATAATCGTGACATTTATTCCGGTAACGATCAGGCTGGTGTTGTGACAGGATTAGCCTGGACAGCGGCTGGCGGGGCAATACTGTTCGTTGAGACAAGCCTGAGCAGGGGAACCGGAAAACTTACCCTGACAGGTAATCTTGGAGAGGTAATGAAGGAGTCGGCTATAATCGCCCTTGAATATCTTAAGTCAAATGCCGGCATGCTTGACCTTCCTGATGATTTCTCAGATAAATGGAACATCCATGTTCATATTCCTGAAGGAGCGATACCCAAGGACGGTCCGTCGGCAGGTATTACAATTGCAACATCAATCGCTTCCGCATTTACTCAGAGAAAAGTCAAAAAGTATCTTGCAATGACAGGGGAAATAACATTGAGAGGAAAAGTGTTGCCTGTAGGCGGTATTAAGGAAAAGATCCTTGCTGCAAAGAGAGCAACAATAAAGGAAATAATTTTATCGGCAGAGAACAGGAAAGATGTTGAAGATATCAAGGAGATCTATATAAGGGGACTGAAGTTCCATTATGTAGACACTATAATGGAAGTGCTTGATATTGCCCTGCTAAAACAAAAAGTAAATAATGCCAAAAAAATAACATTCGAATGAGAAAAATCGCAGTTTTTCCCGGGTCTTTCGATCCTTTCACCATAGGCCATGAAGGTATTGTCAGAAGAGCACTTGAACTCTTTAATGAGATTATAATTGCTGTTGGGGCAAATGCTTTGAAAAAGAGTTATTATTCTCTTGAGACAAGAAAGGAAATGATCGCAAAAGTGTTCAGTGACGAACCAAGGGTGAAAGTCGATCATTATGAAGGACTGACTGTCGATTATTGTGTTAAAATGGGTGCGAAATATATTTTAAGGGGTTTGAGGACTGCTGCGGATTTTGAGTTTGAACGCGCTATTGCACAGGTAAATAAAGCCCTGAAATCGGATGTCGAATCAGTATTTCTGCTGACAATCCCGGAACATGCTTCGGTAACTTCAACGATAGTCCGCGACATAATACGTAGCGGAGGTGATGCCTCTCAGTTTGTGCCGTCTGCTGTAAATCTTAAGGACTATAAGGGAGAGGAAGATTAAGGTTTTAAAGAAATGTTTATCAGATCCATAAGAGAAAACCAGGCGTTGCTTCTGATCTTGCATATCTCTTCCGGAAGAAGCCATTCGACTTTTGTTATACCCTCCTGGATCTGAGGCTCCTGAATCATATCACCTTTGTAATTCATCAGGAACCAGTTTGTTTTCTTTAGGTATGAAATGCCTTCCAAGGTATAGGTGTGATAACTTGGCATCAATTGTTTAACAATGGAATGTCCGTCTATTCCGCACTCTTCCCTTACTTCCCTTAAGGCGCACACTTCAGGCTCTTCGCCAGGCTCCATATGACCTTTGGGAAGATCAAGTTTGCCTTTCTTCTCAATGAAAAGATAACGGCCTGAAGAATGCTTCACAAGACCTCCTGCCGCATTCACTTCCGTAAAATAAATCCTGAAGATCTTCCAGATATGTCTTATATTACGGCCGTAAATATTTACGGCCTCCACTGTTGGATTTTCCTGAAATTCAGAAATTATTCTATAAAGCTCCTTTGTATCATTGAATTTATAGAATAACCCGTACTTTTGTAAGCGATCGGGTTCATCACTTAAAAGAATGAATCTGTTCTCGAAATGAACTTTATACATCTTCTATGGAAAGTAATGCAAAAAAAATAGCTGAATATCTATTACAAATTAAAGCAATTAAATTGCAACCGTCAAATCCTTTTACATGGGCTTCAGGATGGAAATCTCCTATCTACTGTGATAACAGGAAAACCCTGTCGTTCCCTGAGGTGAGGTCTTTTATACGTGATTCATTTGTTTCTCTTTTAAAGAGTTCATATCCTGAGGCTGAGCTTATTGCCGGTGTAGCTACGGGGGCAATATCACACGGAGCTCTTGTTGCCGATAAACTGGAATTGCCTTTTGTTTATGTAAGATCAGGTGCCAAGGAACATGGACTTGGGAACCGGATAGAAGGATATTTTACAAGCGGCCAGAAAGTTGTTGTTATTGAAGATCTTATTTCTACTGGAGGCAGCAGTCTGAATGCTGTAAGAGCGCTAAGGGATGCGGGGTGTAATGTTCTGGGTATGGCCGCTATCTTTACTTATGAATTTAAAAGAGCCTCTGATGCTTTTTCTGCAGAAAATGTGACTTTGAATACTTTAAGCAATTATTCGGTACTTATTGAAACAGCTTTAAATACTGGTTATATAACAGTTGCAGACCTTGAGACCCTTAAGTTATGGAGAGTTGATCCTTCTAAGTGGGGAGTGTGACAGAGTCCTGGAACTTAATTTAAAACAATATGAGCATTGCAAATTATGAAAGCCGGCAGAGTAAGGTTGATTGTAGTGCAGAGGATATATATTTTTTTGTGACTGATATAAGGAATTTCGAAAGATTCATTCCACCGGATACCTTCACCGATATAAATATTGACAGGGATGTCTGTAGTTTTAGGGTAAATATGCTTGGTGAAGTAATTATAAGGCTTACGGAGAAGTTCTTTCCGAACAAAGTTGTTTTTTCGGGATCAGCCAGACAGATAAATGATTTTTCGCTGATACTGAATATATTAAGTCGGGGTGCAGATAAAGCGGAAGTCAAAGTCGATCTCTCAGCTGATATGAATCCCTTCTTAAAAATGGTTGCAGATGAACCTATAAGGTATTTTCTCGCTAAACTTATAGAAGAGATTGAGAGCTTCAAAGGATGGAAAGACAGACATCAGGACAAATAATCAATCTCTTTGAATGAGAATGTCATATTCCTGCCTTCAATGGTTTCAATTATCAGAAGACCTTCATCCGATATATTCCTTATCCTGCCTTCAAAAACTGATCCGGCTGACCTGAATCTGGATAGTTCATTAAGTCTGTAGAGCTTTGAGATATACTCCCGGCGGATATTTTTCCTGTCGCCATACAGCATTGTCTTATACCGATTATCAAGTGCGGAAAGAAGTTCCTTAAGCAGGACTTCAATGTCAAATACGATATTTGTAATCTGTTTTAGTGATCCCGGATTTGGAATATTTTCAGGGAAATCTACCTGATTGACATTAAGGCCTATTCCTGCAATGGAACTTTTAATTGCGGAACCCGATATTGAATTCTCAATCAGAATGCCCGCTATCTTCTTATTGTTGAGGATTATGTCATTAGGCCATTTTATCCTGCAGCCGGGAATATATTTATCAACCAGGTCAGAGATTGCAAGTGAAACTGTCATTGAGATAATGAACTGATCTTCCGGAGCGACAGATTCGGGGTAAAGAATTATACTTATAAGAATGTTTTTTCTTTTTTCGCTTTCCCAGGTGCTACCTTTCTGGCCTTTGCCTGATGTCTGGAAATCTGCAAAAATAACAGTGCCTTCCGGAGGTTTTTCATTCCTGACAAGTATTGCAGCTTTTGTATTTGTAGATGATAAAGTATCGAAGAAGAGAATTTTTGAACCTATTATCATTTTTTCCCGTTTTTTAGCTTAGTATTTATTTGATAGTCATGCTCATTTCAAAAATGGGTCGCAGTAATAAAAATACAGATAAAAGTTTGTACTTTTGTAGATTGATATCTAACTGATAATTATTGATGAAGCAGAGATCAGAAAGTACAAAGCTTCTTTTAAAAAGTGTGATAAAGGGCATTTTAAATAAACAGGGGCATGATGTCCTCAAGATTGATCTGCGAAAGATCGAAAACAGGATAGCTGATTACTTTGTTATATGTCATGGCACCTCAATTTCACAGGTTGATGCAATATGTGATTCGGTTGAAGATATCGTCAGTATTGATGCGGGAGAGGAGCCTCTTCATGTTGAGGGTCTTGAGAATTGCTACTGGGTCCTCGTTGATTACGGTGATGTTGTTGTTCATATATTTCTTGAACAATACAGGAAATTTTACAGTCTGGAGACACTCTGGGCTGATGCAAGTTTTGAGGAGATAACTGATAAAATTAAGTAAGTTGAGTTTTATGACAGAAAATAGTAATAAGAAAGTTCCGGATAAGAACATTAGCGGTAAGCCAAAGTTTAACACAAACTGGATTTTTGCTATTCTTGCTGTGTCGATTATCCTTGTTGAGATTTTGTTCAGCGGAAAATCATCGCAGAAGGCTACAACAAACATGTTAAAGGATATGATCGCCAACAGGGATATTGAAAGCATGATTGTTGTAAATAAGGAGCAGGCTGAGATATATCTGAAAGACACTGCAGTGGAATCCGGAAGGTATGAAAATCTTCCGAAACCCGGCAGCGGAGTGGGTTTGCGGGTTCCAAAGCCTCATTTTATATACAACATTGGTGATATAAGTAATTTTGAGCCTTTTCTGATTGAGACACAAGAAAATGCCGGTTATGAGGAAACTGAACTGATATACCCTGAGTATGTAACGCGGAAGAATTATTTTGTTGATATCATTGGCTGGTTGATACTTCCGGTACTTCTGATAGCTGTGTGGCTGTTTATGATGAGACGGATGGCCGGAGGAGGGGCAGGTGGCCCCGGAGGTATCTTTAATGTTGGAAAATCAAGAGCCCAGATCTTTGATAAAGACACGCATGTAAAGATTAATTTCAATGATGTTGCCGGGCTGGAAGAGGCTAAGACAGAGGTTATGGAGATTGTCGATTTTCTGAAGAACCCTAAGAAGTATACCCAGCTTGGCGGGAAGATTCCCAAAGGAGCTATTCTTATTGGCCCTCCCGGAACGGGAAAAACATTGCTTGCAAAAGCTGTTGCCGGAGAAGCAAACGTACCTTTCTTTTCTATTTCAGGATCTGATTTTGTTGAAATGTTTGTCGGGGTAGGAGCTTCAAGGGTCAGGGATCTTTTTAAACAGGCAAAAGAAAAAGCCCCATCTATTATATTTATTGATGAGATAGACGCTGTGGGAAGAGCAAGGGGGAGAAATGTAAATTTCAGCTCCAATGATGAGCGCGAAAACACTCTTAATCAGCTTCTTACTGAGATGGATGGCTTTGGAACCAATATGGGGGTTATTATTCTTGCAGCCACTAACAGGGCCGATATACTCGACAGGGCTTTGTTGAGGGCGGGAAGATTTGACAGACAGATACATGTAGAACTACCCGATCTGAATGAGCGTGAGGCAATATTTAAAGTTCATCTTCGTCCGATAAAGATTACAAAGGATTTTGATGTTGTCTTCCTGGCAAAACAAACCCCAGGATTCTCAGGTGCTGACATAGCAAATGTTTGTAATGAAGCTGCATTGATAGCTGCGAGAAAAAACAAAACTGTTGTTGAAAAGCAGGATTTTCTTGATGCTATTGACCGTATAGTGGGGGGGCTTGAAAGAAAGAATAAGATCATATCTGTTGAAGAGAAAAGAACGGTGGCCTATCATGAGGCGGGACATGCTACTGTAAGCTGGCTCCTGGAACATGCAAGTCCGCTTGTAAAGGTTACAATAATCCCCAGGGGAAGAGCCCTTGGTGCTGCATGGTATCTGCCGGAAGAGAGACAAATAACAACACGCGAACAATTGCTCGACGAAATGGCTTATGCCCTTGGAGGAAGAGCTTCTGAAGAACTTGTCTTTGGCAAGGTGTCAACCGGAGCACTAAGCGACCTTGAGAAGATAACAAAGCAGGCATATGCAATGGTATCATACTTCGGAATGAGTGATAAGATAGGTAATATAAGTTTCTATGATTCATCGGGGCAGACTGATTTCAATTTTACAAAACCTTATAGTGAGAGGACAGCCGAACTGATTGATCAGGAGGTGAAGCAGATTGTGGAGGAATCATACGCAAGAGCCAAGTCAGTTCTTAAACAAAACCTGAAAGGACTGACTGAACTGGCAGAACTGCTGCTTGAAAAAGAAGTCATTTTCAGCGAGGATCTTGAAAGGATCTTCGGTAAGAGAAAAGCTGATATCCTGAAAGAAATGAGAGAAGCAGAAGAAAAGAAAACTCAGTCTGCTGAAGCGGCAAAGACTAAAACCGAAAATGATCCGGCAGAACAGTTGTCAGCTACTGAAGATGCTCCTCAAAAAGAACAAAGTAAAAATACCACTAAACAGGAAAAACTATTTCCTGATACCAACACTGTCGATTCTGAAGAACAAGCTAAACAGTCCACAGAATAAACAATCGGGAAATTGAATAATTTTTTCAGAAGAACACTGACAGGTATTTGGATAGTGATTTTAACACTTGGAGGTTTCTGGCTCCATGCGCTTTCTTTTTACTTTACCGGACTTATAATCCTGACCGGAATGATATATGAGTATTATTCGATCATAAAAACATCCGGGATAAAGCCACAGATATTTTTAGGAATACTGACTGCAATTACTGCCTACACAATGGCTTCACTTGTTGCGGCCGGGATTTTTCCCGGTGAATACCTTCTTGTGCTTGTTCCCCTGATGCTTCTTATCCCGGTAACAGAACTTTATAGAAAGCAGGACAGACCTTTTGATTCACTTGCTCATACATTTTTCCCGCTAATCTATATTGGAGTGCCTTTTGCCTTAATGCCGTTTTCTGCCTATGGCCAGGAAGGAGTAGAACCCCTGCTCCGTAGCACCCGTTTGTCATTTTCTCCGGGAATAGTAATAGCTTTCTTTCTTATGCTGTATGCAAACGACACAGGAGCATACCTTACGGGTATGTCGTTCGGGCGTAACAGGCTGATGGAGAGGATATCTCCTAAAAAATCGTGGGAAGGATTCATCGGAGGTATGATCATAGCAGCCATTGCCGCATGGTTCCTTGGCGGATGGCTTGGCATTTTGCCACGACCACTATGGTTGGTGCTGGCAGTGATCGTATCAATATCAGGAACATATGGTGATCTTATCGAGTCAATGCTCAAGCGAAGCATGGGGGTTAAGGACTCAGGTACTATAATGCCGGGACATGGAGGATTTCTGGATCGCTTTGATAGTGCGATAGTTGCTTTTCCTCTTATGTTTCTTTTTATTTTACTTTTTGGTTGATTGAATCGTCTTAATTAGTTTTGTGCAAAATTTTTCCTGATGAACATCCATAGAGAAGGATATAAAATACTGATCTTCGGGTTTCTTATATTGTTGATATCCAATATTCTTATTGCAATTTTATTGCCTGACAGAACTATTCTGAAATGGATACTGGGCTTAGGTTCATTTTCACTTTATATATTTCTTTTATTCTTTTTTCGCTGGCCGGAGCGACAGCTTGAACCCGATCCCGGACTGGTATATTCACCAGCTGACGGTAAAGTGGTGGTGATCGAGGAGACAATTGAAAAGGAATACTTTAAAGATCAGCGTTTGCAGGTATCTATCTTTATGTCTCCTTTTAATGTTCACAGTAACAGATATCCGGTTTCGGGAAGAATTAAACATGTTGGTTATCACCCTGGAAATTACAAGGTTGCGTGGCATCCGAAGTCGTCTGAGCTGAATGAGAGGAGTACGATTGTAATCGAGACGAGCATGGGCAAAGAGATCCTTGTAAGACAAATAGCAGGAGCAATGGCAAGAAGGATAGTAACTTACGCAAAGAAGGATCAGATTGTTAAACAGGGTGATGAACTTGGATTTATTAAGTTTGGTTCAAGGGTTGATATATTTTTACCCATTGGAACAGAAGTTGAAATACCGATATTACAACGGGTGAGAGCTAATAAAAGCGTTATCGCAAAAATCTGAAAGGATAATTTATGGAAAAGAAAGATGACAGAATTATAGACATTACAGATGATGTAAAATGGATTGGCATCCTCGATTATGATATCAAGACATTTGATATCGTAATGACAACGGAATATGGGACAACCTATAACTCTTATTTTATAAATGCAGAAAAGAAAGCTCTTGTTGAAGTGGCAAAGGAGAAATTCAGTGAGCGTTATTTTGATAAGATCAGGAAGGTAACAGATCCGGCTGAGATTGATTATATTATTCTTGATCATACCGAACCCGATCATTCCGGATGCCTCAGGCAATTGCTTTTACTTGCCCCTTCAGCAACTGTTGTTGGCAGTGGCAATGCAATAAGATACCTTGAAGACCAGCTTAATATTCCGTTTAGATCTTTGGTTGTAAAGGATGGAGACACACTCGATCTGGGAAGCAAGACCCTGAAATTCATTTCAGCCCCAAACCTGCACTGGCCTGATTCAATATATACCTGGCTTGAAGAGGACGGGATATTGTTTACCTGTGATTCTTTCGGTGCACATTACTGCAAATATGAAATGTCGGATGACATAAACAGAGACTATCTCAGTGCATTCAAGTATTATTTTGATGTTATACTTCAACCATTCAGCAGGTTCATTATAAAGGCTATTGAAAAAATCAAACCTCTTGATATAAAACACATTTGTCCTGGTCACGGTCCAATCCTTTCAAAGAATCACAGATATTTTGTTGAACTTACAAATAAATATGCTCTTGATTATTTAAGTGACACTACTGAAAAGGCGAGGAGGAGCATTCTGATTGCCTATGTCTCTGCTTACGGATACACAAAGCAGGCAGCTGAAATAATCAGATCCGGGATACTTGAAACGGACAATTTCAGGGTTGAAATGGCAGATATTGAACATATTGATCTTAATGAACTCGGATCGCTTCTTGCTACAACAGATGCCTTCCTGGTTGGATCTCCGACAATTAATCAAAACACCTTACTGCCCGTATACAAAATGTTTGCTCTCATAAACCCGATACGTGACAGAGGTAAGCTTGCCGGAGTTTTCGGATCTTATGGATGGAGCGGTGAGGCTGTCAGAATAATAACCGAAACGCTCAGGAGCCTTAAGCTCAAGATGTTTGAGGAAACTGCCGAATTTAAGTTTCAGCCCTCGGGGCCAAAGGAAGAAAACCTTAAGGATTTTGGAAGAAAATTCGCAAGACGTTTTGCAGAAGAGAATCAGAATAAATAAGGGTGTCCTTTTGAGACACCCTCTTAATCCAGGATTAAACCATTAACTATGAAATCTTGACTTTTCTGGTGATCTTGTTTTTTTCTTCTTCCATCTTGGGGAGTTCAATTGAGAGAACACCATCCTTGTACGAAGCTCCGATCTTTTCCCTGTTGACATTTTCAGGGATATAGAAGCTTCTGCAGAAAGAAGAATAGCTGAATTCTTTTCTCTTGTAACCTTCTTTTTCTTCTTCCTCTTCTTTTGTCGATTCAGATGAAATTACAAGAACATCATCATTAATGTCAATCTTGAGATCTTTCTTATCCATGCCCGGAACAGCAAGCTCAAGTGTGTAGTTTTTTTCATTCTCCTTAATGTTGGCAGCCGGCATTGAACCGACCCTGCTGCTTATGACAGGAAAGAAATCATCATCAAAAAGCTCCGACAAAAAGGGACTGAAAGTTCTGCGTGCAATTGTTGGTAACATAATTATATCCTCCATTATTTTAAGTTTTACATTATTTTATTGTCATTCACGATATCTCTTTCAATTTCCATTCCAAACTCATATATATGACAATATGACAGGCGCGTATTGCGTATATTGCCAAAATGACAGACTGAATATATAGAAAAAAAAAGTTAAGTTTGTATAAAGAATACAATTAATGAAAGCGTCTATAAGGAATATCCTGATATTTTTAGGGGGGGGGCTGCTTCTTGCATGTGCATGGTATTTCAGGAATATAGTTGTTTATATCCTTGTTGCCGGAGTGCTTTCGATAGTGGGGCGCCCTCTTGTAGATCTGCTTTCCCGCATACGGATTAAAAAATTCTCGATCCCTGTACCGGTAAGTGCCCTGATCACCCTGCTTTTACTGTGGGGAGTCATAATCCTGTTTTTTGTTATTTTCATTCCTCTTCTTACAAAGCAGATATCTTTCCTGTCAACAATAGATAGTTCTAAAGTTGTTCAACTTATAGAGGATCCTCTGAACAGGATCGAAAATGTCTTTCGTTATCTGAATAAAGATCTTCCCCAGGATATGTCGTTGAAGCAGTATTTTGCCGGGAAAGTGGCAGAAGTTCTTAATATAAATGTTATTCAAAACTTTCTTGGTTCTATCTTTGGAGTGCTTGGCAATGTTGCTGTCGCGATCTTTTCAATTTCCTTTATAACTTTCTTCTTCCTTAAAGACCAGCATCTTTTCTTCGAATCAATATTGATGTGGGTTCCTGATAAATACACAGATAATTTTACAAGGGCTCTTTATTCTATCAAGAATCTTCTTACAAGGTATTTCATCGGGATATTTATTCAAAGCACATGTGTCATGATCCTGATATCTGTCGGGATGTTAATAATCGGAATTGATTTTCAGCAGGCTCTTGTTCTTGGACTTATTATCGGCATTCTTAATATAATTCCCTATGTAGGTCCCTGGCTTGGGTTTTTTATTGCTGTTACTATGGGTGTGGCATCGTATATTAATATGGATTTCAGGACAGTTGTTATCCCTATAATATATAAAATGTCAATTGTAGTGATAGTGACCCAGTTTATCGATAACTGGATTCTGCAGCCTACAATTTTTTCAAACAGTGTCAGAGCGTATCCTCTCGAAATCTTCGTGGTTGTTCTTGCTGCAGGTTTTGCTGCAGGGATACCCGGTATGATATTGGGGATCCCCGCTTATACAGTGATACGTGTTTTTGCCAGAGAGTTCTTCTATAATTTCAAGGCTGTTCAGAAAATTACATCAGGTTTGACTCCTGCCGATATAGGCGCAACTATGACAGTCTCGAATGAAGAGGAAGAAATAGTCCCTCCCCCTGTCAGTGAGGCTGGTGATCCTGTTCAAAAAAGGAAAAAATAAAAAACATATTTACTTTTCCTGCATTACATTATTAGAATTATACTTCATCTGTATATATGGGCAAATTCTTTCGGAAAATCAGGAACGTATACATGTTCTATTATGAGGGATTCAGAGACATGTCCTGGTGGGGGAAACGTGCATGGATAATAATAATCATCAAGCTAATTATAATTTTTGCTGTTCTGAGAATCTTCTTCTTTCCAGATTTTCTCAGGAAGAATTTTGATGATGATAAACAGAGAAGTGAATATATCCTTGATCAGATAACCTCCTTAAACGAAATGTATGATTGAAAATGTTGATCTGTCATTAGTCGACTGGTCAAGGGCCCAGTTCGCTCTTACAGCTATCTATCACTGGTTCTTTGTCCCCCTGACGCTGGGTCTGTCATTCATAATCGCTATAATGGAGACTCTTTATGTGAAGACAGGCAATGAGGAATGGAAGAGAACCACTAAATTCTGGATGACTCTTTTCGGAATAAATTTTGCCATCGGGGTTGCAACAGGTATCATTTTGGAATTTGAGTTCGGTACAAACTGGTCAAATTACTCCTGGTTTGTTGGCGATATTTTTGGTGCCCCTCTGGCTATTGAAGGGATTCTAGCATTTTTTCTGGAGTCAACTTTCGTGGCTGTAATGTTCTTCGGGTGGAATAAGGTAAGCAAAAGATTCCATCTGATCTCAACATGGCTTGTTGCAGTCGGTGCAAGTCTCTCGGCATTGTGGATTCTCGTTGCAAATGCATGGATGCAGAACCCTGTAGGCATGGTTTTCAATCCTGAGACTGCAAGGAATGAAATGATCAACTTCTGGGCAGTGCTATTTAATCCGGTTGCAGTCGATAAATTCATGCATACAATAACTTCCGGTTTCCTCCTTGGTTCGATTTTCGTTATAGGAGTCAGTTCATTTTATCTGCTAAAGAAAAGAGAAGAGTGGCTTGCTAAAAGAAGCATACTTATAGCCGGTATTTTCGGCTTTTTATCATCACTTACAGTTGTGTTAACAGGTGATTTATCGGCAAGGACACTGGCAGAGGTTCAGCCTGTTAAATTTGCAGCTTTTGAAGCTCACTATGAAGGGAAGCGTAATGCCGGATTAGTTGCTTTCGGCCTGCTTAAAGATTCTGAAGAGAAGATTGGTGAGAAAAATGTCAAGGATTTTGTAATGAAGATTGAGATTCCCGGATTTCTTTCAATAATGACCGGGGGAGATAAGAACAGTTTTGTGCCTGGTATTAAGGATCTTATCCTTGGCAATTCTGAAGATGTTCAGATTTTAAGCGTGGAAGAGAAAATGGAGAGGGGCAGATACGCCAGGGACCTTTTGAATGAGTATAAAGAGGCTAAGAAGGATAAGGATGTAATAAGAGCTGATGAGATAAAGAATATTTTTCTTGAAAAGGATTTCATAAATGACTATTTCAGGTTTTTCGGCTATGCATTTCTGAGATCGCCGGAAGATGCTATCCCGAATGTGTCAATTGCTTTCTATTCTTTCCATCTGATGGTTATCCTTGGATTCTTTTTCATAGTAATATGTGCACTTTCAGTATTTCTTGTTCTGAAGGATAAAATTCAAAAAAACCGGTGGTTCCTGTGGCTTGCATTGTTTTCAATACCTCTTGTATATATAGCAAGTGAATCGGGCTGGGTACTTGCTGAAATGGGAAGGCAGCCATGGATCATCCAGGATCTTATGCCCGTATCGGCTGCCGTTTCGCAAATCAGTGCAGGTTCTGTAATAACTACTTTCATTCTTTTTGCAGTACTTTTCACAGCTCTTCTTGTGGCAGAGATCTCAATAATGCTGAAACAGATCAGATTAGGACCAAAACATAAGGAGGATATTAAATGACAATAATGGTATCATATCTTTTTTTACAGCATTACTGGTGGCTTATTATTTCGCTTCTTGCCGGTCTCCTTGTGTTCCTGATGTTTGTACAGGGAGGGCAGTCGTTCATTTTTTCTCTTTCAGAAAATGAATCTCAGAAAACAATGATTATAAATGCCCTTGGGAAAAAATGGGGGTTTACATTTACAACACTGGTAACTTTCGGAGGAGCATTTTTTGCCTCATTCCCGCTGTTTTACGCTTCCAGCTTTGGCGGAGCCTACTGGCTTTGGATGACAATACTTTTCAGCTTTGTCATACAGGCAGTAGCCTATGAGTACAGGTCCAAACCTTCCAATGTGTTTGGTAAGAAAACATTCGATGTTTTTCTTTTCATTAACGGTGCATTAGGACCCTTCCTTATAGGAACAGTAGTTGCTACCTTTTTTTCAGGTTCCGAGTTCAGCCTGAATGAAATGAACCAGGTTTCATGGGCCAACAGATGGCATGGCCTTGAAGCTTTGACAGACGCCAGGAACGTATCTCTTGGGCTTGCTGTTCTTTTTCTGACAAGGATGAATGGATTATTATACCTCATTAATAGAATTGATGATGAAGATCTTAATTCAAGATCATTCAAAAAGTTGATTTCGAATACGGTGTTTTTTCTGGCTTTCTTTATTTTCTTCCTGATAACACTTTTTATGGCTGAAGGATATCAGGTGGATAATAATAGCGGGAGCATTGTAACTGAAAAATTCAAATATTTTAACAATCTTCTTGAAATGCCGCTGGTACTGATAATTTTTCTTTTAGGGATCCTCGCCGTTCTTTATGGAGCAGGAATATCAGTTTTCAGACACTCTACGAAAGGTATCTGGTTCACGGGGCCAGGGACAATAATGACAGTGTTGGCCCTGTTCCTGATCGCAGGATTCAATAATACAGCATTTTATCCTTCATCATTCGATCCCGGGAGCTCCCTTACAATCCGGAATGCTTCGTCAAGTTTCTTTACACTGAATACAATGATGTATTTTTCTTTCATTATACCTTTTGTGATAGCATATATTTGGTTTGCATGGAAAGGAATAAGCGGGAAAAAGATTACAGGGACTGTGATGAAGAAGAGCGAACATATCTATTGATGAGAATTAATGAGCTGATGAATTGTTAGGAAAAGAGAAAAATCATGTATATATCAGAGATTCTTCAATACCTTTTATGGCCGGCTTTGATTCTTATAAGCTGGTTTGCAGTGAATGCGGCACTGGCCTGGTACGAAAAAAGATATCAGGATAATAAATGAAAAGCCCTGTCTGCTAAAAGCCTGTAGATAATAAGATCATCAGAATAACAGAGAGATAAGGGATACAATTATATATAGTGGAATTATCAGGGTTACTGATCCTATTCCCAGGGTGATCAGTGCTATTACGACAAGCGAGATCAGCAGATATCTGCCTTCATTATTCCTGAATTTAAGGTTTGTTATTTTCAGTGACATCAGAGGAAGCCTGCTTACCATTAAAAGGGAAAGCACTATTGTCATTGTAAGCAACAAACCGGTTGAATGAAGTAATTCCCTGAAAAAAATCCTGCTGGAATAGCTGGAGGCAATTACAAGAGATATCACTGCAAGTGCATTTGCCGGAGTCGGCAGTCCCCTGAATGATTTTGCCTGTGATGCATCAAGATTGAAAACGGCAAGACGTACAACAGCACAAATACACATAATTATGGGTGTAAAGAGGATCAACAGTTCAATAGCGCTGCTGGCATTAAATATCATGGGGTAGGTGAGGGAAAGTGAATTTCCCAGCAGTTGGTACATTATCAATGCCGGCGCAACACCGAAGCTGATTGCGTCAGCCAGAGAATCAAGTTCCTTTCCTAAATCTGAATATGATTTCAGCATTCTTGCAGCAAAGCCATCAAGCCAGTCAAAAACCATTGCCGCAACAAGAAGCCATGAAGCAGTTACAAGGTCCCCGTTTACAGCTAAAATTACTGATATAAAACCTGCAACAAGGTTAAGGATTGTTATAATATTGGGAACATGTTTCATTTTGAATGAAAATGTCAGAAGGAAAGCAAAATTAAGATAAATTTCAGTAATAATGCCATTTTGGTTAAATTTGGCCTTATATAAAAGGCCGATGATTGATTTGACGAATATAAAGATAGCTGTCGATTTTGATGGTACAATAGTCGAACACATGTATCCTGAGATCGGGAAAGAAAACCTGTTTGCATTTCAGACACTGAAAGAGCTTGAGAAGAAGGGCGCTAAACTGATATTATGGACATACCGTACAGGTAAAGAGCTTGGGGAAGCTGTTGAATACTGCAGAAAAAACGGGATTGAATTTTATGCTGTGAACAAAAACTATCCCGAGGAGATCTTTGATGAATCTGTAAGCCGTAAAATTGATGCCGATATATTCATTGATGACAGGAATATAGGAGGATTCCCGGGTTGGAGCAAAGTATGGCAGATACTATTCCCCTATGAATTACTTCAGATAGAGACTGAAAAGCGTATAGCAGCTGCAAGGAAAAATAGACTGAAACGTTTCTTTTTTGGGAAGAAAAAGACAGATTGAAACACAATTTTATGAAATACATACTGTCCCTTTTGACCTTACTCCTGATTGTCTGGACCATATCATGTTCCGGACGCCCCGGGCAACATGCCGAACAGTTTGTCAGTGTTGTTAATGAAGAGCCGGAAGAGGAAAGGGTGAAGCTCATAAGCATCAGTTCTCCGGCAGATGATTCCGAATTTAAAGTTGGAAGCCGGATTCAGATTGTGGTAAGCCCCGAAAAGGCGGAACAATTGCCGGATTCTGTAGTAGTATTCTTCAATGGATTGAGAACAGGATCAATAACATCATCACCATGGGAATTTTCAGTTGCTTCAGAAGAAAATACAACAACCGGCAGAAAATCTGTCAGGGTAGTTGCCTATAAAAAGGGTAAGGCAAGGACAACCCTGACACGTTTCGTGACTGTCCTCTCAGATGTTGTTCCAAAACGGAATGGGTACAGGATAATTAACAGCTATCCTCACGACAGGAAAGCTTTTACCCAGGGCCTCTTTTACCATGATGGTCTTTTGTATGAGGGTACAGGTGAAACAAGTTCCAGTCTTCGTGAAGTTGAACTGGCAACTGGCAAAGTTCTGAGGCAGATTAATCTCGATCCTTCACTTTTTGGTGAGGGCATCACCCTATACAAGGATAGGATCTACCAGGTCACCTGGACATCAAATGTGGGTTTTGTATATGAACGGTCAACATTCAGACAGATAAACAAAATCTATTATCAGACTCAGGGCTGGGGATTGACAACTCTGGATGACAATATCATAATGAGTGATGGCACTAATGTTATATATTATATTGAGCCAGAATCATTTAATGTTGTTTCGAGGAGGGAGGTTTATGATAATGAGAAGAAAGTAGATCAGCTTAACGAACTGGAGTATATCAATGGAGAGCTTTGGGCCAATATATGGAACACTGATCTTATTGCCCGGATAGATCCTGTTTCGGGAAAAGTCATAGCCTACATAGACCTGAAAGGTATTCTCAATGATCCCCAAATTGATACAACTGAAGATGTGCTGAATGGTATTGCCTGGGATAAAGACAATGACAGGATTTTTGTCACAGGCAAGAACTGGCCGAAACTTTTCGAAATAAAGATCATGGAATGATCTTTGTCCCATATACTATGTTCACAGCTGCAGGGATAATGCTGAATTCTATCGGAGTATGTCCCAGAGATTCGCCATCAGCTTCAGCAAAAAGAACCGATTCAGAAGACACCTTAAAGTTATTGCAGCGGTATCCGTCAACTTTAGGATGGCTGAGGATAGTTCCGTCATAAAGGATCTTCAGGTTCTTGATTATTTCAATCCTGCCTATATCCCGGATCACAGTAACATCCAAAAGCCCGTCGTCAGGGAGAGCCTCAGGTGTTTGCCTCATGCCGCCGCCGCAATACCTTCCGTTACCGACATTTATCGAGAATATTCTGGTTGAATATTGCTTACCGTCAATCTCCATTGTAACATTTGATTTTTTATAGGCCATCAGGCTTGTCAGCAGATTGAAGAAGTAAATAGTCTGGTTGCTTCTTCCCTTGTCTTTTTGTCTGTTTGTCTTTTTGATAACAAGAGCTTCAAATCCAAGTCCTGCAATGTTTATGAAATATCTTTTGTGTTGTTCGTTCCCGATGTAATAGTTTATAACACCTACGTCGTGAAGCAGGAGTCTGTTCTTTTTTATAACCCCGACAGCACCTTCATACACAAGGGGAATACCAAACATTCTTCCCCAGTCGTTACCTGTTCCGACAGGTATCATTCCAACTGAAACATCTTTGCCGGGACAGACCTGCTGGCTGAAAATGCCATTTATCACTTCATTCAGTGTACCATCGCCACCCACGGTTATGATTTTTCTGAAACCATCAATAACTGCATCTCTCGCAAACCCGATTGCATCAAGTTTTCTCCCTGTGAATTTTGAAACAATGGGAATTTCCTTTTTCTCAAGCAGGTCGGCTATTCTGTTCCAGTCCTTCTTTCCCTTACCGTTGCCGGCATTTGGATTGACAATTGTAAACCATTCAGGTCGGATATTCTCAGAATGCATCTAAATATTTTTATAAGAGATAAGAGTATAAAGATGAGAATAAAACATTAATCAGAAAGTAAATTATTCGTAAGAAAAGATATATAAAAAAAACTTATTAACTATTATTTTTTAGTGCTTTAAGATTCACATAATCAATATCATGCAAAGATAAACAGCAAAAAACGATGTTAATAAGATGTTGAAAATCACGAATGAAATGTTTACAATTACATTCGTGGTTGCCCGTGCCATGGAGCTATTAATAGTAAATTTGAGGCGCAAAAATATATTATAAAAAAAGAGAGGGAAACAAATGGGAAGGATAATAGCTATTGCAAATCAAAAAGGGGGAGTGGGAAAGACTACGACGGCGATTAACCTGGCTGCCAGCCTTGCAGCGCTTGAAAAAAAGGTTTTGATTATAGATGCAGACCCCCAGGCAAATGCAACTTCTGGAGTTGGAGTAGATACGCGCCAGATAAGATGTACGATATATGATTGCCTTATTGACGGTAAGGATCCGGCAGAAGCTATTCTGAAATGCGAAATTGAAAACCTTTCGCTTATGCCATCGAATATTGATCTTGTTGGTGCAGAAATCGAGATGCTTGACAGGCCTGAAAGGGAGAAGATCCTGAAGAAAATGATTTTTAAGCTTAAGGATGATTACGATTACATTCTTATTGATTGTTCTCCGTCTCTCGGACTTCTTACTGTTAATGCACTTACCGCATCAAATTCGGTTATAATACCTGTACAGTGCGAATATTTTGCGCTGGAGGGACTTGGTAAGCTTCTAAATACAATAAAGATAATCCAGAATAATCTCAATTCTGATCTCGAGATAGAAGGGTTTCTTCTTACAATGTATGATGCAAGGCTAAGGCTTTCTAATCAGGTAGTTGACGAGGTGAACAAGCACTTTCAGCAGATGGTTTTCAAAACTATCATCCAGAGGAATGTCAAGTTATCCGAAGCTCCAAGTTTCGGGCAGCCGGCAATCCTCTATGATGCTGATTCACGGGGTGCTGTCAATTACCTTAATCTTGCCAAAGAGTTGATTGAGAAAGTCGAAGCAAATGTAAATGAAGTTTAATCCTTATATATATGGCGAAGAAAAATGCTTTGGGAAGAGGTCTTGGAGCTTTAATTGAAGGTGTAGAAAAGGAAATACTGGAAAAAAAAGTAGAAGCGAATAAGGATATTCCAATAGATTCAATAGATGCTAATCCTTTTCAGCCAAGGACCACGTTTGATGCACAGTCTCTTGAAGAGCTTGCATCTTCTATAAAAAAATTAGGTGTTATACAGCCTCTTACAGTCAGGGAGGCCGGGAATGGAAGATATCAGCTCATAGCCGGAGAAAGACGCTTAAGGGCAGCAAAGCTTACGGGCCTGACACATGTGCCGGCATATATAAGGACAGCTGATGATCAGGCTATGCTTGAACTTGCTCTTGTTGAGAATATCCAGAGAGAAGACCTTGATGCAATCGAAGTTGCAATAAGTTTTCAACGTCTTACGGAAGAATGTAAACTTACTCAGGAAGAGCTTAGTGCAAGAGTTGGCAAACAGAGATCAACAGTCGCAAATTATCTGAGGCTCCTCAAATTGCCTGCAGAAATCCAGCTCGGCATACGGAATAAACAGCTTATGATGGGGCATGCCCGTGCACTTATAAATATTGAAGATCCTAAAAAGCAGATAGATGTCTACTACAAAATTATTGAAGACGATTTGTCTGTAAGACAGGTCGAGAAACTTGTAAGGGAACTGGATTTTGATAAGAAAAAAGATCCCCGGAAAATTGAAAGAAAGAAGAAACTTAACGATGATTTCGTACAGCTTACCGATCATCTTAACAGGATTTTTTCTTCTAAAGTGAGCTTCAGGATAAATGAACATGGCAAGGGCAAAATAGTGATACCATTCGAAAATCCGGAAGAGATGGAGCGCATTTTGGGTGTGTTTGATCGTCTCAACTCCTGAAAAATATTATCTTTATCGCGCCGTTATAAAAATGCCGGGATTCTGCTGTGGTAAGTATTAAATTTGAAGGCGCAAGTAAAAATATCACTGCTTCTTATAATCTGCCTGAGTGTTTCAATGAAGAATATTAATGCCCAGGACACACTGTTTGTTGACGCCGAACCCAAGCTTGTCAAGAAAGCTGAACCTCTGAGAGCAACAATGCTTGCAATAGCATTTCCGGGACTGGGACAGATTTACAACAAAAAATACTGGAAAGTGCCCGTCGTGTATGCAGGCTTTGGAGGAATAATTTATGCGATCAAGGTTAACTCTTCAGGTTATAACACTTTTATAAAAGCCTATCAGGATTTTACTGATAATATACGTGAGACTGATTCATATCTCGAACTGATTAAAAATGCAGACCCTTCTACTTATGACCCGGTTCTCCATCCCAATACCTATGACCCTTCAAATGCTGAATGGTACAAGGAAAGAATGTTAAGACAGGTTGATTATTTCAGAAAATACCGTGATCTTTCGTATATTGGCATCGCGGCATGGCTGCTTGTAACAGTGCTTGATGCCAACGTCGATGCAAGCCTGTCAGATTTTGATGTCAGCGATAATCTCGGAATGACATTTGAACCTGTCCGAATGCCGCTTTATGGACAATCGATGATGGGTTTCACAGTTAACCTGAAGTTGAATTTCTGATCAATGTTATGATGATGCGAATAAAAACTCTTATAATACTTTTTCTGTTTGCTGCCAACATAGCCGGCGCTTATTCTGAATCCGATGATACAATTATTATTAAATATGATGACGATTCCGAAAATATCAGCATTGATCTTGACAGCCTTGTCAATGACTGGTATGTGAAAAAAGCCCTTGAGAATAATCCTCAGGTCCTTTATGATGACACAACAGGTATTGAATACCCGGACTCCATTTATACAAAAAGGATAGCAAAGATAAATTCAGTTGTGAAACTAAATTACAATAGTATAATCAGAAACCATATACATGTTTATACAATAAAGAAGCGTCCTCAGTTTAAGGTAATGCTTGGCCTGAAAGATTATTATTTTCCTATGATAGAGGATATTTTTGATTATTATGGACTTCCGTCCGAGCTTAAATACATGGCTATTATTGAATCTGCTCTCAATCCAAATGCGGTAAACAGGCGTTCAGGCGCAACCGGCATGTGGCAATTCATGTATAGTACAGGCAGATCATACGGACTTACAATTAATTCGATAGTTGATGAACGAAGGGATCCGGTGAAGGCAACACACGCTGCAGCAAGATATATGCGCGACCTGTATGATATTTATAAAGACTGGATCCTGGTAATTGCAGCATATAACTGCGGCCCGGGAAATGTGAACAAAGCTATAAGGAGATCGGGGAACAAAAAAGACTACTGGCAGATTTATTACAGGCTTCCAAGAGAAACAAGAGGATATATTCCTCAGTTCATTGCTGCCGCTTATGCGGTTAATTATTATTCTGATCATAATATTCAGCCTATACCTGTTAATTTCCCTCTTGCTACTGATACAATAATGCTGAATAGTGATATACATCTCACTCAGGTATCTGAGGTTCTTGGCATCCCGCACGGAGAACTGCGTGCCCTTAATCCCCAGTACAGAACCGGCCTTGTGCCGGGGGCAACAAAACCGTCTTCCCTTACTCTGCCACTGAACCACCTCGGTGATTTCATTGACCTGAATGATACTATTCGAAGCTATAAGCCAGAAGTGTATCTTAACAAAGCTGTCCTTATAGCCGATCCTTCAAGATCAACATTCGTTCCTCCGGATGTTAAGGGAAAAACAAAACTTATCTATACTGTTAAGGAGGGAGATAACCTTGGATTTATATCTGAATGGTACCGCGTGGGATTATCAGACCTCAGGTACTGGAATAATATTTCCAGGAATTTAATACGGATAGGTCAGCAATTAGTTGTCTATGTCGATCCGGAAAATGCAGAATACTATTCGAAGATAAATTCAATGTCTTTTGCCGAAAAGCAAATGTCTGTCGGGAAGTCAGTTGCTCCTGTGTCGCAGGTTGCTCAGACTACTCCTGCTGAATCCGATTCAGACTATATCACTCATATTGTTCGCAATGGGGATACGATATGGGATATAGTTAAAATTTATGGCAATGTTACAACGACTGAAGTTCTGTCACTTAATAATATTACTAATCCTCAAAAAATTAAGGTAGGACAGGTTCTGAAGATCAAAAAACGAGTTGATTCATGACTCAAATATCCGGTCCCGACAGGTCGTTTTTACTTCTGCTTTTTATATTGCCGGCCTCACCGGTCTGTCGTTTATGTTTCCCGGGTGAAGTTTGTTTTATTTCCGATGAGGGCGACAGATATTCTGCCATTTATTTCAGGATCTGAGATGATTTGATTAGTCTATACATTCCCGCCTGAAACAGGTTTGGCATAAGCAAGGACATCTGCACCGGTTATTTCATCCTTACAAAGTATTATTAGTCTTTCAAGGACATTCCTGAATTCCCTGATATTCCCCGTCCATTGTATCTTCTGGAGTTCTTTGATTGCATCTTTTCGTATTGTTTTTTTGCTCATACCGTATTCCTTGCATATCAGCGAGTTGAAATGGTCAGCAAGGAGGGGGATGTCATCCTCCCTTTCGTTGAGTGTCGGAACATGGATGAGGATAACACTCAGACGGTGATAGAGGTCTTCCCTGAAGTTGTTATTCTCAATCTCCTTCTTTATGTTTTTGTTGGTGGCTGAAACGACACGGACATTCACCTGTATATCCTTTTCAGAGCCTACACGGGTTATCCGGTTTTCCTGGAGAGCCCTTAATACCTTAGCCTGTGCAGACAGGCTCATGTCTCCTATCTCATCAAGGAAGAGGGTGCCGCCATCGGCCTGTTCAAATTTTCCTATCCTCTGTTTGATAGCCGATGTAAATGATCCTTTTTCATGTCCAAATAATTCGCTTTCAATCAGTTCAGAGGGAATTGCTGCACAGTTTACCTCTACGAAAGGGCCTTTTGCCCTGTTACTTTTTTCATGTATCTGATGGGCAACAAGTTCTTTTCCTGTACCGTTTGCTCCTGTAATCAATACCCTGGCTTCGGTGGGAGCAATTTTATCGATCATTTCCCTGACTTTATTAATAGCCTCTGACTCGCCCACTATTTCATACATCTTGCTTACCTTCTTCCTGAGGACCTGGATCTGGGTTATCAGGGACGATTTATCCATGGCATTACGGATTGTTATAAGGAGCCTGTTAAGATCAAGAGGCTTTTCAAGGAAATCGTATGCTCCTTTCTTGATAGCTTCTACTGCAGTATCGATGTTCCCGTGCCCCGATATCATGACAACAGGAGTGACTGTTGAGATCTCCATTATTTTCTGGAGTACCTCCAGACCATCCATTTTCTGCATCTTAATATCACAAAGTACTATATCGTATTTTTTTTCTGAAAAAAGTGCCAGGCCTGAGGGACCGTCTTCAGCAAGATCAACCTTGTATTTTTCATATTCCAGAACATCCTTGAGAGTGTTCCGGATAGCTTTCTCATCATCAATAACTAATATTTTTGGCATGATATTTATTTTTTTCTGTATCTCATCAGACAGGGTTTATGCCTGTAAAAAAGAGACAGGCCAGTTTATCCACTATATTTCAACCATTTCCAGATTTCTTTCCACGAGGTCTTTTTCCCGTACATAAGTATGCCTGTTCTGTAAATCCTGGCAGCCATCCAGACAAAAGCTATAAAGGTTATTACCATCAATCCCATTGACAGCGTAAGCTGCCATGCAGGAATACCAAAGGGGATCCTGGCTATCATTACTATCGGAGATGTGAGAGGGATTAATGAACACCAGAAGGAAAGAGAGCTTTCAGGATTCTGCATAGTGCCAAGTGCAACCATAAGACCAACTATTATAGGAATAGTGACTGGCATCATAAATTGCTGTGTCTCTGTCTCATTATCGACTGCTGATCCTATTGCTGCAAAAACTGATGCATAAAGCAGGTAGCCTGTTATGAAATAAAAGATGAAAGACAGAATTATTAGCAGCCAGTCCTGATTTATTGCACTTTCAAAGATCTTCGAGAATTCAGCAAGTTCCGGAGATATTTCTACTGAGCTTACCTGTGTCGATTCAATAGCTGGTTGATTTTTCGTCATTATATCCTGAGGAAGTGTCTGGGTAATCTCGGTGAGATCCGTCTTTTTTAGTACGGTACCTTGCACAAAAGCAACAACAGCTATTGACAGGATAACCCAGGTCAAAAACTGAGTGAGGCCTACCAGGGCTATGCCTATTATTTTTCCCATCATCAGTTGTATTGGCTTTACTGACGATACTATCACCTCAACTATTCTGCTTGTTTTTTCTTCGATAACGCCCCTCATAACCTGCGAACCAAATATGAAAACAAGCATATACATTAATAATCCGCCTATATAAGCCAGAGCCATTGCAATTCCCGTACTTGTTTCCTTTACCTGGCCGGCATCATCAATCTTGATTGTCTGAACAGAAACCTGGGTATTTATATTCTTAATTATATTATCCAGATCCTGAATATTATATGCCAGAAGTTTTTGTTTCTCTATCTCTTTTTTAAGAGAACTGTTTATGTGGTCAATAAGACCTATCGGTGGTGTCTTTTTCGAGATCAGTTGAATTGCATTAGGAATATTAACCAGTTCAGGGGAGATATACAGGATGCCATAATAACCCTGTTCTTCAAAGCTCCTTTTCAGTTCATTTACATTGGTGTTTTCAAGGTATACATATTGGGCATCATTTGTATTGGGAATTACATCCCTGAACAGGTCAGAGCCATCTTCAATAACTGCTATCTTCTTGAACTCTTTGTCCTTGTCACTCATCATGAAGATTATAGGAAGAATGATAATAGCAGCCATAAAGATCGGAGCGAGAATCGTCATTATTATAAATGATTTTTTCCTCACCCTGGTGATATATTCTCTCTTGATAATGACAAATATCTTATTCATATTTAGGGATGTTCAGTCTTTGGTATTATTAATTGCGCGATTTAACGACCCTGATGAATATTTCGTTCATTGACGGACGAAAGGGGTTAAAAGACAGTATCTCTCCTGACTGCATCAGGAAATTCAGGATATCATTTGTTAATGTTTTTCCCGAGGTTTTGATCCTTAGGGAGGTATTACCGTTTTCAGACTGTTGATTCAGCACACTGAAGAGGTCATTACGCCCCGGGCTGACATCACCCCTCAGTGTGACATCAAATTCATTGCCTCCCCACTCGCTTCTTATCTTGTTCACACTTCCCTCCAGGATTGTGCGGGCTTTGTTTATCAGTGTTATATTATCGCATAATTCTTCAACAGACGACATATTATGTGTCGAAAAAATAATCGTAGCACCTCTTTCCCTGAGGAAGAGTATTTCGTTTTTGATAATATTTGCGTTAACAGGGTCAAAACCAGTGAATGGTTCATCAAAAATTATCAGTTTTGGTTCATGCAGAACAGTTGTAATGAACTGAACTTTTTGCTGCATGCCTTTAGAGAGCTCCTCAACCTTTTTCCCCCACCAGTCAATAATATCAAGTTTTTTGAACCAGTATTTAAGTCTTTTCATGGCTTCGGTTCTGGATAGTCCTTTAAGCTGAGCCAGATAGAGAGCCTGTTCGCCTACTTTCATCTTTTTATACAAGCCTCTTTCTTCAGGGAGGTAACCTATGAACCGGACATCATCCGGCATGAGTTTCTTTCCGTTCAGGAATAGTTCTCCCGAATCAGGTCCGGTAATCTGGTTTATAATTCGGATAAGGGTTGTCTTTCCTGCTCCGTTGGGGCCGAGCAGTCCATAGATGCACTGTTCAGGAACTGAAACACTTACATTATCAAGCGCCGTAAAAGAACCGAACTGCTTAACAATGTTTCTTGCTTCAAAAAGTGACATAATTAATTTAGGTTTTATCTAAGATAATTGATAAAGGTATACAAAACTTGGATAAATGATTAGATCACTATTCAAAATAACCTTTCATTCTTTCGAAGAATCCCTTATCATTCTTGTCGGGATTAGGTTTGAAAGATTCCGATTCCTTGAATTTTTCAATTAGTCTTGCCTCTTCTTTTGGCAGGTTTTTAGGAATCCAGACATTCACATTTACAAGCAGGTCACCTTTTCCATAGCCATTTACATCAGGAAGTCCTTTGCCTCTGAGGCGGAGTATCTTGCCTGGCTGAGTTCCGGGCTCAATCTTTATTTTGACATTATTATCGACTGTCGGCATTTCAACCTGGGCTCCCAGAATTGCATCGGGAATGCTGATGAACAGGTTGTATATTAAGTCGTTGCCTTCTCTTATAAGTTCAGGGTGTTCAATTTCGTCTATTACAACAAGCAAATCTCCGTTTATTCCGCCTCTTCTTGCTGCATTACCTTTTCCATTTACTGTTATCTGCATACCCCTTCCCACACCGGCCGGGATATTGATTTTAATGATTTCTTCTTTCTGAATTATACCTTCTCCGTAGCATGATGCACATTTCTTTGTGATAGTTTTTCCTTCACCATTACAGGCAGAACAGGTTGAAGTAGTCTGCATCTGTCCCAGAAGAGTATTTGTAAGTCTCGTCACATGTCCTGATCCTCTACATGTTGAGCACGTTGAAAAACTACTTGAATCTGCAGCGCCTGTGCCTCCGCATTGAGAGCAGGCAACATATTTTTTGACCTTTATTTTCTTTTCGGTACCATTTGCTATCTCCTGGAGTGTGAGATTTACCTTAACTCTCAGGTTGGAACCCTTGTTTACGCGCTTTCCGCCGCGTCTGCTTCCCCCAAAAGCACCGAAGCCCCCAAAAGCATCTCCAAAGATATCACCAAAGGAAGAGAATATATCCTCCATTGTCATTCCTGCACCCCCGAATCCATTACTGCTACTCCCCATTCCGGCATGTCCAAAACGGTCATAGCGGGCCTTTTTGTCATCATTGCTGAGAACCTCATAGGCTTCAGCTGCCTCTTTGAAACTCTCCTCAGCTTTCTTGTCTCCGGGATTCTTATCGGGATGATACTTTAAAGCCTGTTTCCTGTAAGCTTTTTTAATTTCTTCTTTTGTAGCGCTTTTAGAAACCCCAAGTACCTCATAATAATCTCTTTTTTCCATTTATAAATCCTATTTGCCTGCAGTTCCAGCTTATTCTCCCACAACAACCTTTGAGTATCTTATTACCTTATCCTTAAGGTAGTACCCTTTAAGTATGACATCGACATTTTGTCCTTTCTTTTCCTCTTCTTCGACAGGGACTTTTGCTACTGCATCGTGAAGTTCAACATTAAAAGGACAGTTGAGAGCATCAATTTCCTTAATGCCCTGCTGCTTCAGGAACTCACTGAATTTATTGTATATAAGAATTATTCCATCTTTAATTGCCGGCCAGTCCTTCGCATCCTCAATATGAGAAAGAGCTCTCTCAAAGTCGTCCATAACCGGAAGGATCTTAAGCATTATATCTTCAGCGGCATATTTTGAGAGCTCTACTTTTTCACGCAGTGTGCGTTTCCGGTAATTGTCAAATTCAGCTGATAGACGCAGATATTTATCCTGCATTACTGCCAGTTTTTCTTTATACGATTTATCATCTGTGACAACTTTGTCAGCACTAGCCGGTTTCTCTTCTTTTGTCAGATCAGAAGATTCACCTGAGTTATCAGAAACAGTTTCATCTTCCAAACTGGTATTGACATTTCTTTTGTTGTTGTTATTGTCTTTATTATCTGAAGTTTCAATGTGTTTGTTATTCACGGGTTCAGTCCCGTCATGAGTTTTCTTTTTCACCATCACCTATAATTATTCGAATTGATACCGTTGTGATATCAAATTATCTGCCAATGAGGAAATATTGACATTTTGACAGTGGCTTTTTTGCTGTTGTCCTGTTTCTAAATTCGTTTTATGTCTGCACCAAGTGCGTTAAGCCTTTTATCTATATCCTGGTAGCCTCTGTCGATCTGTTCTATATTATGAATTATGCTTTGGCCATCAGCCGACATGGCAGCTATTAGAAGGGCCACTCCGGCTCTTATATCGGGAGAGCTCATAACAGTACCGCGAAGCCGGATCATTTTATCCATTCCAATAACAGTTGCGCGGTGAGGATCGCAAAGAATGATCTGAGCCCCCATATCTATCAGTTTATCAACGAAGAAGAGCCTGCTCTCGAACATTTTCTGGTGGATCAGCACTGCGCCTTTTGCCTGCGTTGCAGTTACAAGGAATATGCTCAGCAGATCGGGAGTAAGACCGGGCCAGATAGCATCAGCTATGACCATTATTGACCCGTCAATAAATGTTTCTATTTCGTAATGTTCCTGGTGCGGAATATAGATGTCATCTCCTCTTCTCTCAAGAGCAATCCCAAGGCGCCGGAAAGAATCGGGGATAATTCCCAGGTTATCGTATGCAACATTTTTTATTGTCAGTTCAGATTCAGTCATTGCCGCCATGCCAATAAAGGAACCTATTTCGATCATGTCGGGCAATATTGTATGTGTACAGCCTTTCAGTTCTTTAACGCCATGAATATGCAGCAGGTTGGATCCGATTCCTTCGATATTGGCTCCCATTGAAACGAGCATTTTACATAGCTGCTGTATGTAAGGTTCACAGGCTGCATTATATATTGTTGTACTTCCCCGGGCAAGAACAGCAGCCATTATTATATTTGCTGTTCCGGTTACTGAAGCTTCATCAAGATGTATATATGATCCTTCAAGTACTGAGGCTTCTGCTTTGTAGAACAGACCGGGATCGTCAGATTCAAGGACTGCACCAAGTTTCTGGAAACCTATGAAATGAGTATCAATGCGTCTGCGTCCTATCTTATCTCCTCCGGGTTTTGGAATAAATGCCTTTCCGAACCGCGCAAGCAGAGGACCGACAACCATTATTGATCCTCTCAGACTCATGCTCTGGTCCCTGAATTCAGGTGTCTGAAGATAATCAAGGTTGATATTTTCAGCTTTGAAAGTAATTACTGAATCTGATTCACGGGTTATTGTCACACCCATGCACTCAAGCAATCCGATAATTTTGTCAACATCGGCAATATGTGGGATGTTCCTGATTGTAACACTATCTGAAGTAAGAAGAGTGGCACATATTACCTGAAGGGCTTCATTTTTGGCCCCCTGTGGAAAAATTTCACCACTGAGACGTCTGCCTCCCTCAACGATAAATGTTCCCATTAATGACGGTTATGCCCCTTCTTTTTATTGTAATGTTTTCCCTGCTGTTTATTCTGCGTTTTCCCCTGGGGTTTCTTTTTGGTTTGCGGCAACAGTTCCTTTATTTCAAGGATCTTTACCCCTTCTGTTATTTTCAGCTTGCCTTTTGAAAGGTAGTTCAGATCATTTATTATCACTTCATCTGCAACCTGACTTCTGTTCCAGGTGACATATGATTTTTTCATCTGATTGACAATCAGTGTTGTCATATATTCCTTTTCCTCTCCCTCCTCAAGCTTTACAGCAGCATCTATCATCAGTTCAATTATCTTGCCATAATGAAGGAATTTAATATTTCCCTGCTGATAAGGTACCTGTTTGGGCTTTTCTACGAATCTCGTTGGCTCAGGCATAGGATATGGAGAATCTATATCAAGGTCAAATTCTGCGATCAGGGCTAAATGGTCCCACAGCTTATGCTTGAAATCACCTTCATCACGCAGGTGGGGGTTAAGATTGCCCATTATCTGAATAATAGTCCGGGCTGCACGGTTTCTTTCATTTCTGTCTTCAATAGTCTTTATGTGATCGACCATTTTCTGTACATTTCTTCCATACTCAGGCAATGCCATCCTTTTCCGTTGCGTGTTATAATCGTGAACCATAATAAATGCTTAATAGACAACAAATCTAAGAATTATTAATCAAAAAAAGCAGAAAATCTTTGGCTATAAGGTTTGTTTTATAAACCCAGGAACTGTATGGCAAGACCTGACATCAGGATTACAGAACCTGCGATCAGGTGATTAAATTTCTCTAAAGGCTTTATATTGATCCTTGTCAGTCCCAGTTTGAAAACAAGTACTACAGTCATCATTGTGGCAACAGTAACCAATGAGAAGAGAAGGGCAACAAAAATTGTTCCTGAGATATTATTCTGTGCCGCAGGGTACATTAATATAGGTATCAGGGGTTCACAGGGGCCAAAGACAAAGATCAGGAAAAGTATCCAGGGGGTTGTTTTAACTACTTCATCATCATGGATATGGGCATGTTCCTTTTGGTGAGAATGTTCATGATCGTGTTTTTCGCCCCCAAGGTGGAAATGAGAATGTTTATGCTTTTTGTTTTTTATCAGATTACGTATGCTGATTATTACATATACCAGTCCGAAGGCTATTAAGAGCCATGCAGCAATATTCCCGCGGAACGATTCAATTGCAACAAGCTTATTCAATTCAGCTCCTATTCCAATTCCTATGAAACCAAGAATTACCGAGCTAAGCACATGACCAATCCCGCACAGGAATGTAATAAACATCGTTTTCCTGACAGACCATTTCCTGGCTTCACTAAGAACAATGAATGGCAGATAATGATCCGGTCCTAGCAGGGTATGCAGGAAGGCTATAGATACTGCGGTTCCGGAAAGAAGAGCGATAGATTCGTTCATACCTTTTATAGTAATCGTGTTAACATAAACAAGATACAATTTTATATTTATAAAAGAATGGGAAATTGCATTAATCACAGGAAATATAGATCTAAATGTAAAGTAGTTAAAAAGGGAGCGGAATATTGCTTATTCGCCGGGAATCCATTTTCCTTCTCTAAACAAATATTCGTTAATACCAATATTTTGTTCGCGAAGCAGGCGCCGGGAATCAGTTATGAATTTCTTCATCTGCTCAAATTCTGCAGCTTTTGAAAAGAATCCGGGATTATCTTCAAATTTTGAACAGGGAAGGATATAAAATTTTGTCCTGTCATTCACTACCGGTGTATAAACCCAGATAAGATAATAGCCTGCTTCAGTTATCCGGAAGGAATCTCCCTGCTTTAAAATTTCTATCCTTACCATTGTTCCACCGTCAGTCTTTGGTTTTCGCTGGTTGGAGACGAAATTTCCGAGCGAGTAAACAAGAATTTTATCTTTATTTGTTTCTTCATTTCTGGACCAGACCATTTTTTGGAGTACATGAGGATGTGAACCGATTATCAGGTCTACACCCTTTGAAAAGAAATAATCTGCCAGTGCAGTTTGTTCAGGAGAGGGAACAGTATCGTATTCGGTACCCCAATGAAGAAACAGTACAATAATATCAGGTTTCTTCAGTTTTGCTTTCTCTATGTCGTTTGTTATAAGATCTTTATTTAACATATTGACAATAGCTGGTTCAGGGATCCTGATTCCATTGGTGCCATAGGTATAATTAAGAAGCGCGACAGATATCCCGTTCTTTGTTAAGATGAGAGGCTGGAGAGAATCTTTTGCAGCTCTGTTCACAAAGGTTCCGGTATGGGAAACCCCGATGCTGTCGAGCCTCATAATTGTCCTGTTGATTCCATCAAGACCACGGTCAACTGAATGGTTGTTGGCTGTTACAAGACAGTCGATTCCGGCATTTTTGCAGGCTACAGCAAGTGCCGCCGGAGAACTGAATTGCGGATATCCTTTGTAAGGAGGTCCGGCCAGAGTCACTTCAAGATTGGCAATGGAAAGATCTGCTTCGCTTATCTCACTTCTTATGTGGTCAAATACATCATTGTAATCATACTGCTTTGTTTCCCTGTTTTCAGCTGACCAAATCTGGGTGTCATGTCCCATAATATCACCAATGAAAAGCAGTGATATCTTCTGCTCCGTGGATGTTGATCCCTGTCCCAGCAAGGTGATTGCTTTGAAAAAGAAAAGGATAGCTATATATGATTTAAGCTGTATTTTCATTCTTCATAATATCAAAGACATTGAAGACACAAAGATAAAATATTTATAACTTTGTCGTCTTTCCATTAATCTTTTACAAATCAGATGAATTGGAAAACAGGGATAGCAGAATCTGATTCTGAAATTAAGAAGTTTTCTTTAATTGGTGCTTTAATAGCCCTGGGTATTGTATTCGGTGATCTTGGCACCAGTCCTCTATATACTTTTAGAGCAATAATAACAGGAGGGAAGGATAATTTCAACGAGTTGTTGATATTTGGAGGGCTGTCATGTGTTTTCTGGACACTAACTCTTTCTACAACAGTAAAATATATAATTATTGCTCTGAATGCCGACAATAATGGTGAAGGCGGGATTTTTGCACTGATAGCCCTTATCAGAGAGAAAAAGTCGTGGATTGCCATTCTGACAATGATTGGGGCAGCAGCTCTTCTTGCCGACGGGGTGATCACTCCTGCAATAACAGTTACTTCATCTATTGAGGGATTAAAGTTGTATAGCTCTGAAATCCCCGTAGTTCCCATTGTGCTTTGCATACTGACTGTTCTTTTCTTTATTCAGCAGTTTGGGACCAATTTTGTAGGAAAATCATTCGGACCAATAATGTTGATATGGTTCATTACATTAAGTATCATAGGATTGTCGCAGCTTGTTCTATATCCTGAAATTCTAAAGGCGGTGCATCCCCGGTATGCATACCGTTTTCTTGCAGAATATCCCGGAGGATTTGTCCTGCTTGGAGCTATTTTCCTTTGTACTACAGGTGCGGAAGCTTTGTATGCTGACCTGGGCCATTGCGGCAAAACGAACATACGGATAACATGGGGATTTGTAAAAACAGCCCTTCTTCTTAACTATTTCGGGCAGGGAGCCTGGCTGATGATGAACTTTGAAACAGGTTTTTTTGTTAATCCCTTTTTCGAAATAATGCCGAGATGGTTTTTAATACCAGGAGTAATACTGGCTACAGCAGCTGCAATAATAGCCAGCCAGGCAATTATCACCGGGTCTTACACCCTTGTCAGTGAGGCAATATCCCTCAATTTCTGGCCTAAAATGAAAGTACTTTATCCGACTTTGGTGAAGGGTCAGGTCTATCTGCCTTTTGTGAACTGGTTTCTGTGGGTGGCCTGCAGTCTTACAGTCATATTCTTCAAAGAGTCATCAAATATGAATGCCGCATATGGACTGGCAATAAACATAGCTGAGATAATGACTACCCTTTTGCTCTCATTTTATCTTTTCCAGAAAGGCATCAATCACAGGTTAGTCCTGTTGATGTTCATGATATTTATGACTATCGAGGGATCATTTCTCATTGCCAATCTTTACAAATTCAGGACCGGAGGCTGGTTCACCCTGATGCTGGCATCTGTATATTTTCTTATTATGTATGGCTGGTATTATGGAAGGAAGATCAAGAACCGTTACATTACATTTGCAGATCTTGATAAATATCTCGATGCCCTGAAAGATCTCAGCAATGATGAGTCAGTCCCCCGTTTTGCAACCAACCTTGTTTATATAACCCGTGCAAACAAGGCTGATCAGGTTGAATCAAAAGTGATATATTCAATTTTCTATAAACAGCCTAAACGGGCCGACACTTACTGGCTTCTTCATGTTAACAGGGTTAATGATCCATACAGCTTTAAATATCAGGTTAAGCAGATAATGCCGGGGAAACTGATAAGGGTAGATTTTCACATTGGCTTTAAGGTTGAACCCAGAATAAATCTTTATTTTAAAGAGGTCATTGAAGATCTCAGGGCATCGGGTGAGATCACCCTTGAAAGCAGCTACGATTCTTTGAGGAAACATAATATTGAAGGTGATTTCAAGTTCATCCTGATTGACAGGATAATGTCGCGTGACAATAAACTGTCTAACAGAGAAAGTTTTCTTCTGTCACTTAACAGCATAATCAGGAAGCTTAGTATAACTGATCTCAGGGCTATGAATCTTGATCCGACAAATACAATAATAGAACAGGTTCCAATAATAATTGATCAGCCGGCATCTTACAGGATTAAGCGCATTATTTGATTCACACGGAATGGCTATTTAAGGATTCTTTCATTTGTATTATGAAAGAACATACAGGCAGATGTCATAATTTTCGAATTAATATTCGAATAAGAAAAAACATTAAGTCTGACAATTGGAATAATAAGTGTAAATTTAACACAAAAATCCTGCTTTTATGAAGAAGACACTGGTATTTTTGATAATTCTGACAGCATATACAGGAATTACAACTGCTCAGAACTGGACAATAGTTGGTGACAAGATAAGGACATCATGGGCTGAGCATCTTGATCCTGCAAAGTGCCACCAGGAATACCCAAGACCTCAGATGGTAAGGGATATGTGGAAAAATCTCAATGGATTATGGGATTATGCTATTACCGCTGACAGTGAAACCCCACCGGTAAGCTACGATGGGAAGATACTTGTGCCTTTTGCCGTAGAATCGGCTCTTTCAGGAGTGGGTAAGATTGTCGGTCCTGACAATGTTCTATGGTACAGAACTATAATTACAATCCCGCCGGAAATGAAAGGTAAAAACATTCTTCTTCATTTTGGTGCAGTTGACTGGCAGAGTGATATTTTTATAGATGGTGTTAAGGTTGGCTCTCATCAGGGAGGCTATGATCCTTTCTATTTCGATATTACCTCATTTGTGAAGGCACGGGGATCACATAAGCTTGAGCTCCGGGTTAAGGATCCGGTCGATGAAGGTCCTCAGCCCCGTGGCAAACAGGTTTCAAAGCCGGGGGGTATCTGGTACACATCAGTGACAGGTATATGGCAGACTGTCTGGATAGAGGCCGTTCCTTCAACTTATATAAGATCAATAAAACAAACACCCGACATCGATAAACAGGTCCTCAATATTGATGTTGCAATGGAAAACAAGGAACCTGGTGATATTATCAGGATTTCGGCATGGGATGGGGACAGTATGATATCGCAGACAAGCTCTCAAATTGGGGAGGGCATAGCACTTGATGTCAATAATCCAAGATTATGGTCTCCTGATGATCCTTTTCTCTATGATCTCAAGGTTTCAATTGTCAGGAACAACAAAGTTATCGATGAGATAAAGGGTTATTTTGCAATGCGAAAAATTTCCCTCATGCCTGATTCGAAAGGTGTCTTGAGAATAATGCTCAATAACCGCTTCGTTTTTCAGTATGGGACCCTCGACCAGGGTTGGTGGCCCGACGGATTATATACTGCTCCTGATGATGAATCCCTTCTTTTTGATATTGTCAAGACTAAAGAGATGGGCTTCAATATGATCAGGAAACACGTTAAGGTTGAGCCTGCGCGCTGGTATTATCATTGCGACAGAACAGGGATGATAGTCTGGCAGGATATGCCAAGCGGAGACCTTGGAGGCAATCAGTGGAACAGCAATCCGGGCCTTGAAGGCGGGTCAGAAAAGATAAGAACAGAAAATTCCGAGAAGATTTACAGAACTGAATGGAATGCCATAATTGAAAGCCTTTATAATTTCCCATGTATAGTGATCTGGGTTCCTTTCAATGAAGCATGGGGACAGTTCAAAACTCAGGAGATAACAACACTGACAATGAGGAAAGATCCATCCAGGCTTGTTAACAGTGCAAGCGGCGGTAATTTTTATGAGGCCGGTCATATTCTTGACCTTCATAATTACCCGGGTCCCGTAATGGCCAGGCCTGAGATCTTTGGCTCCAGACAGGCCCTGGTTCTGGGTGAGTTCGGTGGACTGGGGCTCCCTTTAGAGAATCATACATGGCTCGATAAAAATAACTGGGGTTATAGAACCTTCAGGGATGCAGATACCCTTTTTACTACTTATTCAGGATATCTTGAGAGAGTTGTGCAGTTTATTGACAGAGGTTTGTCAGCAGCAATATACACTCAGACAACTGATGTTGAAATTGAAACAAACGGATTGCTCACCTATGACAGAAAAATTGTTAAGATGCCTGAAAACAAATTGTTTGATGTGTCTCGTAAATTATATGAAGCTGCGGAAAAAGTGAGGTTTAAGTGATACTATGGCTCAGCTGACTCAGACAATCAATGTTCTGCAGATTGTTATACTTACCGGGGGGACTAAGATGACCCTGACTCCCACATATCATGCCTTTGATCTGTATAAGGTGCATCACGATGCAAAAATGGTGATCTGCTGAATATTGTCCTGCCCTCAAAATTAATTGTGCTGCTTACAAATAAATAAAAGAAGATACTGATACAAAGGCATTAAGTCAACCCCCTGGTCTCCTGATTCAAAAAGATGATTATATTTGGCGACTGTAAAATTTGAAGTCAATGGAAATAATAAACAGCGTTGTTGAATGGTATATGGCTAATCTTAATTACATTACTGTTGCTCTGCTGATGGTAATTGAGAGTTCATTTATTCCTTTTCCTTCCGAGGTTGTAATACCTTTTGCAGCATATAAGGCAGCCCAGGGGGAACTTAATGTTTTTGGTGTTGTTTTAGCCGGAACAGTCGGAGCTCTTATCGGGGCCCTTGTAAACTACTACCTTGCCCTCTATCTTGGTCGGCCTATAGTTTATAAATTGGCTGACTCGAAGTTTGGAAAATTACTTCTTCTATCAAAAGCAAAAATAGTCCATGCGGAGGAATATTTTGTAAGGAACGGAAAATCGTCAACATTCATTGGCCGCCTTGTTCCGGCAGTTCGTCAGCTTATTTCGATACCGGCAGGGCTGGCAAAAATGAACATGCGTGACTTCATTATTTACACCATTGCAGGTGCCGGGCTATGGAATATAATACTTGCAGTTATAGGATATTTCATATATGACATAAGAGAACAGATATACCCATACATTGAATATATCCTGTTTTTTCTTGGAGCGGCATTTGTTATTTATCTGATTTTTAAAGCCTTGAAAAACAAAAAAAAGAAGACGACCGGGGAATAACGGTATCTGTTAAACTTTTTTCTGTTTGTTAAGCAGTTTTACAATCAGCATCAATGCAAGTATTGTCGCTATCAGTACGCCAAGGTATAAGAATCCTGTATTTATATCTGTTACGGTTTTAACAACTGCATCTGAGATCTTTTCATAGTCAGGAATAAACCATTTGGCAATATATGCCTGGATTATTGTAATGACGCTTACAATTAGTAAGAATATAAGACTATGCTTTATTGTAAACCGCAGGAGATCTGATTCTTTTCCTACGAGTCCGACTGCAGCAGTTCCGACTGCCAATGACTGGGGAGAGATCATTTTGCCTGTCACTCCGCCTGAGGCATTTGCACCGACTGATAAGACAGGATCGATACCGATTGTCTCAGCTGAAGTATACTGCAGTTTGCAGAATAATGCATTTGATGATGTATCAGAACCTGTAAGGAAAACGCCAAGCCATCCCAGCACCGGTGAAAAGAAAGGGAAAAGCACACCTGTGCCGGCCAGTGCCATTGCAATTGTAATTAACATACCTGAATTGTTTGCTACAAAAGCAAAACCAACTATTGAAGCAATTGTAATTATTGGGAATTTAAGTTGCTTCAATGTAGCAGCAAAACTTTTCAGGCCGTCCCTGAAGCTCATTCCTATTATGGGGAGTGATATAAATGCTGAAAGTACTGTGGCAGTCCCAGCTGTTGAAAGTATATTGAAATCATAGGGTTTTATATCAAGGAATCCGCTGCCATCAGGTTTCAGGATTGTATCTTTCAGTCCGGGAATGAAAAACTTAATATCCAGGATTGAATTCAGGGCATCTTTTACAGGTTGCATTCCCCATGCCATTATCATGAGTGTCATTACTATGAAAGGAGACCATGCCCTGAATATCTGACCCGTAGAGTATTTATGTCTGGTGTCAGTTACTTGTTGCGGTTCATCCCTGAAACGCCATATTGATTTAGGCTTCCAGTATTTCAGCAATACAGTGAGGCTTATTATTGAAGCTACTCCGGCAAGTATTCCGGGAAGCATCGGATTGACGTAATTTGAAACCAGGAACTGAACAAGGGCGAAAACTATCCCCGAGACCAGGATAGCAGGCATTACTTCAAACGATCTTCTGAACCCCGACATCATAATTACAAGGTAGAAAGGGACAATCAGTCCAAGGATCGGCAGGGTTCTGCCTACCATTTGTGAAACAGCCATTTCGGGCAGACCGGAGACCTGGGCTGCAGTTATAACCGGGATACCAACAGAACCAAAGGCAACCGGTGCAGTGTTTGCAACAAGACTTATTCCTGCTGCATAGAGAGGATTAAAGCCCAGTCCAACGAGCATTGCAGCTGTAATTGCTACGGGGGCCCCCATACCTGCGGCTCCTTCAAGAAAGGCGCCAAAAGAGAAAGCTACTAGCAAGGCCTGCAGCCTTCTGTCGGTTGTTATCGACGCCATGAAATTTTTTATTATCTCAAACTGTCCGCTTCTTACTGTTACATTGTAAAGGAACATTGCTCCGATGATTACCCAGCATATTGGCAGTAACCCGTATAATGCACCATGCAATGTAGAAGCCAGGGCCAGTTTAACAGGCATGCCATAGATAATTATTGCTAAAACAATAGCGATCAGGACAGTAAACAGGCTTGCCCGATAACCCTTCATTTTCCTGATTATCAGAGCCCAAAAAATAAAAGCGATTGGAATAGCAGCTATCAGTGCCGAAATGACAATGTTGTTAAACGGATCAACAACTTGTGTCCAATTCATTTGAAGTCAGATTATTATTTATCAAATAATTATAGCTATACTAGTTTATAAGTACCACAATTAAATCCATAACATTTGTCTGAGTCGGCCCGGTCTTTATCAGTCCGCCTTCCTGCCTGAAAAAATTGTATGAGTCACAGTTGCTGATGTATTTATTTATGTCAAGTCCCAGGACTTCTGAACGCTTTAATGTCTCGGGTTCTGCAATGGCTCCTGCTGCATCTGTGGGCCCATCTGTTCCGTCTGTGCCCCCTGACAGGAAAACGACACCGTTGATGCCATTTATCTTTTGAGCCATAAGAAGAGCAAGATGCTGATTCCTTCCTCCAAGGCCATCACCTGTAATTTTTATTGTCGGTTCACCGCCAAAAAGCAGGCAGGATTTCTTTTCGGGATTTTCGTTCCTGTATTTTATGAGCTTGCTGAAAATATAGTCTGCTACATCTTCAACATCCGAATGAAGGCTATCTGTGATTATTTTTGTTGTATATCCGAGAGCTTCTGCTTTTTCCCTGGCTTTCTTCAATGCCAGTCTGTTGTTGCCGATTATAAGATTTGTTGTTAGTCTGAAAGCTTCATCAGATTCCTTGAGAGTTTCTTTTCTGATCTTATTGAGCCCTTCGTTAAGGATTTTTGTAATACCTGCAGGGATTTTATCTTTTATCCCGTATTTTTCGATGATATCCATAGCATCCTTAAAAGTTGTAGGATCAGGGGCTGTTGGTCCCGATGCAATTACATCAAGAGGATCCCCTATAACATCAGACAGAATGAGGCTTACTACCCGTGCCGGATAAGCTGCAGATGATAACATCCCTCCCTTGACTTTCGACAGATGTTTGCGGATACAATTCATTTCGTTGATATTTGCCCCGCTTTTAAGCAACAGGTCAGTAAGGATTTTAAGATCATTAAGGGTACAGCCATCGGGAATATCAGTTAGAAGAGCTGATCCGCCGCCCGAGATAACACAAATAACAAGATCGTCTTTGCTTGCCTTATTAACTATTGAAAGGATGTTCTCTGTGCCTTTGACCCCGTTCTCATCCGGAACTGGATGCCCGGCTTCGGTTACAAATGCATATTTCAGAGGAACGGCGTGTCCGTATTTTGTTACAATATGTCCGGAACTGATCCTTGATCCAAGTATGTTTTCAATTGCTTTCGCCATCAAGGCACTTGCCTTCCCTGCACCTGTCAAATATATATTCCTGATCTCAGCAAGCTGAAACCTGTGGTTCTCAATTTTCAGAACATCATTTTCCAGACTTACAAAATGAGGGATCAGAATATCAGGTTTGACTATTTCGACACCGGCCAGGAAAATTTCTTTTGCATTATTTCTTAGGACATTATCCATAATTCTGTTAATTCAATTCGTTTAAATATCAGGATATTCTATCCAGGAATATTTTTCAGGGCACCCGGAAGCATATTTATATGATTTGGTGTACAACTTTCTCCCATTAATTCTATTCTCCAGACTTTCCCGGAGAAATCTTTACCTGCTCAAGTTGCAGTTCTGATTTGAGTCAATCATATGCATTATTTTTAGGGTTTTACTCAAATTTATTGAAGATCAACATGAAAAACAACACTTTTAAAAATATAAATTATTAATAATCAATATTTAATAATTGTCAGGTGTCAAAGAATTATACAATATATCCATAAAGTATATGTTAAGCATCCCCGGTTTATGATAAGCAATATTGAAATTTGCAAGCATCCTTTACGAGCTGTGTTTCAATCCTAACTTAATATGCAAAAAGCAGGAGGGTTTCATTTGAATGCCTCCTGCGTTGAATCACCTGATTAGATTACTCTTATGTTACTTTAAGGGTATTTCGAGTTGTGTCAGAGAGTGTGCCGGAAAACTATAACGGATTGTATTCCCTTTAAATTTAATATTCTTTGTTACAATAGCTACTTCTTCTTTTGTTTTAGTATTGGTTGAATTTATGGTTTCACCATTTATCTCGTGTGCTGAAGCATTCCCTGTATATTCTCCCGACTGTAGAATGATATCAGTAGAGATGGCATTTTTCTCGTGTTTATTGATTACATTCAGTACAACCATTTTTGTCTGCTCATTTAATGAAGCAGATACATCAAGATAAGGCACTTCCTTGAATAATTCACCATCGTATTTTTCACAGTTTGTGTAAACATCGAGTGATGTACCCAGACAGTTACGGGAGTAAAGATAGAACGGATAAAAAAGCGTATTCTTATAATTACCATCAGGCGAGTTTCCTACCAGGCCAGTCAGGAAAGTAAGGTTTGCCATCGTAACAATATCAGCGTTACGGATAAAAGAATTCAGGTGCTGAGCAAGCATCAGGGATCCGGTAAGGCCCTGGCCACCAGCACTATATTCATCAAATGAGATATATATCGGCCGGTTTGATCCCGATTTAACCATTGCCTTTTCTATCTGTCCTCTTACAATATTAATTTTTTCATCAATCTCAAATCCTAAAGTCATCAGGTTTGCGAAACTCGTCTGGTCTTTAACTCCCCGGAGTGCCTGAGAGGCATAGCGATGGATAGAAATATAATCAATAGTACCGACCATTTGGTCGAGTACATAATCATTCCAGTCAATCCATCCGTCATTCGGGTCATATTTATTGGTTACCATCGGGTAATTTGAAGAGCCTGAAGCAACAAGCTTTATATCACGGTCGACATTCCGCATTAGTTTGGCGGCCTCAATGGCAAACTTAACATAATCCTCCTTGTTTTTATAACCCAGCTGCCAGGGTCCGTCAGTTTCGTTACCAAGAGCCCAGTATTTTACTTTAAATGGCTCTTCATAACCATATTTCCTTCTGAGGTCGGAGTAGTATGATCCTTTTGGATAATTGCAATATTCCACCCAGCGTGCTGCATCTTCAATAGAGCCCGTTCCTGCATTTATACAAATAAAATTTTCAGCTCCGATTAGTTTACAGAATTTCACATACTCATCGGTTCCCATATGGTTATTTTCAATTCGTGTCCGGGACAGATCCAGTATTGCCGGGCGCTGGTCCCTTGGGCCAATTCCATCTTTCCAATCATATCCTGATACAAAATTTCCACCTGGCCATCTGACCACAGGAACATTCAGTTCTTTAATGAGTTCGATAAGATCTTTCCTGAATCCGTTTTCATCGGCAAACTTGGATTCAGGTTGTAATAAACTAGTACGACCCATATTTTCAAGGAAACTACCATAAATATTGGGGTCAATTGATCCGATTTTACGGTCCAGATCAATCTTAATTACTGCGGGTTGCTGAGCAACCATACTCTCGGAAAAAAGACCGGTTAAGATTAAACAACAGAATAAAATTCTTAGTTTTTTCATGGCTTGTTTTTTTAAGGGTAAATGATTATTAATTAACTTCAAAACCTTGCAATGAACTCCAGTGTTATTTTATCAGTATGCACAGGCAGGTTACCTGTCAGGTAATTCTCATAGTTCAATCTTATCTCTGAATAGAACTGTCTGGGTTCAAATCCTATGTTTACACCCAGAGTGATCCTGTTAGCATTAATTTTATTATTAAAAACCGAATTGCCGATTAAATCCCATCGGAAAACAGGTGCTATACTATAGAAAAACTTCTCCTCAAAAATAAAATTATAGTATGAATGAATATAAAGCCCGTCATCATACTGTCGTACTGAAAGAGTATCTGTCCAGTTCCGGCGGATATATTCCGATTCCAGAAGCAGGGCTCCGGTTGTATACCTGAGTTCGCCGCCGATCATTGCCAGTTTTTCCTTGTCCTTCGTTTCTCCGGAATATAAATTAAGTGCTGCACGGAATCCTTTTTCAGGTCCTGCAATTAACCTTCCGACAAAATTTGGTTTGGAAATCCATTGAGGGTTATTATTCCCAGTCCCGTTAACAGTGCCAAGAAGGATTTGCAGGGGGAATTCCATATTAAATTTGTAATCGGCATAAAAACCGATATCTCTCATGCCGTCATTAATATATTTAGATAGAAATGAACGGTTTGCAAATATGTTTTCAGCGGGATTACGCATATAATCTGTAGAAAAAGGGATCTTTCTTTGTCCGAGATAAAAGTCGAGGTTTTTGATTGGTGAAAACCTGATATAAGCATCAAGCATTTTCATTTTTCCCTCATCTGACAGGTCAAGTTCAGCTCTATAAGACATTACATTGTTTATTTTGCCTTTTAACCCGAAACGGGCATTCCTCACCTCAAAGCGGATCAGAGATCTGTTGAGATCATATTCCACTTTAGTCTTAAGGATAACATCAATGTCAGGGCTATACTCAGAACGGGATTCCCCGGTTTCCTGTCCTGCGAGAGTCATCGCACTTGCAATGCAAAAGAAGAAGAAAAACAAGTATCTTAAATGTCTTGCAGTTTTTTTTCGCATAATTTAAATTTATAAATGTTTTATCCGGCAGCTTATTTTTTGCTTATAGAAGCAATATAATAAGCCATTTTACTGCCAGCAGAGGTTATGTTACTGTTGTTGTGTTGCCAGTTCTTAATCCGTAATAGGATTCATTCGATTATTTCGGCATGATCAAATGTTCCGGAATTGATATTTACCGTCGTATGCCTGACTTTTTTGATACTCCTGCCGCCAAGGAAACCCCATCCTCCGCTTCCCAGCAGGAAACCAAGCGCATATAGCCCTCCATTGTTATTCTGGGCATACATTGTTATACTGTCACTGAAAAGCATTCCAATGAAATCGAATGGAGCTATGAATCCATGCCATAGCCCTCCGAAAAAACCATAGGTATGTCCTGAAAGACACTGATCTACATTCTCACTTCGGGCACAACCCGAAAGGATTAAGATGCACATTATAAGCGGAAAGATATAAAAGTGCTTCCCGGGAAAAATTTTCTTCATTTGTTAATGTTTATATTAGTTGTATTGAGTTGTATCAGAAAAGATTAAGATCAACAGCTTTGCCTGAAAATTTTCTTTCATGATTCAGAAGCCATTTCTTTCGTTCCAGGCCCCCGCGATATCCAACCAGGGAACCATCCGATCCGATAATCCTGTGACAAGGGATCACTATTGCTATCCTGTTCGAAGAATTAGCCTGGGCAACCGCTCTTGCTGACTTTATATTTTTCAGGTTTCTGGCCTGTTCACCATAAGATAAGGTTGTACCGAAAGGGATGTTTAAAAGGTTTTTCCATACAGCCTGTTGAAAATCAGTACCTGGCGTGATAAGTGAAACAGTAAACTCTTTTCTTTTTCCCCTGAAGTATTCCCTTAGTTGTTTCTTAAGGGATCTGAGATGCTTATTGCTTCCCCCTTTCACTTCTGATCCCATTATTTTTGCTATAGGTTTAAGAAGATCAGAATCAGGTCTCCTGTCAATGAATTCAAGAAGGCATATACCATCCCTTGTCGCGCCAGCAATCATCTCACCAAGAGGTGTTTCAATATTAATTACCTTGATCATAAATACGGTATGGGTTTTATTTGTTTTTATCCTGGAACCTTTGTGATACCGATTTGATGAATTTAACATTCCTGAACCTCAGGGCAGACCAGTCATCATCTATTGAAACTATCCTTATACTATGGAACCCTGCATTATTGAGGGTCTCCCATCCCTTATTTCTTTCAAGCCCCGGGGAAAATTTTCTGGAGGTCTTCTTAGGATAACAGAACCAAAGGATTCCGTCAGCTGTAAGGTTGTGAAGGGCTACAGGAGCTATTCTTTCAACATCAGCCATTGTCCTGACAAAGATTATCATGAACTCATAGGGATAGCGGGGGTCAATTTCATAGTCCGTTATAACATCAGGCAACTCTTCAGAGAGAGCTTTTTTAAATGGTTCTTCCGCACCAATAAGTGTTATTCTTTTGTGCTGTTTGTAGTTAAGCTTTCTAAGAAGATTTTTCATCCCCGCCAGATTTTATATGTTAAATGTAATAAAAAATTGAAATACAGAAAAAAGGTTATAACTTTGAAGCATCGAATTTGGGGTGCCTTAAAATAACAGGCTGAGATCATACCCTTGAACCTGATCCGGATAATGCCGGCGGAGGGAAGAAAAAATTCCTGTTCAACAGTCTGATATCAACATCTCATTTTCGCATTTGATAGTTTTTATTTGAAACAGGTCTTGATTAATTAACAGTTGTCAGGATCATTATTGATAAAATGAACAATGAGATGAACAGATTATTTCTTGTTATTATTGCAGTTTTTATTTTCATTGCTGATGTTTTAGCTGTCCAGGACAAAGCTTTCGTAATAAGCGGAAAAGTAACTGATCAATCGGGGGAGCCTGTTGCAGGCGCTTCAGTCAGGATAGACAATACTTTCCTGGGTGTCTACAGCCGTACGGATGGGACTTACTCAATTGGCAATCTGAAAGATGGCACTTATATGCTCCTGTTTTCTTTTATGGGTTATGAGCAGGAGTCGCGTGAAGTTGTGCTTTCAGAAAATGTAGTTATTGATGTTACTCTTTCCCAGAAAACAATGTTTCCCGGAGAGGTTGTCGTTAATGCAACACGGGCAGGCAACTTTACACCTCTTTCATATTACACTGTTGGAAAGGAAGTTGTTCAGAAACATAATATCGGACACGACCTTCCCTTTATCCTCAGTATGACACCATCCCTTATTGAGACATCAGAAGCAGGTAATGGCATAGGATACACTAATCTCAGGATAAGAGGTTCGGATGCAAGCAGGATAAATGTAACTATTGACGGAGTGCCTCTTAACGATCCGGAATCGCAGCAGGTCTTCTGGGTAGATATCCCCGATCTTGCATCTTCGGTCGACAATATTCAGGTACAGAGAGGAGTGGGGACATCGTCAAACGGAGCAGGCGCTTTTGGTGCAACCGTAAGTATTCAGACTAAAAATCCTGAAAATGAGCCCTTTGCTGAAATAAGTCTGGGTGCAGGTAGTTTTAATACTTTTAAGAACACTTTATCTGCTGGTACAGGCTTACTCGCAGGGAAATTTGCTTTTCAGGTGCGTTTCTCGGATCTGCGAAGCGAGGGATTTATTGATCGTACCGGATCGGATCACAGATCAGCTTTTATGAGTGGTCACTTCAGAACGGGGAAATCTCATCTGAAAGCTAATATCATACTTGGAGAAGAACATACTGGTATTGGTTGGTGGGGGCTGCCAAAAGAATTGCTGCATGAGAACAGGAAATACAACCCGGCCGGTGAATATACCGATGAAAATGGTATAAAGAAATATTATGATAATGAGAGTGATAATTATAATCAGAATCACTACCATCTGTTCTATACTAGGAAAATAAACAGCAATTTCAGTTTCAATACTACTTTCCACTATACGGCAGGGAAAGGTTACTACGAGGAATATAAGGAGGATGTGACCTTAGCCAATTATGGTCTGTCGGCTGCGACAGGAGGAGTTCAGCACTTTAAAAGCGACCTTGTCAGGCAGAAATGGATGGCTAATGACTACTATGGCCTGATCTATTCATTTAAATACCTGGGTTCGAAAATAGATGTCACGACAGGAGGAGGAGCGAATTATTACTCAGGCGACCATTACGGTAAGATAATCTGGACATCAGTCGGAACTATTGATAAGGACCTCCGGTGGTACTTTAATAATGGTACTAAAAAAGAGTTCAATATCTACGGGAAAACCGATTATTCGATAAATGATATAATTTCTGTTTTCGGCGACCTGCAATACAGGTTTATTTCATATGATATGACAGGTAACGATGATGACCTCAAGGAGCTGGGTCAGAAGCATCGCTTCCATTTCTTCAATCCTAAAGCCGGAATTTTCCTTTCACTTAATTCCAACCAGGATGCATATCTTTCATTTTCTTTAGCTAACCGCGAACCAACAAGATCCGATTTTAAGGAGGCAGCGGGCGATGTAAATGCAACTCCCAGATCTGAAAGATTATACGACACAGAGTTGGGTTACAAGATGAGGGGAGAGAAATTCTCGTTGTGTGTAAACGGCTATTATATGCTTTATGACGATCAGCTTGTACCGACCGGAGAGCTAAGCAATACCGGATATTCAATAATGACAAATGTTAAGAAAAGTTACAGACTTGGAATTGAAATCAGTGCGGGTATTAAGCCTTTGAAATTCCTTGCCTGGGATTTCAACCTTACAAAAAGCAGGAACAAGATTATCGACTTTATAGAATATTATATCGATTATAATACCTCTGACTGGTCTGAAGAATACAAGAGCAAATACCTTGGCGCTGTTGATATAGCTTATTCTCCTTCCCTTGTCGGTTCAAGCGATATGAATTTTACAATTTTTAAAAACACAGAGTTCCATTTTATAACAAAATATGTCGGAAAACAATATTTCGATAATACAATGAACAACGACAGGATGATTGAACCTTACCTTGTGAACAGCCTGCGGCTTGATTTCAGACCGGTGATCCCCTTGATAAAAAGTACTGAAATACAATTGCTTGTTAATAATCTTTTCAATGCCAAATATGAAAGCAATGCTTACGGAGGTAACTGGTATGAGGACGGTGATGAGAAAACATGGGCATACTATTTTCCGCAGGCAGGTGTTAATTTCCTGGTGAGGGCAGGATTTACGTTCTAAGGAAAAGGTAGGGATAAGGAGTTGAAAGTTATGTTTATGTGACCCTGCAAACTGGTAAATAGTAATGAATACTGATTTAATCAATTGGATATCAAATAATTATATTGAAATTTTCGGTGCAGTTACCGGTGTCTTGTATGTTTTTCTTGAGATAAGGCAGAATATTTGGTTATGGCCGGTCGGTATTATTACCTCAGCAGTATATATCTATGTGTTTTTTACAGGGAAGCTTTATGCTGAGATGTCACTGCAGGGTTATTATCTGGTGATAAGTGTGATAGGGTGGTACTGGTGGACTAAGGGAACAGGGCAGAAATCGGGGAGCCAGGGAGCGAAGCGACGAAGTTCCGCGACAGCGGAAGGGGACGACCTGATAAGGAATGATATAAGTGAGGCAGTAGATGATAATGAGATTAAACTTAAGGTGACAAGGGTTAAACCTGTAACTGCGATTATTCTGGGCATAGTATTTTTTGCGCTATACGCAGCAATATGGATAGTCCTTGACAGATTTACTGATTCGCCTGTTCCGGCTTTCGATTCCTTTATAACATCACTTTCAATTGTTGCCACCTGGATGCTGGCAAGAAAGATCTACGAACACTGGTTCCTCTGGATAGTGGCGAATTTCAGCGCTTCCTTGCTTTTTTTTACAAGGGAACTATATCCCACCGTAATATTATATATAGTATATTGTGTTATGTCATTCGCTGGCCTGAAAGAATGGAAGAAATCATTGAAAACTAATACTTAAGACGATGTCGTATACTGTGATTCTGGCAAATGGCTCTTTCCCTAAGCATTATGTTCCTCTTGATTATCTCAGGAAGGCTGACAGGATTGTATGCTGTGATGGCAGCACTGAAAATGCTGTGGACGCAGGCTTTATCCCTTTTGCAATTGTAGGAGACATGGATTCTCTCAGCAGGGAAATGAAGATCCGGTTTTCCGACAGGATATTTCAGGACAAAGAGCAGGAGACCAATGATCTTACAAAGGCAGTAAAATGGTGCCATGGAGCAGGATATAATGAAGTAATAATTTTAGGTGCAACAGGTAAAAGGGAAGATCATACAATTGGTAATATATCACTTCTTACGGAATATGCAAAGATCGTAAATGTCAGGATGGTAACAGATACAGGTATCTTTTTGCCATTTTTGAACAGCTGCAGGGTCGATTCATTCCCCGGGCAGCAGATCTCAGTCTTTTCAATTGACTCAGGGACTCAGATAACATCAGCCGGTTTACGCTATCCATTAACAAAAAAGCGTATGGGCAACTGGTGGGAAGCGACATTGAACGAAGCTCTTGAAGATCATATCACCCTTGAATTTGACAGTGGCAGGGTGATAGTGTTCCTTGCTTATGAAGAATGAAATCCGGCGAGTATGATCCGTGCTGTTTTGTTTCCGCTTATAACCTCCCTAAACCAGGCTGGAAGAAATCAGCAGAAATAAGATTTTAAAGTTTTCTGAGTTTCGCAAATCTTAAAAGAAGTTTCTTCGTTCCACTGTTCTCAAAAGTTACAGAAGCTGTGACATTTGGGGCAACTCCTTCAATTGATACGATTACTCCGTTTCCGAATCTCTCATGATTTACTGAATCACCTTCAGAAAACTCCAAAGGATCATTGCTTTCAAATGCAACAGTTGCTTTTTCTTCTGAAGGATGAAGCTTTTTGAACCTGCCGCTTCTCCGGAATTCAGATGGTTCCTCATTTAAAGAATGTGGACGTTCGAAGGAAATTCGTTTCCTGGTAAAGGGTTTGCCACCGGTTTGGGGGTAATAAAGGAACTCCTGATCTATCTCTCTTAAAAACCTGCTTGGATTGCACCTCTCGAGGTTCCCCCATTTATACCTGTTAAGGGCATAGCTTAGTGTAGCCTGTTTTTCTGCTCTTGTTAGTGCCACGTAGAAGAGCCTTCTTTCCTCTTCAAGTTCTTTTGAGCTGCCCGACGACATAGGGGAGGGGAAAAGAGTATCTTCCATACCAACAAGATAAACATGTTTGAATTCCAGTCCTTTGGCTGAATGCATTGTCATCAGGGTCACTTTATTACGATCTTCATCTTTCTCGTTATCCTGATCTGTAAGCAGCGCAACATTAGCCATGTATGCTTCAAGATTTGAGGGTTCGCCATTTGTTTCAGCAGCTTCAGTGAACATCATGATTGCATTCAGAAGTTCTTCAAGATTCTCATAGCGGCTTATTTCTTCAGGTAGCTTGCCATCTCTCAGTTCTTTCATTATTCCTGAAACAGATGCAATCTCCCTGGCTTTTGTATAGGCATCTGTTTTATCGGCACCAAGCGACAGGATATTTATAAGATCTGTATAGGCTTTAAGCTTTATAAGGGTTCCCTTATTGAAATATCCGGAATGTTTTTCTACTTCATTGATTACCTGCCATGCAGATATGTTATGCTCAGAAGACAACTCAAGGATCTTACTGACAGTGGTATCGCCAATCCCTCTCTTTGGATAGTTTATTGTCCTTTTTAGAGCCTCCTCATCCTGTTGATTGATCACCATCCTGAAATAAGCAAGAATATCCTTTATCTCTTTTCGCTCGTAAAATGATAATCCTCCGTATATTTTATACGGGATATTCTTCCTTCTCATTGTCTCTTCAAATATCCTGCTTTGTGCATTTGTCCGGTATAGCACTGCAAAATCCGACCAGTTAAGCTGCTGAGAATATTTCTTGTCAAAAATATCTGAGGCGACATTGAAACCCTCTTCCATATCCGTCATCGATTGAATAACCTGGATCTTTTCTCCCGCTTCGTTTTTCGAAAAGACCTTTTTATGAATCTGACCCTCATTATTGGCAATTATTGCATTGGCTGCATTAACTATTACCTGGGTGGAACGGTAATTCTGTTCAAGCTTGAATAGGCGACAATCGGCATAATCATTCTTGAATTCAAGGATGTTCTCTATCCTGGCGCCCCTGAAGGAATAAATGCTTTGGGCATCATCACCCACAACACACAGATTATTGTGGATGGCAGCCAGCTTCTTTACTATCAGGTATTGGGAATAATTAGTATCCTGGTATTCATCAACAAGGATGTAGCTGAAGCGATTCTGATAGGCAGCAAGGACATCGGGGAAATCTCTGAAAAGAATGTTTGTGTTCAGCAGCAGGTCGTCGAAATCCATTGCATTAGCCCTGAAGCAGCGGGATGAATATATCTTGTATATCTCAGCAAGGAGGGGTGTCCGGTTGCTTTTGTCATATTCTGACATAGAACTGTCGGCAGCATACATACTTGCAGTTATGAGCATATTCTTTGCTGAAGAGATCCTTGCTGCTATAATTCCCGGTTTGTAGATGTTATCATTGAGATTCAGTTCCCTTATTATTGATCTAACAAGGCTCTTTGAATCGGAAGTGTCATATATTGTAAAATTTGATTTATAACCCAGTCTGTCTCCTTCGCGTCTCAGTATTCTTGAGAAAATTGAATGGAAAGTTCCCATCCAAAGGAAGCGGGCAATTCCAGGGCCGGATATTCTTGCTATCCTTTCCTTCATTTCACTGGCAGCTTTATTTGTAAATGTTAGTGCAAGGATCTTTTCTGCCGGAACACCCTTTTGCAGAAGATGTGCAATCCTGTAAGTCAGCACCCTTGTTTTGCCTGCTCCTGCTCCTGCAATAACAAGTGCAGGTCCTTCAGTGTTCAATACTGCCTCTTTCTGAGCTTCGTTCAGATCGTTCAGGTAATTATAAGTCATTCATTTAAAATTATTGTATAAACGCGTCACGGCGAGATTCCACTTTCGCAACTAGTTCCTGCAAAAATAACAAATATACCTTTTCCGGTAATAATCGAATTTATAGATCGTTTTTATTATAATTGCACTTATTTATACAAATACGGTCTTTTTAACCGTTATCAGAGAAAAATTGAGACTGCCGGTGCGTTTTTTGATCCTGATCATTTTTATACTGATGCCTTTTTCATTAATGGCACAACTATCTGCGCCGGGATCAAACTCTGTCCGATACTCTTCCTACCCATCGATGCCGGCAGTAAGGCATCCGTTGTTTTTTTATTGCAATGTCTCCGGTTCACAAAAAGGAACACTAAGGGCTGTAAATCAGAAATGTGCCGGAACATCTGATTTTTCATGGTATAAATGGAGTGATGTTTCAAAAAGCTTCAGTATTTTCATCAGAACAGATAACGGAGTTACAACATCGACTGTAAGTAATCTTGAAGAAGGAGGTTATAAAGTTGATATTACAGGAGCTCCGGGTTGTGATACAAGCCTTGTGGCATGGATCATTATGGATAAGGTTCCCGTGGCGGAAGCCTCTCTTGCCCAGCAACTCTGTTACAGAATTGCTCTTGATGGTACGGCGGAAACAAGTGTAAAGACATTTTATTACAGAGACCCAACTAATGGGGCAGAGCTCACATACAATAACGAACTTACATTCCTGTGGTCCTCCACCCCTTCCTCTTTAATACCCTATCCTACAGTCAATATAGATCCGGTTATTGGAAAACCACCCCTTGATGATGTAACATATAAGCTTGAGGTATTCACACTTGGATGCAAGAATCAGGCGTCTTTTTTCTATGAGTCGATACATGTGAAAGCAGATGCCGATGTTATCCCTATATCAGGTGAAGCGCCTCTGGAAGTTGTATTTACGAATAAATCGATTAGGGGGGCAATTTATGAATGGGATTTCGGTGATAAGACAAAATCAACACTCGAGAATCCTGAACCGCATGTCTACGAAAAACCGGGACGGTATTATCCGAAACTGAAAATCGAGAGCGATCTGCATTGCCTCGATTCGATCCGCCTCGACAGTATATATGTGCAACCATCTTCACTGGCTATTCCTAATGCGTTCAGTCCCGATGATGACGGTTATAATGACAGGTTCATTGTGAAATCTACATCCCTGCGTTACCTGAATGTTGAGATATTCAGCAGGTCGGGACTGAAGGTTTATAGTTTTACGGGTGAAGGTGAAAGGCTTAAATCGTGGGAAGGCTGGGATGGCAGGGTCAATAACTCTTCTATCGAGGCCCGTCCCGGGATCTATTTCTATATAATCAAGGCTTTTGGCTGGGATGATATCAGGTACGACAGCAAGGAGTACAGGGGTTTCGTGTATCTATACAGGTAGTTTTATAAAGGCTTTAAGTCATTATAGTATTGCCTCTTTTTGCCATTAAACCGTTGCACCATTTTTTCCCATTCTTCCATTCACCGGTAAAAACCCGGGCTTCACGGATTTTTACTAAAATTTAACAAAGAAAACTTTGTAAACTAAAATAGTTTTCTCATTTTCGTGCCCCATATTTTGCATAGTATGGATTACAGACAGAAAATAATAGAAACCGCAGCCTTAATGTTCCGTACTTATGGCATTAGAGCTGTGACAATGGATATGCTTGCTAATGAACTTGGGATATCAAAAAGAACAATTTATGAAAAGTTCAGGGATAAGGATGAGTTACTGGCAGGGGTATTGAAATTGATGGCCGTGAAGCAGAAAGAAGCCGTAGTGAAAGTGTTTGGTGAATCAGAAAATGTAATAGCAGCAATATTCAGACTGTTCGATATGGTGTGCGAACATTTCCGCAATATGAGCCCTGCTTTCAGGCTGGATATGGAAAAATACTATAACTACATAGTAAAGAATCTTTTGGAAAGTTACGAGCTGCTTTATACAACCAATAACTTAGAGATGCTGAAACGAGGTATAAAGGAAGGCATTTTCAGGGAGGATATAGATATTACAAATCAATGTCTTAATGAGGTGCTGAGAATGTCTGGCGAGAGGGATATCTACAGTTCGGAGAACAACAGAAATGTTTTCCGGGATTTTTATGTCAATTATCTCAGGGGGATATCAACCCCCAAGGGTCTTGAACTTATTAACCATTATAATAATAAACTGACTTTTTAAAATGTATATCATTTGTGAGAAAATAATTCATTGGATATGAAACGAAAAACATTTTTAAATTTAATCTTCTTGCTGTTCCCTTTGGCAATGATTTTTGCACAGGAGCAGAATTCAAGCCTTAATCTGACTCTTAAACAGGCTCAGGATTATGCTGTTTCAAACAATAAGGCTGTTAATTCGGCAAAATTGGATGTCATGGCTTCCAGGGCAGCTATATGGGAAACAATATCTGCTGCTCTGCCAAATGTAGAAGGCTCCGGTTCTTTTACCGATAACCTGAAACTAATGACAACCTTGTTACCTGGTGAATTCTTTGGGCAGCCGGGAGAAAAGATTCCTGTTACTTTTGGTTCAAAATATAATACAGGTGTTTCGGTTCAGGCATCAATGCTTCTGTTTAATGCACCATTATATATAGGTATAGAAACAACAAAGCTCGCCAATAAGCTGAGCGAACAGAACCTGGAAAGGACTGAGCTTGACACTAAGGAATCGGTAAGCACAGTCTATTTTCTGATACTTGTTGCCGAGGAGTCGTTGAGAATACTTGACAGTAACATTGTCAATCTTAATGAAACGCTCAGATCAGTAAAATCCATGTATCAGGTCGGCATGGCAGAATCGACTGACGTTGATCAGATGATGTCAAATGTTACAATGGCTGAGAATTCAAGGAGTTCCCTGCTACGGAATATCGAACTTGATTATAATCTGTTAAGATTCCAGCTTGGAGTGCCGGGCAATACTGAAATTTCACTTACGGAAACTCTGGAAAACCTGATAGACCAGATAAATGTTGATGCTATCCTTTCACAGAATTTCGATATAAATAACAATGTCGATTACAAACTTATCACTATGCAGGAAGAGATCTCAAAATTAACTGTAATGTCTCAGAAAGCTTCTGTTTTACCAACTCTGGCGGGATTTTATACTTACGGGACCAATGGGATGGGAGATAAGGTATCTGATCAGAGATGGTTTCCAAACTCAATGGTAGGCCTTCAACTCTCGATCCCGGTTTTTGCAAGTGGCCAGCGATATACAAAGATAAAGAAGGCTCAGCTGGATCTGAGTAAAGCCAGAAACAACAAGGCTTTGGTTACTGATCAGCTTCTTATGCAGGAAAAACAGCTGAGATACGACCTGGTAAATGCCAACCTTCAGTATCTCAGTCAGAAAGATAATGTTGAAGTGTCAAAGAGAGTTTACACCAGCATGGAAAACAAGTACAGGCAGGGAATGGCTTCAAGCCTAGAACTTACCCAGGCAAACAGCCAGTACCTCCAGGCAGAAAACAATTATATCACTTCACTCATGAGCCTGTTGCAGACGAAGGTGGCTCTTGATAAATTGATGAATAACATGTAATTATAACAGAATAATTTATAAAACCAATGAAATACTTTAAAGCAATTCCGGTAATATTGATCAGCGTTCTGTTGGTCACATCCTGTTCCTCAAAGAAGAGCAATCAGACGGAAAAAGATAGCAGTACTGAAACCGCCACGGAAAGAAGTACCATCCCGGTTAAAGTCATGATTCTTGCTAAAACAAAAATTGCCAGGACAATAGATTATACTGCCACAATCCTGCCGTTTGAGGAAGTTAATGTTGCACCCTCAAGCCCTGGGCGGATTGATAAAATCTATGTTGAAGTTGGTGACAGGGTCAATAAGGGAGATAATCTTTTCCTGATGGACAGGACACAACTATATGCCCAAAAAGTA
>Ga0255342_1000424_pt1 | contig 72860 bp, 48 predicted proteins | sample wastewater_treat_3_FD_192416 | JGI IMG/M metagenome (GOLD analysis project Ga0255342, IMG submission 192416) | Wastewater microbial communities from Lulu Island WWTP, Vancouver, Canada - plant14 | ecosystem: Engineered > WWTP > Wastewater > Unclassified | place: Canada: Vancouver, British...
CATCCCCTCCCCGCGGGGAGGGGATGAGAGGACCCTAAAACCACGGCCAACCTCCCATGCCTGGTAAGAAACCAAATGGCGCGACGATATACGCCCCGGTAAGATTAGCAAATGGCTTGACAGGCCTGTCGAAAGGCACTGCGACCGCTTCGCTATTCCTTGGCCCAAAATATCTGGGACTCAAGTCTCCGGAGCGGGTTCGCGGGATTCTCTGCTGTGAACAACACCTGAAGGGTTTCGCAGATACGGTCCTGTTAAAGCTCGCGCCCGCCCGCCCAGAAAGCGTCGTCAACTGATTATTAGAAGTACTTTACGCCCCTGTAAGAATTCGTTTGATTGTCGGTTGCTTTTGGGTATGAGCCCACCCGCGGGCCCGGGCCGAGCTCAGAACCACGCAAAGGAGGCGCTGATGAACAGGGGGCTTACGGGAGTCTTCCACACATCAAGTGACATGCTGTGCAAAATAGCCGCCGATCTACGAAAACGCTACGGTGATGCCGACGCCGAGGTCTTTCTCTTCCGCCGGGCAAACACAGCGGCACAAGCGCATAAGGGAAAACTGTCGGAGATCCTGCGACCGTTCCTCCAGTTCTGCCAGGAATTCCCCTATTCCCAGGTGGACTACCAGCCCCTGCACCCCTACGGGCTGGTCTGCCGGGTCTTGTGCAATTGTCATATGCGGGATACCCCTTGCCGCATCTGGTGCCACACCGCAGAGGAGCGCCCGAACGCCATGGTGCTCCTCACCCGTGTAAACGGCGAGGACATCGCCCTTGGCGGCCGGGGAACACCCCCTCAATGAGCGCTTGGTAATTTGTCAGTTTTTTATCCCTGTGAAAGGCGTCAACCCAGCAAACCCAAAGGAGCGCAGAGCCATGCACAAACACGATGCGGAAAACGAGACGACTCACAGACAGGAAACGGCAGTGACGGAAATGACGCAGGACTCCGCGCGGGACTGGAGCGTACGCTATGCCCCCGTACCGGAAACAACGAATCCCGAAGATGCCGGTGCGCAGACGGAGCGCGTGGCGGCCGAAAGCGCCGACGCGGCCTCCATTGCGCGCAGAGTGAAATTGCCGCATGGATTTCATTTAACTGCCCATGCCTGGGTGCGCATGACGGCGAGAGCCATTCCAACCGTGGCGGTGGAGATGGCTTTGGCTTACGGGCGGAAGGTGCGCGTACACGGAGCCCGGTATTACGTGCTTGGGAGGCGCGAGATAGACCGGGCGAGACGAAGCGGCCTGGATTTTCGCCAGTATGAAGGCATCCAGGTGGTCGCCTCCGCCGAACAGCCGATAATCTACACCGTATATCGCAACCGCGATTTCAAACACACCCTCCGGGCGGCCCGCCGCCCCTGGCGGACGCACCACTGACGTACGTTCGGGCGCTGCCGAGTGTGCGCCTGGCCCGCCGCCTGAGCATGGAAACCGAGAGGCGCCCGACGTTCCAGGCGCCCTTCTTTGTCACTTGCTTATTGTTTTGAAGGACTTTGGAACCTCCAAACCGCAAGGAGAACACAGCCATGCAGAACAACGCGAAAAACAATCAGACTGCTTCCAGAAACATTCACTTCAGAGGCCAGAACTTTGCCGTGCCGGTGAATTCCCAGGGCATTGTCACGGGCGAGGACATCAAGGATCACCTTGGACTTTCAGACGACACCATACTCGTGCGGGACACCGGAAGCGGCTTCCAGTCGGTGCAGCCGTCCGACGAGGTAGCCGATGGTGCGCGATGCGCTGCCGTGGGACGCTTTGCCACTGCCGGCCGGGATATCCGCCGCCTGAACGCGGAATTGCAGTTGCTCATGACGATGTATGGGAATGACCGCGTGTCGTGGCCCCGCACTCAGAACTGGGTGATGATAAGAGACTTTCCCCTGCCAGCGGGGTGGAACTTTAAGACCTCCGACATCGTGGTGATCCTGCCAGACAATTACGGCTTCGGTGAGCCATTGAAACACTGCTTTGTCGACCCGGCGCTGCGATTTCTCCACAACGGGAACTGGAAGAAGATCGACCACTATTTCGACAGCGAAAGAGGGTATACCCCTCACCCGGAATTCAATGCGAAGGGATGGCGCTACCTGTGCCTGCATATGAAGACCTGGACTCCGGATTCGTGGGTGCAGACTTATCTGGACGCGATCACCACGTTTCTCAGCGACCCTTTCGCCGGCTGGCCCACCTCGTAGGGCCCCGTAGCGCAATCTGCGCGCTGATCAGGCGCCATGAAAAAAATAAGCGACGTCCTCGCTGGGCAGCAGCTTACAAGATGTGGCCTGCCGCTTGAGCATGGAAACAGGAGCGCTCGACGTTCCAGTCGCTCCTCTTTGTCACTTGCCTATTGCTTTAAAGGGTCTTGGATCTTCAAATCCCCAGGGAGAACACAGCCATGCAGAACAATGCGCAAGACAATCCGACCGAATTCAGAACCATTTGCTTCGCAGGCCAGAAGTTTGTCGTGCGGGTGGATCTCCCAGTCTTCGGCGGGGCTATCACAGATCCAGAAATGGGCGGGGTGATGGTGCCAAACCAAGGAGATCCAGCTTCGGATACCTGGTTTGGGACCGTGAGCAGTTTCATCACAGCCGGCCAAAACACCGGCCATCTGAACAAGAAACTGCAGCAGCGCCCGGGACTTGAACAAGCCGAGGCGGCGATACCAGAGCCTGCATCTGAAGGGATGAAAGCAGGACTGGAGGAAGCAGCACAGCCTGGACGCGCTCACCGCGCTTCTCGGCGACTCCTTCGCCGCCTGGCCCATATCGTACGGTTCCGGCTCGGAATGCGTACGTTGAGCAGACGCAATAAGAAGCAGGAGCAGACACTCACTATGCAGGCGCAACCGACAAGGCACGATCTTTCGCAGCCCGCCAGCTCTGACCCGAACGGGATTAAACCCAGACCCGCGAGGCTGGTGTGCACCGAACGGCAGTGGGCGGCCTTTCGCAACCACCTCATCCAATCGGACGGCCTTGAACATGCCGCATTTGCGCTGCTCGGACGAAGCGACACCGGCGACGCGATCAAGTATTACATGCACCGTCTCTTGCTTGTGCCCGACGACCGGTGCGTCCAGCAGCACGCTGCCTTCGTCGAGCCCGAAATTGATTTCATCCTGGAGTGTTTCCAGAAATACATCCAGAGCGGCGCAGCTGCGATCCTGCACGCGCACAGCCACCCCTTTACACCACGCGCGACCTTCAGCGGGACGGACGATTACTATCTTCCCGGCGAAATAGACAGCCTTGCGAGCGTTGTGGCCATGATGGCGTCAGACGTACCTCGCCGTTTCGCCAGAATAGTGCTCGGGCAGAGCGAGGACGGTTTCACGGCCGAGGTTTATTCTGAAGACCATATCATACGTGAGCGCATCGTTGCCGTGGACGTGATTGGGAAGAGCGGGATCCGAACCATCGTATGCCAGGGAAGACACCCTGCGCCTGGGCTAGCCGACGCGACCGATGCGTTGACGGAAGCGGACCGGCAGCGGTTGGATCGCAACCTCAACTGGCTGGGCGAAGTTGGACAGAAGAAGATTGCGGAGACCCATATTGCATTGTGCGGGTTGGGCGGGCTCGGCGCGGAAGTGATGAAAAACTGCCGTGGCTTGGGCATCAAGCGATACACGCTGATCGACATGGATCGCATAGAAATTACGAACATGAACCGTCTGCCGTATCCGGCAACGAGTGTCGGGCAATATAAGGTGGACGAGGCGCGCAAGTTCCTGCTCGAAGTCATCCCCGACGCTGAAGTGATCGCACTTCGGTGTCCGGTGGAGGACCCCGCCGCGCAGGAGGCGCTCCTCAAAGCCGATCTCATCGTCAATAGTCTGGATGACGACGGAGCGCGCTTCAGCACTCAAATACTTGCCGCACGCCACCTCATCCCGCTGCTTGACCTGGGGTCGGGCATCGCGCTCAAAGCGGGCCACCGTGAAGTGACCGCCATGGGCGGGCAGGCGATCTTCTACGCCCCAGGGGAGGCGTGTCTCGTTTGCCAGGGCCTTGACCCCGCAAGAATAGTCTCCAGAGAGTTCCGAAAATTCTACCGGCAGATAGGCTACGTACAGGGTACGGACGAAACGCCCACGTCTGTGGTTACCATCAATTCCGTCATGGGTGGTGTCGCCGGTGATATTATCATGAAGTATCTGACTGGATTCAGCAGCATTCCTTCCTGGGTGGCCTGCGATCTTCTCCAGCATGAGACACAAACCCTGTCCTTTGTCCGCCGCGATGACTGTCCCATTTGCGGGGAGCACGGGATCGAAGGTCTGGGCACGGACATGACGAAGCCCATCGAATCCCCGGGCCAGCCCTCGCGCCCATTTTCGATGCCTTTCGTCGAGGAATCGTCGCAAGACCCTGTGCAGACACCTGAGACCTCTGTGACGCCCGAGATCCCCCCGGCAGCCGAGACCTCTGTGACGCCCGAGATCCCCCCGGCAGCCGAGACCTCTGTGACGCCCGAGATCCCCCCGGCAGCCGAGGAGGTCCAGAGCGCCGAACAGCCCGATTAAGGGCTCGGCTCCGCCAAACCGGGGCGAGGCAGATCGCCCGACGTCTGATTTCTGGCCAGAATACCTGCAAATAATACCCGGTCTGTATGCCCCCTCCATCTCCTGGCGCTCTGCAAGGGTGCGCAGGCGCTTGTCAGATGCTTTTTGACTTGGAAGCCTCGGATTTTCTCCAAAACCAACGTCACAGGAGCAGCGTCATGCCAAATCACAAGGAATTTGCACGCTTCGGACTGGATCGTGAAAAACATGTTACCCCGGACCAAGAAGATGAGCCCTTGGTGTGGCTGGTAGAACGACGCAACGGGGCAGGGCAGGAAGGTGTGTTTGCGGTTGAATTGGCAGGTGTTACAGTCCAGGGAGGGAGACACGCCGGTCAGGAAAGCAGCCCAGACGAAAATGCAGCATCTCGGCTGGTCGCAAGTGTGTTCTCAGGTTTGTCTGCTGGCGAAGGTATCGAACTTGTCTACCGTTGCGGTAAGGACGTGCCGTTCACCTGGCAGATTGTTGGGCATGTCTCCGGTCAAACCCAAACGGATGTCATCTCCAACGCGAAAAGGCTGTACACAAGCCTTTGCGCGAGCATGCGGACTGAGAGTGCGGCCTATCGTTTTTCGCCTGTTCGGTCTGCGGACGCGCTTTCTTCGCTCGATGTCCAATATCCTTGGCAGCGCCGGATCCAGGGGCAGCGAGTCGCCATCCAGAAAGCAGGCAGAAACCCGATGGGTTTTGCGCCCGGGTCCCAGTTATTGAAAACAGGCGGGAGACTCGTGCTTCCTGACCTCACGCCTGGCCAGGCCGCGCCCTGCAATCGCCTCGTCTCCCTGCTGAGACAGAGCCCCACGCTCATTGAGCTCCGGCTGACTTTGGCCAAGGTGATCCTTGATGATGACGCGGTGTTGAAGACGTCAGCCGCGCTGGAGTGGCTGCTTAGCGGAGAAGAAAAAGAGGTTATACAAAATGAGTTAGCCAGTTTGGGAGAGCGGAAGCAGGTGCACATCGGAAATTCCTGTCGGTATCTCAACGCCTGGCTTGATCACGGCTGGGGTGTGCGCTTGACTGCAACGGTAGCCTCTGAACATGCTGTGACCCCCGCCCTCCTCACCATGATTGCAGATGACCTGACTCACGGAAAGAATACCCGTATCGAGGACATGCCGGAAGAGTCGTACGAAACGGGGATGTGTACGGCAACCGGCATTGACTTTCAGGACTGCCTTCCGGCGGGCCGTCTTCTGCCGTCGTTCTTTCCCGCGCCTGCGCAACTTGTGAGCGCGCAGGTGCGTCGCGAGTACAACCGGGAGGTACCACGCCTGGGAACGGATGGGATTATCCTCGGCCGCATTCGTGATGGGGTGCGCAGTACTCCGGTGCATTTCAGGCACCACGACCGTACCCGGCACGTCTACATTCTCGGAAGCACTGGTACTGGCAAATCCACTCTGCTGGCCAACATGATCATCCAGGATATCCGCAACGGCCACGGCGTCAGTGTATTGGACCCGCACGGAGATCTCTATACACAAATCCTGGAGAACATTCCGCCGGAACGGGTGGATGACCTCATTCTCATTAATCCGTGTGACACAGAGCGCGCGGTCGGCATTAATTTTCTCGAAGCAGCAGACCCCAGTTGCCGGAAAGAAATGCACCTCCTTGTCAATGAGATGATGAGTATTTTCAAGCGATTGTACATGAGAGAAACACAAGGCCCCATTTTCGAAACCTATATGCGCAATGCCATGTTACTTGTGATGGAGAACGAGATTCCCGGCGCTACGCTGTTGGATATCCCTCGATTATTTGAACACGACGATTTCCGGAATGCGCTGCTCGCCAAATGCCACAACCGGGCGGTACTGGATTTCTGGCGGAGAACTGCGGAACGGGCTAATGGAGAATACTCCTTGGCAAATATGACAGCTTATGTCACATCTAAACTTAATATGTTTATATATAATTCCACAATGCGCTGTATTATTGGGCAGGCGAAGAGCACGATTGATTTTTATCAGGCAATAAATGAGGGCCGGATAATTTTGGTGAACCTTTCCAAAGGCCTTCTCGGGGAACTGGACACTCAATTGCTTGGCATGCTCATTACTGGGAAGCTCTTTTGTGCGGCCTTGAACCGAGCCTCGGAGCCGACGGCGACCCCCCGTAAATCTCACTTCCTCTACATAGACGAGTTTCAGAATTTCACGAGTGGAAGTGTTGCTCAGATGTTGAGCGAGGCGAGAAAATTTGGGCTCTACCTGACCCTGGCCAATCAGAATCTGAGCCAGCTGAGGGAAGGCCACGAGGCCTCAAGCCTCTCGGAGACGGTTCTGAGTAATGCCGGAACGCTGCTCTGCTTCAGAACAGGTGCGCCGGACGCAGAGCGCATCGAACAATACACGCTGCCGGAATTTGGCTCTCAGGACATTCAGTATATGCCTGATTTCCACCTTATTGCCAAATTGCTCGTCAATCAGTGCCCCAGCCGCCCCTTTGTCTTCGAAACGCTGCCGTTCGAGACTGCGCCCGCTGGGCGCGGCCTGAAGCGTTCCATAGAAAACGCGCGAAAACGCTATACCGTAGATATCCAGGAAGTGGAGAGAGACATTGCGAGCCGGCACGCCGCGCTTCAGATCCTGTGATACGGCCTTTGTCAGTTGGTTATGTCAGTGAAGAGGCCCCGCCAAGCGAAGCACAAAAGGAGGGAATCATGCGTTGCCCTGATTGCGGACACAATAATCCGAACAACCGGACCACGTGCCAGATCTGCTTCACTTCCCTGGGGTCGCCGACAACGACCCAAGGCAGGGGCGTGAACACCTTGCCGACCATGCCGGCATCTCCGCTGGATCCCCCACGCCGGCAGGCCTCACAGCGTGCTCCGTGGGCCGCGGCGCCTTCCGCATACCCGGACGGCACGAACCCAAGCCGGCCGTACATCGTGGCGGCACAAACGGTCGCGGGTGCGGGTCCCGCGCCACGGACCGGGGAGTTACACGGGCACGCGGACGTGACGGGCAGGGTCATCGCGATGGATGCGCCCTTGCTCGAGCGTCCTGATTTTGACGTATGCCGCTTTCTGACGAGAACTCTTTGGCTGATGCTACTGGTGGTATCTCCTTTGATATTCCTGCACGCCGTGCTTGTGATGCTGGGCGCGGTTCCCGCCATCCTGGCGGTGGTCGGGCTGCTGTTCCTGGCACGATTTCTTTCGCCGACCAACCTGTTCACGATGTACCACCTACTGGCCCTGGTCAATCCGCTGGGACGCCGGAACGAGAACGAGCAGGTGCCGGTACGCTATTTGCGTGTGCGCGGCGAGGACGGGGAGACGGAGTACGTGGTACGGATGAAAGGCACCCTGACGCTCAGCAACATCATGCCGGATGACCTCGTCTCATTCTGGGGGCGCTGGAGGCGCGGCGTCCTGCATGCCCGGTATGCGTTCAGCCACCGCACACAAGCCTGGGTCGAACTCCAGCGGTCCTATACGTGGGTGACCCTGGCCATAACCGCATGCGTGGTACTCCTGTTGATTGCCTATTTTTACGGGCCGGTTTCGCAACTCTTTGTCCGTGCTCACGAATGGGGGATTGTACAATGAGCTCATACGCCACAAGCCGAATACAGCAGAAAATCAGCGTGCTGCAAGGGGATCATCCCGACCTCGAAACGCCGGTATTCGACGCGGATCCCTCGCAGGGGGAGGGACTGGGCCTCGTCCGCATTGAGGGTCTGACACGCTTCTGGGAGAGTGCCGAGGCAGGACATGGTGACTTGGGCGCGCGGCAGGCGGAGTTCCTGGCCGGGCTGGCCAATGCGGCCGTGCCGTGGGGAATGACAATTCTGGGAGAACCTGGCGGCGTCAGTATTTACCTTGCGCTGACAGGCGGCGCGGCGGCGCTCCAGGGATGGCAGGAGTTCTTGTCGGCCGTGTTCCCGGGCTGTCAGCTCTCGGCGGGACCGGAGGCGCGCCTGGTTCTCAATGCCTATCGTCATTTGCCGCAGATTGCGTCACTAACGGGCAATCCGTCGACGGGGGATGGCGATCCCCGGACAGCGGAGCCTCTGTTGCGCCTGGAACCCCTTATTGGAGCGATGTCCGGCAGGCGTTGGGCATACCTGGTGCTGGCACGCCCGGTATCTTCATCTGAAATACTGAAAATGAACCAGACACTGGCACGCGAGGAGCAGGATATCAGAAGCACTTACCTCCGTCCCGGAACTGTGGAGGAAAACAACAATCCTCTGGCGCAGCGATATGTCTCCCTGCTTCAAGCCGCGAGGCAGAGAATGGAAGCGGGGATGCAATCGGGAATGTGGAACGTTCAGGCCTACCTCATGGCAGAGAGCCACGATGCGCTCGCACGGGGTGGTCAAGCCTTGGCCGGCAGCTTCGCCGGGAGGGACAGTCTGCCTCAACCGTTCCGGGTGCGGTCGTGCCGCCTCGGTTCCGCTCAGGCTGGATTCCGCCCCCCGTCAACCGTGTTGACCTCCGCGGAAGCAGCGGCACTGTCTCAGCTGCCTTCTCAGGAGTTCCCCGGGTACGCCTTACGGGAAGCCGTCACCTTTTCCGTGTCTCCACCTCCGGCCCCGGACCACCCATCGGTGGCCGTAGGCACCATCGTGGCCAGTGGCGTCCGAACCAGGAATTGGTTTGAGGTGCGTGTGGAAGACTTGGCCAAACACGTCTTTGTTGCCGGAGTAACAGGCTCCGGAAAGACCCGCACCTGTCAATATTTGCTCTCGCAGCTCTGGGGGGAGCACCAGATTCCCTGGTGGGTGGTCGAACCGTCGACCAAGATCGAATACCGCCGACTGGCAGCTTCCGAAACGTTCCGAGATCTGCAAATCTATACTCTGGGTAACGAGACATGTGCGCCCCTGCGTCTGAATCCTCTCCAGATTCTGCCGGGCGTATCTGTCCAGACGCACATCGACGCTCTGAGCTCCCTGTTCGGCGCGTCCTTCGCTATGGTCACGCCCATGCCGGACGTCCTGAACAAGGCCCTCCATCGCGTCTATACCGAGCGTGGCTGGGACTTGCTCCAGGGGACAAACCCGCGAGGCCATGCGCTTGAAACGCAACCAACCCTATCCGATTTGATACTGACCCTGAAAGACCTGATCCCGGAGTTGGGCTACAACGCGGACGTTACGGGGAATCTCAGGGCGGGCTTGCTGACGCGTGTGCAAAATCTGACCCTGGGGGGCAAAGGTGCGTTGCTCAACAGCGGTCTCTCCACAGACCTGGACCGCCTCTTGGAAAAACCGACGGTGCTCGAGTTGAGCGCCATCGGTGACGACGACAGCAAGGCCTTTGTTATGGCGTCTCTCCTGCTCCATCTCTCGGAGTACTGCCAGGTTAAAGGATCAAGCGATGGACAGTTGCGCCATGTCACACTCATTGAAGAGGCGCACAGGCTCCTGCGAGCGGCGCCCGAGACCATCGCCTCCGAATATGCCAATCCGCGAGGTAAGGCAGTCGAAGCTCTTTGTCAGATGCTTGTAGAAATGCGGGCCTACGGGGAAGGCCTTATCGTTGTCGACCAGGTACCGGCTAAACTCGCGCCCGACGCGATCAAAAATACCAACCTCAAGATCATCCACCGGCTGGTGGCGGGCGACGACAGAGCCCTGGTGGGGACGACAATGAATTTGTCGGAGCCCCAGAAGCGCCATCTGGCGGCTCTGCCGAGCGGTCAGGCCGTGGTCTATGCCGAAGGCCGCAACGCCCCGTACCTGGTGCAGATTCCGGATCATGCGGGGCTGCAGGGGTACGGAGCCGCGAAGATTACAAACGAAGCGGTCAAGCGTCTGATGCACGGCAAGATCGCGCCGCTTCCGGATTCCGGCCAAGGTGCACGTGCGCGCCAGCAGCTCCCCCGCTGTCAGGGGTGCGACCGGCCGGGGTGCGAAACATATCGCAACATCGCCCGGCAATTGCTCAACAAGGACTACAGCGGTCCATTCGCTCATGCGGTGCAGGAGGGCCCGGAGAGCATCTGGGCTTTTGGCGCAAGGGTTGCGACTGAAATCTGGGGCGACAAAACGCGAGCGGACGCCGCGTACTGCGTGGTTCTGGCGCTCTTGTCCCTTGCCGGATACGAGTCTGGGATCATCGAGAACATGCGTAATCGCCTTGGCCCAATCCTGATAAGAATGAGGAGGATGGAAGCATGACATCCGCAAACGATGAAATGGCAGAGATCAACGAACCAGCGGTCGACCGGGCGCGCGAGCTCCAGATGGAACACTACCTGTCGGAGACCGATCGGGCTGCGGTCGAGCAGTTGTCCGAGAGATACAGGGAATTGGTCCCTCCTGAACGTCTCGAGGCTGTGCGCCAGCAGGACACCATCTTTGAGAGCGATCGCGACGCCTTTGACGCCAGGTACGAACGCGAGACAGGGAAGAGACTCGAGCCAGGCAAACGAATCCTTGGCTATTCATTCGGAGCGAGTGAAAGCCCGCGAGTTGCCACCGACTACCTGGAAGTCCCCCACGTAATCTTTCACGAGCGGCTGCATACACTCTCCGCCCCGGGCATCGAAAGAGAGCTGGGAAAGGGTCTGGACGAAGGCATTACAGAAGAGCTGGCAATTGACAATCTGGGGGCGGAACCGCTCGAAGGAGACTGGGAAAGCTATTCCAGGGAACGGGAAACAGCACGCGAATTGCGAACGCTCTGCGGTGACGAGGCCATCGAAAGCGCCTATTTCCAGGGAGACACCCGGGCGTTGCGGGCCTGCCTGGACAGGGAACTCGGACCTCAAGGGCTCGAGCGGCTGCGGGAATACCTGGATGGTCCGACAGAAGAACCGGAGCCACGGAGATAGAAAGGTCCGCCATGAAAGCACTTGCGCCGCTCCCACGAAAAGCTGCCGAAGACGATGAACTCGCCAACCTCGCCCTTCTCATTGTGCCTTTGCTGGCCATCACGGTGGCCATCTTTGTGTTGGCGGTAATCTTCATGGTGGCCTTCGTAGCGGGTCCACCTGCCGGCGGGGTCTTCTGGTGGTCTCGCCTTACCCAGCGGTACCAGATTTCAAAGGCCAAAAAGGTGACCTGTGCGTTAGTTGGCGCGGGCCTGCTCGTGAGTCCGCTAATCCTGATGGCGCTGCTTGAGCCGAGCGGGTGGCATCATGACACGAATAGCGTGTTGAGCGCGGTGTGGTTGGGAACGGTGCTGGGACTTTGTGGAACTGCCCTTTACCTTGCAATCGAAGCGTACCGGCAGGTGTTCTGGCAGCACCGCAGAAACATACTGGCGGAACAGTGGAAGACTCCGGGCGTGCGTCATCAATTGTGGAAGGCGCAGCGCGCTCTTCATGGCCTGGAGAAGGCGATGGCCCGCAACGAAGAGGCAAATCAGAAGCTCATGGCGCAACAGAAGGCTCTTGAGGAGAAGATGGGCCGCATGATAGAGACGAGTGACGTACGCTTCTACAGCGCCGAGAAGTATCGGTGGCAGGGCATCTATGAAGCTATGAGCACCGAAGACCTCAAGCAGCGGAGTGAATCGCTGAATCGGGAGATCGTGCAACTGCCCGAAACCGACCCGCGCTGCATGCCGCTTACGCTTGAGGCTGCAGTGGTGCGACTCGAGGTACAGGACCGAATGCTGGCCTGCGGCACATATGGCTCGCACCGGGAAACGCTGGCAGAGCACGGAAAAAAGACACAAATGGTCAGGTCATTGCAGCAGAAGCTGCAAGCGATTCAGGCCAAGGTGGATAGGGAACGGACAGTAATTCAGGAACTTCGGCGCACTAGGCCGGTTGTCAACTGAAAGGAAAGTGCAATGTCCATCACCAAATCTTACAAGACCGAGATCATCGTACCCAAGCCTCAGCTTCAGGCCGCCGCAGGTAACATTCAGGGCACGCCATGCATGGAGATCATGGGCCTGGCAGTCCAGAAGATCGCTCAGGAGCGTGGAGGCCGCGTAACCAACGGTTACCAGGACTGTACCGGCAAGAAACATCGTTGCCTCCTGGGACTGTCCACGCCCGCCGCCCCGAACGGTGTCGGCGTCCAGGTGGGCCGCGATGGCAAGGTGTCTTTTGTTTACGACCAGCAGGGCGCGAACCGGGCCGAGATGCAAGCCATCTGTAATGACCTGGCGCGCGCATACGCGACCATTGCGGTATTGCGGATCCGCAGCCGGCACGGATATCAGGTGAGCGTGGAAAGCGAAACACGCGTGGGCGATGGCACCCGTGTGTCGACCCGCGCCGTGCGCGCGTAAGAAAGGGGGGAGCACGTGAATGGGACCGTGCGCATCCACCGATTCCTCCCCCAGACCGAGGCGGAGGGCCCGGGCAGAAGGGCATGCCTCTGGGTGCAAGGGTGCCAGCGGCACTGCCCGGGCTGCTTCAATCAGGCCACCTGGGATCCGAGTGCCGGAAACGTGGTTGCCGTCGATCAGCTTTTCGCCTGGATCACCGAGGCCCCGAACATCGAAGGCGTCACCTTTGTGGGTGGGGAGCCTTTCCTGCAGGCCGAGCCACTCGCCGTCCTGGGGGCACGATGCCAGACTCAGGGCCTGTCGGTCGTTACGTTCACCGGGTATACCCTGGGGGAACTGATGCTGGCGAACTTGCCCCACTGGCAGGCGCTACTGAAGGTGACGGATCTGCTCCTGGCGGGACCTTACGAAGCGGACAGACAGGATTTCTCCCGGCCCTGGGTGGGCAGCCGAAATCAGGAATTCCTCTTTTTGACACCGCGGTACCGCCATTTGGAAAAAGCACTGGAAAGTATCCCAAACCATCTTGAATTACGCGTCGGCGCTCTTGGTGAAATCAGTATGAACGGCTTGGCATCAGAGGCGGAGATAAGCGACCTGCAAAGCAGCCTTGCAGAACTCGGGCTTGTTACAAAACCAAAGGGAGCATCACATCATGGCAAAAGTCATCCTCACAGAAATCGATGAACAGGGTAACGTCACCTCTGACCTCAGCGGTTTCGAAGGCAATGAATGCGTGGCCGAGGAAGAGCGCTTCCGCCGGGACCTTGCCGAATACGGATTGGTTCTCAGCACCCGGAATCAACGGCGGAAGCCCGCCGAGAATCAGGTCGGCGGCGCGGAGGGTCACCGAATCCTGTAGGGCCGGGGAACAGCAGCGGGCACATTACCTGACAGAGAGGAGCGCGAGATGAACGAGCAAGTACTGATTCTGCTGGTAGAAGCGGTCCTGGTGTTCGCAGTCGTCCTGGCAGGTCTCCGGATCATGCTGGGCCGCGCGACAGTCCCTGTCCTTGTCGGCATGGCCCTGTGTTCGCTTTCTACGGTGTTTCCGAACGATCCGTTTGCCCGGGCGATTTCAGCGGTATCCTGCCGGTTCGCCATTCCGATACTTCTGTTATGGGGGCTGTTTCACCTGTTGAAAAGCCCGACTGGCGCGCCGCCGCGAAGCCAGGGCATGCGGTGAGCCTCTCGCCGGAAATCTCCGGGCAGAAGGACTAAGGCCGCCTCCCCGGTCATGCCAGAATTGGCACAATCGTTGCTTACTCGATAAACACCGATCCACGAACACACAAACGAAAAGGAAGGAAGCTCGCCATGAAACCTGCCATCGCTATCATCCTCGCCACGGCCCTCGTGATGTTCGCGATACTCATGGGCTGTGACGCCGCAAAAGGCCCCGTGGGCACGAACATCGACACCAAGCTCAAGGAACTGACGACCTGGACGCCCGAGGCGATCGCCAAAGACCCCCTGGGGTTCGTAACCCATGCCACATACGCGGCCGATGACATCTTGCTGAAACTCAAGGCGGCACAGATTGGGATGGCCCAGCAACGGCGGAGCACAGAACGCAAAATGGCGGCAAGCGAGCAGGACTTGGCTGCTGTAAAGGCACTGTTCGCGGAATTTCGTACGGCGTATCAGGAAGCAGACAGCCAGCAAACCTGGCCGAAAACGGTCCACGGGACCGCCTATTCCGAAACGCAGCTGCGAAACCAGGTTTGGGCTCTGGGACAGCGCTACGAAGCCTGCCTGGCCGAAAACAAACGGCTTCCCGAGTTTCACGACCGCCTGTCCTCCTACGCAATCGAACTGGAGCAGAGGCTCTTTGATGCCCAGGCCGCCAGAAGTGAATTCGCGCGCCAGCGGGAAGTCCTCCGCATGAACACCGCGATGGCTGACCTCTCCAAGCTTGAAGCACAGGTGAGAGGTCTGGCCGATACCGAGGGGTTTCTGCTCGCCAACAACGGCACGCCCACCGTCAACCAGCTCGTGGAAGGCCTCAAGCACACCGTGACAGAAGCGGAATTCACCGAGTTGCTGACGATGCCGCTGGAGTAACCTGGAGCCGGCACCGCTGCGCAGAAGGAGGGATTGCGATGTCAAATCTGGTTCGTGTGTTGGTGTTGGGGCTGATGCTCGTCCTCGTGGTGGCGATATTGCGCGAATCCGGCTCTTCTCCGCGCCTGCGACAGAGGTTCTCCCAGTTTGAAGATTCGTTCGCCCCGTGGACCGGCAAGGAGCCCGTGTGGACGCCGGAGCGGATCGCCGCGGATTCCGCGGGATACGCGCGCTATGCACAAGAGCGAATCCGCACTCTCTCTGAAGAATTTGACGCCAATGTGCGGCGTGTTCGAAGCCAGGTGGCAGAATTGGGCGCCATGGCTCACGAGAATGACGCGGCCTTGAAATCGGCGCAAAGCGAACTGACGGGAATGTGCAAAGCCTATGTGCGCGCCCGGGATGCCGGTTCATGGCCGGTACAGCTGGGAGGGGTGACTTTCGATGAGGACGCGCTTAAGCGCGCAATCGCGATGGCTCAATGGCAAGTGGAACAGCGCGAGAATCTGAAGCAGCGCATCCGGCAAGAATATGAACGCAAACAGATGGAAGCGGGCAGACTGGAGCTGAACATCTCGAACATCAGACTGGACCAGATTGCCCTGGCAGGAACCGCGGAGGAGTTGCGGGTCCAGGACACCATACAAAACATACAGCAGCTTGAGGATTTGGTGCATGCCGCCGCGGACACGGGCACCGAGAGCTTTGTCCATGAGCTGATGGAAGCTCGTGAAGTGGTTTTGAGCGACGAGCAGCTGGATCAGCTGCTTAAGGCTACAGTGCAGGAACCTCCCGCGACCCCTGCCACTTCCATTCCAGACTCTGTTCCGCCTTCCCCGGCCTCTGGCCTCGACGAAATGGATCCCCTGGAGTCTGCCCCCCCTGCCGCTGCTACGACATTCCCGAAAAGGACCCAAGCCGTTGCATCGTCGCCGGTTGACCCGTCTCCAGCACAGACCCTGACTCCAATGCAGAAGGATGCGCTGGGAATCGACTATGCCTGCCCGGTTCCCACTGTGAAATTACGAAAAACTCCGGTCTATGATCAGCCAGGATTGATTCGCAGCGATCGCAAAGTGCCCTTGCTGCCCTCACCAAGTAGCCGGCGGTTCCGTTGATGCAAAGGAGATGTCGCGCGATGAAGAATGCTCTCATGGTGAAGCTCGGTGGAACCATACTATTCGTAACAGCGCTCGCGGGTTGCCAGACCGTTCCAGCAAGCAATATGCCCGCACGATTCGATAGCGAGCTGGCCACGGAAACAGACCCACCTTCTCACGCGGTTAATTCGGATAATGCCTGGCGCCCTCAGGGTTGCATCATGTTTCCACGAAGCGAAATCAATACCGTTGCTGAGCGCCAATTCAGACTTGCCCTCGGCAAGGCGTGCCAACAGCATGGGATCCCCCTCATTGAAGATGGCGGCCCTGTTCCCGCCGGAACCACAGCCTTTCTTCAAGTCCTTCGGATACAGCAGGAAATGGCGGCATCGGGGCCCGTGCAAGAGTCCGGGCCATATCGCTGGTATGCATGCCATGTCGAATGCAGCGATCGCAGAAACGACTGGAGGCCTCAGCCCAACACAGCAAAAAGCCTCGTCACCATCTCACGCCTTCTTACATTTGACTCAGACATCATACCCTCTCGCTCAAATGACTCGAACGACACGCTATGGATGCTCGCCAACGAGATTGCAGCAGTGGCCGCGAACGGCATGTACATCAGGCAAATCTTCCTTGACGTAATTTGCCAGATGGACGCCTCTGATGTTACCCGTCGCGGCTCAGAGTTGTTTATGCTCCAGCGTTATGAGCAAGCTAGCCTCTATTTGGGAGAAATCTGCCGTCGCTATCCGGATTATCAACCCGCGTTCAGCTACCTCGGGGCCTGCCAAGCCGCCCTTGGAGCGTACGATCTGGCGCGAGCCACATTAACACAAACCATCCGGTTAGCGCCTGATACCGAAGAAGCCCATCGAGCGAAACAATGGCTGGAAATGTTGTCGGCCTCTCCTTAACATAAAACATGTAGACAGCTGATATTGAAATTACGCACTCTTCGGGAGCGCGCAAATACGTAAACGCTTTGTGGCGGGTTCTGACCGCAGAATCACAGACAAGGGTGCTCTGCGGGCAGGCGTGTAATCGGGAAGTCAGGATTAGGCCAAGGCAGGCAAAGACCTGCCCTGTTACTGCGTCATCTGGTGCATACAAAAGAAGAGGGAGCGAAAAAAATGGGAATGCAATTGGACTTTGGCTGGATTGAGGATGCGATGGCTAACGTAAATAGCAGCGCATCAACGGCGGTCGTTGTCGAGACTGCAGATCCCATGCGCAGTAGCCAACTGATGGCCTATCTGATTGCGAATTTTAAAAGCCGCCTGTTCGCGTACGATCCCTGGAACGGTCTTCAGCATCTGACGCCACAACACCAGTTTGAGCCGGTCCGAGTCGGCGCAGGCGCGGGCTACGATGCGGGCCTGCAGAACGAGGTCCGCGATCTCGAGGGCGCCCTCCGGCATATGGACGGCATCCTGCGCCGGGAACGGGTTGCCTTCATGCTGAGCGGGATGGATTGCGCGCGGGAGGAAGAACTGCGACAGAACCAGCCTTTGATCAATGCACTCAGGGCGTGGGCCCTTGACGGGCAGATAATGACTTCCAAATCCGCTGTCTGGCTTGTTACGGCGAAACCAGGTGCGGCCATTGACACCAGCACCCTCGAGAGTGTGACATTGGTGCGGCCCAAACTGGCGGGCGAAGAGGAAAGGAACGAGATTGTGCACGCGCAGGTCCAACGGGCCGGGCAGCCTCTCACCCCGGATCAGGAACGCGCCCTGACTCTGGCCACCGCCGGGCTGAACCTGCATCAGACGCAAACGGTACTCATAAAGACCTTTAACCTGACTCGCCGCTTCGAGATGGAAACACTAAAGCACTATAAGGCAGACTACATCCGCCGCTCCGACGTGGTGGAGATTGAGGAGCCCACGGTGGGATTCTCGGACGTGGGCGGCTACGAGAACGTCAAAAATATGGTTCGCCGCACGCTGATCATGGCCATGCAAAGACCGGAACGGGCGCGGCTGGCGGCCCTTCCATTGCCTCGCGGCCTGTTGCTCTTCGGCCCTCCCGGCACGGGCAAGACCCTCTTTGCAAAAGCACTGGCGAGGGAGACCAATCTGCCGTTTATCAACATGAAAACCGAGAACCTCTTCACAAAATGGCTTGGAGAATCGGGCCAACGGGTGAAGAACGCCATTCAACTCGTGGAACAGGCTGCGCCAGCGCTTGTGTTCATTGACGAGATCGACCGCTTTGGAAAGCGCACCTCGGGCGGTGACGACGGCGCCTCGCAGGAAACAGGGCGCGTATTCGCGCAGATGCTTGAGTGGCTCGGTGATGAAGGCAGGAAGGCCATCGTGGTCGGTACAACCAACGTGCCCGAGCACCTGGATCCCGCGTTCCTTCGGCCTGGCCGGTTCAGCTATGTGGTGCCGTTTCTCTATCCGGACGAAACGGCGCGATTGCAGATCCTGCGGATACACCTGGGGCTCGAAGGCACCAGGCCCAAACCCGCAATGGACCAGGCGGCAGTTCAAAGTGTCTTGCATGAGATCGCCAACAAGACGAATTACTATGCTGGTGCAGATCTTGAGGAATTGGTGATCCGCGCCAAACAGAATTTCTTCCAGGGCAATGACGCTCGCTTAACCGCCGGGCATCTCAGCCAGGCGCACCGGGATTACCGCGTCGACGCGAACGAGCGACAGAAGATGATCCAACATTACAAGCAGCTTGGGCCTGCTTTCGCGAATAGCATGACATTATTGGAGGAAGTAAGCTAATCAAAAACCGCCTGGCTTTTCCGGACTGTTGGCCGGATAATATGATACTCGAGGTAATGCAATACACTGCGAGGACATGAAATGGGCTTTCGGGACAACGATGACATCCCCGTCAATCGGCGTGCCGCAGCCGAAACAGAGCGGGTACGCACTCCAGTCACCGAGTTGCGTAACGCGGTCCTGGCGCCACGTGCCGAATCCTCGCCCCCGGACTGGTTCCCGGCGATCGCCATTTCTGTGCTGGTTTCTTTTATGCTGCTCGGTGTGGTCGCCCTGTACTCCTTGCGTAGCCAAAATGGCGGACCCGACGCCGGGCAAAATGCCGGGTCACACACTTTGCGCGGCATTCATACACAACGCAAGCCAGAAAACCGTTCCCTTGCCCTGCCCAGCGCACCGAATCGGAGAAATGATCTGCCGGATCTCACCTCTGACAAAAAAAGAGTTGAAAGAGGGGCGTCGCAGATAACCACGGACAGCACGCACACCCCCTGGCAGGAGCACAAAAAGCAGTCTGTCCAGCAAGCCGGCCGGAAACCCGAATCAGGCCCGGCGCAACCAGACGTCACAGAACAGCTCGATCCCCAGGATTCGCGCCAGCCGGAAGAGCAAACCTCTCAAAGAGCATCGATACCTACTGGAGAAGCCTTGGTTACGCCTCCCGGCATTGCAGAGCAAAGCGGACAGCGCGAGGCAAGCCTGCTGCAATTGGACGCCCCGGAACAGTTCGGTACCCACAGTGCCAGTCAGCCACAGCAGCAAATCCCTCAAAGAACGCCGATTCCAGCCAGCGATGCCGCGACTACACGGCACATTACTCTCGGGCAGAGCCAGCAGCGCAATGCAGAATCCCAAGCGTCGCAAACAAGGCAAAGGAGTGAAATAGCGCCTCCCGAAAGGCCCAGGGCAGATTCACGCGTTCCTTTGCTGCCCTTACCCCAAAATTTCAGCAAACGACGCAATTGACACGCAGACACTCAGCTACCCGTTCTGGACTCGTCTTTTCCACGGCAATCTTAACCCCCACGCAATCCGGCAGCGGTTCATGGCTCAGCCTGCCCCTGAGCCGGCAAGCCTGCCTGCACGCTTTGTACCGTTCCTCAGCCGTTTCTGCCCGGTACGCGCTGCGTAACTTGGGCGGAGGAGATGCTTGCTAAATGAATGAACATTTGCTATTTTGCCTTGGTGGCAAAGAGCAAATACTACTCTGCGAGCGGAATTGCTTAGGCGGATTGACGCTTTAATGTCGACCGCACGAGGGACGTCTGTATGATCGGCATGCAGCACACAGATCTTTCCGCAAAAACCGTCCAGACCGCTGGCTCCGCGTACAGAGGATGCGTGCGATGGGAACTCGGCGACGTGTGCGTACCCGTGAACCCTATCATCTCGCTCCGTACTGCCATTCCGTCCGGCGCGAAGGCCGAAGTTGCGCAGAGAAACGATTATTATTGGCGTAGTACATTTGTAGGTCGGCGAGGGTGCCTCTCTCGCGGCGATGCTGTCGACGAAGCGCCGCAGCCATCAGGACAGGGGAATGTGGAAGAACATACGCAGACTGCGCATAAACGGCCAAGTTGTTGTCGGCGAAAAGCCCGAGCTTTCCCGGCGGGCGTTGTGAATGCGCGCGAAACAAAAGGAAGAAGAACCTCATGCTTGTTTTTGCAGACGACTACGAAGACGCAAACGGAAATATAGGCGGACTTCAACATATAATCAGCCAGTATCTGCGGCGAGGAGGGCGGGACCCCGAGGTTCTGCTTGCCTCTGTTGCGGAAATAAATCGGTACCTCCCTGATGACTGGCGGATGACACGCACCACGCACAATTTCCGTGTACAAATCATTGACGAAAGGTCATCCCCTTATCTCGTCGGATTTTCCTATAGAGCTCCTGACGGAGAGATACTTCATATTGTGCGCACGGTTCTGGCCAAAGACCATTTTGATTCCGATGATGCAAGAGGAGCGGGCATTCCTCCAGCAAGAAGGCCCGACCGAAGAGATAGAATTCAGCATCCGAAAATTGTCGTCCCCAACCTCTACTATTTCCGGCCTTGTCCCGAGTTCTCCAGGACCCCTCTCTTCGCGCGTCAATTCGAAAAAGTCCTGGAGACGCCGGGGGACGTCCAGTATCATCGTATCCATGGGTTAACCAAAGCGGGCCTTGATCCGGACCATTACCTTTGGATTCGTTGGACAGTTGATGGAGATGTCAAATTTGTGGACTATCCTCACCAGGATTACCACGGACAGAACTTCTGGCTTATCCCATCGATGACGATGGACAATGCCAGGCGACATAAGGAAAATTATGAAAGGAAATTGGACGAACACGGCATCGACCGAACCTCTCCGCCTCCTACCCGCGCGGCCATCGCTCGTTATGAAAAAGAATTCAAATTTTCTGTTGAAAACGTGGTTGAGACAGATGAAAACAGCCCTGTCCTGCAATTCATCAAAGGTCGAGGGTATTCCGTGCAGGCATGCACGACGAAGAATAATGAAGACACCTATTTTGATGATGACAAATGGAATCTACATGCAAGCGGCGTCTCTTTCCGCCTGAGAAAACAATCCGACAATACCAGAATAACATTAAAAAAGCGTTTTCCCGCGCAAAATAAGCCGGGAAGTTCCACGTACCGGCGAATCGAAGAAGAAGTAGTCATTTCACCTTCGGAGGAAGAATTGCTGCTCAAGGGCAAGCCGATCGTCGCACTGCCCTATCGTTTGTTAGCGTACGTGGTTCCTGCCTTCGAACCAGCGACACCGCGTCTCAAACAAGTTTTATTGGTCAAGACAGAGCGAAAAATGTATCGGCTGCTAGATGATAGACTTCGCGGTCTCGAGTTATGCTTTGACTGTTCGACGTACTGGAGCGCAGATGGCAAGAGGAGGCTGGGATCGGACTGCGAGCTTGAACTCGAGAGTAAAGGTGTACCTTCCAAACAGTTGAGTGATCTGGCTCAGTGGCTTGAGCGCGAGTTCGGATGGGCACGTTCAGATGCCTCAAAGTATGAGCGGGGGTTGCAGATGCTGGGGATTGTTCCAACGCAGCGGAAACCATGAGAGGGCGCTGAACGAGTCGAGGAAACCAGGGCGAGTCCATCTCAAATTCAGGCGCTTGAATCCTCGTACCCCTTCAGCACCTTTTCGAGGATGGAAAGGTGGTCTGTATTGTATCCTTTCCAATTCACAGTACCGAGCGTTATCTTCTCGTGCAGCCCAGCATCCGAGATGGCTTCATACTCGGATTGGAGATCGCCAATCACGCAAAGAGCGCCAAGTACAGCGGCAAGTCTGCGCCCCTTTTCTGTTGAGGCGTACCCATTGCCCTGGCCAGAAATCAACCCCTGCTCTTTCAAGCCCTGTGCGTATTCATAAGCAACCCGTGCTCCTGCAATGATGCCCCAGAAATTTTTGAGCCAGGTGTTCATACGATTATGAAGCGCCAAGGGGAAATCGCTCTTCTCTTTCCAGGGCTGCCGCAGGGCTTCAATCTCGGTCTCCTTATATTTTTTGTCCAGCTCCCCTGTCATTTCTAGCGCAGTCAGAACTTCCTTGCTCTCGGGTTGATCAGCCACCAGACTTATGGTTACCTGGCCATTGTCGATAGTAAGCTCGGTGCACAGTTGCCTCTTCAGGTTCTCGATATACTGCGTGATTGGGAGGCTTGACGCGGAACACAGGAATTGAGCCGGATTCCGGGATGCTGTGATGTCCAGGGCGTCGGCAAATCTGAACAAGGCACACAACTTGCGCAGGTGTTCCCTGGTGGTGGGGTCCGAAAAAGCTTGGTGCAAGACTTCCAGAGTCTTCACAAAGAGATTGGGCTGCGCAGTCAGATACGGTGAAGATGATTTTGCCGGTTTAGGACGCTCGTCTTTTTTATTGGGCCACTTTAGAAATGTCCCTGGCTTGAGTGATTTGAAATACCGGGGATGATAGCCGACGACAACGGCAAGCATTTTGCGGAGCTCTTCTCCAAAACGCAATTGGGTTAAACGCTCCGCCAGCTTCTTTCCTTCATCGTCCGGCCAGTAGGAATTCGTGTCATCCGCCAGCATGACCATTGCGCGGAGGCCGTGAAGGGTTCGGACATCATTCAGGTAATTTTGTCCGACCTCCGAGAACAACTCTGGGGCTCCGTGCACTCGCATCGGAAACATGCCCAATTCGTGCGTAATAACGGCCAGGTACAGGAGCACGAACCACTTTTCCCGATCTTCCTCATCCGCAGGGAGAATCGGGCTTTCCTTCATCGCGGCAAACGGCTCCAGCAGACGCCTCAGTATATTCAGCACTTTAACAAAATGCCGGCCTCCATGGTCGGTAAAATATCGGAAAAACGTTCCATCCAGGGCATGAAAGCTGTCCATTTGCTTCAGACACCATTCGGTCATATCCTGGGCCAGCTCTCGAGACTCGAAATCCTGGATGACGTGATCAAAGAAGGGATCGGGAAGAGTCGTGGTACGGCGGTTCAAGCCGATAGGGAGCCAGTACTTGAATGCAGTCTCTAAATCTCCCATGGTTGCGGTTTTTTTGAACAGGTAGCCGTTGCTTTGGGATGCCCGGGCCGGATTCTCCGCATCCATACTGGAAGTCCACAGCACGACAGGAAGCTGATGGTATGTTTTCCGAATGACCTCCAGAACATCCAGCCCGTTCGTGTCCCCCGACAGGTAGACGTCCAGCAGCACGAGGTCGTAGCTCGAAATGACCTCCATAAGCTCGCGCCCGCTGGGGTTTACCTGTACCTTTTTGCCGTCGTTGGAAAAATCGACGGTCGCGCCGGCTCCTGTCAAAGGGGCCTCTTGCAGGGCCTGTGTGAGGGCGTGTTCAAGCACTGGTTTCCACGTCTCCGCGTGGTCATCTATCACCAGCACCCGATATTGCCGTTTCTCGTTTTCTCCGCTGATAGACAGAGGCTCTGGTGCTTTCCCGCCAGAACCGCTCGAATCTGCGCGTACGGGGACGCCGGAAGCGACCCGGATCTCCGTGAGGAGCCGCATGATGCTCTCACAGGATGCCACCACCTCTGTAGGTTTTCTCGCAGCCTTCCCATTCTCTGGCAGCAGGCCATTTAGACGAGCACATGCGGCGGCGAGATTCGGACCCCAGAACGCATTCCCTTCCTCCTCAATCGCCTTAACAAGCCGCTCGAATTCCGTCCACAAAGACTTGCGGCCGTACGAGTCAATGCTGGCTTCAGCCGCTGCCAGAATGCGGAGTGGGGCCAGCATGTGATTTGTGATGTCGCGTTTGCCGCCGTGAGAGAAGGGTCCAATGTGGTCAAGGTAGATCATCCTGGCCTGAGCGCGCCGGATGGCGTCGAGTGGCACAGGATTAGTCCTCGCATCGCGCGAGGGCTTCAGCTCGCCGAGGAGCTCGCCGAGACTCTCAGGGACAGCGTCCGGAGCGCCTTGAAAATACTCGGCCGACACGCTGGTCCAATCCGGGCCGGAGCGTTTTGGTTTCCCAAACGGCTGCCAGGCGATTAGCTGGACATTGCCCGAAGTCGGCAGGGCGGCCACCGCTCGCACCAAGGCCTCAGGATCGTAGGGAACATCCAAAGTAACCTTACACGGAGTCCGGGGATTTGTTTTGGGGACCAGAGTATCCAGAACCTTCTGCAATGCCTTTTGTGTCACGTCATATTTCGGGCATAGAGCCTCCGCAGCACTACTGCACATTCATCAGTTCCTTAACCATCTATGCTATGCGCAATCAAGTAGGTTTGGTCAGATGCTCAATATACGCACCATTATATATCTGCGTTTTGCAGACAAGTCAAATCTGAAAATCCTTCCTGGCGAGATCCCCCCGAGCACGGTTTTTCCACGTACCATAGTGATTGTCGGCAAACCCGGAAAAGGACTTGACCATGGTGTCACGTCACTGTAAAATTACGAGCGATGTGATAGGAACTCTTGCCTTTAAGCAGAAGTCGGCGCTATGTCAGAACAGCCGGCTATCTGCTCACTCTTATGAAAGGGGGGCCTTGACCTATGAGCGAAGGCATGGAAACCGCCTGGAGTGACGACAAGATGTTACTCGACAGGCTACCGCCTCTCATTTGGACCGCTGGGGCGCACAAAATGGATTTGAAGCGTTTCAGCAATGAACTGAGTGGGGGAGCATCTGCACTCGAGCCCGTCCAGAGCGCGTACTACCGCATCCCGGCAATCGATGCCAATCTGGCCCAATCCACTCTGTCTGCTGATGCCAAAGCAGAGCTGACCCAGAGCGCGTACTATTGCATTCCAGCAGCGGACTTGAATTTCGATTCGTCCATCCTGTCTGCAATGGAGTGTCCGCGTTCATTGTCTCAGCATTAGGGCATTTGCCGCCTGGCCGAGCATGATGAGAGTAACTTGTTGTGCGTGCCATGTGAGCTGCTGTGAAATGAAGAAATTGCGTATGCCTCCAAGTCCACATTTTCTGAATAAGGGGGAATGCCAAAATGGAACACATTGAGCAGATCCTTAAGAACATTCTCGAATCGGGAGCTGTCCCTTGCCTGAAGGGGGTTAGCCTAGACACCGGCGGCGAGGGGAAAGCCAGTGTGGATTTCAGCTATAGCCGTATTGATTTCAAGACACGTCAGCGGGATACAGAGAGGGACTTCCGAGGGTTTGTGATGGAAGTGGAGGACCGCGAACACGCGCGAATCCTGGGGGTCGTAATCCCGAGGATCTTCGATACGTCAAAGACCAGCGTTCAGGAAGACTATCGCGCTTTTGGAGCAGGAGCCTCGGCTTGCGGGGCAGGGCCGGGCGCCAAGTTTGTGCTTCAAAACCACGAGCTATCGATCGTTGCTGACTCCTTCGTTCTCGCCGGCGCAACAGATGCGCAGCTGAAACTGTTGCTGCACAGTGCTCTCCGAAGCGTAATCTGTTGCCATTATCGTTGGGCGTTACACATGTGGGCTTTCCAGGCGAAGAGTGTCTTGCCTGGTGACGAATTGAAGAAGGCCAGCCAAGCATGTTTTCGCACGATCTCCGAGTCAATTGGTGATTCGCCGTTTGGGGACGAAGTTGGCGGCAGCGTCTAGGCGAAGCTGTCATGCCTATACTTAACTGGATTAAGAGACTGATACGGGCCGCCGCTATTGTTCGCGATAAAGACACACGTGTCATAGGGCGAGCCGATCTCTTGCTTAGTGCCGACCTGATCACCGCCCAGGCTCGAACGGAAGGTAAAGCGACTTCATCTTTACCGGCAGCCACGGACAAATCTGATGCGGAGCTGACGGTGCTTTGGGGAGAGGTCCAGACCCTGATCGACGGCTCTGGCACTGAAGATGAATTTCGAGCGTCACGTGAGGTCGCGGATTTTATTAAGAAGTTTGAAGCTCGCTGTGCCGGTGAGACGAGCGCCACCGCAGATAAAGTCAAAGCGGACTTTGCAGTGGCGGTCATTGAAGAATTCGCTCGCGCCGAGTCGGTCAAGTCTGCTTCGCCAAATCAAGATGCTGACACTTTCGTGAAGTCGAGAGTGTTTCCCAACTTCGACAATCTCCCCATCTCCATTCTAACCAATGAAGACAACATTGTGGATGGGCTCCCCACACTGGATGCAAATATCGAGGAACTGCTTATCGGCCTGGGCACACCCGGCAGGCGCGGCATCGCGCTGATTGGCCCTCGCGGGGGCGGAAAGTCCTTTTTGATGGAGCAACTGGCGGGGCGCATTCAGGCAGGCCGGGTACCCGGTGTTGCCAGGGATCTGGCCATTATCAAGGTAGATATCGCCGGCATTGTGAGCAAGTATGTGGGAGATACTTCAAGGAAGCTCAAAGCCATATTCGACTACGCGAAACGAGTGGAGAGCTGCGTGCTCTACATCGATGAGTTTCAAGGGCTTGTTACGTCGGGAGGGCCACATGCCACAGAACACCTGAGCGTGCTCAAGGACCTCTTGACTTCGTCCGAGTATAAAAGCGTCCAGCTTGTGGTCGCCACGACCAGCCAGGAATTTGACACGTATGTTCGAGTGGACCGGGCCCTGGAGAGACGTCTCAGCCCATTTCTGATTCGCTCCCCTCAAGGCGAGGAAGAAATCCAGGCCGTTAGTATGCAGGCCAAACGTCTGTACAAGAATGCCGCCCTGCTTTCAGATGATCTGGTCAAGCGTGCGGTTGGCCTTGCGCGAGAGTATCTTCCGACTCAACCCACCATTCAATCCGCGATAGAATTACTCGCGGGAGCACACAGCCGTTTCGAGTTTTCACAACAGGCGCTTCCCCTGGCACAGGCGTTGCTGGCGGAATGCGAAAGACAGACCGGGGGAAAACTGCGGGGAATTCCAAGTCTGGGACAGACCGAGTCTTTGCTTGGATTATTGCAAGAGGGTCTGGTGGGGCAGCCTCACATTACAAAGGCTCTCGTGGAAGCCTATCAACTGTCGACGATTGGGCTGGGGAAACAGAGCGGGCCAAAGTGCGCCTTTCTGTTCGCCGGTCCACCCGGCACGGGAAAGACGCACGCGGCGAGAATCTACGCGGAATTCCTGGGCTGCGACTTTGTGCATCTACACATGGGCGAGTACGCGGTAAAGGATATTTGCACCACGAAGCTGATCGGTGTGGGCCCGGGCTGGGTAGGCTCGGAGGTGGGTGGGACACTTCTTAATGCTGTCAGACAGTCTCCATCGGCGGTGGTTCTTTTCGATGAGATCGATCAGGCTCATCCGTCTGTCATCGATCTCCTTTATCAGGCTCTAGATGAAGGTTATATGCGTGACGGATTTGGCAATCCCGTTTCGTTCAGGAACGCAACCCTGTTTTTCACCACCAACCGGGGCGACTTTTCTCGAGGCAGGCGCGTTGGGTTTGCTGCGCATGAGGGCGCGGAAACCTCGGTCGGCTTACTGACACGGGAAGAAGTGGTTGCAGCGCTGAAACGGCACTTTTCTGAGGCTTTCCTGAGTCGAATTACACATGCCCTGGTTTTTGGAGAATTGAGCCCGGCAGTGCTGAGCTGGATCGCCATGAACAACATCCGGGCCGAGGCATTGCGCCTCCTTGAAACGGCCGCTCTGGAATTGGAGGTCGAGGACATCGTTGGGGCTTTAATTGTCGCGGCAAATGGCCTCGAAACAGACGCCCGGTCGGTGGTGAAAGATATCCTGCCTAATCAGTTCTGGCGCAATGTGGGCAAGGGCATTGTGCGCAATTGGGCGCGGATGGGGCAGACAGGAACGCTACGAATCTGCGGCCTTCTGCCATTTGCATTTCCAGAACTTGAGATCGTGCTTCTGGATGACCACCCCGATGAAACGGCAAAAATGATACCTGAACGAGCTGGGCACGTCGAGACACCGCGGTGTTCTGTATCGGAGGCCGCAGCGTGCGTGCGGAAAGAGCATGACCTCGTGTTGCTGGATCTGCATTGGGGAAAGGGCCCGGATGATGGCCTTGCGATACTGCGTCAGATCAGAGCCGAGCATCCGGATGTCCCGGTAATCATCTACACGATCCTCAGCGACCACGAGCTGAAACTCAAGTTCTTTGAAACCGGGGCAACCGCGTTCGTGGCAAAAGATGATGCCGCGCATCTGGCCAGGTGTCTGCGCGATATACGAACGACGAAACTGATCCGGAAGTTGTCAGAAGCCGGATACGAGCACATTTCCTACGATTTCGAGGTCTTGAAAACTGGGGGGCTGACGGTGACCCTGACTCCGGTGAGGAGAGGCCCGTGAGTTCACGCGAGACCATAGAACACTGGCTTCACCGGCTGATCAGAACCTACGAGGAGGCGCCTGTCCCGCATCACGAGGCCGGGCGGCATGCAAAAGCCATTTGCGCGTTGCGGATATTTCTGGGCGATCACATGGACGATGAGCTTCAGTTGAAGCGCGTACAATGCGCGCTTGAAGAACTTGAACCGCTCGCTATGGACCCTTTCCAGTTCCGCGCCAGCGTTGACAAGTACATTGCGGATAGAGGGGACGCCTGCCGGCAATTTATTGCACAGGGAACCTGTGAAACCCTGCTTGCATACTGGGCCACCATTGATCCTTCCGGTAAGGCCGCCTACCTGGTGCTTCCTGAAAGCGTCTGGGCCCGGGCGCTATTGAAGACAATGGGGTTATTCTTCCCATGCGTCAATCATGCGCCGTGCCCCGGCGAGTTTGAAGACTCTGCCCTGTGGATTCTGCCCTCGTCCATTGCGTCCACCCTCACGAACGCGCCGGCTACACGGCGCAAGTTCCTTCACGCGAGCAGGGAAGGCCGTGTTCGCGAAATTCCAAGCCCTCCGTCGAGTCCGCTCGGCGCCATCTTCAACCGGTTGCTTTAGGGCCCTTTCACGAGCGGTTTTGGTTTGAAGAGCGCTGCTGAGGCGCACTCACGGAGTGGGGCCGGTTTTCGTGGGTTTTGAGTGGGCTCCCTGCCTTCTCTGACGGCGAGGACGCAGGCGGAGCGCAATCTCGTAAGCTTCTTTCAGAACCGCATCGGATACGGGTTCAACACCCTTGAGAAGACTCTTGATGATGTCGGCTGCTTTGGAGGCAGAGACTCCTGCGTCGCCCAGGGCCATCTTTATGGCGGGATGGATCTGCACCTTCCCTTCAACCGGTTTTGCCGTTGCTTCCAGGGCTGCCTTGAGGTAGCTGGCCACGAAGGCCCCGCAGGTCGCCTGGATCTCCGGAAGTCGACCCTCAAGCTCGCTGCGCCGGAGATCGGAAAACTCGAAGGACTGCAGTGCCTGAAGAATTGTCTTCAGAGACCTTTCTTCTTGAACGCCTCGATTCTCGATGTCGGCATTTTCGTCTCGCGAGACCTCCGGCCTGTACGCGCCCCGTTCCGCAGCCAGATCCAGGTGCGCCGGCACCAGATGTTCCACGTCCGGATGGCGATTGACCGCGTTGAAAATGCACTGGCGAAGCTCGCGAATATTCCCGGGCCAGGAATACGCGACCAGTCTCGTCAGAGCCATCGAGTCGATCTCGCGCCTCATGGCCCTGGGGTTCTTTGTCTCAGCTTCTCTGACAAAAGTCTCGGCAAGAAGTGGGATGTCCTCCGGACGCTCACTCAGCGCCGGAAGAACGATGGTCCCTCCTTCCCGAAGCCGGTCCAGCAAGTCCAGGCGGAACCCACGGCCGGTCGCCGCCCGCTCCTCAATATCCTCGTTGGTGGCAGAAATGAAACGGACATCCACCGATCTGGCCTGATTGCCGCCAATTGGCACGACTTCGCGCTGCTCGAGCACGCGCAGCAGCCCGAGTTGGACCTCCGCCGGCATGTTTCCGATCTCGTCCAGAAACAGATCGCCACCCTCGGCCTGGACAATTCTCCCCGGCCGTTCCTGGTCCGCGCTGGTGAATGCCCCCCTCTTATGTCCGAACAACTCACTCGCGTAAAGCTGTGCGCTCAGGGTGCCGGAGTCAACGATGACCAGAGGCGCTTTCCCGTCAGCGGCTGGCGCATTGATATAGGCGGCCATGAGTTCTTTTCCGCTGCCACGCGGCCCTCGAATCAGCACGTTGCGCCTGTGTTCCGCCATCTGGCGCGCGGTGCGCAACGCCAGGAGCAGTGATTTGGACGTTCCCGCGATCTTTCCGGTTGCGTCCGGGATCAGGCCATGTCGCAGCAGGTATTCCCGAAGCAACTGCGGAGACTGGGGGTCGGATCGGTCCAGAAACCCGAGCGCCCCCCCGGCCGTAAACGCCTTGCTCACGCTATCGCGCGGTTTGCTCGACAGGATAACAACGGGAAGCTCCGGATAGCGTTCCTGTAGCGCCCGGAGTATCTCGAGGCCGAAATAACCGCCCGGCGCGTCGTCCCCGGGGCGCCCCTCCGGCATCCCCGGGTTCGCGCGATGGCTCTCTTCCGTCACACGCCCCGTATAGAAACAGAGATCCAGAAGCACGAGCGACCAAATGCGGATTCCAGGATGCGCGCTCCAGCCCGATTCCACCGTGCGCAGGCAGCCGGCCAGATCGTTCTCAACGCAATCGCCGACCCGCGAACAGACCGGCGACTGCCCTCGCGAGAAGATCGCTTCGGCCAGGGGCTTCAGGATCGTCTGCCCCCGCCCTCGACCCTTCTCATCTCCCGTTATGTCTCGCAAGAGATACTGGGCGCACAGATTGGCACGGTCCTCGTTGCGGCCCGAAGGAAACACGCGGCCGAAGAAATCGTCAATCACGAGAATCCGCGGCAGTTGTCCTAAATCCGTGGTCATATCACCCGTACCGTGCTCTCCAGGCGCGAAATCGCCTGGCTCAGCCTCTGGCAGCAATCGGCGAAGCCATTGAACCTGTCCGCGAGCGTTTCGTCAGATTCAGTCCTATCGCCTTCGACAGCCGCCTTGAGCATCTCGAAAGCAGCGTGCGTATCGTTGGCAGCGTCTATCACCGCCTGGGCATGTTGGCCCGCGTCACATCGGACCTTCCAAAGCTCATGTATCAACGGCCGTAGCCAAACCAAAGTATCAGGGGAGCAATTCCGCAGCGCCGTCGTCTCAAAAAACACAGCCGGCGACATCGCGCTCTCGTAGTCCTGCCCAAGCGCCAGGCCCTCGCCACCGCGCTGTTCCCATTCCCGAACAACTCTTCGAAGAAACCGCTCCCGGTCAAATTCGGGGTCTTGAACTTTGCCGGCCAAAACGTTTACACACTTCCCGAAAGACAAGAGATACTGGTTCTTCAGCCAGTCATGATTAAATCGGGATCTGCGCCGCTGCCAGGTCATTTCCACAACGATGGTCATCGCTCCGACTTCAGTCTGTGGTATATTGCATTGAATGCCTCAACCACGCACCCTGGTTCAATCTTTTCCTTTCCCAGAATCGCTTCGAGAAGAGGTTTTACGCTCTCGTCGAAGTTGGGACTCGAGCCCCACTCGCCTCGAACATCATCAACCAGATTTTTGCGCCCGCGGAAGACATCCAGCCACCAAGCCGGACTTGTTACCCCAACAATCCGAGCATCTGGGTCGCCATCCCGCAGTCTTGCCCGCCCCTCAGGGCTCCGCATGATCTCGGCTACCATTTCCTTCTTGACTTCATTCCACTTCATCGTACGAAGGGCTTCTTTCACCAATTCCATTGTATGTTTTTCTCGCCATTTCACTTCCACATCCACATCGAGGGACCCGGGAGCGGCATGCACGCCCAAGTACCCCTGGCAAAGGATCGAGAGTGCCGGGAGGAGTTCCATGTTCTTTGGAGGTTGCAGACACACAGGCATTTCCTCGGACATATTCGAATTGATAAAAGAGACTATCTCTTGTGCTTCCGTCTCATTCAGACATTCAGTTCCCCCAAGTATTTGCCGCCATATTCTCAAGGCGCCGTTTGGAATATTGCTGTCATTGCCCCCGCTTCCACCGTAATAGATAATTGATGTGCAGGTGACGCCTCCCGGGACACCTAGACGGGTATCCGTAGCAAGCTCCCTATCCGTAGTGTGACAGAGCACAAGCTGAAAGGACGCAGACGGCTCTGACGCTGGGTCTGATTTTAGCGTAGCATTTCCATATCTATCATGACTCTCGTAGAACTGTACGACCTCACAACCTGCACTTGTGAATGCAGATGCCATTGCGTTTCGTCGTTCACGGTTGTTGTCGATTACGCCAACCTTTGTCTTCGGAGCATCTGTCTTTGTCATTTGAACGTAACCTTAGTTGCTCCATTGCAGGAAAATATCCCAATATGGCGCACGGTTTCTTCATGAAAAACCGACATTTCCCCGTTGCCATCCAGTTCACTGCAGACGGAAGTGGCGAGATAGTAATCCCAAAGCGCTCTCGATGTTGTACCCACCCCAGAATGAGAATTCGGCCATCCTAATGTGCGGTTCCTCTGCTGGGCAATCTGTTGCACGAGCGACCCTCTGCCCGGTTTCGTGACTTCTGTGCACGGGGAGTTGAGGTGAAAAGTAAGCCCCTCGTCTGTAGAAAGCGTGACCTTTGTCAGAGGACTGCTTGGAGCAATCTCTTTGTCAAAGAGCCTCTTGCAAATCTCGAAGAACAACTTCATGACGAGTTTGCGCTGCCTCACGTCCATGCCCGGGGGAATGATTGTCTGATGGGCGAGAGCGGCGTCGTTTAAGTCGTCTAAAGAAAACACCTTGTTCCAGTCGTCTCTAGCCTGGTCGCCTCGCGAGCAATGGCGATAAGCTCCCAGCGCGAGAAACCACCCGACAATCGGCGACATGTTCGGGCGTCCGCCAAAAGTCTTGAGCACCTCGAGACGGAAATTAGGCCAAGCAGCATCAACTGCGTTTCCCCAGGATGTCCAGATCTCTCTTTCAAAGTCATTTTCCGGCATATCTAAAAGAATAGAGAGAGTTTTGTATGCAAATGTGTCACGATCTGCAGGATCGGGATGGGGTCCGAAGTCCATTTCGCCTGCGAATAGTGTCTCGATAAATTCGTCAATCGGATCGCCAAAATATTCATTCCACACAGTACGCAAATCGCGATCTAGCCTATCAACCGGGGACAATTGACCAGCCATCTCAGGATCTGCGAGTGCTGCGCTCGCATTATAGAACTTAACCTGCGCACTCCGAGCCTTCTGTTTCGCCATGGCGTCAAAGAAGATGACCCAATTCGGAATCTGGCCCCTGCTCGTGGCAACAAGTACCAGCGCCTTTCTCACCGTATTATTGCAGAGCAAATCATGCACAAAAGGAACAGCATCCATTTGTTCCTCCCCTAGTGCTTTAAGTTCTCCTGATAGCCTCAGCTCTTCTGCGATCTGCTTCGCCTCATTTTGCAGGCCGCAGCTGAGGGCGAGGTCAAGGATAACGGCTACCTCACTTGTATAGGAGTCATTTAGAGTGCGCCGTGCATCTGAGGCGGAAAGACCGCTGAGCGTCGTGTGGAAGCGGAGTGGAAAATCTCGGCACTCAAGCCATTTTTCTCGAGCTCGTGCTTCGGCATTGGGTGAATCGTCAACAACAAAGAGGTCAGGCATTTTCTTGCACTCCGTCATTTGGATTGCTGCCAACCGCACAAAATTTGAATGTCCAGTAATACTCCTCCGGCTTATTCCGAGGCGCGCGCTCAAAGGGCCACGCCCCTCCAGCCGGAATCACTGTATCTCTTTTCCCTTCTTTAACTTCGGGGTTTTTATCGATTTGTTTGGCGATCAACGTGCGAATGTCTTTGCCTCGACTGCCCTTCGAGACTCCTTCATAGCCCGACCAGATTCGCTCGAGCGCGTATTTGCGCGTCGAATCTGCTGCTGCTGTGAATGCTGCTCGCAGTCTGGCCCTCCATGGCTCGGTGCCTGGCGATTCGCTCGGGATGAGATTGGCCATTTCAAATTCATATCTGCCGCCTTCAAGACGCACAAGCTTGACGGTGGCGGCTTGTTCCGTATCACCGTGGCGGAGGTATTCCTTGAACAGCGAAATGAGTAATCGTGCAAGCCACAGGGGTTGATCCTGGGCTCCCTCCCATACCAGTTTAGGAAAATCAGAACAGATATTATCAGTATTGGGAGCCGCGCAGATCTCGTCCAAAACCTTCCGCGTTTTCTCAACAATAACCATGGTAGGCACTTCGTTTCCATCGATCTTTACCTTCGCAGTTGGCGACAGATCGAGCTTTCGAAGAGCATGAACAAGGAGCATATCTTTCGCGGTTTTGTAACATTTGCCTACAAGGTCTATGAAATCTTCTGGTGGTTTTGTGGAGGAGTCGCAGAACGGAAGATCCGTTGGCTGGTTGGCAAAGGTCCACGTCGTCAGGTACTTCAGGGCGCTTTCGAAAAGCTCTCGCTCCGGCACTACGGCGTACTTCTTGTTCAAGTCCTCGTTGGTCTCGTACAGACAGCCTATGGAACCTCCTTGAGCAGGGCTGCCTTTTGGGTCAAAGAAGTCAGTTATGTCGCACAGCCATGCGTCTGCAAGACTACCAATCACGTGCTTGATTTCGTGACCGAAGGCATTCTGAGTGGAAGTGCTCCCAAGCTGCTCACCTTGATGATAGGTTCCACTATAGAAAACACTATCGATAATAGGCCGCGCACTGACTTCGGCGAAAGCTCTGAGTTTTTCTAGAACATCCTTAAACCATACCGTGGGCAATCGTCCCTTCAGGTGAGATTGTGCTTCTCCCACTGTACCGTCGGCGTGTTTTTCAAGTTCTTTTAAGGCTTCGCCAAGGCTTGTGGGCCACGTATGTTCAGAATTGGGTAATCCGGCAACTCGTCTGTATACGTCCCAGAAAGGTCTTTGGGTGAATGACCAATACGCTACAACTGAGGTATTGATTACACTCCGATCCTTTCGAGTTTCTCTAATTCGAAACCGCCGCGAGTCGCATGCGGGAACCTCGATGTACTGCAGTGCACCCCCGTTAGCTTGAATCTTGCAATACATTGGGTTAATGGGAAACCGAGCCAAACACTGCAGCTTGTCATCGGAATGAGCGGAGTCCTCGGAATAGCAAGTAAGAAAGTCAATTATCAGTTTCTGCAGCTGCTCGTCCAGTCTGCCAAGAAGATCATCGCCTTTAAGTTGACCGAGCTCAGCTCTGACTTCCTCCGAAAAATGCCCCTCATTTACTTTGAGTGAATGGCTAAGCCAGCAGGCAAACTCGCACAACGATGCGATGGCCATGGAAGAATCCACCGCACCGCCCAGCCCTAGCTGTGTCCAAACGTCTTTAACGATAACGCCTTTACTGGTGAGGAAGGCATAAACGAAAAAGAGAACCTCGCCCGAAGAACAATAGAGAACATCTCGCGTATGAGGGTTCCAATCAGATTTCACTCTCTCTGGCACGACACTCTCAAGATATGCCGGAAGGTCTTTCGATGCCGGATTCGATTCGCGATCAAAAAAACGAGAAAACTCTTTGCACCACGCCAAGCCCGTATTCTCACCCATATGAGCAAAAAGATGCGCCCAGGGGCCTTCACGGTCCGTTTTGGATGCCTTGCAGGCTTCGGAGACTTTCAGCTCAGGCAGCTCAGGCAGCTCAGGCAGGAAGACTGTCGGCTGCTTATCCTGACTCTCGCTGAAGTCCTTGAACATCTTTGCTACAGGGTCGTAAACGTGTAGGGCTCCGCCAATTACACCCAGCGAATCCCTCAGGAAAGTTGTCATTAGCGTCGCAGCGCCCTGCTCCGCAGAGAGAATGATCTCTGCACTTGTGCGAAAATCCTTGTCTTCTTCCTTTTCCATTGCCCGCCTGGTAGCTTGCTTGAGTTCGTGAATTGCACCGAAAAAATCCCGGCCATAATTCCACCTGGTTGTGGCCACAACGTGCGCCACATCTTGATTAAGCTTTGTAATTGCCTTGACGCGAAATCCCTCCCCCTCGAGTGCATCGCGGAAGTCATTGGGCTTTCTGTTTTCATCCGGCGTAATGCTCGGATGAGGCATCACATGTTTATCGCCGTGTGTCGGGTCGGCGTTATGTTCATAAAAAATATCATCTGATTGAGGGTCGTTTTTGGAAAAATCCAAGTTTTTAAGGTCCATCTTGTCACTTAAGGAGAAGACAGCTCCCGGGCAGAGGGACCGGCAAACGCCTCGGAGTGCCGCATTCAAATCTGTAACGTGATGCAGCACCATCACGCACAGGGCCGCAGAAAACCTGCGTTGGATGGAAGGTAAGTCGTTAACAGAACACACTTCGGCTGTGAAGTCTGCGATGTTCTGTTGGTTAGCTCTTGCTATTGACTCCTTGGATGAATCTATTCCGTGAATCGGGAATGTGTACCCCGCCTTACGGAGCACTCGAGCGGCAATGCCCGTTCCGCACCCCACATCCAACAGGCACACATCCGGGTTGCGTTTCCATCGAGCCTCTAAGTCATCGGGATCAAGGGCGATATAGGATTCAACGAGGACATGATCGCGGGGAGGCAGGGTATTGAGCAGCTCCCAGAAATCCGGGTCGAGCTTCTCCCAGAAGTCCGCGCTCGGTGCTACACCACGCGCCCGCGCCATTTCGGGCCAGCCTACGGCCGTTGCCCACTCGGAAGCCGTCCCCCCTTGAATCGGTTCTATAATCCTTGTGCGTGCTTCGCTTTCCGTTAACTCCCCAATCCCCAACTTTTCACATATCTTGCCCAATGCCTCACGCCGCAACTCAGCGATGCACTTCTTGAATAGGGGAACCCGCGGATCTTGCTCTGTTTCTTCAGTCAGCATGATGTCTGTTCCTACTCCGTGAACGTTTTCGTACAAATATCTTGGGGATTGATGGAAACATTGAGCACGCCGAATTCGCGCATATATGCTAGAATTCTGCCCAGCTTCTCCATATCCACGTGACCTATGCCGCGAGGATGCTGCACGAGTGAAGCATTAAGGCGGAGAGCCTCGCGTTCCTTCTCACGGTCGAGTGAAGGGGAGTGCTTCTGAAGATAATCCAGCGTGCGCTCTTCATTCGACTCATCAAGACACCATCTCCACCCTCGCATGGTAGCTTCCACGAAAGAGGCAATCAACTCGGGACTTCCGTCTATCACATCCTGTGTAGAGAAGATGACGTTGCCGCAGGTTTCGATACCATAGTCAGCTGGATGGATTATGCGCAGGGGAATGCCTTGACGCTCGATTGAGATGGCCTCATTGGTTATGGCGCCGGGATAGACATCGATATCGCCAGCAAGAAAAGGCTGCAGACCATATTGAAGTGGAACTTCGGTAACCGTGGAAGGATCCACCCCCTCTTGCGCCAGAAGAACCTGGTAAAGAAGGTACGTGGGGCTGGCATATTTGACGCCAACGCGTCTGCCGCTCCAGTCTTTTGGCGATTTAATATTCGAGTCTTTTCTGACGAAGAACCCGTGATAGCTTTGTTGCTGGATGACGGCGACGATCTTGAGCGGCGCACCGGCTGCTACCGCATTGATGACCAGGTCAGGCCCATTGGCAAACCCGATGAGGTCTTCTCCGCCTCCGACTGTCTTTACAGAAGGGTCTGCCAAGCCACCGGGACGGAGAATTACGTCCAATCCGGCCTGTTGATAGAATCCTTCTTCCAGCGCCGCAATCTGGCCCGCGGAATTCGCATTTACCTGCCAACCCAGGCGTACGTTGACCTTCTTCAGACCCTGATGATTTTCCCAGCACCCACTCAGCGCCATGAAAAATGTGATCACAGCGGTTGCGCCGGCAAGACAATGAAGAAGACCCCTGTCAGAAAGTAAGCGCCTCTTTCCAGTTTTGTCAGCCGGCGTTGTTTTCTTCATGTCTTTCGGTCTCACCCTGACTGAAGTCTGCAAACGCCCCTTCAGCATGCAGCTCCTCAACTATAGCGTTTGTATAGCATTCGGCAAGATCCGGGCGGATCTTGAGCAGCCCGGATTGCTGAAAGAGATCTGCGGTGTGTTGCCAAGTTGCCTGACTCATCAACCCAACCTTGGCAGGATCGTTCTGCAGAAGGACCGGAATGGTGGCCTCCCAAATCTTGATCTCGGTATCACGCTCGAGCTTGTTGTTATGCTTCATCACGATATCGACCGCCTCGTCACTCGGAAGGCTCTGGGAGAGCAGTATGGCCCTGAGTTCAGCCTTCAAGAAACGCTTTAGAACATCCCTCTTGGTCTTGAGCGTTGTCTCGGTTACGAAGTAGACGTTCCCCCCAGGCCGAATTCCATATTCATAAGGATCGACGATTGACACTTGGAATCCCTTTTGCTCGGCCACAATCGGCTGATTTGTGATGAACGATGGAAAAACCTCCACAGTGCCATTCAGAAGGAGGTTAAGGTCAAACGCAACAGGAATTTCCTCAATTCTGCTGCGGTCTATCCCCAGCTTCGCCATAAGCGCCTCATACACTGTGCCTTTATCAGTTCCTGGCATTATGCCGACTTTGCGGCCAACAAAGTCTGATGGCTTGGTAATGCCGGCGCTGGCCAGGCTCAAGAACCCAACGCCTGACTTTGTTGTGTCCTCGGCTATTGCCACAATGGGTATGCCTTTCTCCCTGGCAAGCAGAACCTGATCATAGCTAGCCAGCCCAATATCGTCTGCGCCCGATGCGACGAGTTTGATCGGGTCCAGCCCTGGCCCACCGGGCTCAATGGCAACAGTGAGGCGTTCCTTGCTGTACAGGCCCTTCTCCAACGCCACGAAGTGGGGCGCGAAAGAACCGTAGACAGCCCATTTCAAACGGAATGAAACCGACTCCTCCTGCGCCGCGCCTGCGGTCGCTGCAGTTGGAGAAATGGGTTCGTGGCAGGCTGAGAGGGTCAGTATCAGCGATGCGCAGACTACTCTCAAGAAAGTTATGGGACGAACTGAGCTCATTTTAATTCCTCCTTAATTTGTCAAGCGCCTATCTTTTAACACAAGACGTTCGACTAAGCAGACGGCGATAAAGAAGGCGATACCGGTCAACGAGGCTGCCAGTATCGCTGCGAAGAGTAACGGCGTGTCGATGTTGTAGGACGCCATAAGAATGGTGAAACCAATTCCCTTCTTTGCGCCGGTGAGTTCTCCTACGATGGCCCCAACTACGGCTAAAGTGGAGGAAATCTTTAAGGCAGCGAAGATGTGCGGGAGAGCGTTTGGAAACCTGAGTTTGAAGAATATCTGAAGCTTTGTCGCCGACAGCGAATGCATCAGGTCAAGTGCTTCGGGCTCTATAGCCTTCAAGCCATATGTCGCGTTCACCACAAGGGGAAAGAACGCAGTGATAGCAGCCATTATCACTTTGCCTGCCAGGCCATAACCGCACCAAAGCACCAGCAGAGGGGCGATAGCGACAATTGGCACTGATTTCAGACCGATAATGTAAGGATAGACCGTACGTTCAAGCCATTTCGAATGACAGAAGCCGACAGCGAAAATCAGGGAAACGATATTCGCCAGAAGGAAGCCTCCAAGTGTTTCTGCAGCCGTAACCATTGCATCCTGGACAAGTATTGCGAAGTGAGTGTGGATAGACTCGGCTATGCGCAAGGGAGAGGGAATTAGATACTCCTTGATGCCCAGGACTTTGCACAAGATCTCCCACGCAACCAAGGAAAGTGCGAACACGACCATTGGAAGCATCCAGGCGGCAACTATTCTCTGCAGTCTTCTGAGTGGCGATGGCTTGCCCAATTGCAGTGCAACAAGCAGTAGTTCCTCGAGTTCCGCGAAATCCACTGGCTTGGCTAAAACATCGAGTACTCCCAAAGCCATTGCTCTATCACGGAGATTGGAATCGTGATTATTCAGAGCTTCACCATTGCCACAAGTTGCTATGACTGACGTGTCCCTGGAATCTGATAGTACGTGTTCGACAAACGCGAGACTTTCGCTTTTCCCGGAAATGTCACCTTTCGATGAAAGATCAACCACGATCAAATCAGGTTTTCTATTAGTCAGTTGCACCAAAGCCTGAGAGATATCCCGAGCGCTGGTTACCTCCAGTTTGTCCGCCAAGAAGCGCCCCAATTCGTTTCGATGCCGATCATCTTCATCAATCAACAGAACGGATTGGTTCTTGTGAGTTCTACGATTTGTCATAAGGACACACCCAACGACCTTCTGAGTTGCCTTACATAGTCGCCAAATTGCGGCGTCTCCTGCATCTCCCACAGCCGAGGCTTTGGAAGGTCGATTCTCAATGTTGTACCGACATCGCTCGGCCGGGGGGTAAGCACCACAACTTTATCCGAAAGAAACACCGCCTCACGGATGGAATGCGTCACAAACAAAATGGTTGTCCCAGTTGTTCTCTTCAAGCGCAGAAGTTCCAAGTTCATGCGCGTTCTAGTTATCTCGTCAAGATCACCGAACGGCTCATCCATGAGAAGAATCTCTGGTTCATAGGATAAAGCACGCGCAAGAGCAACTCGTGACCGCATGCCCCCCGAAAGCTGCGCCGGGTAGGCCTTCTCAAATCCTCGTAAGCCGACAAGATCCAGCATCTCCTTGGCTCGTTTCCGCGTATCAATCGCGCCACGCATGCCGTTACCCGAAATTTTGGAGCCGAGGACTTCTGCCGGTAGAAGCACGTTTCCCATTACAGTTCGCCAAGGGAACAGGACTGGGCTTTGAAAGACGAAACCGAGTTCAGCGCGCATGCGCGCTTTGGTAGGGGGGCGACCGTTGATGAAGACGGAACCCGAAGTTGGGTTAAGCAGCCCCGCAATTGTCCTCAACAACGTAGTCTTTCCGCAACCTGACTGGCCCAGGATGGAGATGAATTCGCCGGACTCAACTTTCATAGAAAGCGAATTCAAAACAAGCAGGGCACCCTCATCGCGATCGAAAGTCACGCTGAGGTTAGCAACGTCGACGGCATACCTTCCGCTAGATGATGCCACTTAGACAGCTCCCATATCTCTGCTGTTCGTAATTGGCCGTGAAGATACCTTCTTCAAGACTCTCTCCTCCAAGAATTTGGCAGAGGCTGACGGCCATTCATTTGCTGTGTCTTTCTGTCCTTCCAGCAGACGTCACGCTGTGTTCGCTTAAGCAACGTTCGTGCCAACAGGGGCATAGGTAAAAGATTTTGCTGACAACGCTCGTACTAAGGATGGCGAAACTACATTGCCACACAGATTGGTTACAAAAAAAGAGCGTTTTGGGCACCACTCAGTTCAACCAGGGGATCTCTAAAAGCAATTCTGCGACGATATCAAAACCGTACGGCGAAAGGATCTGTGATGATATCTATGGTGGCATTTATGATACTTTAAGTCAAGGTATCCCGATCCCGTTGGCCGGAAATTTGGCAGGATCGTGTACCAGGGAAGACGGGTCATGAGCCAGGAATGGAAGGCAGGCAGCGTTTTATCGATGCGCTTTGGAGAATATACATGAGGCACACGGCGCTCCCTCGAAACGACAAACGGCGACCCTGCTTGGGATAGACGTGAATACTCTTGGCCTGTGCCCTCCATACGCGAGGGCTGAGCCAGCTCGTTCCTGTTCCTCAATAAGCACAAGAGAGAGCTTTATCACTAGACGCTGCCGTGTCTGATCTTTAGTTCTCCGGAACGCCCCCTTCTTAATTGAGCTTCTCAATCCCCAGCCTTTTTGGTCAAAGGGGGCCCTCTTAGAGGAACACCGCCGGGGATTGCCCTGTTAAAATGGCGCACCAGCCATAGTGCCCAACCACCCCGTAACCCGCCCCGCGAAAACAGGAATACTATTCTGAATTCGATAGAATTTGTCACTGAAGATACACGGTCTTCGCACGCATGCCTTCCGTGGGGCCGCTGGCGCATCCCCTGGAACTTGGACGCGAACGCGGCACGGTCTGCGCAGATGATGGGATCGTGGGGCAGACGCCGGGTGAAGACCTGGGCGTCTTCTGATGAATGGAGAATTAAAGTGGGATTTCGGATTGAACCGAAGATTACGTGGAAGATTCTGGGTGCACGTTCAGGCACAGGTTTTGTCTTGGGTTGCGTGGCTTTTGCTCTTTCGCTGCACGTAGCGGGCTTGCAGCCCACTGAACCGCGTTTCCTGCGGAAAATCGGGGGGCTTTCCGGCGCCTGCCTCCGGCTCCGCGGACCGGACAACGACCCGAGCTAAACCCTCTCACACTGAGCAGTACATTAATTGGAGGAAGGTCAGCTTTCCATGCGAAATCCGTAGAAATTCGGTAGTCCACCAGTACGGATTCGCGTTTGGACCGCAGGATGCGCGTAGAGGCCCCGGGCTTGGCGTAACGGACATCGCGGACTCCCCTTCATGCGGCAGAAATCGGCACAAAACGTGCAAAAACGGCCCTCAATGTTTGATTTCCGCGGCAGTATTGGCATATTTTTATGTTACTCCGATTCGGGGACGGGCTCAGTCTGAACGTACTATCAGCGCTGGTGCCCGAACTCCGCGTCAAGGGTACTCGTCGCAAGGAGTAAGCCTCATACCTGAGACAGGAGATCGTTGATTATCTGCGGAGGATATCTCCGAGCGCCTCGGCGCCAGCAGGGGCACTGTCTACAAGTAGATTGAGCGCAACGATATGCCAGCTCACCGAATGGGACGTCTATGGCGGTTTAGGAGAGATGAAGTCGATGAATGGGTGCGGGCGGGCGGCGCTGCAAACAGCCCGCGCACGCCGAAGAATGACCGTAGTGGGTTGGGGGGCGATAGATGACCGAAGTGGTATCACAGACGATCAATCCAGCACCGGGGATGTTGGCAATTGTACGCAAGCGGCGGGGCATAATCAGCGAAGTGCGAGAGTTCGATGGCGCCGAGGGCCGTCACCATCTGGTTCGAATCGAGTACAAAGACGACGCCCGCCCTTCCACGGAAGATTTACTTTGGGAATTGGAACCTGCAAAGCGTCTGCTTGAACCGTCGGCATTGCCCCAGTTTGCTGATCCATGCATGCCTGAGGATGACTTTGATGCCCTGGTTCGGGCAGCCCGTTGGACAGCCATCACCCCATATATGGACCCGGATGACCAGGGACCGATAGACCGGCTACCCGTCTGTTCGCCATTCCACGGCTCCATCCAGGTTGAGGATTATCAGCTCGTCCCCCTTCTGAAAGCCTTGCGCATGCCACGCGTAAATTTGCTTATAGCTGACGATGTTGGCCTGGGAAAGACCATTGAAGCCGGGCTCATTTTGAGCGAATTGCTCATCCGCCGGCGCATCAACCGCATACTCATATTGACTCCCGCCTCGCTTCGGATTCAGTGGCGCGACGAACTCTGGTCAAAATTCTCTCTGCCGTTCGACGTCATTGATCATGACTTCACTCTCAATCTCAAGCGCTCACTGGGGGTTGATGCGAATCCGTGGCGTTGTTCCTCACGCGCCATAGCTTCTTACCATTACCTGCGCCAGCCTGATATCCGTGAACAGTTCGAGAGCGCTTGCCGGACATCTGAAGGCTCTCCGCACTTAGCCTGGGATCTGCTGGTCGTTGACGAGGTGCACAACTTGATGCCGTCACCGTTCGGCGAAGACAGCCTGCTTTGCCAGATGCTGCGCCGGATCGCCCCCCAATTCGAACATCGCCTGTTTCTCACAGCCACTCCGCATAATGGCCACACCCGCGCATTTTCGGGACTCCTCGAACTGCTTGACCCCGTTCGTTTCAGCCGCACCGATGAGTTGCGCCCTGCCGAGCGTGAGCGTATCAAACAGATCGTCATTCGTAGACTGAAACGAGAGGTAAACGAACGCACAAGTCCGCCGCGCTTCTGCACACGCAGACCGCCGGAAGCGCTTGTCCTCAAGTTTTCGAAAGAGGAACAAGGCCTTATTGATGCGTTCGAAGCATTCCGTGAGAAGGTTCGCAGCCTTATTGCTGCCAGTTCGAGAAAACGCCGACTTGCGGGGAGATTTGCCATCGAGATTCTCGGCAAGCGCATGCTGAGCGGACCGGTTACCTTCCTCGAATCGTGGCGCCGGTGCAAGATAGGCCTGCAACTCGAAGATCCCGCAAATGACGACGACCTGCGAGCCGCCGGAGAAGCCGCCAACGAAGAAACCGCCGACGACCGTGAAGCCGAACAGCGCGGAGCGACGGCCGCGGCCGTTATCGGCGCCTGGATGCAGCCTCTCGCCAAAGATCTGGAGGCGGAGATTGCCAGAATTGACGCCGCGGCGAAACACATGGGCATTTCTCTTGATAACGAGGTCGTGTCCCAGAATCCGGCCGGTGATGCCCGTTTCGAGGTACTCCGTTGGTTCATCGACCAACGGCTCCGACAAGAGAGCAACTGGCGTGACGACGAACGATTGGTCCTTTTCACCGAATACAAAACTACGCTCGACTACCTCTTGCGGCGTCTGCGCGAGAGCTTCCCGGGGCAGGAAGATCGTTTCCTCAGCCTGTTTGGCGGGATGGACGACATAAACCGAGAGGCGATAAAGGACGCGTTCAACGACCCGGACCACAGAGTCCGCATCCTGATCGCCACCGATGCGGCTTCTGAAGGCCTCAACCTCCAGAGCACCGCGCGCTACGTCCTTCATTTCGATTGTCCCTGGAACCCGGCACGTCTGGAGCAACGCAACGGCCGCCTGGACCGCCACGGTCAGGCGCGTGATGTCCACGTTTTCCATTTCGCAAGCGAACAGACCGCCGACCTGAAGTTCCTCGCCTACCTCATTCACAAGGTCCATCAAATACGCGAAGACCTCGGGGCCACAGGCGAGCTTTTTGATGAAGCGACCCACAAGTGCCTGGTTCTCGGTGAAGAGCCTGCAGCCGTGCAGAGAACCCTCGATATCCAGATTGAACACACGAAGGGCGCCACCCAGATGGACGCCGACGATACGGTCAGCGAAGACTCCAGTCACGGCGAAAGTGGGCTGTCTGACAAGTTAAATGCGCTGGCGGACGCGCTGGACCTTGACCCCGTATCCGGACACGCCACGCTCGAGGCGGCCATGGCCGCGGACGGCGGACGCCCTCAATTGACCGTGCCAGACGACACGCTGCGTTTTTCTCTGATCAATCCCCATCTCCTGGGTTGGAAAGACACGATTGACGAGACCATTCGTAAACGCACCGGCCAAGGGCTGCTCGGCCCGGTCCCAAGGCTCACGTTCAGCGTCAAGCCCTTCATGGTGCCGGTGGGCGAGCGGACCGTGTTCCGGCCTCGTGTCGACACCCTGATGCTTCATCTGGCCCATCCCCTGATGCAACAGGCAACGGGACGCCTCACGCGCCACCGGTTCCCCGGACCAAACGCCGTCTCGCGATGGACGGTCAAGCTGGGAGACGTGCCCGCGGATGCGGATGCGCTCATTCTCCTTCATGTCGAGGAACTGGCCGTGAACCAGCTCCGCGAGACCTTCCATCACTGGGTACGAACCGTTGCGATTCCAGTCGCGGACGGTGAGTTGAGGAAACCACTCGCTCCCATGCCAGCCATCACCCTGCGCGGCGCCCAACCGTGCCGCGCGCCGGAATTGCGGGCGCAGGCCGCTTCACTCCTGAGTGACCTTGAGCCGGAGTTGCAGGAATTCGTTAAAAAGCAACGCCGGGAGTTGACTGCGAACCTGCAGAAACAACTGGAAATAGACCGCGAAAAGGCGCTTGAAGAAGAGGAACGCCGCTTCCAGAGCCGTCAGGGCGAGGTCTCCACTTTGATTGCCGAGAATACTCTGGCGAAGCTGCAACGGCAGATTGACCGGCTCAAACGGATGAGTCAGCAGGGAATGCTCTTTGAACAGCAGGCCTACTGTGACGAAATCGACCGGAGCATCGAGCTGAAACAGGAGGAGTTGCTGAGGCGTAAACAGCATTACGAAGAGGTCCGCCAGCAACTCGCCCAGGAGCGTGAACGCATTGTAAGGCGCCTGCTGCCAAAACGATTCACGCTGCAGGGCGAAGCTCAGGTCTTTCCTGTGGCGGTTGAGGTCCGGTTTCCGCGTGAGCAAGGAGGTGCGAAGTGAAAGCCGATTACCTCCACTGGTGGAACAATCTCCGGCACGGCGGCCTTCTTCTCGATCTTCAGCGGCTGAGCAAACTGCTGTCCTCGATGCCGTCAGCGATGCCGGAATGGCAGCAAGATCGCCTTCGCCGGGAAGTCATCGCGTTTCAGAATACCCCTGACGAGAAACGCAGCGCGTTCGTCGCCTTTGTTCTGGCAGACGTCTGCGGATTTTCCGGCGAACACGGTGAATGGCATCGGGGCAGCAACATTTCATCTGTCTGGACGCGCCACGGCCTGACCGGCGAAAGCCTCCGCCCGAACCATCTCTGGCTGAGCCGGCATGGCTCCGTCCTGCCCGTTTTCCTGGACTCCGAGAAGCGCATCGGTATCGGCAGGGGAAAGCGCATTACTGCCCGTTGCCTCCAGTGGTTACGACAGGGCGATGAACAACTCGCTCTGGTCACCAACGGCCATCAATGGCGCATAATCTTTGCCGGCCTCGACTACGACGCCTGGGCTGAATGGGAACTCGAACAATGGCAGGCAGAAGGCCGGTTTTCGGACGAATTCGATGCCTTTCGCGCGCTGATATCCCCCTCGCTGTGGATGGCGCCAGAAAAAGGCCAGACCTGTCCCCTGTTGACGGCGATCAACGACAGCCGCAAAGGCCAGTCCGATCTGTCCAAAATCCTGGGCGAACGCGTTCGACAGGCCGCTGAATTGCTCATAGACGGCCACGCGCCCGCGCTCAACCTCTGTCGCGACCAACTCGATCCGCAAGACATTTACCGGGCCGCCGTGCGTGTCATCATGCGCATGGTCGTTATCCTCTTCGCGGAGAGCCGCGAAGGGCTTCTGCCGCGGGACAACCCGGTCTTTAACTCCGCCTACAGCCTTCAGGGGCTGCGCGAGCTGCTTGATCGCGGCGGCCAATCCCGGCATGTGGCCAATTGCAGCGCCTGGCCGCGCATCCTGGCCCTTTTCCGCCTCATCTATCAGGGTTCCGATCACGAAGCCATGCCCGTGCCGAAATATGGCGGCGAACTCTTTGCCCCCGGCTGCGCAAAAGGCTCAGACGGTATGAAAAGGGCGATTTATGTTTTTGAAAATGCCTGTTTCGAGCAGGACGTCATGAATGATGCGCTGGTGCGGCAACTGCTCGACATGCTCACACGAACGAGAGTTACGATCCGCCAGGGCCGGTCCAGTTCGTGGATGATGGCGCCGGTCGACTTCTCCAGTCTCGACAGCGAGTACATCGGCATTCTCTACGAAGGTCTTCTGGATTTTGAACTCCGCTGCGGCGTGGACGGTCAACCCATTGTGTTCCTCGCCGTGGGCAACCAGCCTGCGTTGCCCCTGGCCACGCTTGAAGCCATGAACGACAAAGCGATCAGGAACCTCTTTGAAAAACTGAAGGACACGTCCTCCAAAGACGACGACGAGGAAGAGGAGATGGACGATGGCCAGTGGTCAGTGGACGACGAAGAAAGTGAGGATGAAGACGTCGAAGAAGAAGATGGTGATTCTTGGATGGTAGACGGTGAAGAATCGGATGGCTCCGAAGGCCCCTCTTCACCGGACACCGACCACCAGCCACCGGCCACCGAAGATGATCCCCGCTATACCCTGCGTGCCCGGGCCGAACAATGGGCCCAGCATGCTGTAGAAGTCGCCAAGCTGGTCAAGAAACCTCGCGGCAAGCTGACCCCCGAAAAGCGGATGGCCTGGGAACGCGAACTTGCTTCCAAAGCGCGCCAACTCATTACCAAGGTCGTTCTCCCCGGCGAATGGTACCTCGTGCGCTGGGGCGGCACCCGCAAAGGTTCCGGCACCTTCTACACCCGGCCGCAGCTCGCCATCCCCACCGTCTACCGCACCCTCGAACCGCTGTGCTATGAGGTGCTCAGTGGCCAGGGGCCTGTGGCCGGTGAAGAAAAGGAGATGAAAGGTGACTGTCCAGAGTCACGAGGACCTGGAAGTGTGGCAGAAGGGAATGGACCTCGTGACGCTCGTGTACAAGCTGACAGCGTCATTTCCGAAAGCAGAGATCTACGCGCTGACGAATCAACTTCGACGAGCAGCGGTATCAGTGCCTTCGAACATCGCGGAGGGCCAGGGACGCAGGTCAACAAAGGAGTTTCTCAACCACCTCTCGATGGCGAAGGGATCCCTCATGGAAGTGGAGACCCAGACAGCCATCGCGTTGAGACTGAAATATCTGAAACAGGAAAAGCAAGAGCAAGTGAAGGCGCTGACACTGGTCACGGGGCGCCTGCTCAACGGTTTAATTCGAGCTCTGCGACACAAGCTGTAGCCTCTTCTTCCTCCTCTCCGGCCACTGACCACCGGCAACCGGCCACCCGTCTTCCAAAGCTCCCTGAACAGATCCTGGCATTGAAAATCTGCGACCCCGCATGTGGCTCCGGCTCATTCCCGCTGGCAGCACTGCGTTATCTGACAAACGCCCTCTACGACTCACTGATCGTCCACAATCGTATTCAAGACCGCGGGGATCAGGCGGTCCTGGAACTCATTTATAACGAGGATGGCAGAGAACTGCTTGCGGACGAAAAGTTGCCCTGCCGTCTGGAGGACGACGACTTCGAGCTGCGCACCAAAGCCGTCCTGCGCCGCTATGTGGTCGAACGCTGTATCTACGGTGTAGACCTCGATCCGCTCGCCGTCGAGCTCTGCCGGCTCAGCCTCTGGATCGAAACCCTCGACCCCAACCTGCCGCTTACGTTCCTCAATCACAAGATCAAATGCGGCAATTCGCTCGTCGGCGCATGGTTCGACCAGTTCCTCCATTATCCGGCCATGGCCTGGGACCGTGAGGGCGGCGACAAAAACCACTCCAATGGAGTCCACTTTCGGAAGGAAGCCTGGACCAAAGCCATCAAGAAAAAGATGAACGTGGTCAAAGCCGAGCTTAAGAATTACATCGACGGCGGTACACTGTTCTTCCCTGTCAATCTGGATACCGTGCGCACCGAGCATGACGCGGCCGCAGAGGCCTTGCGCGAAATCCACGCCTATGGAATCACCCAGGTTCAGGAACGGGCAGAACGCTACGAGGCGCTGATTTCAGACCCGGACTTCATCCGCCTCAAAGAGGCGTTTGACCTCTGGTGCGCGCTCTGGTTCTGGCCGCCCGATCATCTCGACCTGGCCCCCTTGCCCCTGGCCTTTGCCGCGGGGGAGCTATCGGATGAGGCCCGAGCCATAGCCCGCCGTGTTGCCGCGGAACGCCGCTTCTTCCACTGGGAACTCGAGTTTCCCGATGTGTTCCACGCGGCCGGGCAGGGCTTTGATGCCATCCTCGGCAATCCGCCCTGGGAGACCCTACAACCAGTTTCGAAGGAGTTCTTCTCTGCCATCGATCCCATGTACCGCAGTTACGGTAAGCAGGAAGCTCTTGGAAGGCAGAAAGAGCTTTTCCTAGAGGATGAAAGTGCCGAGCTATCCTGGCTGGAATACAACGCATTCTTTAAGGCCATGGCAAATTGGTCTGCCTATGCTGGACACCCTTTTGGCGACAGGCTTACCCGAGGCAGCAATGACCGAGAGAGGCACGATCTGAATCTTGGGGACCGGGGGCGCAGCAGCTTCGAAACGTCCGGGCAACGCCATGCCCGCTGGAAACAAAAGCGCGAGGAAATTACCGGCTATACCGATCCCGAACATGTCTTCCAGCACCAAGGTACTGGGAAAGCTTACACATACAAGATGTTCCTTGAACAGGCCCATGCGTTGCTGCGCTCCGGCGGCCGCCTTGGCCTCATCGTGCCCTCCGGCCTCTACAGCGACCACGGCACACGGGCGCTGCGCCGCTTGTTTCTGGATGACTGTTCGTGGGAATGGATCTTCGGGTTCGAGAATCGAGAAGGGATCTTCGAGATTCACCGTTCGTTCAAATTCAACCCCGTCATCGTCGCGAAAGGCGGGAGCACCCAGGCCATCCGCACCGCTTTCATGCGGCGCGACCTCGCGGACTGGGAACACGGCGAAGACTTCGCCACACTGTATCCCCGCGAGCGCATCGTCCAGTTCAGCCCCAACAGCCTCGCCATCCTCGAAATCCAGTCTCCCCGCGACCTCGAAGTTCTCACGAAAATCTACGCCAACAGCGTCCTCCTTGGCGACCAGGGACCTGACGGCTGGGGTATCAAGTACACTCAGGGCGACTTCAACATGACCAGTGATTCTAAGCTGTTCCCGCCGCGCACGAAATGGGAAGAATGGGGCTACCGGCCCGATGAGTACAGCCGCTGGATCAAGGGGCCGTGGAAACCCGTGTCCGAGCTGTGGAAAGAACTGGGAGTGGCGAGTGGCGAGTCGCCAGTGGGGAATGGGCAGGCGAAAGGAGATTCGGGTGATGACAAAGATCGCGTCATACCGGGATCTGAAGGTTTGGCAGGAGTCGATGACTTTGGCGGAGGAGGTTTATCAGGCAACGGCGGCATTCCCGAAGGAGGAGCTGTACGGGCTGACGAGCCAGATGCGGCGGGCGGCAGTGTCCATTCCCTCCAACATCGCGGAGGGGTGGGGGCGAGGCTCGACGCCGGACTACGTTCGCTTTCTCCGGATCGCGCGGGGCAGTCTCAAGGAACTGGAGACCCAGGCGACTCTGTCCGCGCGGCTGGGGTTGATGACCAGGGAACCGGAGCAGGCCATCGGGGTGCGGGTGGAGAGCATTGGCCGGATGCTGGTTGCCCTGGAACGCAGCCTCCAACGCAGGACCAGCTAGCGACGCCCCCACTCCCCACTGGCCCCTCCCCACTCCCCACTGGCCACTCCCCACTCCCCCGCCTGCGCTGCGCCCAACCACCGTACGACCGCCTGCCCATCCCCCGCGCCGACATCCCCGAAGGCATCATCCTCAGCCGCGAGGCCACCCACTACCTCCACGAAGACGAAATACCCATCGTCACTTTTACAGAGGCCAATGGGAAACCTCTCAAGATCAAGGTCCAAAACGAAGAGGGAAAGAAGGAGGAGGTCGTCGTAAAAGGCCCTGCTGTGGCGTTGCCGCTGTATCAGGGGGTGATGATTTGGCAATTGAACAGCTGTGTATCGGATTACCTCAAGGGTGCCACACATTCAGCACGATGGGAAAGGCGATCCCAATATGAGGAGTTTCTCCCCGAACCGCAGTTTGCTATGGGACATGCCGTGGCAAAATTTTCAACTCCCGGTTCCGTTTCCTCTAGGATTGCATACCGAGCCGTTCAGAATGCAACGAACCAAAGGACAATGATTTGCTCATTGCTACCTCAGGCTCCAGCCGGCAACTCCCTTGGAGTAATTCATCCCGGAAAAATCGCAGGAATGACTCTGCCGATTTTTATGAATGACTTCGCTTACGACTATGCTCTTAGGCCTCGCATGAGCCAGGCAAATCTCAACTGGTTCATTCTCGAAGAGACCCCAGTGCCGAATCACAAACTTATCGACGGAATCTACAGTATCGCAATGAAGCTTACGATCGGAATGTCTATATGCAATGTTGTTTCTTCTATCCTATGGCTAACACTGCCGAAATGTAAGTTAGAAGGACATTGGAGAAGTCTTTGGGCGGCCACAGAACATGAGCGCATACGACTTCGTTGCGTGGGCGACGCCATATCCTTATCGGTCAGAGGGCTTGAAATCCAGGATGTAGCGCGAATGATTAAGGACTGTGATCACTCGCTTGAAGCGATGCAGAACAGTAAGTTCGCAAGCACGCTTTATGTGAAGGGTTTCTGGCGCGTTGACAAGGACAAGCTCCCAGAGCACCGGCACACGGTATTGACACTGGTGGCGTTTGACGATCTGCAGGAGAAGATCGCGGCCTGCGGCGGGGACGTGGATAAAGGCATTGAGGCGTTCTGTGCGCAGAACGACGGCGAGGGCTGGATGCTTCCGGAAACGCTGCGGCTTGCCGATTACGGCCTGGGCCACGACGACCGCGCGAAAGAACACCAGCCCGTCCGCGAATGCTTCGGCCCGCGCTTCTATGACTGGCAACTCGCCCAGTCTCCCGAGGAATCCTGGCGCGAATGCCACCTCCACGCCCGCAATCTGCTGGGCAAAGGGGGCTATGAGGCGCTGCTGGCTGAACTGGCGGGCGAAACCACTCCACAGGCCGCCACAGCCAAGACCCCAACCACCTCATCACCAAACACCAAACCACCCGCCTCGCACGATGCCTACGGCCAACTCCACCTCGGCGGCCGCGGCTTTGATGAGGATATTCCGTTGTTGCAGGAGAAAGATGAGGATGTCCGGGAAGAACAGTAGCCCTGAAAAATGCGGCGCAGGTGCGGCCACTCCAGAAGTGACGATCAGGCATCACGGAGTTTGCAGCAGACCCTGGGGGCGTGAAGCTTGCTTCGCGAAAAGAAAAGAGATGAAGCGCGCCCACTGGATCCTGGCCGGAAGGCTTGGTATCCGCATTGAGACACCAGCATAATGGGGCAGTAAAGGGTAGGAACGAATGGCCATCAACAAAGACAGCCCGAAAGCAAAGCAGGGGGCGGAACGGCTGCCGCAGGACCTGCGCGACGTGTACTGGCGTATGGTGGAGGAATACGCCTTCCTGACGAAGGTGCGCTACGGCCGCGGATACGTGGCCTACGAGATTCTGGCCGACATGGTGCTCGCAGGCTGGCGCCCCAGCGCTGAGCGCCATCCAGAAAGCAGGATATAGAAGTAATTCGGAACAAGCCCATTGGGAGAACACGAAATGGCGAGATCAGACTATCTTGCGTCACTGAATGACGAGCAACGGGTAGAATTACAGAAGAGATTGTGGGAGAGGCAGTCGGGAACCTGCTTCATCTGTGAAGATCCAATCGATCTCAGACTGCATAAGGGGCAATTGGATATCGACCACATCGATCCACTGGCGGAAGATGGCCTGGATGCGGAGAATAATTTTGCGTTGACTCACGCAAGCTGCAATCGCAGCAAGGGGGCTTCGGATCTCCGCGTAGCCCGCCGCCTGGCGGAATTCGAGAGACTGCAACAGAATGCCCATAAGGCTGGGAAACGTGGCGCAAACCTCGGGGATGTTCTCGAGCGCCATGGTGGAGCGAAATACCCTCTCCGGATTAAGCGGAATGGCGAGTCGGTCGAGTTTACGTTCAGCGCCTCGGGAGACCATACGATTCGATCGGTTCCCCTTTATACTGACAAACTCAGCGATATGCCCTACTTCTTCGCGAACGTTCCTATCGAGTACATTCACCATGACGATCGGATAAATCCGCGCAGCATAGGGCCGAATATCCGCGGTTTGATAGAGGAATTTATCAAGAAACGCCCCCAATTACACGTCGGCCTGTGTTGGTGGGCCCCCGACACGGATAGCGCTGGCCCGTTGAAGTTGTTTGACGGTCAACACAAAACAGCCGCCCAGATTCTACTGGGTGTCCGCGAGTTGGCTGTTCGTGTCTTTGTAAAGCCAAATATCAACGTCCTGCTTCAAGCCAATACCAATGCAGGCGGCAAACTGCGTCAGGTGGCTTTCGATGCAGCTGTTATGCGGCATCTGGGCAGCACCTTGTATGCGGAACGTGTCCGGCAGTATCGGAGTATGCGGGCTCTTGCGGAAGATGACTTGTCGTTTAGTGAGCAGGATCTGGTGCGGTTCTTCCGCGGTGAACGGCGCGAAATGGAGCGTTACATTATTGATGCCCAGCGGGACAATATAACCCATAGCACGGAAAATAAGCTTCTGGAGTTCGTAGAGTGGGCGGGCAAGGTGGCTGCGCGTCCCATTTCCTATTCCACGGTCGAAAAGACCTTCTTCAAGGAGTTTCTCTACAAGCAGGCTCTGGATACCCCGATTGAGGAAGGACTCGAACAGGGAACAAATTGCCGGCTTGTAGAGCGGGAACAGATGGTGCGCCTGATGTCACTTTTCGCTCAGGTGTGCTTCATCGGCAAATGGGATCCCGAAATCGGCGGCAGGCGCTTGGAGAACCGAGTGCAGAAGGGTGAGAAAATCGACGAGAACCACCTTCGGGCATGGCGTATGGCCCGCGAAGAGGTAGTCGACAATGTTGTGAGGTGGATCCGACTGGTGATTGAGAACTACTTCTCCTGGACCGGCAAGATGATCGACAGAGAGCGGCTGTTGCATACGCCGCTTCCCGATGACTTGTGGCGGCGTATAGAAGTATTCCTCCATAACCTTGCGCAGCTTCCCTGCTGGGTAGACCGTAATCTCAGCACGACTGTCTTTGGCCCGAAGCAGAATCCGGAGTTCTGGGATAAGGTCTTCTCCACTGGTGTGGCAACAAACGGCCAGCGCATTTTGGCTGAGGGTTTGGACCTTCATGAGATGATCAAAGAAAAACCTGGAGTGCTGTATCAATGAGCAAGATTCCACGATCTGCAGAAGTCGACAGGGCAATCAAGACCACTGCCCGTGCGGTTGAGAATGCGTGGGATGCTCTCAATGTACAAGCGGGAAGGCTGATGTCTCGGGGGCAATATGAGAAAGCAGAAACCCTCGCCCAAAGAGGACGAGAAATCAGAGCCTTTGTCCATGAGATAGAGGCACTGCGGACGCGATGGAGGACGCTCTGCCAAGGCCCGCAGGCCAAGCGGACAACGAAGGCCGAAAAGACGCCGTTGTGGGCATATTATCAGCCAATACTGCGCGCCTTGGAATCCCTTGGCGGAGAAGCAAAGCGCACCCCATTGATGGAGGAAGTCGAAAAGCTGATGGCTGCGGAATTCAAGAAAGGCGACCGGGATCTGTTGTCCAATGGCCGGCTTCAACGGTGGCAAGTGATGGTCCTTCACGCGCGAAAACATATGGTGCAGGAAGGCTGGCTGGAATCTGGCAGTGGATTCCTCTGGCGTATTACCAGTTCCGGCCGTCGAGCCGCCAAAGCCGAAGCGCCACGAACTAAGAGATCGGAATAGGAGCACCACGTATGGCCCTGAACCCCATTGCCTATACGGAAAAGGTGGTCAGGAGCTTCCTGAAGTACCAGCTTACCGCCTATCCGTTCGCAGACCCGCGGCTGCACGCCCAGATGCGGCAGCTGTTAAACATGGACGAAGTGCGCCACACGCCGCTGCTCAAAGGGCCGTACATCAGTCTGTCGCGGAGTTTCAGGGAAGGGGCGGCGGTGTCAACTCTGGTGAGCGAGGGTGTGCTGCATCCGCACATGCGGCAGATCATTCCGCCCGGTATTGCAAAGCTCTACGGCCATCAGGAACGGGCCATCCGGGCGGTCCACGCACGGAAGACTACGCTTGTCAGCACCGGAACCGGTTCCGGCAAGACCGAATGCTTCCTCTACCCCATCATCAGCAGGTGCCTCGCGCTGCGTGACGCTGGCGAGCCTCAAGGCATCGCGGCGGTCATTGTTTACCCGATGAATGCGCTGGCCGAGGACCAGCTCGAACGACTGCGCGGACTTCTGGCGGGCAGCGGCGTGACGTTTGGCATGTATATTGGTAAGACGCCGGAGCATGAGCGCGAGGTGAGCGGCCATCGCTTACAGCCGGGAACTTCGCGTGCGGATTACGAAGCGATCTTGAAACGGTACCGCGAGCAGGGACGTCCCGATGCGGTCCACCCCGTCGAGGAAGTGTGCTCACGCGAGATGATGCGGACCGAAGGCCGGCAACCACGGATTCTGCTGACAAACGTCAAGCAACTGGAGCTGTTGTTGACGCGCCAGACGGATGTGGAGCTCTTCGATCATGCCCGGCTGGACTTCCTTGTTTTCGACGAGGCCCACACGTTCACCGGGATCCAGGGTGCTGAAACCGCCTGTCTCATTCGCCGCCTGCGCAAATTCTGTAGCCGCAACGCTCAGGATACCGTCTGTGTAGCCACCTCGGCGACGATTGTGGACGAGCGGGACCCGAATGCGGCCCTGAAATTCGCGTCGAGGTTCTTTGGCGTGCCTGCCAACGACGTAGAGTGCGTGCATGAGGAATACCAGGATGATAACTGGGACGTTCCACGTTCGCTTCCGCCCGAGCCCAAAAGCGATCCGGGCGAACTGCTTTCGCGAGTACTGAAAGCGGTGGACTCCGAGAGTCCCGACAGTGAGATTCGGGCGGTCTTTCAACTCTTGACGGGGCAGCCGCTTGAAGGAGATCCCTGGCAAGCTGCATTGCATGAGGCCATTATCCGGAATGAACTCGCGTATCAAGTGCGAGATGTCCTGGAACGGCCTCAAACCCTGGACCTTTTGATTGGCGACTTGTCTCAGCGCGTTGGACGCACCGTAGCGGAAGAAGAACTGTTGGCGTATCTGGCCCTGGGTGCGGCGGCGTTCAAGGATGGCCGTCCTGTGTTTCGACCTGTCGTTCACGGGTTTGTTCGTGGGATATCCGGTGCGGTCGTTACGTTTCCGCGCGACAACGAACCTCAACTCTGGCTCAGCAGCGAGGATGAAATCGCCGCGCAGGAGGAGCAAAGCGACCTCTGGCGGCCACCGGTACATACCTGCACAACCTGCGGTCAACATTATTTCGTGACGTACCTGAAGGACTTTCAGTTTGTCGGCCTGGAGCCGGAAGGCGGCGAATTGGCAGAGGAAGGAGATGCATACTGGGAAGCCCTCGACAAGGACCACGGTGGAAACCGCGTAGTACTGCTGGATCAAGTGCTCAGCCAGGACGAGAACGAAGAACTTGAAGAGGAAAAATGGTCGCATCCACTCTTCTTTTGCCGCCATTGCGGGACAGCCTTTCCCCAGGAAGTTGGACGGTGCCAGAACTGTGGCGCGGTCTCGACCGTCGTGAAACTGTTCACGGTCCGCACGAAAGCCAAGAATCCCGGATTCCTGAGCAGCTGCGTTTCTTGCGGGGCCCGTGGCAAGCGAATGGGAAGCGGTTATCGTGAACCCATGCGCCCGGTCCGAGCCGTGAACGTAGCCGATGTCCACGTACTGGCGCAGGACATGGTCCACCACGCGGAACGACAACGGCTGCTGCTTTTCACCGACAATCGTCAAGACGCGGCATTTCAGGCCGGATGGATGAAAGACCACGCACGGCGCTTCCGTCTGCGCCGGCTCATGGCAGATGCGATGCACGGCCGCTCTGTGACTATCGGCGACATGGTAATGAAGCTCGATGACGAACTGGACGGAAACGAGGGATTGTCGCGCGCGCTCATCCCCGAAGTATGGCGGGTGGTACAGAAGGAAGGGTCCGGCGGGGCGCACGAAGATGAACGGCGCCATTTCCTGCGTATTCAGGTTCTGCGTGAAGTCACCACGGCTGCAAACCAGCAAGTGGGCCTGGAGCCCTGGGGCCGCCTGCGCGTGAGCTACAGCGGACTGGACAGCAGCGGCCGTTTCTTCCAGGAGTGGTCCAACACCTTGGGGCTGCCCCCCGAAGACCTCAAAGGCGGAGTTGAGGCATTCCTGGACCAGTTGCGCAGGCAACGTCTGGTGTACGACCCGCAGCGGGCGATTTTCACTCGATACTGGAGTGATGGAGAGCGGGAAATACAGCGGGGATATTTGCCGCTCTTTCCTGACCCGCCAAAGGGAATGAAACTGACGCTCGATACGGGCGACAACAAGTCCTTGGTGCGGACGTGGCTTACGGGACGCAACACGCTCGCGCGTCAAATCACGCGGAAATGGGGCGTGGCCGATGACGATATTTCGACGTTTCTGGAGGCGCTTTGGAACTACCTGCGTAGTGATAATATCGGTATTCTGTGTCCGGTCAGGCTGGTTGGCAGCAAAGGGAGGCCTCTTCCAAATTGCAGCGGCGTTTACCAGATCGACTCAACCAAGATCCTTCTCAGCGAGAATCACGGTTACTATCGCTGCAACAGGTGCCGGCGAAAGATCTCGCGGAGGACACCTCACAACCGTTGTTTGGCGTGGCATTGCGACGGCGAAATTGAATTTGTCGCAGAAGATCCGGACAACTACGACCTGCAACTCCTCGATCAGGGGTATTCCATGCTCCGCCCCGAGGAACATACGGCCATGGTGCCGCAAGAGCAGCGAGAACGCATTGAGAACCGGTTCAAAGGTTCGGGGGACACGGTCAATGCTCTTGTGTGCACGCCGACCCTGGAATTGGGCGTAGATATTGGGGCACTGGACTCCATTCTGTTGCGCAATGTCCCACCGCTGCCGGCGAACTACTGGCAACGCGCGGGCCGGGCTGGCCGGCGCCATCGCATGGCCGTAAACCTCTGCTATTGTCGGCCTGCATCGCACGATCGGGCGTACTACAACGAACCGTTGGAGATGCTCGAAGGTCGCGTAGATCCGCCAGCATTCAATCTCCGCAACGATGTGATGGTTGGAAAACATGTCCACGCAGCCGTGATTACCCGACTCTTTCAACTCGCTCGCGCTGGTGCTGGACTGTCGGAAGAAGAACGAAAAGCTATCGTCGAAACACTGAGGACGACGCTTCCGAGTCGGATATCCTCTTACCTATTTGAACCGACGGGCCAACTCCGCACGACGCCGTTCAGCATTGAGCTCCTAAGAGACGTCATCACTCAGCACCTGGACGACCTGCTCGGCTATGTTTTGGATGTCTTCCAACAAGGCTGGCCTGAGGCGGATTCCGACGTAACGGATGTCGCGGTTTTGCGCAGGCACATTGAGGTCATGGCGGATGAACTCTCCAGAGTCCTGGATCGGCTTCGCAGGAGGCTAAAATGGGCCTACAGCGAGATGCGCCGTTTGGAATTGGTGAGGAAAGACCAAGGCACTCTCGATCCCGAAGATGAGGCCCATTTTCGCCGTTGTGACCGGATGATCAAGAAACTCAAGGGCGTGCAGACCCGGATACGTCGCGAAGCTGAGGGAGTGGACGACATCAACACGTACAGTGTTCTCGCTGCGGAAGGATTCCTGCCGGGATATGGCCTGGATAATGGGTCCGTCGTGGCCATGGCAGAGGTTCCATTCTGGCAGCTTGGCAGCATGGACTTTGATCTGCCTCGCCCGGCAAGCCTGGCCTTGCGCGAGTACGTACCTGGCAACTTGATCTATGCCAACGGCCACCGGTTTGTGGCAAGACGCTTTCATCGAGACCCTGACGAAGAACGCTATGAGATGCCGCTATTTGAGGTCAACACCGATCGGGAAGCGGTAGCGGAGACAAATGTGGGTGGGGGGGCTGGCGGTCTGGGCACTACAACCCTGAGGGTCATCTCGGTTTGCGATGTTGACCTCGCACACCAGTCGCAAATCTCCGACGAAGAGGAAACTCGCTTTCAAATGCCGGTGGCGGTATACGGACGTGAGAAAGGTCGGCACAGTGGCGGCATTGATTTGACGTGGAGCGAAAAGCGCCTCACGTTGCGACGCGGCGTACATCTGCGTCTTGTAAATGTCGGATCAGGACCGGCCATCGACGAACGGCAACTCTTGGGCTATCCGATCTGTGCCGTGTGCGGCCAGAGCGTTTCTCCCTTATCTTCGGAAAGGCAAATCGAGAGCTTTCTCGATGGACACCAGGAGCGTTGTGGACGGCGCCCCGATATGCTGGGATTCTTCGCTGACGTTGTTGCGGATTGCTTGTCGATACCGTCGTGCGCTGATCGTACAGAAGCCTACTCGTTACTTGAGACTCTTCGCATGGGTGCCGCGCACGTGCTCGACATGCACCTTGAAGATCTCCAGATACTCGTCATTGGGCACGTGGACCGGGACGAGGTTGATGCACTGCTCTGGGACCCTATGCCGGGTGGTTCGGGATTGCTTGGGCAGATTCGGGAAAATTTTGCGAAAGTCGTTGAGGCGGCGGTTCAGCTTGCGGATGAATGCTCCTCCGCGTGCGAACATTCCTGTATCAATTGTCTTCAGACGTTCAGGAATTCCTTCTACCACCGATATTTGGACCGCCACCTGGCGGTAGAGCGCCTGCGTGCCTGGGGCGGAGAACTTCGTGTGGCCCACGAGATACCGGTGCTCCAACCTGCAGGAGAAACCCACGAACACGACGCACAACCTGTCAACGATGGCGAAACGAGACTAAAGCATTTGCTTCAAGCCGCGGGGTTTATGTCGGGCGAGTTTCAGCAACAGATTCGGTTTAACGAACCGATCGAGATGGATCATCTTATCGGGAGCACGACTCCGGACGTTTATTTTCGAGGCGACGAGGACGATCCGGAAGACAAAGGCGTGTGCATCTACCTGGACGGCATGAGTTCCTCCCTGCACGGCGACCCGCGGATCGCCGCGATTGACCGAGAAATTCGGACCTGGCTTCGTAATAACGGCTACCAAGTCATTGAAATTACATATGTTGAGCTGGATGACCGCGATGCCATGATTCGGCATTTCCGAAAACTAGCTAAATATTTGTCAGGAAAGGATTTGGCTCGGGAGATTTCCGAGAACACCGCATGGTTCAGTTGAAGGCCAGGGAAATGAATGAGCTCGCTCTCTTGCGGCCCCATATGTGAGAGCAATACGTGCTCATACAGCCCTTGAAGAAGACCGCCTTGTACATTCTGTCGCAGAACTGGATAAACTCAACAGACGCTGCAGTTGCTGGGAGCGGCGCGGATAGTGAAGGAGGCAGTGGAGAAGTACACGATAGACGAAGAGCGCGAAAATCAAATTCGGTACATGGGGCATAGATAGCTCCCGCAGAGTCAAGTCATTCGGCCCAAAGTGCTTTTGTCATTCCGAGGACGCGTAACATTCAAATGCGGGAAATTAGGCGCGCGATTTCGAATCAGCATGACATGCCCCCAGTCTATGCACCACTCAGAGTGAGAGGGTTTGCCACAATTTGTTGCCCTGCCCTCGGGGCTTCCGCATTGTCGGAACGCAGGGAGGCCGTAGGCCGACCGGAGTTACGGCAATGCGCGGCGAATTCCGCCGGGGTCATGTAATTCAAACTGCTGTGGGGACGTTCGTGATTGTATTCGCTTCGGCAGGCTTCTACCACCTCCTGAGCGTGCCGGCCGTCGAGAAAGACGTGCATGTTCAGACATTCGTCGCGAAACTTGTCATTAAAACTCTCAATATACGGGTTTTCCCAGGGGCTTCCCGGTGTGATGTAGATGGTTTGAGTGCCGCGCTCGGCAAGCCAGTCCTGTACGGTCTTTGCCACCAGCTCGGGACCGTTGTCTGAGCAGGTGTATCGTGGCGCACCGTGAATCAGAAAGAGTCACTCGGGTGCCTGAGCAGGGCGCGAGTTCGGGTTGTCCGTGTTTGGTGATACGTGTGTTCGGAAGCCGTTCCAGTACTCGATGTATCCGGCAAGAATCCGTCTCGGATGGCTTTCGCCGAAGACGATGACATGGTCGAGACATTTCGCGCCGGATACTCACGTTACCGGGGCAGTCTCCTTGCCTCATGCACGTCATCAACTGTGGACCATGAAGAGTGAAGATTGCTTTAACCGGTTATGCCAATGTCACGCAGCAGCGCGAGCGCGGCGACGCGGTTCAAGAGGTGAGCCTGACGTTGACTCGAGAAGTCAAGAATACACTCAAGGCAGGCTCGTTCGCAGCGCGCGTCATGCTCCCTGTCCACGTATAGAATTTCCCGCGCCCGCCCAAACCAGGCATGGCCCCTGGACAAAAGTTCTCTACAATGCCCCGCCCCGCCGGCGGCCGTGTCGTAGAGCGCCAGACCGGTTCTTCCATCCTGTAGTTGCACGTGTGGTTCCAGCCCGAGTTCACGTTCATCGAGTTCCAGCAACGCGGCACCAGCCACGACCAACGCGCGCCCCAAGGTGTACAAGGCCTCCGTGCAAGCGAAGTTTGGCCAGCGCACAAGTAGCAGGTTTGTCTTGTCTCGTGCAGCAAGAACGCGGTTGCGCAGAACTGGAGCTTCTTCATCCCGGCGCCAGCATCTGTCGCGGCGGTCAGTACTGAATATCCGAGCATGGAGTGCAAATCCCTCAGGCAACCCGACGCGGCCATTGCCTTGGCGTTCTTCGGAGGTTGCATATCCACAGCGGTGGCATATGGCGAATCCATGACCAGACTTACCCCGGTTTCTTACTAGCATCTCGGCCTCATCGCGATACCACACATGCAACCCCGGTACTTCCAGGAAGTCAGGGTGGTCTTCGTCTTGGGCCGTTGCCACAAAAGCCAGCGGAAGGTAGTCAGGATCACCAACGCGCTCAAGGCGCGTTCCAAACGGCGTGCTGTCCCAACTTGCAGTCGTAAACCCAAAGCGGGGCATGACCAGAAGGTCTCTCACGGCCGGCGGCGCCTGGCACACCGGGCAGGCTTGGTTCCGGTTCTGATGAACGTAAACGTGGCCGTCTGGGCATGTGAGTGCGTGGTAGCTCAACCCCAAGGATTGATCGATGTTCGCGTCCGTCCAATCCTTGCGCAATCCCCTGGATGTGATGAGGCGGTTCCCCGCCAGTACCTGCGCGTCGGGAACGTACTCTCGTAGCGCGAGAAGTGAATTTCGTTCCAGGCGATAACGTTCTTCCGCCCGCGATGCTCCGTGCTCGTCGCCGGTGCTCCGTACACTTAGACTTTGCAGGTTGATGGGGAATCCATACCGGGGGAGAAATCCTTTGTCAGCAAGCCACGCGATGACAGTAGTGCCGCACAGCGCATCGGCCATGTACCAAATGGAAGCCGCCTTACTTCGCTCACGACGGGCATTTGCTTGAGGATTGCCGGGTATTTCATTCCAGGCATCCCGCAAGTCCGCCAGTTGACCACGCCATCCCTCTGCAGCATCCTGAAAACTCTTTTGAGCGCCGGCTATGAACGCTTCCCAGATTGCGTCATCCTCTAAATCATGCAGGGCAGTGCCTTCTGTCATTTGTATCAAACGTTGCCGCAAGTGCGCGTCCGCCTCGTGCCCTCGAAGATAAGCTTCAAACCCAGCGGCGAGGCTCGGCTGGGAAGCGGGCCATGCCGGCTTGCTTCCCCGCCGCCAGTAGTCAGGCGCTTGCTCGCCACAGAAGTGCCCCATCATTCCAAAGGCGTGCATTGCACCCGCGTGGTCGCCTTGGTGGGGGCGCAAAAATTCCGACAATAGCATGCCGTGCAAGTGGCGGCGGATGATGGGCGGCCTGTTCACGACGACCGTCGGCACCCGCAGCGGACGTCGCAGAAATTCATCAAACCTGAGAAATGCCTGGCGTTCAAAGTTTGTATCGCGCACATAGGTCACGACGACGGCGGAACCATCCGACCGCCTCCCCGCCCGGCCCGCGCGTTGCCGGTGATTTGCCGGCCCTGGCGGCACGTTGGACAGCAGTACGCCGTTTAGCCCACCGATGTCGATGCCGAGCTCCATCGTTGTAGTGGCGGAGAGCACGTTTCGCGCGCCCCGCTTGAAAAGTTCCTGAAGTCGTTTATTTTCGCGCGGGTTCAGTTGCGCCGAATGCTCCTCGGCCCATAGCCCCATTTGGAATATCGACGACTCCCGCAGTTCGCGGCGCGCGCGCCCCCACCGTTGGTCCTCGTCCAGCGTCGCCTGGTCCACTTCGGTGGCCCTGCCGAGGCAACCTTTCTCGGGAATCCAACCGAGCGCAGCATGGGCCCACAGGGTGCCGGTGGTTTCGCAGCGAAACAGCCGTGATGGCTTCCGGACGCTCAGGCCCTCCATCAGGATTTGGAGCGCGGGAGAGGCAGTTATCTCGTTCACCTGATGCGCAGCCACAAACCTCAGCCAGTGCAGTGGGCCGTTCCGGGCCTGCTCACAAAGATGGTCGAACAACGCCCCGAGTGCGAGTTCGCTGAGCCGCTCAGCGTCTGCCTCGCTGCAGCCCGCTGAACCCAGCACCTTTGCCACGAACCATCGCCGTGTCTGCCTCATCGTTGCCCCCACAAAAGGGCTGGCATTCCAACCATTGCGTTCTCGCGTAAGCCACCGGCCCTGCAGCGGTGATTCGTCCATCCACCTCAGCCCCTGGCGCTCACTCGTCCAATCAATACACCCAGCGGCACGGACCGAGTCCAGCATGAGCGCCACCACATGGGGCCAAGCGGCGCGGAGTGTGCTCCGCAAATCGCGGGGCAGGTGCGGTTCCAGTTGGGGAGGAAGCTCGATGGCGGCGATGCCGGGATACACAACCTCGATCAAGCCAGTGGATTCCAGCAGCGCCTCCTTCTTTCGTGGGCGCCATACCTCCCGTCCAGCCAATGCTTCGGCATGCTCGCGCACCGCGTCCCGATTCGCATTCCAGGCCCGCTGATCGAAGTCCTTCTGGTGGTGCTCCGCGAGCGTACGCTCAATTAGCTGCGCCGTCTCCTCACGACCACGGAGCAGTCGCACAAAGTCGATGAAAGGCGTGCCCGCCTCTGCATCGCGCAGCTCTCTGCGGGCGTCCTCCAATTGCCGTTGTAGCCGAGCCCGAAGGCCTGCATTCTGCGCTCTTTGCAATTCGCCGTCTAGTCGCTGAACCTCTCTGCGGGCATAATCAGCCGCCTCTTCCGGCACTAATTCGTCGGCAAGACGCGCCATGGCCGCGCGCACCACCTGCGTTTCGTGCTGAATCGTGAGCAGGGGCCCAAGCCGCGCGGCAGAAGAGCGCGAGTCACTGAAACACAACAACCTGCGACCCTCACCTGGCTTCCAGTGGCGGGTATCATCAGGGTAAACCGGAAGGTCGTGAAGCACCGTTTCCGCGATGACCGACAGCGCGAATTGGCGGCCTTCGGACAACGAACGGCAAACCGCGCGTTCGCCATCTTCACCAAGACTCCACGTTGACGCACAAGTCGGGCAGTGTTGGGGACCGTTTGGTTGCTCGCGTTGCGCTTCCCACAGCGTGATCCCGTCGCCACGGCCGATTTCTTCGCCGGTGGCCGTGTCAACAACAGTCACACAGAGCTCTTCTTGCGGATCGGGATGAAGCAGGAAGTACGTTGTCGGAGCCGACTGCCCAGGCTGCTCTCGGAAGACGGGCCGAAGTGCGCCGGATTCCATGTCGCGGAATGCGGCCAGGGCAACTTCGCCGCAATTGTCGCAACGGTGGACAGCGAAGAGACGGTGTGCGCAGTGCCGGCAGAGCTCTCCGCAAGGTTGGAGGCAGCCCACGGCATCTAGCTTCAATTCGGAGGGGCCACTACATTGCGGATTAAGACACAAGGAGAGTCCCTCCGGCGCACGCACAAGAAAATGCAGCCGATGTGGGACAATTGGCAGATCACCGGATCGATGTCTAGCCGAGGCGGTCAATCGCAGGAGTGTGATCGTGGCTTCTCGCGCAGGCAGGTCGCTGCGCCTGAATAGCCGTCGTGCCAGCGCCTCAAGGCTGATGACATTGCCGCTTTCGTTATACAGGATATCCTCAAGATTCCGCACAACAGGAGAGGCCTGTAGCGCACGGAAGAGGAATTGCGCGGGAGTGGACGGAGAATCCGCTTCGGCCAACCGCACCGTGTGTTCCGAAACCACGAGCCTTGAGACTTTCGCCAATGCCGCGACCGTGGTGCTGTCATTGGTGATCAATTCACCTTCGGCGTCGAGCGTCGCAAAATCCGCATCCGCAAAAGCGGCCAACTGCGCCACGTCTATCTCGACGGAAGGGGGCGCTACTTCTCCCTCAAACTTGTGACGAGCGTGTCGACCGCTAATCACTTTGGTGGCCGAAAGTTCTGTGGAGAACAACTTGGCTGCGAAATCCTGCAGTTGTTCCTCGCTTCCCCCGAGCGTGGCGGAGGTGGCGATGTGAAGGACATCTCTTGCTCTTACACCACAACGCTCGCGGACACGGCGCAGCAGCATCTTGATTTCGCCCGCGAGGGTGCCTGTGTATAGATGCGCTTCGTCGAGAATAATGCAGCGGAGATCCGGCCCAAAGAAACACTGGTCTTGTGGGCGGCACAGCATGTATTCGAGCATCGAGTAATTAGTGATGACGATGTCCGGCACGGGTGCAAACAGCGGTTCTTCTATGGGTCTGCCGTCGCGCGTCTCTCGCCCACGGGCCTCCTGCCGCGTGCGCGCGCGACATGCATCCCAGTTCTCCTCATTTTGTTTATCTGCCTTCCTCTTGTCTTCGGGGGTCTCGCTGGTGAAGTGGAAGACACGGAATGCCGACTGCCCCTGAAGCCATTTGTAGACCCGATCAACCTGGTCCGTAACTAGTGCGTTCATCGGGTACAGGAGGAGGCAACGCATCCCTCCGCCGGGCCGTCGATCCGGTGCCGACCAAAGCTCCGACAGCGCCGGTAACAAGAACGCCTCTGTCTTACCCAGGCCGGTCCCCGCGGAGATCACCAGGGCTGGGCGCTCCTCTTCGCCGCTCGCTGCCGCTCGCAACGCTTCCGACTGATGAGCAAACAGCCTCCGGTTTAGTGGGAAGACCTCATGAGGGTTATCAGACAAGTGCCGGTGCAGATTCTCCGGCAACAGACCTTCAGCGCGTAGGGAGTCAAGGGTGTCCTCGGTCAGTTGACCGGAGTACGCGCCCTCCACCCACAACTCGCTAACCAAGCCTCCCTCATTCCCCGGCCCTGCCCACACAGCATGCGCGGCATCTTTAATGTTCTGAGCCCTGAAATGGTTTTCGGACAACGCGAGGTGCACCAATCGCGTTCGCACATGCTCGACCATCTTCAGTGCATCAACTTGACTCACAGTTGGATTCCCATCCCGGTGGCGTTCAGCCAGTGCGCGCAAAGACGGCAAGCGAAGTAATTGCGGACGCTGTTGTATTCTGCGACTCTTCTCAGCGTTGCCGTGTCGGTCTGATCAAGTTGCTCCTTATGGTGAGCTGCATCTATCCATCTGCTTGCCAGGTCGTACAAGGACTCCGCATCCATGCCCACAATGCCAGCCACATGTGCCTCGTGAAAACGCAATCGACGACCGATTCGCGCCACAATGCCCCGAGGGGGCCAGGGTTCAAGTGCATCCACACGCAGATCGAGACCAAGACGCACACAGAGGAATGCGCAGAGCAACTTGATTATTTCAGATCGGTTCTTTGACAGCACTTGCTCCAATCCGGCCCACATCAGGTCCAAGGAGACATCAACAAGTTTGGTGAGCTTGGCGACATCATCTGCGTGGCCCGCTGCGTTTGCCTCCCAACCCGCAATCAATTGCAGTGCGGAGGACCGTGCGGATTCAGGAAAGCTGGCCCAGAGGAAGTAGCGCTCGACGGAACCAACGGCATCATGGGCATCCGAACTGCGGAGTTCCGAATGTAGTCCTTCGTTGAGCCGCCAAGCCCGGAGAAACTCACAGGGAGACTGACGGATCTTCTGCGCGAAAACAGCCTCAAGCTCTGGGTGGAACAGCGGGAGGCGCAGCCACTTGAGAAGCGCAAAGGTTTGCGTGTCGGCGACATGTGCTGCCAGATAGTCCGACAAGCGCCGCAAATCCCACCATGCCCCCAGCCACCTTCCCTTCCACGCAAGCGCCACTGCCAGCGGAAGCGCCGGCAATGCCATCGGCCACAGCTGCTTCGTGGCTTTGCCCAGCAGAGCCGTCTGCGGCAGACGCTCAAATCGCGCTCGCCCCTTATCTCCCATGGGCCATGCCCACACCGCGAAGCCATCGGCCCCAGCACCGTCGCTTCCAAAGTCCTGGGGGTCTGCCATTGAGAACAGCAGTGCCCCTGGTTGCCCGAGAAGTCCCGGCCGCACGCTTTCCAATCGCCCCCGATCAACGCAGCGAATGCCAAACGAATACACGCTCTCGCCGTGGACGGCGCACAATTCGCCCCCATCCCCTGGCAGGTCGGCCAATCGTACCTTGCCCCCCCGAGGGAATCGCAGCTTGCAGTTACCTGCCCACAGAGTTAAGCCTTCCGTTGCTGGCACCCACACCCGCAGATACCCTGCATCACTGGATCGGTTAATTTCGCCGCCACGCGGTATCGCCTTGATGGTGTGATTTCCGTCGTCCAGCGCAATGCCCGAGACACGTATCCGGAGTTGTGGGGCACGTGTTTGCCAGGCGCCATCAATCTGAAAGCGCACGCGCACCCGCCGTTGACCGGCGCAGAATTGTGGCGTCAGGGTCACCGGCTGCGCCGTACGCCAACCGTCCGGCGTTACCTCAAGCGCGTAGTTCTTAGTGTGAATCAGCAACTGGGCATCATCCGCCTCATCGGGCACTCCCTCGACATTCAGTCCAGTTGTATCACCCAAATCAAAAACCTCTTCGCCGGGCGTTACAAGGGCAATAAGGTCTTCGGTCATCCGTGGGCTCGGCTCGCGCACCGGCTGGCACAGCACAAAATCCGCAAAATGCACCATCACGTTCTCAGAGAGTGGAACCGGTAAACGCAGCAGCTTTCTTCTTGCATTCGCCGGCTGAAACGTTTGCACAACGGAACATCCCGTGATTTCACAGCCAGTGTCGCACAAAAGTGCAAAATGAGTGTTTGGATCCAACCGCTCCATCTGGCCGCGCACGATTCGGTTGTGGTCGAGATCAAAAAAGATGAGGTCGTCCGCCAGTCCGGAGTCTGCAAAATCCCACGAAATGAGAGTTTCGCCCGCACGTGATTGCACAAGCAAGGTTCTTGGCAGATCTGTTACAGGTGCATCGTCGATCCTGATCTCAGTGACACCATTCCAGTCATGGTTGTTTGTTCGTGTCCAGTAAGCCTTGCGCTTGCCGTCAACCACAAAGTCAATGCGGCCAAGCTCAGGGGACTCGCCGACTTGCTCCGACACTACGTCCTTGTCAAGCGAAAGATTCAAACTTGGAGGTTGTCGGTCCGGCCAGTTCAGCCAAATTCCGGTGAGAGGACATACGGTTTCCTCCTCAATCAGCTCGCGAGGAGCACCTACTTCGCTGTCGCCGCGCCCTAACGTCTCGATTCTTGCCGTCGCCTCTCGAAGCAATTCCTCGATCCAGTGGGGTTTTATCCAGGGATTTGCTGTGAGCGCGGTGCGCGCGTCTGCCTCATCAATACGGCCCTGCCGGAACTGTTTCAAAGTGGTCCACAGAGCCTTGAATTGAGCGCAAGAAAGCCCCTCTGGGCCGTGGGCGAGATACTGGACCGCCTGCGGCGTTCCCAGGTTGACCAACCACTCCGCAAGCCGATTCCGCGCTCCCTTGTACGTGAAGCCATATTGCAGTTTTATGGTAATGAACCAGCGCTGCGTGTCCTCAATGTCCATCGCGTGGCGGAGATTCAGTGCGCGCACCGCATCGCCAATGGCGTCCCGCGTCAGAGCTGACGGCTGCCCGTTGTACAGGAAGAGGTCGGATGACTGCGGAACTAACCTGCGGATCGTCGGCCAAACAGAATCTTCGTTACTCAGCTCACGACAACGTTCCGCTCCGGCACATAGCAGTAGCGCGCCGAGCATTTGGCTCGTAGTTGCATGCTTGCCGTCAACCGTCTCAAAGCGCGGTGCGAGTACCCACTGACGCAAACGTTCGGCTGTTTGCTGTTGAAGCCACGTGCAAAGCGCGTTGACAGCTGCACCAGGCAGGCGCCGCTCGGCGATAGACCACACTTGCTCGAAGTTCGCCAGGCCATGAAGCGGACTGTATACCTCCGGCAATGAGGCATTTGAATCAAGCCCCACCCACATCATTCTACCTCCAGGCGGCTTGAGCCTGGGACGGTGTCCCAGCGTGGAATTGCCTCAGCTTACTCCGTGGTCACTGCGGAGCATTGTGAGTATTACCCCATGCGTGCTCAGAAACAGCTTCCACAACATGACCCCATTTTTCACACCAACTCTCTCTTTGCACACACTGGCCATCGTCGCGCCAGTATTCACGCTGTGTCTTTGTGGCAGGACTCAATGCTACCACCGAGCTCTTGTCTGCAGCAAATGGCGCCCTCGGTTTCAGGTTGGAACGTCTTGTCGAGGACTACGTTGTTCATGCCGAAGCCTCGGTGTGGGCGCCTCGTATTGCAATAACGGGCCCAGGTCGTTTTGATATAGTCGAGCCGATCAAAGCCGCAGCACATGAAGAAATCCAAGCACTCGCGCTTGCATCCTTCGCTCCAGGTCTCGGTCATGGCGTTGGCCTTTGGGGCCTTGAATGGTATTCGGATGCGCCTCGCACCGGTCTGCTCCTTCCAGAATTCACGGAACTTCTTGCTGAGTTTTGTGTCGTGCTCATGGACAACGAAGCGCGGCGTTACACCGATATCCTCGAGCCATATGCTGGCGTCGACTCGGGAGCGGAGAATTCGATCTGTGCTCCGAGGAATTGGAACTGAGCATTGTATCGAGGTCGGTTCCATTGCATGACCATAGACAGGACAGGGAGGAAGAGCCGTTCCATAGAAGATCCTTCCGCAGCCACAGGCAAACTCACAGGCGTGGTACGGCATGGTAACCGACCCAACCTGCATTCTGGAACCCCCTGTACGCATTACGCAGTCCTCCAGCGGCCAAGGGATGGTTGGCGCCAGAGGAAGCGGGATAGATCCAAGGCTCGGGCAAAGCAGCTTGTTTGGCGGAGTACCTTTTTCTCGAGGCCACCTAGAGGGATCTTTGAATTCCGATTTGTGCAAACTTGATGCAAAATCTGTGGCAAATCACGATGCTCAGGAGTGACCTGCAATGATGTCGGATGACAAAGAGTGAAATATAACCACTTGAAGCCAAAAGGCTTTCTTCAGCAAGGCATTATCTGGCAGCGAGTTATGAAAGGCGCCACTTCGGATCCCGGCCTCTCCGCCATCCCTTCTTCTTCTTTTCTACCCCCGCCCTTTTCCCGGCGGGCTGTTCAGTGCCAAATCGAAAAAAAGCGAGGCTCGGGCGTGTGTTTTTGACGCGGCGGCCTAGAATTTGTATTCCAGGCCGGTCATAAACTTATGATCCCAGCTTTCGGCATCCACTCCGCCCGTATAACTGTCGTATTCGGAATTCAACCTCATTTTCAGGCTCATTTTTTCTGAAAGCGGGGTGAGGAAGCTCAGATCCGACAGGATGCGGTAATTCGACCAGTCGTCAACATCCGGTTCGAAGGTCACATCCGATGTGAACAGGCTCCGGGCAAACACCTGTTGTTCATAATGGCTCGATACGTGTGCGCTGATGCTGTCTTCGGAGCTAGTCTCGTTTTCAAACTCCAGATCTTTTGCATCGCGAAGGTAGCGCAGACTGGCTTCGACGAGTTGCAGGCCGCTGAGCCCGCCGAGTTCGCCCAGGTATTGATTGAGCCGGGCCTGGCGCGCGCGCCGGCTGGCTTCCCTGGCCACCCGTTCCTGGATAAGGCTGTATTCGAGCCAGTACTCCCGGCGGTAGCCCGCGCCGGCTTCCAGTGAGAGTTTGCGCCGCTCCGTGCGGATGAATTCCCGGCCCAGACCGACATTGGTCCGCAATCGCAGGTCCAGTTGCCGGCCGGCATCGTGCTCCGCGCCGCCCAGCCAGTAAAAGTAAAACCGCTCCGTCCAGTAATGCTGCCATTTCAGCTCGCCCAGCATGCGCTCCGTATTCTTTTGGGACTCGACCTCCCCGTAGGCCGCCTCGGCCTTCATCGTCAGAGTGTCCTTGGGCCATTGCCGGGTCACAGCAACCCCCGTAACCGCATCGAAAGCGTCGGTTGCCCCTTTGTGCCACGTGGCGCCCGCCGAGACCGTTCCTGACCATTTCGGCGGCGCCGCGGCTTCGCTCGCCTCTGCGGGCGCGTCTGGCGATGCCTCCGCGACCATCTCCAGCCCCGGAACCGCGATGGTGACGATGTCGCCGAGCGTGATCTGTCTGGCCTCGCCATCGAACGCCAGGCCCTGTTCGTCGTCGAGCAAAATCAAGCGGCCCGACACCGCGCCGCTTTCACGAAGCACGACATCGACCTCTTCCTCGGTGGTCAGCGCAAGCACGTCGGACCAGGGCACGGAGAATTCGGCCGTGTACGCGCCCCGAAACCGCAGTGTGCCTTCCCCGAGACCAGCAAGCGTTCCACTGATGCGATCGCCGTTGTACAGATACAGTACGTCCGCCTCTGCCCTTGCCGTGAATACGAGCGTAGCGCAGAAAAGCATCCGCCATGTGACGCGAAACATATTGACCTCTTGCATAGCAGCCGATGATTGTGAAACCGGGCGTTTGAGCAGGTGTACACCCGAAATGGATTCGATCATGCCGGACTCTCCCAATGGTTTGCAAAATCCTGGGCGGATGAACCGGGCACATGCCTGCCCGGAGCCTCTATTCGTTACGCGATCGGCCGCGTGTTTTTCCCTCGTTAATCCCCGGAGAAGACAGAAAGAAGCAGGGCATCACATAAATTCTCCAAAACGGGCTTTCGAGGCGCGCCGGCCCGGCAGGAGCCCTAGCAGGCACTCTCCGATGGCCCGGAGATCGTACATGCCTTGACAGCCCGGGAAGTTCAAGGTACTATTTGGCGTGCAGCGTTGAAGCGTGCGAAGAGGGGTTCATCATGTTTGAAGACAAGAACGTATTCTTCATCCTGCTCGGGGTTGTGGCATGTGCACTTGTTCTGGTGATCACGGTCGATCTGACAAGCCACGAAAGCATGATTAAACGGACTACCAGCGGCCGTGCCTACACCAAGGAACTCCGGCGCTTTCGTAACCTCATCCAGCTGGGCATGCCTGCCGATCAGGTGGAAGCTACGTTCCACCAGGAAAACTTCCAGCACCTGCTCTTGACGGGCGGCAAAGGGAACGTGTTTGAGGTCTCGCCGCCGTTGACTTATGGGAAAAACAACTGGACCCTCGTAATTGGCACCTCCAACAACGTCGTGGTCTCCGTACTGGTACGGAAATATGGCGATAGAACCACGAAACCACTTGGCGCGCCCAGCGACATTGCCTACCCCGGTTACGGCGGCGCGAGTTAGCAATACCGGCCGCCCTTTCCTGCCGGACTCCTACCGCTATATCACTAGAGACGCTGTTTCGCTGCGCCCGTTTATTGACGAAACGGATCCAGCCCCCGTAAAATGAGCCAGGCGGGATGATAGAATCTCCTCGGAAAGAGGAGGTTTTTGATGAAGAAGAAACGTTATGAGGCGGAGCAGATTGTACGGATTTTGCAGGAGGCGGAG
>Ga0255342_1000445_pt1 | contig 71471 bp, 71 predicted proteins | sample wastewater_treat_3_FD_192416 | JGI IMG/M metagenome (GOLD analysis project Ga0255342, IMG submission 192416) | Wastewater microbial communities from Lulu Island WWTP, Vancouver, Canada - plant14 | ecosystem: Engineered > WWTP > Wastewater > Unclassified | place: Canada: Vancouver, British...
AGGTAAACACGCCCCCGGGATAATAGGTGTACAATTCGCCACCCTGCGCGCTGAGGGGTTCCGTGCGCAGGTAATCGTTTTGTTTCTTGCTGCCGATGTAGACTGTTTCCGTGACGCCCATCTTCTGCGGGCTGTGATCCTCGTGGGCGCTGAGCACCAGCGCGGGCATCGGCGTAGCGGTTGGCGCAGGCGTTGCCGCGGAGGCCGGGGTTTCCACCGGCTCCGACGGCATCATATTTTCCGGAAGCGTTTCCCCGGCAAACCCCGCCATCATGTCTTCGGGGAGCTCTTCGCCCGGGAAGCCCGCCATCGTGCCTTCGGGGAGCTCTTCTCCCGGGAACTCCGCCATCATGTCCTTGGGGAACTCTTTGCCCGGGAACTCCGCCGACATGTCCTCGGGGAGCTCTTCTCCCGGGAACTCCGCCGACATGTCCTCGAGGAGCTCTTCGCCCGGGAACTCCGCCGACATGCCCTCGGGGAGCTCTTCTCCCGGGAACTCCGCCGGCATGTCTTCCGGAAGCCCTTCCTCGGAAAATTCCGCCGGCGACGGAGCCGAGGTAAACACCGGCAGCAGGTTCAGCAAGGCGGCAGGTGTTGCCGTAACGCTTTGGGCAGCTGCATGGTCCGGTTCTGCTGGCAGACCGAACTGTTCGGTCGGGGGGGCAATATCCGTCGGGTCGGCTGCCGGGATCTGAGTGGGCAAAAGCTCCGGCGTGGGCGTCGGCGGTTTCGGCGTGGGCGTCGGCGGCTCCGGCGTGGGCGTCGGCGGCTCCGGCGTGGGTGTCGGCGGTTCCGGCGTGATGATGGGGGCCGCTACAGTCAGATGGATTATTTTGTTGGTGGTATACAGCACCTTGCCCACCACAATGCCCGCGGTCAGCGTGGTATCCATGGGCTTGGTGAAAATGGCGCTCAGCGTCCAGATGGTGTTGTTGGGCGCATCCACCGCCTCCGTGACGCCGGTGATCTCATTGCCCACCTCGTCAATGATGCGCACGCCGTCGATGGCCTGGCTGGCTGTGAAGGTGAACACGGTCTTGACGCCGGTCTGCACATTGTACTCAGGCGTATCAAACTTGATCAGCTGGGGCGGATCGGTTTTCTTCAGGCCCAGCAGGCTCAGGCCGCCGTCCACCACGCTGGTGGAAATCCGCCTGGCGCTGCCCAGGATGCCGGTAGCGTCCTTGGGAATCAGGAAATAGCTGCCGGCCAGCAGGATACCGCACAGCAGCAGCAGGCTGAGCAGCACCCAGGGCCAGCGGCGCGGAGGCAGGTCGTCATCGTCATAGTAATAATCGTTATACACCGGCTGGCTCATGGCCTGCGGGTCGCGCCTGGACAGATAGTAGTCGTTTTCCTCATAGACCTGCGGCGGCGTCTGGCGCGCGCGGGGCTGGGAGGCGTCATAGCCGTCCAGGGGCATGGGCGCCTGTTCCTCTTGCGGGAAGCTGGCGTTCTGCGGCTGCTGCGAAGGCGCGCTTTCAGGCTGCATGTGGCGGTCAGCGCGGCGCCGGCGCGGCTCTTGAGGCTGATGATAATTTGACATCAACACGCTCCTTTCGGGTGTGCCATAATGTAGGTCAGTAGGCGATCTTTCTGTAGATATAGTGCACCAGATCGCTCAGGGCAATCCGGTCCTGGGCCATGCTGTCCCGGTCGCGCACGGTGACTGTGTCATCCTCCAGGGTATCAAAGTCCACCGTGACGCAATAGGGCGTGCCGGCCTCATCCGCCCGGCGGTAGCGTTTGCCGATGGAGCCGGTCTCGTCGTAGTCCGTCATAAAATGGCGGGAGAGCTCTTTGTGAATCTCGCGGGCTTTGTCGCCCAGCTTGTTTTTTTGCAGCGGCAGCACAGCCACCTTGAAGGGCGCCAGCGCCGGATGCAGCCGCAGCACCACGCGGACGTCGCCGCCCTCCAGCTCTTCCTCGTCATAGGCGTCGCACAGGAAGGCCAGGGCCATGCGGTCCGCGCCCAGGGAGGGCTCGACCACATAGGGGATGAAGCGCTCGTTGGTGACAGGGTCGATGTATTCCATGTTTTCGCCGCTGTGCTCCTGGTGCTGCTTCAGGTCAAAATCCGTGCGGTCGGCAATGCCCCACAGCTCGCCCCAGCCAAAGGGGAAAAGATACTCGAAGTCTGTGGTGGCCACTGAGTAGTGGGAAAGCTCCTCAGGCGAGTGGTCCCTCAGGCGCAGGCGGTCTGCCTTGATGCCCAATTCCAGCAGCCAGTTATGGCAAAAGGCGCGCCAGTACTTAAACCATTCCAGGTCGCTGCCCGGGCGGCAGAAAAACTCCAGCTCCATCTGCTCAAACTCGCGTGTGCGGAAGATGAAGTTGCCGGGCGTGATCTCATTGCGGAAGGATTTGCCAATTTGCGCGACGCCCAGGGGCAGTTTGCGCCGGGTGGCGCGCACGATGTTTTTGAAGTTGACAAAAATCCCCTGGGCAGTCTCCGGGCGCAGATAAATCTCGGCCGCGGAGTCCTCCGTCACGCCCTGGTGCGTCTTGAACATCATGTTAAACTTGCGGATGCCGGTAAAATCAGCCTTGCCGCAGCTGGGACAGACAAGCTGATGCTCCTTGATGTAGGCCTCCAGCTGCTCGTTGGTCCAGCCGCCCACCTCGATGGAGCCGCCCTTCTTTTGGACATTGTCCTCAATGAGCTGGTCGGCGCGGAAGCGGGCCTTGCAGGCTTTGCAGTCCATGAGCGGGTCATTGAAGTTGCCGGCATGGCCGGAGGCCACCCATACGCTGCGGTTCATCAAAATCGCGCTGTCCAGCCCGACGTTGTACTCGCTTTCCTGGACAAATTTCTTCCACCAGGCGCGCTTGACATTGCGTTTGAATTCGACGCCCAGGGGGCCGTAATCCCAGGTGTTGGCCAGGCCGCCGTAAATCTCGGAGCCCGGGAAAATATAGCCGCGGACCTTGCACAGGGCGACCAGTTTGTCCATCGTTAATGACACGGTGCTTCCTCCTCATCGTAAACGAATTCATCATAGGGCTACAGGGGCTGTTTGTCAAGAAAACGCTATATTTCAAGGCGCTTTATGAGGGGGATGACCCGGCTTGCCGGCGCTTTGGGCTGATAAGGTCCCCAAAGCCGGAATCATGCAGCAGGCGCTCTCCGGTTCTTGGCAGCGCACCCCCGGAGCATGGGCTTCCGGGGGTGGCTGTATGCAGGGGCGCTGCCGCGCCCGCGGTCTTAGACCTTATTCTTCAATTTCGCGGCCACCATTTCGGCTGCGCCGTCATACTCATGCCGCGGCAGGTGCAGGACCATGAACACAAAGGCATAGGGCCGGTACAGGGTGATGCGCCCCGCGCGCGGATGCAGCTTGAAGCGCGCGGCGTCCGCCCAGACCAGGTACTCCTCATGCGCGAGCAGGAAGGGCCGCCCCTCGCTGTTGGGCTGGAAGGCCGCCCTGTCATACCGGATCATGCGCGTCCAGCATTTGATGCGCGTGGGTTCAATCCAGGTACGCTTGAGCACGCCCCTGGGGTCGAGCATGTACTGGACTGTTTCCCTGCCCTGCAGGAGCAGGGCCAGCAAACCCAGCGCGATCATCGCCAGGCCCAGACCGATGGCCACCGCCGGGATGCCGGTGGACTTAAAAAAAACGGTGAAGGCGGCGGGGCCGGTCAGGATGTATTCAATCAGCAGCATGACGGTCACCGCCAGCGCGACCGTGCCCGCTGCGACACGCAGCAGGAGCCCCAAACGGTTCACGTCGGCCAGGGCCGGGCGGCTGTCCTCCCAGACATAGCGCACCGAGGGGTTGCCCAGGCTGCGCCCGCAGCCCTCACAGACCGGCTGAGGGTTCTGGCGCACGCACTTGGGGCAAAAATAGACCAGCATGGGCTCTCCTTCGCGGGGTTCTCGCGCTGCGCGCGGACACAGCCTTAGTATAACAGCACGGGATGGAGCAAGCAAATACGCGCCAGCTGGCCAGCCGGCGCGGTGTTCATAAGGAAGAAGCGGGTCTATCCCTTGACCGCGCCAGCCATCATGCCCTTAATGAGCCGTTCCTGACCGATGACAAAGGCCAGGATCATCGGCAGCGAGCTGAGGGTCAGGGCGGTCATGATCATGGTCTGGTTGGCTGAGTACTGGCCCTGATATTCCCAGATGGACAGGGGCAGGGTCCGGATATTGACTGACTGGGTAAGCACCAGGGCGAAGATGAATTCGTTCCACATCATCACGCTGTTGTAGATGGCCAGGGTAGCCATGCCCGGGACGGACAGCGGCAGGATGACATTGAAAAAGGTGCGTATTTTGCCGCAGCCGTCGATTTCCGCCGCCTCCTCCAATTCCGTCGGGATGCCTTTCATAAAGCCCGTCAGGATGAAGACCGACATGGGCACATTGAAGGCCACATAGGGGCCGACCAGCGCCCAGTGGGTATCGTAGATGCCGATGTTTTTGCTCATCAGGAAGACTGGGATGAGCGTCGCGTGCAGGGGAATGGCCATGCCGGCCAGGATCAGCACGTACAGCGCCTTGCTGCCCCGGAACACGAAGCGGGACAGGGGATAGGCCGCGAAGGCGCTAGTTGCCAGCGTCAGGAACAGGCTGATGCCAACCACGAACAGCGAGTTGCCCACATAGCACGGGAAGGTTCCCTTGGTCAGGACATCAACATAGTTGCCTAGGTAGAAGGACTTGGGCAGGGCGAACATTCCGCTGGTGAACAGCTCCTTTTGCTGCTTGAGGGAGGTCATGATCATGTAGAAGAAGGGCGTGACCGTGATCATTGCCCAGAACAGCAGCAGGATACCGATCAGGACACGCAGGGTGATTTTTTTCATGGCCTGTCCCCCCCGCGGTTGATCAGGAAGAGTGTGGAGGCTGAAATGAAGGTGATGATAACAAACATGCTCATGGCGATGGTGGATCCGTAACCCATCTGGTTGGTCACGAAGGCGTTTTTATACATATATGTGGCCATCAGTTCGGTCGCACCGTAGTGAACCCCGTTCACTGAATAGACAGGCCCGCCGCCGGTCATCACGTAAATCAGGTCAAAGTACTTGAGGGACCCCACCAGGGACAGCACGCAGGCATGCTTGATGGTGGGCTTGAGCAGCGGCAGCGCGATGCGCCAGAAATAATTGGACTTGGTCGCGCCGTCGATGATGGCCGCCTCATAAATATCCGTGTTGATGCCGCTGAGCCCGGCCATAAAATAGACCATGTAGAAGGGGATATACTGCCAGCAGATAACGCCGATGACGGCGTACATCGCACGGGCGGGATGCCCCAAAAGGTCTACCGCCCCTTTACCGAACCACGACATCATCACCTTGACGATGCCGAAGTAAGGGTCAAAGGCGTAGCGGAACAGGAGGCCGATGGCGACGGAAGCCATCAGGTAGGGCAGGAAGTAGGCAATCTTGAGGGGCCTGAGCTTCTTTCCGCCCAGGTCCAGGACAAAGCCCAGCGCCATGCCGATAGGCAGCTGGATGAGGATGGACAGCACAACGATTTTAAGGTTGTTGCCAAAGGAATGCCAGAATACGCTGTCCGACAGCAGGATTTTCCAGTTGGCAAAGCCAACATACTCCGGCGCGACCTTGGAAAAACCGCTCCAGGAGGTCAGGCTCAGTTCAAACGAGTGAACTACCGGGTAAAGGATGAAAACCACGATAAAAAACAGCGCCGGCAACAGGAAGACCGCCGCGGTCAACATTACCTCCCGTTTCCGGGCTTTGTTCAGACGGCTGCTGCTTGCCTGCAAGACCATCCCTCCCCCCTGAACAATATCGCGGGGGAAGGGTACTGCAACCCTTCCCCCAAAAGAAAGCTGAAGCTATTGCGCGTCGATGCCGGCCTGCATGGCCTTGTTGACTTCTTCAGGCGTCATACTCAGGCCAAACAGCGCCTGGCTGGTGTCCTTGTGAAGCTCGGCCATGGCGGGGCTCATGTACTGGTCATACCACAGCTGCACTGAGGAGGCGTTGCTGACCACGTCCAGGATGGTCTGCAGGTTGGGATCCTCCACCTTGAGGCCCTTGACCGGCGGCAGCTTGCCAACGGCCAGGCGCTCCTGGATGCCCTCCTCGTCCATCATGGTTTTGAGGAACTCAAAGGCCATCTCGCTGTGCTCGCAATTGGCGGAGATGTGGTAGAAGTTGTCGCCGACCGTGCCGACGACCGCGGTCGGGTCGCCCGCCCCACCCTCATACACCGGGAAGGGGATGATGGCGACATTCTGCATGAAGTCCGGGTTCTCGGACGCGCCGGTGGCAAGGAACCAGCTGCCCATCAGGTACATTGCGGCGTTGCCGGTGTACAGCAACATGCGGGACTGGCCGTTATCCTCATCTAGGCCGTTGAAGCCCTCATTGAAATACCCGGCCTTGACCCACTTCTGGATGATCTCGCCAGCCTGGGTGAAAGCGGGATCCAAAAAGCCGTCAGGCTTGAAGCGGTTGGCGGCGTTCATGAACACCTCAGCGCCGCCGATGCGGTTGACCAGGTACATATAGTACATTGAACCTGTCCACTTGGTGGCGTTGGCCAGGGCAAAGGGCGCGATGCCCTTGGCCTTGAAGGCTTCAGCCACGGCTTCCAGCTCCGCGACGGTGGTCGGGTACTCAAGGCCCGCGTCTTCGAAAGCCGACTTGCTGCAAAACAACATCGCGACCGCCACGTTCTCCACAGGCACTCCCCAGATTTTTCCGTCATAGGTGACCTGGTCGATGGCTGCGTCCATGAACAGGTCCTTATAATTGTCTTTCTCCATGAGTGGCGTCATGTCGAAGAGTTGGTTGGCGAGGACGTACTCGATCATCGTGCCGCCGGACCATGAGGGGAAGATGTCCGGTTCCTCGCCCGCGGCCAGGGCAACCTGGATCTTGGTCTTGTAGGGGTCGTTCTGGTAGACGGAGATGTCGATCTTGTAGCCCGGGTTGGCCGCCTCAAAGCGGGCCTTGGCCTTTTCAATAACCTCCTGCTGCGGTGGCTGGGTCTGGATGTGCCAGAGGGTGATGACCTTGTCCTCAGCCAGGGCCGGGGCGAACAGGGACAGGAGCATCAGGGCTGCCAGGATGACACTTAGTAGTTTGTGCATATTTTCCTCCTTATTTTTATGTTTCCGGCGGAACCCGCCGGGATGTCCGATGGACAGGGCGCACCGGTACCGCATGATATAAAACCTTTCATTTTGTATGTTTATACCATAAACATACGGTATTTGTCAACAATTGTTCATTGGCGCCCAGCTTCCGCTTTTCCTGCATTGACTTTCTGATCTTCCCGGTTATATTGACAAATCAAGCGTCAATGTGTTTAATAAAGCAAGTCAAATGCAGCCGATGGTCAATCTCCGGGGGGCATGCTTGATGACAAGTATATTTTACATTTGAGAAAAAGAGGTGAATAGAGGACAGCGATATAATGGTCAATGAAAAAGGCTGATATTTGATCTGAATAAGGAGAAGACGTTATGGATAATGAATATTTGGTCATCAGTCTTGTCATTTCGGCAGGTCTTGGTTTAATCCCTGCAAGCATCGCTAAACGCAAAGGCTATAGCTTTGGGGTATGGTGGTTTTATGGATGGATGCTATTCATTGTTGCCATCATCCACGCAGGTTTTTTGAAAGACAAAAACGCCCAACAGGCGCAAAATTATCAGGATCGTCCAATTCTTTACTCTCCGCCATCGAACGCTGGGCAGAACGTGGCGGATGAGTTGAGGAAGTACAAAGATCTTATGGATGAAGGCGTTATCAGCCAGGAAGAGTTTCAGGCCAAAAAAGAACAGCTTTTGAGACTGAGGTGAGAGAAGATATCATGTCAAACACAGAAAACGGCAAACAATATGCGTTCATAGCGGCGATTTCTTACTTGGTGTACGTTTTATACAATATCGTCACCAGGTTTGTACATATCATACGTGGTTATCCGATCACTGCGATCAATCTTCTGTTTTGGCTTATATTGATTGGCATTGCGGTAGCATGTTTTACAAAAAACAGAACCGTGCTGCTTGTTGCGGCAGGCGCAAAAACGCTGTTGTTTGCGTATAGATTGTTCAGCTTGTTTAGCTTGGGTAATGTTTTAGGCTTTTTGGCTTATGCGGCGCTCCTGGTCTTAGCAATACTTTCTGTCAAAAAGAACAAGCTGGCGGGAAGCATCTGGTTTTTGCCGGCTGCATGTCTGCTTGCAGAGCTTCTTATTGAATGGAACGGATACAGGTATTTCAACCGTTTGTCAGTAACCTGGGAGTCGATGCTTGCCGGTATAGTCAAGTTGGTTGGATTGATTTTTGCAGGCATGTGGATAAAGAAAACTGTCGCTGAGAGCACCGATGATATTCTGGTAAATGAGCAAGGAGCGTTTCATTCTCAGGCAATTGGCAATCACGCAGCAACCGGCGGGGCGGACAAATTGAGGATGTATAAGGATTTGCTTGATTCCGGCGTCATCACACGGGATGAATTCGAAGCGAAAAAAAAGCAAATTTTGGGCTGTGACAACGAAGTGCTGTACTGATACCAGTCTTTTGTTCATCGCCGCACCGGATTTATATCGCCCTTATGTATTATCAATGAAACTCGGCGCGGCTTCAGCTGTTTTTCGGCTTCCTTCCTTATCAGGATATCGGGATTCCTTCCCGATTTGAAAGCGACATGGTTTTATAAGTATCAGCTGAGTATCCTGATCATAGAAGCCTCCGGCATAATTATCACCGGAGGCTTTTGTTGATTTTCGCAGTGTTGCGCACTTCCTGTTTTCTCCCGTGATGTGATAGGATAGGGCATCAGCAACTTCGGAGGATTCGTCCATGAGCGGTTTGTCCGGTCCGGCGCGCGTGGCGCTGCTTGGCCTCAACTCCCAGTACGTGCATTCCTCCCTGGCGCCCTGGTGCCTGAAGGCGGGGCTGAAGGAATACGCCAGGGCGCCCTATGAAGCCCGGGTCATTGAGGGCACGGTCAATGAGCCTTTGGAGGCGGTGGCCGGGCGCGTCATCGACGCGGCGCCTGACATCCTGAGCGTCTCCTGCTATATCTGGAACATCGTGTTCGTGCAGCGCCTGCTGCCCCTGCTGCGCGCGGCCCTGCCCCATTGCGTTTTTGTGCTGGGCGGGCCGGAGGTTTCGTTTTGCGCCGGGGAGGTGCTGGCGCGCATCCCCGAGGCGGATTATGTGCTGTGCGGGGAGGGTGAATTCCCCTTCGCGCGGCTGGTGGATGTGCTCAGCGGCCTCGGGCTGGTGATCGCGGTGCCCGGGCTGTGCTTCCGGGTGCCCGGCGGCTGTGAGCTTCACGAGCCTTTCCAGCATCCGGAGATGCAGCCCAGCCCCTATGACGGGGAGTATCTGCGCAGCCTGGATGGCCGCATCGCCTATCTGGAGACCAGCCGCGGCTGCCCCTATGCCTGCGCTTTTTGCCTGTCCGGCCGCGACGAGGACGGGCTGCGGCGGGCGCCGCTTGAGCGCGTCTTTGAGGAGATCCTGCTGCTGGCCAACTCCGGCAGCCGCACCATCAAGCTGGTGGACCGCACCTTCAACGCGGACCGCAGGCGGGCGCTGAAAATCCTGCGTTTCATCGCCGGCGAATACGGCGCGCGCATCCCAAAGGGCGTTTCCTTTCATTTTGAGGTAGCCGGCGACCTGTTGGATGGTCCCCTGCTGGAATTGGTGGCCGGGGCGCCGGCAGGGCTGTTCCGGTTTGAGATCGGCCTGCAGTCCATGGACGAGCATAGCCTGCGTCTGGTGCGCCGTAAGACCGACATGGCCCACCTGACCCGCCAGGTCAGCAAGCTGATCGACAGCGGGCGGGCGCATGTGCACCTGGACCTGATCGCGGGGCTGCCCGGGGAGGGCCTGGCGGAGTTTGCGCGCGGCTTTGACGCGGCCTATGCCCTGCGCCCGCACGCGCTGCAGCTGGGCTTCCTGAAGCTGCTCCACGGCAGCGCGATGCGCGAAGAGCCGGACACCTATCCCTGCCGATTTGATGAGAACCCGCCCTATGAGGTGCGTGAGACCCCCTGGCTGAGCGCCGAAGACCTGCGAACGCTCAAACTGGCTGAGCGCGCCCTGGACAAGCTCCACAACTCCGGGCGCTTTGCGGGCACCCTGCGCTGGCTGACCACAGCGGGCGGCTGTACGCCCTTCGCGCTGTTCCTGGCCCTGGGCGAGGTCATCGCGCGCGCGGAGGCGGATGCGGGCAGCCTGTCCCTGGACGCGCTGACCGACCTGGTGGCGGAACATCTGTTCGCGCGCCATCCTGACAAAGCCGCCCTGCTAAGGGACCTGCTGCTGAGGGACCGCCTGGCCTCCGTCAAAACCACCCTGCTGCCCGCCAGCCTCAAGCGCAGGGACGCGCGCTATCACGAACTCAAGCGTGCGCTGGACAGGCATTTCCCCAGAGAAGAAAATACCCCCCGCGCGATCGGCCTGCTGTACGCGGGGGAGGAGGACCAGGTGGTGTTTTGCGACTACCTGCAAGCTGACCCGGTCACCGGGCTGTATGACCTGCAGGTGATGCCGGCGGCGCAGCTGTTGGCGTCCCCGGAATAAAAGCCAGGCTCCTTGATGAAGCCCGGTTCATATATCAGCTTTCTATAATTTCTCTGAAATCTCTCCGAGCGGCCGGATGATCCGGTTGCGGTAGATGTAAACCTGATGCCGCAGGCCCTTGTCTTCCTGAATGGGCGCGCGGTCTTCCAGCGCCCAGCCCGGGCGTTCATCCAGCCGGGGAAACCAAGTATCCGCCGCCGGCGCGCTGGCCTCCACCCGCGTCACATAGGCGGTGTGGCAGCAGTCGATCAGCGCGTGGTACAATTGCCCCCCGCCGATGAGCATGACCTGCTCCGGCGGCAGGCTGTCAATGAGGTCCGAAAGCTCGTTCAGGCTGTGGGCCGCCTGCGCCCCCTGGCGGCAAAAGCCCCGGTCGCGCGTGAGCACGATGGATGAGCGCCCGGGCAGCGGGCGCCCCCCCGGCAGCGAGTCCAGGGTGGCGCGGCCCATGACCAGGGTCTTGCCCAGGGTCATGCGCTTGAAGTATTGCAGGTCCTTGGGCAAGTGGAAGAGCATCCCGCCCGCCCGGCCGATGGCCCAGTTGCTGTCTACAGCGACGATCGCGTCCATGCCCCGCTCCTAAATCGCCATCTCAAACTTGCCGGGCAGCTTGTGGCTCTGGTAGTTTTCAAGGTAGATATCGTCCACGGTGAAGCGGTAAAAATCATCGATGTTCGGATTGATGTGAAGGGCGGGCGCCTCAAAGGGCGCGTTTTCCAGGATGGCCTCGACCATGGGCACATGCCGGTCATAGATGTGGGCATCGGCAATCACATGGACCAATTCGCCCGCTTCCAGGCCGCTGACCTGCGCGAACAGGTGGGTCAGCACGGAATATTGCACCACGTTCCAGTTGTTGGCGGCCAGCATGTCCTGGGAGCGCTGGTTGAGGATGGCGTTGAGCTTTTTGCCGGTGACATTGAAGGTCATCGAGTAGGCGCAGGGATACAGCGCCATCTCATGCAGGTCCTGGTGCACATAGATGTTGGTGATGATGCGCCGGGAAGCGGGATTGTGCTTCAAGTCGTAGAGCACGCGGTCCACCTGGTCAAACTGGCCTTCGCGGTAGGTGTGCTTGACGCCCAGCTGGTAGCCGTAGGCCTTGCCGATGGAGCCGTTCTCATCCGCCCACAGGTCCCAGACATGGCTGTTCAGATCCTTGATGTTGCTGGATTTTTTCTGCCAGATCCAGAACAGCTCGTCCACCGCGTTTTTCAGCGGCGTGCGGCGGATGGTCAGGATGGGGAACTCCCGGGACAGGTCGTAGCGGTTGACCAGCCCGAAGACCTTGACGGTGTGCGCCGGCGTGCCGTCCTCCCAGCGCGGTCGCACCGGCTGGTCCCTGTCCCAGACGCCCTGGCTCAAAATCTGCCTGCAGTTATTGATAAATACGGTATCCGCGTAGCTCATGCTTTCCTCCGCGCAGGTGTTCTGCTTGCTATTCTACCCCAAGGCTGTCGCTTTATCCAAACCCGGTCCACAGACAGGGCGGCTGATATAGATATGGCGCTTTTTTGCGTCCAAAGCGGCAACACCGGTTTTGACGGGGAGGATCAGCCTGTTTCCGCCTGCTCCATCAGGTCATGGGCCAGCCGCTCAAGGGTCTCCTCCGGGACGGCGTCCAGCGCGCCTTGGCTGACAAAGCCGGCGCCGCTGTCCGCGTCCTGCTCATGGAGCGCGTCCCGGAGGGCCAGCAGGGGCCGGGCGCTTTCCCCCAGGGAGGCCTTTACCGCCTCCTGTTTTTCCTTTTCCAGCATCGCCAGAGCCTGCAGCAGCAGGGTGACGCGGCGCTGTTTGTTTTTGGCTTCCCGGGCGCAGCCCAGCAGGTAAAAAATCCGAAGCATGCTCTCTTTCTCCTTTGGATCACCCCGGCGCGCCTGGTGGCGCCAGGCCAGAAGAAATACCAGGCACAGGGACAGGGCTAAAATGGCGGGCCAGCCCGGCCTGCGGACCTGGAAGTAGACAGGGGATTGCCCGTTTTTGGGCAGGACAGGCGGGTCATAGGGCAGGCCGTAATCCTCAAACAGCCCCCTGAGGTTGAGCAGGGAGATCACCGGGATGCCCCGGGTCAGGTAGTAAGCGCCCAGCCCCTCTTCCCCGCTGGTGAACGTTCCCGGGCTTTTGATCAGGCCCCTGGCTGTCCATAGGGGGCTGTCCGAGGGGCCCAGGGCGGCGTCATGCCCGCCCACGGACACAAAGCAGTCGATCCGCCCCAGGGCGCTCCTGCGCAAAGCGACGGCCTCCTCATAATCCCGTGGCCGGGTGAGGCCCATGCGCTCATACAGGGCCAGGATGTCCCGGGCTTCCTCGGGGAAGGCCCAGCCCATCATATTTTGTCCGCTGTCCTCCTGACCGCCCGGGGTGATGAGGGCCGGCGGGCTCGCAATCAGCCCCTTGTCGTACAGCAGCAGCAGCATCTCCGGCGCGCTGAGGGCGGGCTGGTTGGCCCCGTAGGTGGAGGAGCCCAGGGACACCGTGTACACGCATTTCAGGTCCAGGGCGTCGCAGGCGCTCAACAGCGCCAGGTTAAGCCCCGGAAAGGAGCCGGAGAGCACCGCGCCCACCCGCTCCCCGGATTGCAGCCCGGCCTCTCTCAGCAAGCGCGCGCATAAGGCGGCCGTGTCCGGCAGGGCGCTGCTGCGCTTGGCGGCCAGCGGGCCCAGGGTGGTGGTGATGGGGCTGGAAGCCGCGCCGATCACCCCGGACAGATGCCGGTCCTCCTCCGGATTGACAGGGATGCCCAGGCGGGTTTTTTCCTCCCGGATGGCCGCGAGGCCCCGTTCCATGCGCCGGGCTGCGTCCAGCATCAGGTGGTAGTCGGGCAGGGGCTGGCGCGTGGTCATTAGCAGGCTGCCCAGCACGCCCGTCAGGGCGATGAGAACAACAAGACCCAGGGAGAGCCAGGCGCGCTTCTTCACAGCAGGCCTGCCAGGGAGAGGGCCAGCCAGGTGAGGGCGCTGACCGCAGCCAGGCTCAGCAGGGTTTTTAGGACGCCCTGCCGCTCCATGTCCCGCACGCCCAGCCCGGGCAGCGCATAGCCCGCCAGCGCCCAGGCGTCGCCTGCAGGGGAGAAGCCGGACAGCGCCGCTCCCCAAAGGCAGCACACCAGCACTGCCAGCGCCCAGCGGCGCCTGCCATACAGCAGGACATGGGGGGACAGAAGGCGCAACACAGCCCAGGTGAGCAGCATGGCCGCCAGGGTCATCAGCAATCGCCCGGGTTCTGAGGCCGACATGGCCAGGTAGACCGGCAGCAGCAGGCCGCCGGGGGACAGGCGGGTGCACTCATAAAAGAACAGGGCGATCGCAAGGCCGATCAGCACCGCTTGCCAGCTCATCCCGCGGCCCCCTTTCCCAAGCCGGCCAGATCGCAAAAGCGCCGGCCCTCCCCCTGGATGTTGCCGATGGCTACCAGCAGACAGGGCTTTTCCCCAAGGGCGTCCAGCACCTGCTCAGCCCTGGTGCAGCGCCTGACCTCAAGGCCCGGACAGCGCTTTTTGAGCCGGCGAGAAAACCAGGGCTGCATGTCGCCCAGGAGGAAGACCCCCCGGGCTTTGCAGATATCCGGCGCCCTGAGCATGTCCCGCGTCCGCTCCGGCCGGTCGGCCCGGTTGTTGATCATCAGCCACAGGGGGAGCTTTGGATGACGCTCCTGACAGCGGCCAATCAACATCAGCGTGCTGCCCAGGTCGTTGGCGGACAGGGCGTTGACCAGCGCGCTTTGCTTCCACGCCGTTTCACTCAGCGAATAAGGGTCCTCCCGTACCCGGGCAAAGCCCCTTCGGGCGTCTTCTTCGTTTACGCCCAGCGCCCGGCACACCATCAGCGCCAGGGCCTGGTTCTCCGGGAAATCGCCCCCGTCCCGGGGCCCCGGCCTGGCCAGCGCGCAGCTGCTGCCCAGCCGCGCCGCTTTGCGGCTCAAAAAGGCATGGGCGCTCTCCTGCCCGGTGAACAGCAGGCCCTTTTTGGGGATGGTGTTGGAGAGCGCCGCCAGCACCTCTGACCGGCTGTAGCCCATCTGCTCCTGGTGGTCGGGTCGGGCGTTGGTGATGACGCCGATATCAGCCATCAGCATGCCGTGCTGGGTCGTCTTTTGCAATTCCGGCGCCACGGCCATGCACTCGATGACCAGCACCTGGGCGCCCTGGGCCGCGGCGGCTTTCAGGGTATCCAGCTGCTCGCGCACATTGGCCGGGCCCAGGCGCCTGATCAGCCGTTCCCGCCCCGCGATGTCCCGGGCCAGGGGAAGGGTGCCGGTGGTCTTTCCATACACCCGCAGCCCGCCAGCCCTCAGGCCAGCCTCAATCAGCCGGGTGACGGAGGACTTGCCCCGGGTGCCGTTGACATGGACGACATGCTGCAGCTTTCTCCGCGCGATCAGCGCCTGGCGCTTTTCCAGCAGCAACAGCAGCAGGAAGGCCGACACAGCAGCGGCAATGAGCGCGACATCCTTCATTCCAGCATTCCCAGGTGGCATAGGGCATATTCCACGATCTGCAGCTGGTCCTTCAGGCGCAGCTCCAGGGGGAAGCCGCGGAAGGTTTCAACGGTGATGACCGGGATCTGAAGCAAATCGCTCACCGCCCGGTTGACGCTGCCTTCGGGGCCCGGGCCGCTGGGCAGAAAGGGGGCGGAACCCAGGAGCCCGGCCTGGGTGTCCAGGGTCAGGTCCAGCAGGAGGTCCTCCAGGCCGTCAATGCGGGTGAAGATCAGGGTGTTGCCCAGAAAGTCCACCTCTTCCCGGTAGGTGATCGCCTCGTGCAGATCCAGCACCAGGTCGGGCTGCGCGGCCCTGATGTCGGAAAAAATGGCAAAAGCCAGCCGGCTGGCTTCATCGCCCCCGGCCTGGCCGGGGAAAGACCTGTTCAGGTCCTGCTTGTCCCGGACATAGCGCGTGCCCTCCCTAGCCCCCCTGGCATTGGCCGGCGCCAGCACATACAGCGTGCCCCGGGCGATGCAGATGTCCCGGAGCAGCAGGCCGGCTCCCCAGGCGGCGCGCTCATTGCCATGAACGCCCCCCACCACATACACGGTTTTGCCGGGCTCCCGGGCCGTGATTTTGGTCACGGCGGTCTCCTGGGGCGTTCCGGGCATCAGGGCATAGCGCTCCCGGCTGACCGGGTAATCTTCTAAAAAAGTGCCAGCGATCTGCCGGGCGCTGGTGTCCTCCAGCGCCAGATCGCTCTCCGGCTCCACGATGCGCCCGTCCTCCCGCGGAAAGCTGCCCGGGTCATAGCGCTGCGCGCCGGCCGGAAAAGCGGCCAGCAGCAGGAGGAGCAGCCAGACGGCCAGGTGTTGTCCCGCCATGTTCACAGCTCCCTGGGAGGCGCTAGGAAGGCGCCGATGCCCTCCGACATAAGCTGGCTGTAGCCGGGAAGCTGGCCCAGGTCCACCTGGCCCTTGGGGTACATGGACTCGTTGTATGAAACGGCCACCTGCTCAATGCCGCAAAGGTGGCGGGCCACCCGCTCGCTCAGGGAGATGCCCGACGCCGGGTAGGACACATACAGCTTGCCGTAGCTGTCCGCCAGGGTATAGTAGGGATCGACCCCCTTCACAATCAGCTCCTCGCTCATGGGGCCGCGCAGGCGCCCCTGGGAGGCGTTGGCCGACTCAAACAGCACGGCCAGGGTATCGGTATGATCGCCCAGCTCCCGGTGGGACAAGCCGCGCAGGTTCCTGGGTCTGACCTCCAGGCTGATCTGCATGCCTTCCATCTGCATGTACATCACCGCCCAGGCGGCCACGTCCATGGCCCGCTCATGGGAAACCAGGGCGTTGATGGTGGGGTATTCCGGGGAGGCTTCGTGCAGGTCAATGGTGATGTCGATGTCCTTTTCCCGGATGAGGGAGGCGATGCCAAAGGCGATCTGCTCGGTGAAGTTGCCGTTTTCCAGCCCCGGGTAGGCCCGGTTCAGGTTGCGCGTCTCCATGCCGGACAGGGTCTGCCCGGAGGAGGCGTGGACATAGACCTCCCGGTCGGGCCACTGGTCAATGGGGTTGGTGGCCCGGCTGCCAAAGCGGAAGACCCGGGGCCCGCCGGCTGTCTCAATGGTAAAGTACATGGGCGCGGCTTCCTGCGGGTCGGTGCAGGTGAAGGCGGAGCGGTTGGCCCGCGGGATCACGTACAGGATGCCCTCCCTGGGCTGGCAGCGCTCCACCAGGGAGAGGGCTGCGATGAAGCCTGCCGGCTCGTTGGGGTGAGTGCCGCCCAGCACCAGCATGCTGGCGCCCGGCTTGCCGCTGTCGAGCACATAGATGTCCGTGTCCCCGCGGCTATCCTTGAGCCGGGGGAAATAATCGCTCAGCTTCTCCACAGCGCTGACCCCGGGGCCCGGGTAAATGGGTTCATCCTGCCACATGCCGGTGAATTCCCGTGCCAGCACGACCACGGCACATACCGCCAGCAGACAGAGCGCCGCGGCGCTCAGGATATGGGAGGGTATTTTTTTGAACATGTCCCCCTCCTCCTTACTTGATCAGCAGCAGCCGCAAGATCAGGGGCACCAGCACCAGGGCGGCCTCAATCTGATAATGGATGTTTTTCTTTTTGCGGAACATGTTGACCACAATCAGCGCCAGGCACAGGGCTACAATCCCCAGGTAGACAATCTTCAGCATGGTGTTCTCCTCAAGGCGTCAGGAAAGCCAGGGCGCCGGTGAACTGCAGGTAGACCAGGGCCAGGGTGATGCACACCAGGAAAGGGATGGCGCATTGTCGCAGCACGGGCCTATAGGGCAGGCCCACGATCTGGGCGGAATAATTGCCCGCCAGCGCCGTGGGCGGCATCAGGTCGCCCAGGCAGCAGATAAAGGCCAGCAGCGCGGCGATCGTGATCTGATCCCCGGTGTACAGCAGCGCCAGCAGGAAGGGCACCCCCATGACCGAGGCCGCGCCGTAGGAGCTGATGGCGCCGAAGGCCGGCATGATGATGGCGATGGCCGCGTACAGCAGCACCTGGGGCAGGCTCAGGCAGCTGACCACGATCCATCCCCGGGCGCCGGTCAGGGTGAGGACCTGGATGAACATGCCCACCCCCATCAGCTTGCCCAGCACCGGGATGGTGGTGTCCATGGCGCTCAGGCTCTTTTCCCACACGGGAAAGCGCCTGCCCGTCAGGGTGGCCGCCCCGGCGCAGATCAAAAAGATCAGCGGCGTGCTCAGCTGGGGGAACCAGGCCGGGAAGGCGTTGGACATCACAAGCAAAAGGGCCAGCAGCGCGATGGGCAGGTAAAGCTTCAGGCCGTACTTGCGCCCGGCTTCCAGGTCCAGCTGGGCCTGCAGGGCTTGAAGGTCCAGTTTCTTGCAGTGCCTTAGCCCCAGAAACAGCACCGTAAAGACAGCGCAGACGACGGAGATCAGTAGCAGCGGCCCTTCAAAGCCGATGTACGGCATGTCCACGCCCCCGGCGATCAGCATGGCCGGGATGTTCACCGGCGGGGCTGCCATGCCCATGATGGCGCCGATGGCGATGATGGCCCCGGCCTTGGCCTTGGGGATGCCGATCATCGTGAGCACAGGCGCCACAATGGCCCCGGCGGTCAGCACCGCCGCGGTGGAGGAGCCGGTGATCATCCCCGGGAACATGATGGTGAACATCAGCAAGATCAGCATGATGGCCGGGTACTTGTGAAAGCGCGTGACGATGGCCGCGTTCATGGCGGCCAGGGCGCCGGATTCCTGGATGGCCGTCATAAAGAGCATGGCGGTGGAAATGATCAGGATGGTGTCAATATAGGTAAAGGTGCCCTCAAACAGGTGTCGCAGCGGGATGCCGTGGCCGGATACCAGGCTGGCTGCCACCGCGCCCAGCACCATGGACAGGCTGACCGGCTGCCTGAGGAGCAGGTGGGCCAGCAAAAACACAGACAGCATCACCATGAGGTAGAGGAATTCAAGGTTCAAGGCGCGCCTCCTGAGACTGCGTCGGACAACCCGCAGCCCGCCCCGGCGGAAAGCGACCGGGGATATGGGCTGCGGCGGCAGGGATGGGCTCTGGTCTTACTTGGCGAACAGCTCAGTGAACACCGCTACGCCGTTGGCAATGGCGTAGATAAAGGTCAGGGGCAGCTCGTGCTCCTCGGCGTACTTGGTGAACATGCCGTCAAAGTTGGCGTCCTCCACCACCAGGGCGTAGGAGGCCAGTTCCAGTACCATCATGGTGTACTTGTCGCTCAAGGCGCCGCGGCGGGTGCCGCCGCCCAAATGGCAGATGATGACTGCCAGTCCTTTCTCCTTGATCGCTTCCACCATGGCTTCGGCCCTCGCGGTCTCATCGGCCTCGGAAATCCCGGCGCTGCCCAGCCCCTTGGTGCTGGCGCCCACCGCGATGATCACGGTCTTTATGCCTTCCAGATCCTCAACCGTGGCCAGGGAGTCAAAGGTATAGTCCGTCACCCTGGCCCGCTTCATCAGCGCCTCCAGCATGGCGGCGTCGGCGCTCTGTCCAAAGCTGGTCACCAGGAAGGGCCCCTCAAAGAGGGTCTTGTCCACCTGTCCGATGTGGAAGACCGGGTTTTCTATGCTGGTGTTCATCTCAAAGTCCGGGGCCTCGCCGGCCTGTGCGAGCGCGGCGGCAGGTATCAACAGGGCCAGGGTCAGAAGAAGGGCTGTGATTTTTTTCATGTGTTCCTCCATTATGGTTTATGGTGTATTGGCAACAGGCTGCAGCAAGGCGCCCAGCCCGGCTTGCGCGAGGGCTTCATAGTCGGAAAAGCCGGTGAACTCTATGGGGTTCTCGGGGAAGGAGTAGTTATAGGCGGTCTTCAGGGAATCCAGGCAAAACAGGTGGCGGGCGACCCGCACGTCCAGCGGGATGCCTTCCTCCGGGATTTTGAAGGGGATGTGTCCGTCCAGATGGGCTTGGCGGTAGAGCGGCTCTTTGCCGTCAATCACCAGCTCATCGTCCATCTTGCCGTGCAGCGGGCCCATGGAGGGGTTGTAGGTCTCCATCAGGGTGACCAGGGCGTTTGTATTGTCCCCCAGGCTGCGGTGGGACAGGCCAAGGCTTGCGGGCCCGGACAGCTCGATGTTCATCTCAAGGCCGGCCAGCTGCATCTCAAAGGCCATGTCCGCCGCCACATTCTTGGCCCGCTCGTGGTACATGGTGTAGTTCAGGTAGCGGAACTCCGGCGAGCCCTCATGCATGTCCATGACCAGGTTGACCTGCTCCTGATCGATCAGGTTCTTGATGCCGGCGCAGACCTGGTCGGTGAGCGTGCCCTGCAGGGAGCCAGGATAGAGACGGTCCACATTGCGCATCTCCACCGATTCGGTGGTGCGCAGCTCCCGCCCGGAGGCGCCCCTGTAATAGGGCAGGTCCGGCCACTGGTCCAGGGGATTGGTCAGCCGGTTGCCCACCCGGAACACCCGCTGGCTGCCGTCATCCAGGGTGATGGCGAAGAAATCCTGCATCCCGTCCAGGGGCGAGGTATGGCTGAAGGCAGAGCGGTTGGTGCGGGGGATGACCAGCACCTTGCCGGTTTGCACCCGGATGTTCTCAATGAAGGCAATGGCTGCCAGCGAGGCCGCGGACTCGTTGGGGTGGGTGCCGCCCAGCACCAGGAAGACCCCGCCGGGCCGGCCGGAATCAAAGAAATAGATTTCCGTGTCAAGGGCGGTGCCCGTAAGCCCCGGCGCGTAATCGGACAGCTGGCGGACCTGGCTTAAGGCATCGGTGCGCATAATCGGCTCGTCCCTGCGCATGGCCAGAAAGTCCAGGCTGGCCGGGATCACAAACAGCAGGGCCAGGCCCAGGGCCAGCAGGTTTTTCCAGAGATAAGCGTATTTTCGCATGCTGTCCCCCTTCACTTGACGCCAAGTGCGCGCAGGGCCAGCGGGGCGATGACCAGAAACAGGGCGATCAGCTCCGGCAGCGGACACTTTTTGCCCGCCCTGGCCAGGAGGAGCAGCACCAGCAGGGCCGCGATGATAAAATACATGGCCTTCCTCCTTACACAATCAGGATGCGCAAGGCATCCCCGAAGAGCACGAAACATACCCCGCATGCCAGCAGAACCGTCAGGGGAAGCCAGGCGCCGGCCATGACCCCGCGCCACGAGGCATTCAGCCCCAGCCGTTCCCGCGCGTCCGTCAGAATGCCGCCCCGCGGCGCCAGCAGCACAGCGGCCCCCAGGGCGGCGCTGCACCCGGCCACCATCACCGCATTGGCCATCCAGCCGATGGGGAAGACGGCGTAAGCCGCCAGCCACCCCGCCAGGGGAAAGGCCAGCGCCAGGCCGGCCGGCAGCATCAGGCCCATAAGCGCCAGCATCACCGCTGCCGGGGCGTAGGGCAGGATGGCGGCGCTGAACAGGCCGCGCAGGCCCGTCATGCTGGACACCTCGATCACGGCGCCCAGGGCGAATACGGAGGCGACAGGCAGCAGCAGGTCCGCCGCGCCGTCGGACAGGCTGGTCAGCACGTCCCTGAGCGGGCGCTTTTTGGCCGGCAGCAGCATGCTCAGCAGGCTGCCCGCCAAACAGATCACCGGCATGCCGCCAAGATAGACCCGCGCGGGAAACAGGTTCTCCAGCGTCACCGCGGCCAGCACCAGGAGCAGGGGAAGCAGGCAAAGCAATGATGTCCCCGCCCGGGTCTCTTCCGTTTGGCCTGTCCGGCTTTGGGCCGGGGGCATGACCCGCCTTGCGGCCAAGAGCCAGTAGGCCAGAAAGGCCGGCAGGGTGAGGGCCAGAAGCGGCAGGAAGAAGCCGGTGTAGGGGGTGGGCAGCACGCTGCCCGCGCCGTTGGCCGCCACCATGGCCGGGATGCAGGCCGGGGGGAGCATCATGCCAAGAAAAGCGCCCACCACCACAAACTGGCCCACCTTGTTCTCGTGGACGCCGGCTTTGCGGAGCTCATCACGCACCAGGGGCCCGCTGATCAGGATGCCGGCCAGCGCGGAGCCGCTGAGCATGCCGGGCAGCGCCATGAACAGCATGAGGCACAGGGCGCGCGCGCCCCGGCTTTTCCGCCGGGCGGCCCGGGAAAACAGGACGCCCAGCGCGCCGCCGTCATGCAAGACCCGCAGGAACACCATCCCGCACAGCACGCTGAGCATAGCGTCCAGAAAGCCGAAGGGCCCCTCCACGATCTCGCGGAAACGCAGGCCCATCCCGGCGGCCAGGCTGCCGGCGATGGCGGACAGCAGCAGGATCAGGGGGGTATAGCGGCGCTGGTTTTTGGTGATGGCGCCGCCCGCAAGGAGGACAGCCAGCATCGCCAGCGCGATCACAATCTCTTCACGCATATGTTTCTCCTGGCCCCGGGGCGGATCTCCGCCCCGGGGCAGACAACAGGCTCATGCTTGATCCGAATGGTCTTACATGCGATAAAACCTGCTGCCGTGTTGGACGCGATGTCTTTAGCGAATGATCAGTAGGCGGCCGAGCCGTAGAAGCGCCGGTGATCGCCGTTGGCGTGGAAGGTGCGGCTGACGGGGTCAAACATGACCGCGGCCACGCAGCCCACCTGTCCGCTGTATTCATCGCCGGCGCTCACCTCAAAGCCCAGTTCATTGAGGGCGTCCAGCAGCGGCTGGCCATACCGGGTCTCGGTCACCAGCTCCTTGCCGTTGCGGTTGCGGTAGCTCCTGGGCGCGTTGACGGCTTCATGCACGTTCATGTTGAAGTCAATGACATTGGATACCACCTGGGCTACAGCCGGCACCAGCGCCCAGTTGCCGGGTGAACCAGCAGCCAGGATGGGCTGTCCTTCGGCGTTGGCCACGATGGTGGGGCAGATGGTGGAGCGCACCCGGATATAGGGCATCAGGCGGTTGATGCGGGCGGAACTTGAGTTGTTCAGGTTGCCCAGGTGGGCCGAGAACACAAAGCCTGTGCCGGGCACCGCCACGGCGGAGCCGAAGTTGATGCCGTTGGTGTTGGTGGTGGACACCACATTGCCAAAGCTGTCCATCACGGCCAGGTGGGTGGTGCCGCCCTGGTCAGGGGTCTGGTCCTGCGACATCTTCTCGCCTGTTTCCGTCAGGCTGACCTCCAGCCGGCCGGCCTTGATGCTACGGCAGTAGGAGTCCAGCTTGATGCCCTCCGAGCGGGTTTTGGCGTAGTCCTTGCTGGTCATGGTGTCAGTGGGCAAGTTGTAATAGTCCGGGTCAGCCATCCAGGCTACCCCGTCCATATAGGCCAGGGCATAGGCGTCCGCGGTCACCTTGATTGCCTCCAGGCTGTCATGGCCAAAGCCCGGCAGGTCGAAATTTTCCATGATGTTGAGCATCTCCAGCAGCGCCACGCCGCCGTTGGAAGGGCCGCCCACCGTGTATACGCTGTGGCCGCGGTAGGTGGTCGACAGGGCTTCCCGTTCCACTGTTTTGTACTGGGCGAAGTCCTCGCGGGTCAGCACGCCGCCCACGCTTTGGATATGGGCCACCATCTGGTCGGTCAGCTCGCTGTCATAAAAGGCGGCGGCGCCCCCCTGAACGATTTTCTCCAGGGTATCGGCCAAATCCTTGTTGTAGATGGTTTGCCCCTTGGTGTAGAAGAAGCCCATGTCCGTATACAGCTCCAGGGTGTAGGGATAGCTGGACAGATTGGCGTAACGCCCCTCCACATTGCTGTTCCAGCGGTCGGGCAGCACGAAGCCGCCCCGCGCCAGGTCGATCACCGGCTGGAGCACCTCCCGGGCGCTCATGGTGCCGTATTTTTCAAGCGCGGTCATGGTGCCATGCACCACGCCGGGGATGGCGATGCTTTCCGGGCTTGGCGGGTTGGAAGCGGTGTCGGTGCTCAGGGCCCCGGCCACCGCGGCGCCGGGCGCCTGGGTCATGTACTCCAGCACCAGGTAGCGGTCTTCCTCGGCAAGGTAAATCAGCATTTGGCCGGCGCCGCCCATGCCCGAGGCTGCCGGTTCCAGAAGCCCCACGGCATAGATCATGGCCACAGCGGCGTCCACGGCGTTGCCGCCCGCCTTCAAAATGTCCACGCCGATCCGGGCGGCTATGGGATTGGCGCAGGCGGCGGCTCCGTTGGCGCCGGTACTGCCGGTGTTGAAGGTATCCCCCGGGAGACCTTCCGCCAGCGCGCCGCCCAGCAGCAGGCACAGCATCAGGGCCAGGGCAAGTGCTCTTTTCATGATGAAACTTCCTTTCATATGTCCCTATGGATGGAAAGACGGGCATCCGGGATGCCCTGGACGCCCGTCTTCCGGTTCAGTTATTTGCCGGAGACTCAGTCCGTCACAGCCTCAATGCTCAGGATGTAATACATGGATTGTCCGCCCAGGCCGGGGATGATGGCGTCCGGCCGGCCGTCCACCCAGCCGACAAAGCACTCGTCCAGCTCGTCCGCGCTCACCGTCCAGGAAAAGCCGTCCGTAGCGGTCAGCTTGTACTCCGCGGCCTCCACCATGCCGGCCTTCTCAAAGATCTCGGTGAAGGGAACATTGGCCACGTCCACGCCTTCTGTGGGCTCAGGCAGGAAGAAAAAGGCGTCCTTGGCCAGCACATAGTAGCCAACCTTCTGCAACACGTCGTTGCGGGGCTGAATCTGCCCCAGGGTGAAGGGGTGGGTCCCCTTGCTGCTGGTCATGGTCATGAACTTCTGGGCAAACAGCTCCACGGACTCGGTCTTGGTGGAACCGTCCGCAAAGGAGATGGCCGTGACCTCGCCCTCCACGGGGATCTCAAACTTGTCCAGCAGGTCCTTCACGGCGAAGGAATCGTACAGCACGCCGCCAAAGTTGGTCACCTCAGGGGCTTCCTCACCATAGATGCCTTCAGCGTTTTCGAACACTGTGATTTTGTTCACGCCCTCCAGGGGCTCAAAGCCTTCCTGGTCAGCGCTTTCCACATAGATGTAGCGCACATTGTACAGGGTGTATTTGCCCAGGCCCGGCAGCACGCCGTCAATGCGGCCGTCCACGAACTCGATGGAGCTCTCCCCGAGCTTGTCCGCGTCCACCACGTGGGTATAGTCGTCAGCGGCATGGAAGACGTACCTGTCAGCCTTGGCCATCCCCACATCCTCAAACAGCTCATCCATCTTCCAGCCGTCTTCCTGCATGAACAGCAGGGCTTCAGGGCCGGCGACGATATAGCCCATGTACTGCACCGCGGCGTTCATGGACTGGTTGGGGCCGCAGATCACGTCGTATTCATCGTTGAATTTCAGGGAGATATGCTTGTTTTTCAGGGCCTCAAAGGTATTGCTTTCATCTGTGTAGTAGTCGGAATAGGCCACCACGCTCACCAGGGTGTCCGGGGCGACATCGAACCAGAAGTTGTCCTCCACCACCTGGGCTATGCTCCAGGCATTCAGCCAGTAGGCGTTGTAGCGGTTGGATGAAAGGGCCAGGTCGCTGTGCGCGTTGTTGAGCACGATGATCCGTTCCACCGCGAAAGCGGGCGCGGCAAAAGCCGTCATCATCATCAGGGCAAGCAACAGTACAAAAAGTTTACGCATATTCTTCCTCCTCAATAATGGTCTTGATACAAAGTATTCACGCTACTATGAATTATAGCACAAAACTAGGTTTCGTCAATTCAAAAACAGCGTCTTTTGAGCAAAGAAAGGATGCTTCAACCGCCCCGCAGGGCTATTGACAGACCGGCCCGCCAGGCCGGCGCGTCAAGGCCTGAAGCGGCGGCAAAGGTTTGGATGCGAAGATGAAAACGAACCAGGAATCAGCATGACACACTGAAAATGAAATCCCCATATCACACATGGCGTTTGCGCAGGAAAACTCAAAAAAATCATATTACCGGATAATGACAGGCGGCCAGCTGGCCAGGCCTGTACTCCAGCAGGACGGGCGTTTCCACCTGGCATTTGGGCTGGGCCAAGGGACAGCGGGAGGCAAAGCTGCAGCCCGGGGGCACCTCAATGGGGCTGGGAATGTCTCCCCGGGTGATGACCGGCTCTTTCTGCTGGTCAAGTGTCAGCACCGCCGCCAGCAGGGAATGCGTATAGGGGTGAAGCGGCTGCGCGAATACCTGTGCAGTCGGGCCGTACTCCATAAAGCTGCCAAGATACATCACGCCCACGCTGTGGCTGATGTCTTTGACGTCCGCCAGGTTGTGGGAAATAAACAGGTAGGTCAGCCCCAGCTCCTCGTTCAGGTCCATGAGCAGGTTCATGATCTGGGCGTGGACGGACACATCCAGGGCGGATACCGGTTCGTCCAGAATCAATAGCTCAGGATGCAGGGAGATCGCTCGGGCAATGCCGATGCGCTGGCGCTGGCCGCCCGAGAAATCCGAGGGATAGCGATGGCGGTCCTCCGGGCTTAGCCCTACCAGATTCAACAGCTCCAGCACCCTGCCTTCCATCTGTTCCCCGGAGAAGCCTCCCCGGATGTGCATGGGCTCTGCGATGATGCGCTGTACATCAAAGCGGGGATTCAGGGCGGAGAAGGGATCCTGAAACACCATCTGCATATTCTGACGGGCGGCCCTGAAGGCCGGGGTGCTCAGGGCGTACAGGTCATCGCCTTTGAAAAACACCTGTCCCTGCGTGGGCCTTTGCATGCCAATCACCGCCTGCGCCAGGGTGCTTTTGCCGCAGCCGGATTCGCCTACCAGGCCAAAAATCTGGCCTTTTTGTATCGTGAGGCTGACTCCGCGCACTGCCTTGATATGCCGTCTCTTGCTAAAGAGGCCGGCCTTGACCGGGAAGGATATGGCCAGGTTTTCTACCTTAAGCATGTTGTGAGTCACCTCCTTTACCCTTCTGCAGCGGGAAATGGCAACGCACCTCCCGCTGGGGACTCAGGGAGCGCAGGGAGGGCATGGTTTGCTTGCACAGCTCTCCGGCATAGCTGCAGCGCGGGTGAAAATGACATCCTGAGGGCTTGTTCATGGGGTTGGGCACCTGATCGGGGATCTGATAGAAACGCGTGTTGCAAGTATCAAGCCTTGGCACCGAGGTCAGCAGACCCTCGGTATAGGGATGGGCAGGCCGCTTGAGAATCTGCTTGACCGGTCCTGTTTCCACGATTTTGCCGCTATACATCACAAGGATCCTGTCCGCCAGGTAGTTGACCACGCACAGGTCATGGGTGATCAGCATCAGGGCGGTGCCGGATTTGCGCTGCATGGCGCGCAGCTCCTCCAGCACCTGCATCTGGATGGTGACATCCAGGGCTGTGGTAGGCTCATCGGCGATGATCAGCTTGGGAGAGGCCGCGAAGGCCATGGCGATCAGCACCCGCTGGCGCATCCCGCCAGAGAGCTGATGGGGAAACTGCCTGTACCGCTGCGCGGGGGAGGACACGCCCACCGCGCGCAACGCTTCAATGGAGGCTTCCTTCGCCTGGCTTTTGTTCATGCCGCAGTGCTTGAGGAAGACCTCGTCCAGTTGCCGGCCGATGCTCATCACCGGGTTGAGCGCGGTCAGTGCATCCTGGAAGATCATGGCGATGTCCTTGCCCCGGATCTGGGCCATTTGCTGTTCGTTAAGCGCCTGCAGATTTTGCCCGTCAAAGCGGATGGTCTGTGCCCGGACAAGGGCGGGCGGGGTGCCAAGCAGGCCAAGGATGGCCAGGCTGCTGACGCTTTTGCCGCAGCCGGACTCCCCCACCAGGGCCAGGCATTCGCCCGGATGGATGGCCAGGTCGATGCCTTCCACGGCCTTGATGATGCCGGCATCGGTGGGAAAGATGACTTTCAGGCCTTCCACCAGCAGCAGGGCGTCCTGGCTCATGGCGCGGCCTCCTTCCCTGCCTCATCCGTTTCCGGCCTGTCGTCCATTGCGTCAAAGACCTCCTGGATGTAGCTCCCGTTGATGGATTTGAACAGCCGCAGCAGCATACCCGAGCGCTTCATGCGCGGGTTGAAGACCTCTTCCAGGGCAAGGCCGATGCGCATAAAGGCGAACACGCTCAGGAAAATCCCGATGCCCGGCGCGATGATCCACCACCAGTGGCCAAAGAGCAGGGCGCCGCCGGACTGGGCTTCAGCCAGCATCTTGCCCCAGCTGATCGCCGTGGGATCGCCCAGGCCCAGGAAGGACAGCCCGGCCTCCGCCACCATGATGCCGGCGCTGGTGAGGGCCGTGCTCATGATCAGCAGGTTGGAGACGCCCGGAAGGATATGGCGGAACATGATGTAGCGGCGGGAGGCGCCGGCCAGCTGGGCGGCTTTGATGTAGTTGCTGCTTTTGAGCACAAGCACCTGGGAGCGGATGACCCGGGCCAGCCCCACCCAGCCGAAGATGGTGAAGATGAAAATGATCATCCCGTAGCTTTTGCCGAACAGGTTGGTCAGCACGATGGTCAGCGGCAGGGTGGGAATGACCAGCATCACATCCACCAGCCGCATGATCAGCGTATCCCAGAAACGGCCGCCATAGCCTGCCAGAATGCCCATGAAGGCGCCCAGGAAGGCGATGGCGAGGCCTGTGACAATACCGACCAGCAGGGATACCCGGGCACCGTAGATCAGCATGGAGAAGATGTCCTGCCCGGTGGAGATGCTGGTGCCCAGCAGGTGCGGCCAGCCGGGCGCCAGCCCCTTTTCCGCGCGCTGGGTCACATCATAGGGGTCAAAGGGGGTGATCCATGGGGCGGCCACCGCAGCGAACACCAGCAGCCCGGCCAGGATCAGGCCCACCTGCCCCTGGGGATGGTGCCATATCTTGGCCAGCAGGTTGTTTTTGCGCCTGGTTGTTCTCATCGTCTGCCTCCTCCCGCCGAAACCCGCGGATCCAAAAGGGAATACAGCAGATCTGTCACCAGGTTGGCCAGCAGGGCAAAGCTGGACAAAAACAGCATGATGCCCATCATCAGCGGATAATCATTGGTGTTGTTCGCGGTCAGAAACAGGGTGCCCATGCCGTTCCAGTTAAAAATTTGCTCAATGACCACCGACCCGCCAATCAGGCCTGACACGCTCATCCCCAAGGAGGTCACGATGGGCAGCATGGCATTGCGCAGTACATGCCGGTACTTCACTGTCCGGGTGCTCATGCCCTTTGCCCGGGCGGTGGTAATGAAATCCTCCTGGGAAACCGCGATTACGCTGTTGCGTGTGCCCTGGGCGTAGGAGATCACCCCGCCGATGGACATGGAGATCACGGGCAGGGCGGCGTTGCGCGCCACCTGGGCGATGGCGCGCCAGCTCCAGTCAAAGGAGGCCACCATGTCCGGCTCCGTGTAGGCTGGGAACCATCCCCACTCAAAGCCCATGTACAGGGAAAACACCAGCGCCAGGAAGAAGGCTGGCAGGGCAGTCATGACCGTAGACGCGTTCATCAGTGCCCGGTCCGCAAACTTTCCCCGGTTCCAGGCTGCGCTGGTGCCCAACAGCAGGCCCAGCGTCACACTGATGAGCATGTTGGACAGGGACAGCACCAGGGTCCAGGGCAGGCGCTGGGCGATGAGGGTGGATACCTTGGGGGAACCGGCCTGCAAGCTGGTGCCCAGGTCGCCCCGGGAGAGCTGGGACAGGTAGCGCAAATACTGCTGCCAGCCGGACACGTCAAAGCCATACTGCTTGCGGGTCAGCTGCTTGATGATGCTGTACTCGGTGTCGGTCAGGTTGCCCTGGGGAGGGTAGTAGCGCTCGGCCGGATCTTCCACTCCAATGCGCGGGATAAAGAAATTCAGTGTGATCACGATAAAAAAGATAAAAACAGTATAGAGGATACGCTCCAGGACATAACCTTTTCTCATGTTGTCACCTGCCCTTCTGTCCGCTTGGCGTCAGGCGCGAGAGGGAGTCCATATTAAAGGCGCCAACGCCGGGGCTGACCACCCAGCCGGTAAAGCGGTCGGTTCTGGCGGCGGAGAGCACATCCTGGCAGTACAGGGGCAGCTTGTAGTAATGGGCCGCCGCCAATTCCTCAATCTCCTGAACCAGCTGATACTTGTACTCCCGGTTGAGGGTGGTGCGCATGCTGGCGATGCGGGCATTGAGCTGCTCATCCTTGAGCCGGCCGTAGTTGGAAGAGCGGTTCAGGTTGCAGTAGTGGGCGTTCATCATGATGTCCACATTGGCCGGCGTGAAGCTGACCCCCTGCAGCGTCATATCGAAATTTCCGCCGTACAGGTAGGTGTTCTCGGGGGAGTTCCCCTTGGGGGCATAACGCACCTCCACCCCGATTTTCTGCAGCAGCACCTGAAGATAGTTGATCAGGTCCTGCTCCCCGGGCGATCCGAGCACCTGAAAGGACAGGCGGCTGCCTGAAGATAGGCGATAACCCTTGTCATCCTTGTCCGGATAGAGGCTATCCAGTATCTCATTAGCCTGCCGGAGACGTTCCTCCATAGGCCCCTGTATCAGGTCCGCCCGGGGGTTGTGCAGCACGCCCTCCCTGACCAGCCCCATGGGCACCTTGCGCCCGCGGCCCGAGAGCACATAGCCGATCAGGGCATCCTGGTCAATGGCCAGGGCGATGGCCCTGCGCAGCAGGGGGTTTGTCAGTTGCTCCCGCATGGCGTTCGTGCGCTCAGGCGGCGGGTTGAGGTTGATCACCAGCGTCTGTGCGAAGATGCCGGGGGCGGAAAACAGGCTGATGCCGGGCTCGTGCTCAAACAGGCGGGCGTAATTGGCGCTGACGGAGGCGTCCAGCACATCCACATGCCCTTTTTTCAAGGCGTAGATGGCCACGTTGATCTCCTGAAACAACACGAACTTGAGTACATCCACCTTGTAGAGCGCGCCGCCGTCCGGCGCCTTGAGATGGTAATCCGCCCGGCGGGTGAGCACGATTTCCTGGCTGTTGGTGTTGGCCCGGTCCAGCTGGTAGGGCCCGCAGCCCACCGGATTTTCGTAGGCATGGCGCAGCTCGGGGCTTGGGTCCGTATTGTTGATGGGCTGTTCAATGCTCACCAGACTGCCGTAGATATGCTCCGGCAGAACCAGGATGGTGGACACCAGGGGCGTGATGGCTCCCAGCACCTTGCTGACCTCAAAATAGAAGACATGGTCCTTTTCGGCTTCCGACACCGGGTAGCCGGCCTCGTTGGCGCCCGTGTCATAGGTATAGATGCCCTGGCGGCGCAGCCGCCCGGTGCTCTGGTCATATTTATGCATCAGGTCATTGGCCCACACCAGGGCGCCGGCATGGTTGGAGCGCTTCTGGTTGGTTGCCAGGTCGAAGGTGAACACGATGTCACGGACGGTCACCGGCTGGCCGTCAGACCAGGTGGCCTGGGGATTGAGCGCGAAGCGCACCGGTATAAAGGCGGTGTCCTTGCCGGAATACTCCTCCTCAAGACGGGCGTAGTCCACCCGTCCGTCCGCTGTGATCAGGGGCTGCCCCTGTCTGTCCAGATAGGCCCATTCCGCGGCCAGGTTGGGCTGGTAGGTGTCGGTGATGTCATCATAGCTCAGCAGCGTTGAATAGATCATGCTGGAGATGGTGGGCGCGACGCCGTCCCTTGAAAACCAGGGCATAAAGGTCTGGGGGAAGGAGGAGGCCACCTCAGCGATATACAGGGCGCTGCTCACATCCTCCAGACGTTCAAACCGGCTTGCGCAGCCGCTCAGCAAAAACGCCAGAGCAAGCAGCACTGCCAGCATTTTGGCGGGGCTTCTCTTCAAGGCCTCCTCCTAAAAGGGATTTTTGGGCTTAGTAGGGATATTGCATCTGCTGGCCGAAGCCGGTTTTGGAGACGGAGTTGTCAAAGATCTCCTCAATCCGGAAGATATAGGCCGGGCGGCTGAGCCAGCGGCTGGTATCCGGATGGTGGTAGACATCATGCTGGGCATTGATGAATTGCTGGTAGATCTCCCGCTTGCCCGAGTCGGTCTCATCATGGATTTCCATCCGGCCGTGCACCTCAAAGGAGATGGCCGGGGGCTCATAGAACAGCAGGGTAGCCTGCGGGTTGACCTTGTAGTTCTCATAGCTGTGCTTCTTGGCCAATTCCAGGCTACCGACCCGGCTGAAATCAATCCGGTCATGGGCAGCCTCGCTGTACATCCAGTCCACCAGCAGCTTCAGGCCCCGTTTTCCATACTCCTTGTCCTCCGGGGTGAAGGAGGCGATGTGCGCTTGATAGGCTGCCAGTGTCTCTTCCAGGTATTCGTCCTTGGGCAAAAAGCCAATGCCTTTGATGCTGGCGTTGAGGCCCGCGGGGCCGTTGGACACAAAGGCCGGGTTGTGGGAGCAGAAGCTGAGGAACACCTTCTCGGGCGACATCTCTTGGCCCTGCTCCAGCTTGATGACGGTCTGCGCCCTGGTTTCAAAAGCCCAACGGAAAAAACCTTCTGCTGTTTTCATGATAATCTCCTTTGTTTGTTTTGAGCATTATAGCATCCCTGAAGCGGTCTGCCTGTGGCTGTATCTTTAAACACAACAAAAAAACAGGCTGGAAGACGCAAAATACAGCGAGGGAGCGCCAGATTAATTGACAAACAAGAACTTGCTTCATAGAATGATTCTAATAAAATATGGGAGGTATGCATAATTATGAAAAGGAACCTCGCGCTGCTCCTAGCCCTGGTGCTGTTTGTCTCTTTGAGCCTGACGGGCATGGCTGAGCCGGACCTTGCCGCCCTGGAAGGCAGTTATATCATGGACGCGTCCGCCCTGGGCATGCCCATGTCGGTCTATCTTGTGGTGAATGCGCAGGGCGGTTTTACCTGGACGAACAAGCTGGAGGGCGGCACGGACAAGGGCAATGGCGTCATCGGTGCGGAGGGGGATACCTACCTGCTTTTGTATAGCGATTCCACCCCTGACAGCCTGAAGATGGTCCCCTTCGTGGTGGAGGGCAAGACCCTGGTGTTTCAGGCCCGCGTCCCGTACGGCTCCAGCGGCTTTGCCCCCAACCTGGAGAACCCTGACCAGCCGGTGTATCCTACCGCCAGGATGATTGCCTTTGAGGAAGCGCTGGGCACCTATTCCGGCGGCCACACCGCCCAGGCCATGGGCAGCGAGCTGGATTATAACTATGACCTGGTGCTGGACTACGGCGCGGCCTACACCTTTACCAACCGCTTTGCCATGGCTGGCGAAACCCATGAGTTTGCCCAGCAGGGCCTGTTTGATATTCAGGACGGCGTGATCAGGCTGTTCAACCCCGAACGGGAGGGGCAGGAGGGGCAGATCCGGGATGATGGGATCACCCTCAATGTCTTCCTGTCGCCCATGTCCAAATCCCTGGCAGAGGTCAGCCTCAAAAAGGCTACCACAGCCCAGCAGGCCGGCGTTTACCTGGCGGTCAAGGACATGAGCATGATGGGCTTTGTCGTGTCTGCCACGCTGACCCTGGATGCCTTTGGCGGTTATATTTATCAGGCGCTGGCCGGCGATGAAGCCGAGGCGGCCTATGAGGAAGCCGGCAGCTTCATGATCGACAAGGACCAGCTGACGCTTCTGGCGGCAAAGGAAGGCGCAGAGCCGGGCGCAGGCGTGCTGACCGGCCCCGTCCTCACGGTCAAGATGCCTGTCAGCACCCAGGTGCCCATGAAGACCGAACTGATCTTTTACAACGAGAACGCGGTGGGCATCTTCCTGGCGGAGGGCAAGGACGAAGCGGGAGCGGCCTATGCCTGCCAGCTGACCCTGAATACCGATGGCACCTATGCTCTGCAGGTCAATAAGGACGGCGCTGTGGCTTATGAGGAAAGCGGCAGCTTTGCCTACCAGGCCAGCCCCATGGGCACCGCGCTGGAGCTGACCAGCAGTGCGGGCCTGGTGTCCAGCGGCATGGTATCCGGCGCCATCAACATTACTCACAACATCGACGAAGCCATGAACACCCTGGGATTCACATACAACAAATAATGCAGATCTGAAACACGATCCGTTTACCCAATTAATACTGATTCCAATCTTTATTGCATCGTTGCACCGGGTCTTTTGTCGCCCTGCTGTGTCAGTCAACCTCGACGTAGCTTAGGCTACGCTTTCGGTTTCCTTCCTTGCAGGTCAACAAAATCCCTCGCCGCTTTGGATGCAATAAAGCTTTACATCAGTATAAAAAGGCCGCGGCAACACGGCCTTTTTTGGAAGACGCGCCCGTTTGCACAGGCGCGCCGGGGCGGTCCGGGAAGATAGCCTGATCAGCCGTGCCTGTGCTTCAGGGACTTGAAGACTGCCATGGGCCGCAGGCTGCGCGCAAGTTCACGGGCGACCTGCGCCGGCATGCCCTGGGCCGCCGCGGACGCGATGAAGGCCCGCCTGAAGCCGCGGTAGGCGCGGGAGGTTCTCAGGAGGAGCCCTGGTGCTTTGCACATCAGGCGCAGCACCAGGGCCAGGGTGCGCAGCTTGCTGCGTTTGACAGCCGTCATGTCAGGCTCAGTTGTGCTTGCCGGAGTCGAAGTTGAGGTTCTTGAGTGAGAAGGAAAACTCCTTGGCCATGTCCACCGCGGCTTCCTGGGGCAGCCCGGCAGCCAGCAGCTCCTTGTAATAGGCGCCCACTGCCTGGCCCATGTTCAGGCCGGCCTCCTTGGAGTACAGGCTGCCCATCACCTCGCGGATCAGCTTGGGCACCTTGTCGCCCACCACTTCCAGGATCTCGGCGACCTCGTGTTTGTTCTTCGCTTCAAATTCCTTGTTGTTGTTTTCAGACATGTCGTTTCTCCTTTCGATTTAAAGAATCTGTTTGACCAGGCGCAGGGCGCTGGCAGTGATGTCCCGCGCCTGGCGCAGGGGATGCAGGGTAGATGCAATTTGCGGCGAGTCTACAAGGCTTTCCTTTGCCTGTCGCAGTGGGCGCAGGGCCTGGGACAGGACGCGGGGGATCAGCGTGGTGGAGGAAGGCGCGGCCTGAGTCAGCGTGGGGAAGGGCGGCGCTTGCGGCAGGTCGGAGAGGAGGGCTTCCCGCAGCGCCAGCGCCAGCCTCAGGTCCTCCATCAGCTCCGGGCAGGTGCTCAGCAATCGGCTGAGCGCGAGGCTGTCATTGACGGGCAGCCTGCCGGCCACGTACAGCGGCATCAGCTCACGGGCTTGTTCAAGTGTCATGCTGTTCACCTCCCAGGCGTGATTTGAGCGTGGTCCTCAGGCGGCTGAGCCGGCTTTTGACAGTGCCCTCCGGGATGCCCAGCACCCCCGCGGCCTGCCGCTGGGTGAAGCCCTGCGTGTAGACCAGGTAGAGCAGGCTTTGATCCTCCGGGTCCAGGGTGCGCAGGCTGTCGCGAATGTCCAGGGCCCTGGTTGTGTCGCTTTCAAAGCCGCTGTCGCACAGGCGCTCATCCAGCTGAGTCTGAAGGGGTTCCCGGGCCTTTTTGCGCAGCGCATCGGCGCAGCGGTAACCGGCGATGGCGTAAAGCCAGGTCTTGATTGAAGCGTCTCCCGCGAATCCCTTGATGTTGTGCCATGCGCCCAGCAGGGTTTCCTGGTAGATGTCCTCGGCCAGGCTGCCCATGCGCTTGACCAGAAAACCGTACAGGCCGTTGAGATAGGGCGTGACCAGACGCTCGAAGGCTGCGGGGTCGCCCTTGCGCGCCAGGGCCAGGTCATGTTCTTGCATGGCAGCCTCCTTTCACTGGTGTAGTCGCTGCGGGGACGCAAAAGGTTCATTTCGAATGAATAAAAAATCGGGCGGACCCCGGGCTGCCCGCGGCGCGGGCTCAGGACGGCTTTGGCCGGCAGACCAGCCCGAAGGCTATCCCGCACAGGCCGCCGATGATGTGCGCCCATTGGGAGATATTGTCCTTTTGCAGGATGCCCCCGGCGATCTCCTGGCCCAGGTACATCAGCGCGACCAGCACCAGGGTCAGCGGGATCTTGCCGCTTTTGCGCCCGGCGGCGGCTGACAGCAGGATGAGCATGAACACGATGCCGCTGGCGCCCAGCACGGCCGCGTCCGGTGAAATCAGCAGGTGGCTCAGCGCCGTGATCAGCGCGGTCAGCGCGATCATCATCGTCATGCGCCGGGCGCCGTAGCGCTGTTCCACCAGCGGCCCCAGCACCAGAAACAGGGCCATGTTGGCCGTGTAGTGCGCGAAATCGACATGTCCGAGCACATGCAGCAGCAACCGCAGGTAAAACAGCGGGCTGGCGGCGCTGGCGCGGTAGACTGAAAACAGCGCCCGTGTGCTGTCCCCGCCGGTCAGCCAGCCCAGGATGAGCGCCGCCAGCGACAGCCCGGCAAAGCCCAGGGTGAGCGGGGAGGTGATCTCGATCCAGTTGCCGGGGTTGATTTTCTTCCAAATCTGCTTCATACGGATGGTTCCTTTTGTTTGTATGTTCGTGTCATGCGGTCCCTTTGTCGCTTGTTGTTCGGATCGTCTTCATGGTATGATCAGCCAGGATGATTACAGGTTTGCTTTCCCATATCAACCGCAAAGGATCTTTGTCCATGAAACGCCTGCTTGTTTTGGTTGCCTTTTTGCTGTGTTGCTTCCTTCTGCTTCCGGTTTTTGGGGAGAAGATGCCTGAGGCAGTCTTTGCCCAATCCGTCCGGGCAGTCTTTCAGGGACGGGAGCTGCGTGTGCGAGTACAGTTAGTGACCTCAGGCGATATCAGGCAGCCCGTGCAGCTTGAGCTGCGGGATGAGGACGGTCAGATATTGGCGACGGGTTCGCTGCGCGCCGGACGGAGCGCTCAGTTTGCCTTTGTGGTGCCGGAGGACTGGCAGGGCCTGAAGCGGCTGACGCTTTGGTATGGGGAGCATCCGGTGTCCGGGGAGCTGCTGCTGGCCTGTGACGACCTCCGCAGCAAAGCCCTCAAAAGAGTGGAGACCTCCGGGAAGCAGCTGGCGATCACCTTTTGTGCCTTCCTGAGCGATCATTATGTTGCGGTTTTTTTGGATCTGCTGGATAGCTACGATGTCCGCGCCACCTTTTTTTTGAGTGGGATGTTCGCTGACAGAAATCCCGATACCGTCCGGGAAATTGTCCGCCGCGGTCATGAGGTCGCATCCCATGGCTGGGCGCATATAAACCTGACCGAGGTGGATGAGAAGAGAATGTACAATGAAATTTTCCGCTCCGTACGAAAGCTTGAGGAGGTGACCGGCACGCGCATCGCCCTGTTCAGACCGCCCTATAGCTATGCGAACGAAAAGCTGCGCGCCATCTCCCGGGCTCTGGGCTGTGAAATTGTAATCTGGTCGGTCGATTCCTGTGACTGGAACCATGAAAACACAACCCAAAAAATCATTGACCGGTCTGCCTTTGCGGCCGCGCCCGGGGAAATCCTGCAATTCCACTTTGGAGCCAAGACCCTCCAGGCTCTGCGGGCGCTCCTGCCCCGGTTCATGCAGCAGGGGCTGGAGCTGGTCACGGTGTCCCAACTGCTCATGCCCGGTCCCTACTCAGTTGATGCCGATGGCACCGCGCGTTTTGTGACAGGGGAATGAGTATGGACAAACCCATAATCCAAGGAGAGCAGCCGGTGGTGGCTGCTCCCCTGTTTGCAGGCAGCCGCGGACGCGGCGGGCGCTTTTTATTTGCCGGAGATGGTGATGCCGTTCACCGCCAGCCAGGGCAGCGAGCAGTTTCCGTCCTCCACGGTTTCGCGGGAAATGCCCGCGATGTGTTTGAGCATGCCGGCCAGGTTGCCGGAGATCATGGTCTCGCTGACTGCCGGGCCCACCTTGCCGTCCTCGATCAGGAAGGAGTTCTTGGCCACGCCGGAGAACTCGCCCCCGGTGCCGGCCGCGCCGCCGGAGTAGCGGGAGACCAGCAGGCCTTTTTTGGTGTTCTTGATGATATCCTCCAGCGCCGTTGTACCCGGCTCCACAATCATGGAGAAGCTGCTGTTGGGCGCGCGCTTCTTGCCGGTTTTGTTGGCGCCGTAGGCGGAGATCATGAACTGCTTGAGCACGCCGCGCTCGATCAGGTCGTAGTCTTCGGACAGGAAGCCCTCCCCGGTGTAGCGTTCGCCGTTCACGATGCGCGGGTCTGAGGGCTTGAAGGAAATGGTCAGCCGTTCATCGGCCACCCGGGTGCCCAGGGCGTCCTTCCACAGGCTGGTGCCGTCCAGCAGCACGCCGTCTGTAGCGAAATTGCCGATCAGCTCGCCCAGCATCCCGTCCAGGCAGTCCGGGGTGAAGATCACAGTGCCTTCAAACTTGCCTTCCGTCTGCCGGGTGTGGATCTGGTTTTGGGCATCCTCCAGGTTTTGCCGCAGACCGCCCATCTCCAGGAAGGGCCGGTCCAGAGAGGCGGTGGAGAAGCCGGTGTAGTTAAAAGAGGAAGACTTTTCGTCCTCGTGCCCGGAAAACATCACGCTGACCCCATAGCTGCCCTGGGTGGTCTGGTAGCGCACGCCATGGCTGTTGAGGTAGACCGTGTTATGCGTGGTGTGCTGGGTAATGACCTGCTCCAGGATCACCTTGGGGTACTCCCGGCGGATGCTGTCCAGCAGCTCCTTCGTGCGCTCAAACAGCTTGTCCAGATCGGCCTCCACAGCGCCGGAGACAAACTTGCCCTGGCCTTCCCTGGCTATTTCCCAGGCGGGGTCGGGCTGGCCGGCTTCGGCGGAAGCCACGCAGTCCCCGGCGGCTGCGATCACGGCTTCCTGGTCAAAGCTGTTGCCGCTGACCGTGCCGCGGCGCTGGTCCTTGATGGCCTGCAGGGCCAGGGAATGATCCAGGGTGGTGCGCAGCAGGGTGAAGCGCCCGCCCTCAACGGAAAACTCGCTTTTGCGGCTGGTGGCGGCCTGGGCGCTGGCGTCCCTGGCGCCCGCGGCGACCATCCGGTCCAGGGCCAGGTTTGCGGCCTTGTGTTCTCTTGTCATCTCACTTGCCTCCTATGATTACCTGGCAGCGCAGCTCCGGCCCGCCCATTCCCACGGTCATGGGCTGTTTTTTGCCGCAAAAGCCGGAAGAGGCCCAGGTTACGGTGTCGGATACCATGTCCACGGTCTTGAGCATTTCAAAGGCCACCCCGGAAATGGTGGTGTCAAAAATCGCGCGGCCCAGCCGGCCGTTTTTGATCTCATAGCCGATGGTGACGCCGAACATGAACTCGCCCGTGGTGTCTGCCTGGCCGTTGTTGGTGTTGATCAGGTAATAGCCGTCCTCGGTCTGGGAAATCATGTCCGACAGCTTGCTGATCCCCGGGTGGATGGCGGTGTTGCGCATGCGGATGAGCGGCTCGTCGTTAAAGCCGAAAGCGCGCGCGTTGCCCTGGGGGCGCATGTTGAAGTGGCGCCCCAGCTCGCGGTTGACCATGTAGCCCACCAGCTTGCCGTTGCGGATCAGCTCGGCGTCCTCGGCCAGCACGCCCTCATCATCCACATAGACCGGCAGGGGCGCCTTCTCGCCAAAGGCGGTGTGCGCGAAATCGGTCATGCTGACCAGGGGGCTGGCTACCATCTTGTTCATGTTGGGTCCGGCCACCGAGCCGCCCAGCACCAGATCGGCCTCCACCGTATGGCCGACGGCCTCATGGGCCAGGATGCCGGAAAGCAGCCCCGAGAGGATACAGGTCTTCATGCCGGCCTGGGCGAACACGCCCTCGCGTTTCTTCATCAGGTGGTCATGCAGCTTGTCGATTTCACCATGCAGCCTGGCCGGATCGGTAAACACCGTGTCAAAGCCGCCCAGACCGCCAAAGGGCTGGAACACCTCCACCGGCATGCCGGCTTCGGTCACGGCGTTGAGGATGACATACACATAGCTGCGCGGCGCCAGGGTATGCGCCGCATAGCCGTCTGAACTGAGGATCTGCTTTTCCATGGAATCGGATGTGGCCACCACCGTGCGGCTGGCCAGCCCGGGATATTTCTCCTTGATGTATTCATCCAGGGACAGCGCGAAATCCAGGTAGCGCTTTTGCTCCACGTCGTTGAAGTCGGCCTGGGGGGGCAGAGAGCCGGTGGGGATATCGGGCAGCGGGCCCTTGCCGGGTTTGACGCGGCTGTCCAGGAACTCCGCGTTGGAAGAGGCGGTTTCAAGCGCCTTGCGGGCGGCGGCCTCGCTCAGGTCGGCGGCCGAGGCAAAGCCGTACACGCCGTTGCGGTACACCCTGGCGGATACGCCCTGGGAATCCGAGCGCGTGTTGCCCACCAGGTTGCCTGAGAGCAGCACCACCCGCCGGGATAGGCTGCGCTGGGCGCGCAGCTCCGAATGCGCGCCGGGAGCGAAGCTGCCGCGCAGGGAGGAAACGATGTCTGGTATCAAGGTGTGATCCTCCTTCATCTTGTCATTGTGTCAACAATGCATTATAGCATCAAAACGCCGGGCTTCACAAACCCGGCGTCAAATTCTTGTAAAGGGACGGTCTGAATCTCATTCGCGCAGGCCGGCCATGAAGCTGAACACCATGTCATCCGCGCCCGGCAGGCCCTCGTGGCCGAAGTCCGGCCACAGCTCATAGCGCTTGGGCGCGTTGATCTTGTTATAGGCTGCGAACTGGGTAGAGGGCGGGCAGATGGTGTCCATCAGGCCGACCAGCATCAGCGTCCTGCCCCTGATGCGGTGCGCCAGGTGCTGCAGGTCGATGTAGCCCAGCTTGGTGAAGATGGCCTGCTCGCGCTTGTGCTGGGGGTCAAACCGGCGGAAGTAATCGCGCAGCTCGCTGTAGGCGCCCACCGCCAGGTCCATGTTCCAGACCCTTTGATAATCGCACATGAAGGGATACATGGGCGCCAGGCGCGCGATGCGCGGCTCCAGCGCCGCGCAGGCCAGCGTGAGCGCGCCCCCCTGGCTCCCGCCGGATGCGCCCACGCGCTGCGCGTCCACCTGGGGCAGGTCCATCACGATGCGCGCCAGCTGCGCCGCGTCCAGAAACAGCGCGCGGGTGAGCAGCTTGTCCGAATCCGGGTCATCCAGGCCGCGGATGATCTGGCCGTAAAGCGTGTTGCCCAGGACGCCGCCCACATCCTGGCTGCGCCCGCCCTGGCCGCGGCAGTCCATGGCCGCCACCACAAAGCCGGCCTGGGCATAGACCAGATGATGCGTCCAGTCCCCTGAGTCCCCTGTATAGCCATGGAACCTGACCAGGGCCGGGCACTTGTCCCTGTGTTGGGGCATCAGCAGCTTGGCGTACACCCGGGCTCCGCCCACGCCGGTATAATAAAGGTCATAGCAGTCCACGCCGGGAGCCTGGAAGGCGGCGGGCGTCTTCTCGTAGCCCGTGCCCAGCGCGCGCATCTGCGCGAGCCCGCGCTCCCAATAGTCATGGTGATCCGCAGGCTTGGGATTGGTGCCTTCATAGACCAGCATCTGTTCCAGTGGCATTTCAAATATGGGCATGGTTACACTCCTTTCATCCGCAGCCGGGGAAGATGAGCAGATGCTATAGAAGCAGCATCATTTCCGAAAAACAGGAATGATGCCGGTGGTCTGATAAACCTGGTGTATACTCAGTTCTCAATGACAGCGCGGATGCGCCGCACGCCGGCGGAGGAGGCCTCCTCCTTTTGGATTTTGAACCGGCCCAGCTGCCCTGTGCTGTCCGCGTGCGGCCCGCCGCAGATCTCCTTGCTGAAATCGCCCATGGTGTACACGCGCACCTTGTCGCCGTAGCGGTCCTCAAACAGGCCCATGGCGCCCGAGGCCTTGGCCTCCTCTACGCCCATCTCCTGAAAACTGATGGGCAAATCATCCTGGATGGCTTGGTTGACCAGGTCCTCGACCTGCTGGAGCTCCTCACGGGTCACCTTGCGGCCGAAGGTAAAGTCAAAGCGCAGCCGCTCCGCGGTGATGTTGGAGCCCTTCTGGTGCACCTCCTCGCCCAACACCTTTCTAAGCGCCGCCTGCAGCAGGTGGGTGGCGGTGTGCAGCCTTGTGGTCTGCTCCGAGTTGTCGGCCAGCCCGCCCTTGAAGCGCTGCTCGGCGCCGGCCTGGCTGGTTTTCTGGTGCTGGCGGAAGCGCTCCTCAAAGTCGCCCTGGTCCACCTTCAGCCCGTGCTCCTCAGCCAGCTCCCTGGTGATTTCCACAGGGAAACCGTAGGTATCATACAGCTTGAAGGCATCCCGCCCCGGGATGGTCTTCATCCGGGCCACCTGCTGTTCCAGCAGGCCCTGGAAGTTTTCAATGGTGGCAAAGGCTTCCTCCAGTTTTTGCATCTCTTGGGAAAACTGCACCGCCTCAGGCGTGGGGCGCAGGGTGGAGCCCATATTTTTCATGGCTTCGCGCGCTGTTTCCATGTGCTGTAGCACGTCTCTGGAGAACAGGGTTTCCTTCAGCGCGTCGCGCAGGCTGTTGTAGCTGTCAATGGCGCCCTGCATGCGGCTGAGCACCTTGTCAAACTCGCGCATGCCCTGGCTGAGGGTGCGCGCGAAGCGCTTCTCCTCCAGCAGCAGCTGCTCCAGCACAAAGGCTCTGTGGGTCTCCAGCTCCGGATAGACGTCCTGATACTGCTCAATGATGACCGTAGCGATTTCAGCTGTGAACTCCTCCTGGAGCCCCAGCTGCATCCCGTGGCGTACCGCGCGGCGGATCAGCCGCCTTAGCACATAGCCCTGGTCCACGTTGGAGGGGACCACGCCCCGGGGATCGCCCAGGATGAAGGTGGCGGTGCGCATGTGGTCGGCCACCACGCGGAAGGAGCGCAGGGTGTCCTCGTCCGCGCCCTGGTACTGCTTGCCGGAGAGCTGCTCGATCCTGGCGATGATGCCGGAGAACAGATCGGTCTCATAGACCGAGTCCTTGCCGGTCAGCACCATCACCGTGCGCTCCAGGCCCATGCCGGTGTCCACGTTCTGATGGTCCAGCGGCACATAGCTGCCGTCGGCCTGCTTGTTGTACTGCATGAACACGTCGTTCCAGATTTCCAGATAGCGCCCGCAATCGCACGCCGGGCTGCAGCCCGGCCCGCAGGGCTCCTGATCATCACGCACGATGAACATCTCGGTATCCGGGCCGCAGGGGCCGGTCAGACCGGCCGGCCCCCACCAGTTGTTCTCCTTGGGCAGGAAGAAGATCTGTTCCGGCCTGGCGCCTGCCTTGACCCACAAATCAAAGCTCTCGGTGTCCCGCGGCGCGTTCTCGTCGCCCTCAAACACGGAGAAAGCCAGGGTGTCGGGATCCAGCCCCAGCCACTCCTTGCCGGTCAGGAACTCCCAGCTCCAGGGAATCATCTCTTTCTTGAAATAATCGCCCAGGCTCCAGTTGCCCAGCATCTCAAAGAAGGTCAGGTGGCTCTTGTCGCCCACATCGTCAATGTCGCCGGTGCGCACGCATTTTTGCACGTTGCACAGGCGTTTCCCGGCCGGGTGCGGCTGGCCCATCAGGTAGGGCACCAGCGGGTGCATGCCCGCGGTGGTAAACAGCACCGTCGGGTCGTTTTCGGGGATCAGCGAGGCGGAGGGGATGAGGGCGTGCCCCTTTTGCACAAAAAACTCGATAAACAGGCTGCGCAGGCTCTTGGCTGTAAGTTGTTTCATCTTGCCCTGCTTTCTTATAAGGACAGGTCGACAAACTGGAGCAGCACCTTGAGCGCGCCTTCCATGTCGCGCATGTCGATGACCTCATTGGCGCTGTGCACATAGCGGCAGGGGATGGACAGGGTGCCGGTGGGCACGCCGCCGCGGCTTTTCTGGATGGCGCCGCCATCGGTCCCGCCAAAGGCGAGCACCTCGCGCTGGACGCTGACGCCGGCGGCCTCGGCTGCCTCAAACAGCTTGTCGCGCACCCAGGGCGTGGCGATCATACTGCGGTCCATGATCTTGACCGCCGGGCCCTCGCCCAGCTTCACAGCGGGCAGCTTGGTCTCCGGCGTGTCGCCCCAGGCGGTCACATCCAGCGCCAGGCCGACGTCCGGCTGCACGGTGTAGGCGGCCACGGTGGCGCCGCGCAGGCCCACCTCCTCCTGGGTGGAGAAGACGCCCACGATGTTGTGCTTCTGGCCGTCGGCATACATCATCAGCTCGGCCAGCAGCGCGCAGGCACAGCGGTCGTCCATGGCGGGGGAGGCCACCTTGTGGCGGCCCAGCGCGGTGAAATCCGGCGCGTAGACGGCGACATCGCCGATGGCGACCATTTTCTCGGCCTCCTCACGGCTGGAAGCGCCGATGTCAATGAACAGGTCGGCCATTTCCGGCTTTGTCTTGCCCTTGGTGTTGGGCTCGATCACGCAGATGCCGGGCGTGCCGTCGTCAAAGACCATTTTGCGCCCCCAGACGCTGCCTGGGTTGATACCGCCTACGGCGTGCACGCGCAGGAAGCCTTCCTTCTCGATGTGGGTGACCACCAGGCCGATGTGATCCATGTGGGCTGAGATCATGATGGTCCTGGCGTTTTCATCGCTGCCGAATTTTTCAACGATCAGGTTGCCCAGGGCGTCGGTCTTCATGCTGTCCACATGGCCGGAGAGCAGTTCGCGTAGCTTGTCAGCCACCGCGTGCTCCTGACCGGCGGGGCCGTATACGGACAACAGGGTTTGCAGTGTATCCCGAAGCATAATGTTTCCTCCCGCTTATAAACTGTTGAGAAAAGCCACGGCCAGGTCGGCCTGGGCCTTGATGTCGGAGAGCTTGGCCACGTTGTTGCCTGAATGGATGTACCGGCAGGGGACCGACAGCACGCAGGTCCTGGCGCCCTTGCCGGACCTCTGGAAGCTGCCCGCGTCATTGCCGCCGGTGACGGCGCGCTTGATCTGGTAGGGGATGTTGTGTTCCATGGCCACGTCCTGCAGGGCGCTGAACAGCTGTGTATCGGCGATGGAGGCGAGGTCCATGAAGCTGATAGCGACCCCGCGGCCCGGCACGCACACCTGGAAACGCTCCGGCGTGTCGCCCAGGTCGTTGGCAGCGGTGCCCTCCAGCACGATGACGATGTCCGACTGCAGGTGGAAGGCGGCGCCCGTGGAACCCCGCAGGCCCACCTCCTCCTGGGTGACAAAGGCGCAGCATAGCTCGCCCGCGTAATCGCTTTCCAGGATGCGCAGCAGGCTCAGACAGCCCACCCGGTCATCCAGCGCGCGCGCCGCCACAAAGCCGTCGCCAAACTCGGTATAGGGGGTGTCAAACACCGCGTAGCTGCCCAGGGGGCACAGCTTCTCGGCTTCCTTTTGCTCCCTGGCGCCGATATCGATATACAGCGCGTCATAGTCCAGCACGCGCTCGCGGTCAGCCTTGGTTTGCAGATGGATGGCCATCGCGCCGATGACGCCCTTGACGCGCTCCGGGCCGACCAGCACCCATTTGCTGACCGCCACGCGCGGGTCCACGCCGCCCACCGGTTGAAAGCGCAGCAGGCCGTCATCGGTGTGCCCGGTGACAATGAAGCCGATCTCATCCATATGCGCGGCGAAGGTGACGCTGGGCTTGCCGGGATCGCCGCCCTTTTTGCGGCAGATCACGTTGCCGGAGCGGTCGACGGACACATCCCCGCACAGCTTGGCGGCGGCGTCGAGGATCAGCTTGCGCACCTCGTTTTCCTGGCCGGAGGGGCCAAAGGCTTCTGTTAACGTTCTCAGGTCCATAGCTCATCCTCCCAGGAGGCACGGACAGCGGCCGCGAAATGGGCCAGCAGGCGCCCGCCCTCCTTCAGCACGTTCAGGTCCAGCATTTCCACCGTGGTGTGCATGTATTTCAGCGGCAGCTCCAGCAGCGCCGTGGGCACGCCGGAACGGGATTCGCCGATCTGGTCCGCGTCCGTGGAGGTATAGCGCGGAACCACTGCGGTTTGCAGGCTGATGTTGTTTTCCTGCGCTGTTTCGGTCAGCTTTTCGCGCAGCGCCGGGTGGATGTAGGGCCCCATGGAAGCCACCAGCGAATCAAGCTTGTGGGTCCGCCAGGCGGGCGCGCCGGGGGTGCTCGCGTGACAGACGTCCAGCGCCACGGCAAAATCCGGCTTCAGGGCAAAGGCAGAGGTCATCGCGCCGCGGGAACCCACCTCCTCCTGCGCGGAGGCCACAAAATACAAATCGGCCTCATGGCGGAGACCCTGCAGTAGCCGGGCTGCCTGCAGCATGATGGCCACGCAGGCGCGGTCATCGCAGGTTTTGACGGCGACGCGCCCGTTTTGCAGCTCGGTGTAGCGGTGGTCCAGCTGCACCTGGTCGCCGACGCGCACCAGCTCGCGCACCCTGTCGCCGGGCAGGCCCAGGTCCACATACAGGTCCTCGCGCGTATAGTTCCTCTTGCGCTCCTCCTCGCTGAGCAGGTGGGGCGCCTTGGCGCCGATCACGCCCATCAGCTTTTCCCTGCCATGTACAAAAACGCGCTGCCCGGGCAGGATGCGCGGGTCCACGCCGCCTACCTGCCCTAGCCGCAGGCTGCCGTCCTCCTCGATGCTGACTACCATCAGGCCGATCTCATCCAGGTGGGCGCAAAACATGACCTTGGGGCCGGTCCCCTTTTTGCGGGCGATGACGTTGTTCATCGCGTCAATCGTGACCTCGTCGCAATAGGGCCTGAAGGCGTCGGCCACAAAGGCGCTGACCTCGCCCTCATCCCCGGACAGGCCGCGCATGGCGGTGACATCCCGCAGGAAATCGTCTGCTTGCATGTGTCTTCCTTTCACTGGTCATCATAAAGCACGCCGGCCGGATATCACCGGGCGTTCCGACCGGGAATGGCCACAACAAGCCCCGGCGGATGCCGGCGTTCGCAACAGCTTCAAGTATAGCATCCGCGCCCGGGTTTTGACAAGGAAATGGGTTTTGCGTGAAAATGCTTTTATTCCCTATTTGTGTCGCTCTAAGCGATATGAATTTTTGTATTATTCCTGATGATACCCGTGCTCTTCGCAGGCAGCGCCCGTGCTGTCCAGCTCGCCCCGGCTGAAAGCCTGAGCGGCTTCCAGTGCGCCGCCCTGGGCGCCGGTAACCACCTGGATGTTGCGGCTGTGAAAGATTTCAATGGCGCCTGCGCCCATGCCGCCGGCGATAATCACTTCAATGCCCTGATCGCCCAAGAAATTGGGCAGGAACCCCGGCTTGTGCCCCGGGTTGGGGATGGTTTTTGTCTGGTTGTTGTCCGTATTATACAGCAGGAAGGCTTCACAATGCCCAAAATGCTGCGCCACCTGGCCTTTCATGCTTGCTACCGCGATGATCATAACTTCATTACGCTCCTTTTCCTTCAGTTCTTTTGGTCGCCGGGGGTAAACGGACCCCCATATCCTGTTGTTCTGCTTTATCCTGACAATCTTCCACGCAGCTGGGGCAGCCGTGATTGCATTGTCCGCTCTCCGATTCATTTCCCCGGCAGGGTCAGCGTCTGTCCCGCGGAAATATACTGTATCTGCTCACCAAGCAGCTGTTTTAGCGCATCGAAAGAAGGCTGGCCCGTACAGTGACAGGTCAGGTAAATGCTTGGTGTACTGGCCAGATAATCAGCAGTGTGCCGGATGATATGATCCTCCGCCTTTCCATATGTGTGCGAGTGCAGATGAAACCCGCCCAGGACATAGTCGGGAAACCCGCCGGTTTTTAAGTGATAATCCTTCATAATATTGATGATGCCTTGATGGGAGCAGCCCGTGATCAGCAGGCTTTGTCCGCCCTGGACCAAGCTCGCGGCCTGCTCGTGAATGAAGTCATCCTGTATCAACTGACCCCGCTCCATCCTCATCAGCCCGCGGTTGGTTTCCGGGATGGCTTCACTGCGCATAAAGTCCGAATACAGGGTTACCCCGGGAGCGATTGTCATTTGATCATGGCTGAACACCAGGCGGTTGCTGTCCGCCAGCTCTTGTGACACCCCGATGTAGTCAGTTTCGCCCGCTGCCCTGACGGAATAAACAGGCGAGAGCGCTTCTTTTCGCATGTATACGGACGCGGTTGTGTTCATTGTCAAAAAATCAGGGATCCCGCCGGCATGGTCATAGTGCCCATGGGATAATACGACGTGGGTGACCCGGGTGAGGTCCAAGCCCAGTTTTTGCGCGTTTCTGATGAACATGCCGCCACAACCCGTATCAAACAGAATAACCGCGCTTTGCATTTGAACCAGAACGCTCAAACTATGCTCGCACTCCAAACGCTCATCAGCAACCGTGTTTTCCGATAAGACCGTAATTTTCATTTGCCCCGCTCCTTTAGTTCTTATTTGGATTTCAATTTTTATTATTGATTAGTGATGGAGACAAATATGTATTAGCACACCATGCGCCTGGGATCGTGATAGCCCAGCCCTGTAATAGCGCCTTGTTGATCGCCTTATACGGATTCCAGCAATGGCATGATTTTCCGGTAGATTTCCTTTGCAGCCTTTCCGCTGGGGCAATCAAGATCCACAATCGTACGCCCCTGGTTGACTGCCTGTACCGCCAGGGGGTCATAGGGAATGGCGCCCGCGAACAAGAGGCCTTCCCGCTGACAGTACGCCTTGATCCTGTCCGTGATCTCAGGGTTGATGTCCGCCTTGTTGACGCAGACGGCGATCATGACCCCGAAACCCCGGGCGGTTTCAATGATGCGTTCCAGGTCGCTCAGCCCGGACAGCGAGGGCTCCGCCACCAGCAGGGCGGCATGGGCTCCGCTGAGGGTGGCGATTACCGGACAGCCGATGCCCGGAGAACCATCAATGACGGCGAAGCCGGTATACTCACCGGCGGCATGCTCGAGGCGGTTTTTCACCTGGCTGACCAGCAGCCCCGAAGTGCCGCTGCCCATTTTGAGCCTGGCGGTGGAGAAGACGGCGCCCTCCCCGTAATACAGCGTCATGGTTCCCGCTTGATGCGGCTTCATGGCAATCGCCTGAGCCGGGCACACCAGCCCGCAAACCTTGCAGCCTTCACAAGCGTAGGGGTTGATCCGATAGGGAGACCCCTGGATCACCGCGTCAAACCGGCAGGCCTGTTCACAGGCGCCGCAGGCTGCGCATTTATCAGGGTCGATGACAGCCAAAGGCAGGCCATAATAGGATGCGTCCTCCTGACGTGTGTAGTCAGCGCCAATCAGGTGCAGGTTGGGCGCGTCCACATCGCAGTCCGCGTAAGCCCGGGTCCGGGACAGGCTGATGAGCGCGCTGGCCAGCGTTGTTTTGCCGGTCCCCCCTTTTCCGCTAAGAATGACCAACTGCCGCATGGCATGCCTCCTGATCTATTCTCTCAAGCAGGCGCTCGAACAGCGCGCGGTACCGCGGGTCTTCCTTCACCGCGATCATACCGTTTGAGGTTAGTTTCCCCAGCTGTGCCTCAAAAGCGATCTCCGCCAGAATGGGGAGACCATGCGCCTGGCAGTACTGGCGGGAGGGATCATCCCCCGGCAGCGCCTTGTTGAGCACCACCCCGCAAGGCTTATTATAAAGCCTGGCCAGCTCATGTACCATAGCCAGGTTGTGCGCGCCAAAGCGGGTGGGTTCCGCTACCAGCACACAGTAATCCGCGTCCTGGATGCTTTCAGACACCATGCAGGAGCTGCCGGGCGGGCAATCGATGATCACCCTCCCGCCCGGATGTCCGGTGTTCAATAATTGTTTGATTACAGGCACGCCGGTGGCTTCGCCCGGGTTGAGAAAGCCGGAGAGCACCTGCACGCCCTGGGCTTCCCCGGTCTGCACCCTGCCGATGGCGCGCTCGGTCTCTTTCAGGGCCTGGGCCGGGCACAGCATCGCACACCCGCCGCAGCCGTGGCACATCTCATCAAACACCAGCAGCTCCCTGCCGGTCCACGCCAGGGCGTGATATGCGCAAAAGTCCACACACTGCCGGCATTCAATGCATTTGGCCGGATCAACCCGGGGCACGGGCACATTGACCGCTTCCCGCGTTTTGATGGCAGGTTGAAAGAAAAGATGTCCGTTGGGCTCCTCCGCGTCACAATCGATATAGGTGGCAGGAGCGGCGGCGCAGGCAAGGTTCACTGAGATGAAGGTCTTGCCGGTGCCGCCTTTTCCGCTGAGCACCGCGATGGTTCTGTCGCTCATCATCAGTGCCTATGGAAACCTTCGTGGATCTGTTCAAGGGCCTCCAGTTTGCCTTGCGTGAAACGCTCAAGGTTCTCCCGCGCGTTCAGACCGGGCTGGGCCTTGTACAGCCTGATGCCGGCAGCTTTTAGCACCCTGGCCGCGTTGCCGCCCAGCTGGGGGGTGAGCAAAACGCTCACTTCGCTGTCCACAACAGTCTGGGCTGCCTGGATGCCCGCGCCGCCCGAGCTGAGGGAGGCCTTGTTCTGAATGTAAATGCTGGCGTCAGCTTCTGTGTCATAGACCATGAACATGGCGGCTCTCCCAAAGGTGTCGGATACCGCTGTGTCCTTCACGTCGGATACCACCGGAATGGCGATCTTCATTCTTTTTATCCTCCTCTTGTAAACGATCTTCTAAATTTATCTGCCGGACGCATTCTGCCTGATATAAACTCATGTGGTCAGTCAGGCGAACGAGTCCCCTATTCATTCACCGTCACTGTGATGCCACCCCATATCCTGCCGCGATGTTCCACCGGACCAAGGCGGGTGTTTATGGGAAGGAAGCCATGCCGGCTTTTGATCGGTCTGGCGATCAGGGGCACTCCCTGTTCGTGTGCCAAATTCCTGACACCACACAGTGCGCCAGGGGACAGGCCCATGACAAACTCGCCCGGAGCGGGTCATTTTTCCGCTCCGGGCAGCCAGTACCCTTTAGAGGCTCTCAATTTGCTGGTCTATGGCATCCATGCGGGCTTGAAAAAGCTGTTTCTGCTCCAGCAGAGCAGCCTTCAATTCCTCGCCTTTCAATGGGGTTGCTGCAGGCGTGCGGGCCATGAAGCCATAGCCTCTGCCGAACCCCGCGCCGCGGCCATAGCCGCAGCGTCTGCCCATCCCCAAGCCCATACCTTGTCCGCGCGCGCCATATTGTGCGGCGCCGCCGCAGGGGCCAAGCCCCCGCCCGGTCATCTGTCCCGCGCCCGCGGGACCTGTTCCATCAAATCTTGGCATATTGCCCTCCTTTTTGTTCAACGCGCTGTGAACCTGATTTGGGAATTGCTGACATATGTCATATTCCGATTTCATTATACATGGTTTTTGACAAATGTCAATATCTGTTTGAAATTTTAGTATTAACACTAAAAAAACCCCGATGACATCAGGGTTTAGTGGTCGAGGTGACAGGATTTGAACCTGCGACCTTTTGGTCCCGAATTCTATCTTCCGTTGGGCATCCAATCCCCGCTCGTCCGGTTGAATCGTGCTGTGACCGGATTTGTTCGGATGGGAAAGCGCCGTCGGTTGGGGGATTTGCGTGGCAGACGACCGGACGCATGGTACCGGCGGTCATGGAACAACCGGTTCGTTATTCCGCGTCGCTTCTCGTGTATGCTCGTTGATGTGGCTGCTGATGGCATCCATCACATGACCGCAGACCGGGCAATGAATGTCGTAGCGACTATACGTAGCCTTGCTGTGGGCTGTCCTGGCGTGGAGCCGATAGTAGTGCAGTACGATCTCAGCCAGATACAATTCGTGGGACTTTGCCACAGCCTTTTCGTCCGTGGAGAAGAACATCGGAACTTTTTCTCTGCCATAAGTATCGCTATCAACCAGCGGATGATACTTGTATTTCGTCATGCTGCATCTCATTACCGTATAGGCTTGTCGTCAAGGTCGCGGTACCTATCCTTTCAGAATTCCATTGCCTCCTCGTAGCTGCTGAACACAGCATCGAAAGTGCCGTGAACGACCTTCCAAAGGGACACATCGGGGGTCAATATGGCGGGTGATGCCTACAGGCTTTCCGTCAACGGTGAGGAGCAGCCTGTGATAGCGAAAGACTCCATGGGAGAACATAGATTTATCGGCATCGGTGAATTTCGGCTTGCTGCCGTAGAAAAACTTGTGTCTCATTGAACAGCCTTCTGTACCCACTGGACATGAGGGCGACGATTTTACGAAGCTTTCACGAAATTTTTGTCCTCCACCTTACGGCCACAGGAACAGCGGAATATGAGGATAAAAATAAAAAACTCCCATTCCATTTCTGGCATGGGAAAATGCGAGTGCTTATAGATTGAAATTTTCACGCATACATGATACAATTCTATTCAAGATGATTGTGATCACATGCGGAGGTACTATTATGGCTGTCAGCTATAAAAAACTGTTTCACTTATTGATAGAACAAGATATGACGACTTCTCAACTGCAAAAGAAAGCGGGTTTTTCCGCAAATATCATTGCCCGTCTGAAACGAAACGGTTCCGTTTCTTTGGAAACCATTGAAAGTATTTGCCGTACGATGAATTGCGGAGTGGACGATATCCTGGAATTTGTTCCGGATGTAACCACAGACCATACGGAGGAAGTGTAATGGATAAAAAGCGTGTAGAATTGACGAAACAACAGTTCGATTTAGTTGTACATCATCACGAAGAAGCAAATATTGAATATTGGTTTGCCCGGGAACTGATGCCTTTGTTAGGGTATGAGCGATGGGAAAATTTTGATAAAGCCATTATTCGTGCAATGGAATCCTGTGAAACAAGTGGTATTGAGGTTACGGATCATTTTCGTGAGGTCACGAAAATGATAGAGATCGGTAAGGGTGGGCGCAGACCTGTCAAGGATTATACTTAAAGTCGTTTTGTGATAAAATGCGTCAACAAATGATGAGCTGATCTCGTACTAGGTGTAGAAATATTTCCTGTGCCTGCGAAACAGCGGCAGAAAGATGGCATGCAGATTGTAGAACTCGAACAAAATCGGAAGATGACAGTAAGTGATGGCCTTCTTTGGCTGTATCGGCTCAGCGTTGTTGGTCATGTTAATCACCTATGGTTAGTTTCACTTGAATTATGATCCCCAAATGAGAGGTAAACATCTGTTTTTGCTCATCTTTCATCCCATTTGAACTGCATTTGCAGTTGGGTAAAAATTCGGTGCGCAGGCGGTTATTTATCGAGTCACTCTGCGATGAATTTCCTTACATGCAGGGCCGATACTAAAGCCTTGTTAACCGGTCCGGTCAGGGGAACGTTTGTCGCCAATGCAAAAGTGTAAGATAGTGCGTACCGGTAAATCGTAGGCTCTCCGGTAAAGGTTTCTTCACCAATTCCCTGCGCCTGCCGCCGGTTTGATTAAAAGCCAGTTTCATGATTGCTAGGGTGGATCTCATGTCCGCGAACACTGCCGCCAGGACGATCTCATGATTGCCCTGGTCTTTCTTGCTGATTTCAGAACTACTTTTGAACCCTGCCTAGCGGCTTCAAGGAATGCTTCCATGGGCTCGACTTGACCGGCGGCGCGGTTTACAGATTCATTGATGGCCTTCGCGATTTCGGCCTTTTTCAGGGCTACAATGTTGTGGATTTTACGCTATCGGAGTTCCGGCCATTCGGTCGGCAGAATGCTCGCCTCGAACATGATCTTGAAGGAGATCGCGCCATTGGCCGGTACGTCGAATTTGAAATCCGAGAAGGGGAGACGCTTGATCCCGTCCGGGATTTCGATACTCCTGTAGCGCTTGACCTGCCTGTCATTCTCAATCACGCAGACCGGCACCGTGTTTCGGAGCTTGGCGGTGAACTTTCCGCATTCCGTGATTCATACATTCCCAAGTTGATGTGCCTTGCGGCTTAGTCATGGCTTACCCTTTTGAAAATACCTTTCAAATCAGAAAAAGGAACAGAGAAACAGGGAAACCGCTTGTCAGCGTACTTACCGCCAAGCGGTTCATATCAGATTATGCTTATTCCGCTCCATTCAATACCCGCTGCTCATCTTAACCGAATTCCAGAGCGATGAGCATTGCAAGCGTCCGCGAGAACGTAAGGGTTTCTTTCTTTTCCGGACGGCTGTTATCCGTCAGAATGTAGATGTAGTTTTTGTTATGCCGAGCCGGTGGGCAAACTCTGTCTTGGTGATCTTTTGCGCTGTAATAATATGGTTGAGTCTGTCAGCCGGCGTCATAAACCATCCTCCTTTGCGTCTTTTTGCATGAGCGTCGCATACTTCAGCAGCTCCTTGCGGGAAGAAACGCCCAACTTATCATAGATATTCTTGTTGTGATATTTCAAAGTGTTTTGACTGATATTCAAAATCTCCTGAATTTCCTTGCCCTTCCTGCCCTGCAGGTACAGATCGAATACCTCGCGCTCCTTGGGCGTTAAGGTACACAGATTGCTGCAGAACAGCGCATAGGCTTCCTGATTGACCTCCTGCATCACGGCGGCGTGCAGATAGGACAGCGCGGTTTCCGCACGCTCCCGTTCCCGCTGAACGTCTGCGTTCTCCATATGCAGTCGGGCAAGCTCCGCCTCATGGCTGCGGTCCTTGGCAGAAAGAAAATCAAACAGGTCGTCGATTTCAGGAATGCGGGTCGCCTGACGCTCCGCCTCTTCCGTTTTGAGCTGCGCAAGTCCGCGCAGAATCGGGTTCACATAGCGATGACTCAGGAAAACGCACGCGCCGATCAGTAGAAGCATGAGTACAAACAGAAACGCCGCCGTTTTGATCTGGCTTTCCCGGACAATTTGCTCGTACTGCCGCGTAGGCATCATAACGGCGACCCTGTGCTGGCTTGTCCCTACGGAAATTTCCTGCATAAGGCCGATGAAGCCCTCTGTTCCTCCGGATAGTTGAACAAAACGGCCATGGTTTTGGATCGAGAACCGCACGTGCGCGGAATCGATGGTGCTGGCGTGCTGACCTGCCAGCTGTCCGGCCCACAGGCCGTCTGTTTCGGTCAGCAATGCACAGATCATAGGCACCTGTTCATTGCTTGCCGGATAGACCAGCCGGAAGTACAGGTCGCTGATCTCGAAACCACATACGCCGATGGTGCGCCCGTTCAGAAGAACCGGTACGCACAGCAGGCGCACATATTCCCATGAATCCGGCAGCGCATATACCTCCGTCAGCAGATAGCCGCGCGCTGGGCTCTGCACCGCCGCACCGAGCAGCGCTTCCGCCTGCGGAAAGGTACCTGCCATGCTTTCAAGCTGCCATGTGCTGTACAGGTTGATACTGTTCCTGCGGGCTACGCCGGAGTTGCCTCGGAACACGCACGGCTTGTTGTGGATGGTGTTCTCGGCGTACAGGTTGGCATATTTCAGATACAGCCCGTTGTAGTACGTTTCCGGCAGTGCATCGTTGACCGTCGTATCCAGAAAATAGAATGCGCCGCTAGAGGTGGTCAGCTGCATGTGGGTATAGATCTGATTGTATGCTTCCTGCTGAATTTCATTGAGCAGATCAGGATTGTTTCGAAGATCGTCAAAGGACAGACGGCGCTCCTGTAAAATGTTCGCCACTGTATCGGATAACTGGTCTGACAGGGATATGCCCCAAGCGGCCAAATCGTCCGTATCATGGCGAATATCCGAGACCGTCCGGTCAAGCTGATTGAACAGCATCGTTTCAATCTGACGCTCAATCGGGTTGACGATGCCGATGAGGTTGAACACGAAGAATACGAGCACCACAAGTGTGCAACCCAGCATGATCAGCCAGACGGCCAGCTTCCACCGCAGGGAAAGGCTTTGCTGTCTGGCGTCACGGAACATTTTCAGGAGCACTCCCGGACGAAACTGCATGGCACTTCTTCCCTCCGCATCCTGATGTTATTCCTGCATGAGCCGCATGACCTCGGCGCGCGCCCAGGTTTCAAGCTCGGCCATGACTGTTTCAGCATCCTCGCTCGCTGCGGTACGGCGCACATATTCCTCATGAGCCGTATTCAGCGTAGTCTTGACCGCTTTTTCAAAGGCAGGCTGGAGATCGCTGGCTCCGTCGTAACGGGGCAGCACGCAGAAGGTGTACTCGCCGTACATTTCGCTCACTGCGTCGTAGAGCATGCGGTACTTGTTGTTCTCCACCAGACCGGTATCATCAAGCAGCTTCTCAAAGCCATCCTGCGTAACAGGGAGATAGCCCGTCTGCGTCACAAATTCCACATTATGCTCACCGCCCGTGATCCAACGTGCAAACACGGCGGCGGCTTTATTTTTGCGTTTATCCGTGCTGCGAATAGCAAACAGACCGGATCCGCGCTGTACCACGGCGGGATCAGTGTCAGCAAAAGCGGGATACGGCAGAATCAGCGTTTCGATGTCCTCGGTGGTATTGTCCGCATAGGTCACATAGTCGCGCAGGTACAGAATGCCTGCGGTGGAACCGACGTTGCAGATGACCTCCGCCGTCTTCCAGCGGTCAGAAGCATAGCCGTCCTGCACGCACAGACCGCCGTAGATTCCGGCTCTGGCCATCGGCGACCACACCCGCTGGAATGCGTCACCGGAAAAATCAATTTTTCCGTCAACGATGAAGGTTCCGCCCAACGAGGCCGTGTTGGTCAGAAAGTAATGGTAGAAATCATTGATCTGGAACATCGTCTGCCCCTCAGACCAATCATAGTACAGGTTGCAGGTTGCAAAGAGCGCATCAAAATCAACCATACTTTTGATGCTCACGCCGGTATCTGCGGCGAAGCGGTCAAAGATCGTCTTATTGACGAAGCACAGCTCGGTGGACTTGGCAATGGGCAGCATCAGGAGTTGGTCGCCAAACTGCCCCTCTGTGAGGAAGTACGGCACATAGGAGGCGATTTCTTCCTGAGAAAGGTACTTGCTCCAGTCCAGCAGGCGGTCAGCGCCGATCTTTTCCACCACACGGGGATAGGCGGTGAACAGATCGGGCAGCGTGGCGGAGCCAGGTTCATTGTTGGCCGAGGCAATCAGTGCTGCGTCAATATCGGTGGTGTTGGTGACGGATACAACAGAGATGAAGATGCCATTTTTTGTGCCGACAGTAGAGTTGAATTCGTCAATCAGTATGTTCAGCGGCGACTCGGTCTGACTTCCATATACATGCCACATGGTCAGCGTGACCGGGTTGGAACCGGAAAGCTGATCGCTGTTTTGCTGACAGCCGGTAAGCATCATCAGGGTCAGAAGGATGAGTACGCACGCAAGGGGTCTTTTCATGCGGGTTGCCTCCTCAAAAGTACGAATCCCTCCCGATTTCCCACCCTTTTTCGAGAAAATTTCAGGTTTTCCCACCCTTTTCGGGCATTTGGATGGGGACAAAATCGTGGAAATCCGTAGAATTGTAATCGCGGCACGGCACCAGTCGAAAACGAGCCGCCAGCCGGGGTACAGTTTCAGGGGGCAATCTGCTTCTGTGCCCCGGCTTTGCAGCTATTTTTTATAGTATACATAGGTGCATTGATTCGGTCAATGTTTATGCCACTTAATTCAAAGAAATGTTACGACGATGAAGCAGCCGCGCTGCACATTAATTCGGTTCTGGATCGTCAGTGTGCGATGCTCTGCAATGTGCTTCATGGTGAACAATAATAAAATAGGAATGGGGGAGTAAATCATGAAAAAAAGGCTATGTCTGGTTCTTTCCCTGTTGATGCTGACAATCTGCATCTCCACATTGGCCGAATCTGCCGAATGGAACTATGATGCAGAGTACTGCATACTCCGCGGTTACACTGGTGCGGGCGGCGATGTGGCCGTGCCCGGCGAGATCAATGGCGGTACGGTGGACGTGATCGACATCAACGTCTTCACCGGGGAAACCATTACCGCGCTTTCGTTGCCCGAGACGGTGCTCGAGCTCAGAAGCAATGCCGTCACCTGGTGTCCGAACCTGGTGAGCGTATCCCTTCCCCAGAGCCTGGTGGTCATCAACCGCCTGAACTTTGGCAACTGCGGCGCGCTTGCCGAAGTCACCATTCCCGCGGGTGTGCGCTATATCGGCGACAGTTCGTTTACCTTCTGTGAATCCCTTCGCAAAATCACCTTCGAGGGCGTATGCCCGGTGATTGACCAGGATTGCTTTACCGTTCTTCCCGAGGACGCGGTGGCCTATGTTCCGGACGATCAGCTGGATGCCTACGCGGAGGCGTTTGCAAGCGCCGGCAGCGCGGTGTCCGTCCAGCCCAGCGGCAAAAGCGCCGTTGTCGTGGACAACAACGGCTATGTGGAATCGGAGTTCGATTTTGACGCTTCCACCGGCACCATCACCCGCTACAACGGCTACGCCACCTATCTGGCTATCCCGGAGACCATCGGCGGCGCAGCAGTGAAGGCCATCGGTCCTGAGGCGTTTGCGCACCACTACTATCTGGCGCTGCTGGAGCTGCCCGAGGGGCTTGAGGCCATCGGCGATGGCGCGTTTTACAACTGCGCGACGTTGGGGCATGTGAAGTTTCCCTCTACGCTCAAGACCATCGGCGACAACGCCTTCTACAACGCCTATCAAGGAAGCCTGTTTGAGCTTCCGAGCGCTGAGACTATCGGCGATTTCGCGTTCTATTTCGCCGGGATCAAGGGCTCTGTGGCGCTGCCCGATGGGCTAACCTCCATCGGCAAAGGCGCGTTTGAAAGCTGCGGCTCTCTGGGCGGCACCCTCTACCTGCCGGCGTCGCTTGAAACCATCGGCGACGGCGCGTTCAAGGGGAATCTGCTGCTGCAATACGTCATCGTGGACAGCCCGACCCCGCCCACGCTGGGCGAAGGCGTGTTTGCGGGCTGCGACTATCTGTACGACATCGACCTGTACGCGCACGGCAGCAAACAGCAGATGCTCGATTGGCAGGCGTATGTGGACGCGCTGGGCATTCCCTGCCGCGTCTGGCGCGCCCAGGACCCGACCGCCGAGTCGCCCGAAAGCGGCGCGTATCAGTATGAAAACCTCATGCTGACCGAGTACACCGGCGCGCAGCCGCGCATTCACGCCCACCTCACCGTCTCGCAGGAGCCGGTCGTCGGGCTGGGCGACGGCGTGTTCAAGGGAAGTCAGACTATCGAATACTTCTCGGTCGCCCACAACGATGCGTTTACCACCATCGGCGCGGAAGCGTTCATGGACAGTACGCTTCGGGAGGTGGATTTGTTCGATTCCGTAACCACCATCGGAGCGCGGGCGTTTGCGGGCTGCGCGCAGCTGGAGACGCTGACGCTGCCCGAGTCCGTGACCGAGATCGGCGAAGGCGCGCTGGACGGATTGACGGGGCTTAAAAAGCTGGTGGTCAAGTGCGACCCCGCGATACTTCCCGCGAGCGCATTCGCCAATATGCCCAATCTGAACGAAGTGACCGTCGAAACCGGCGTGATCCCGGCGAACCTGTTCGCGGGCAGCGGCGTGACCACGCTCGAGCTTGGCGAGGGCGTGACCGAAATCGGCGAGAGCGCCTTTGCCAATACAGCATTGACCGCTGTTGATCTGAGCCATGCGACCGCCATCGGCGCGAATGCGTTTGAGGGCACCGCGCTGACGAGCGCCGAACTCACGAGCGCGACCTCCATAGGCAATGGCGCGTTTGAGGGCACCCCGCTGCAAACCGTGACCCTGAACGCCGCGGCCAGCGTGGGCGAAAGAGCCTTCGCGAACACAAAGCTTACGCAGCTGGTCATTCCCACGGACGGCAGCTTCCAGCTTTCCGCCATAGAGGGCACGGGCGCGGAGCTGCGCCTGCCTGCCGGTGCGAGCGACGAGCAGATCGCCGCGTGGAACGAGACGCTTGGGCGGCCCTGGTATGATCCCATCCTGCGCGAGGGCGAAGCGAGCAAATTTATAAAGATGCCTTTCGAGGCGACCCCCGCCGAAAACTTTGACTTCGACCCGGAGACCGGCCTGATCCTGGCCTACACTGGAACCGACGTGGACGTGGTGGTGCCCCGCGAAATCGACGGCGTGACCGTGGTGGGCTTCAAGGACTACAACGCCTTTGCGTCCTGCCAGGACTATACCGATACGGAGACGGAAACCAACCAGACCGACTGGGTACGCCTGCGCACGCTGGTGTTGCCCGAGACCATCAAGGCGCTTCCCGACTCGATGCTTTCCTACTGCCAGCAGCTGGAAACCTTCGTCTGCTACGCGCCGCTGGAGAACACCGGCAAAAACCAGTTCATGCTCTGCCGGAGTCTGAACAATGTGATCTTTGTCAACGGCGTGCGCATGATCGACAACTATGCCTTTGACAGCGCGGGCCCGCTGGGCAACCTGTATTTCGGTGAGCATCTGGATACCATCTGCTCGCAGGCGTTCAACTTCGCGGAGCTGAGTTCCCTCGTGGTCGATGCCGGGAGCGTGGAATACGGCGCGTTTACTGAGTGCCAGAATCTCACCAACCTGCACTTCACGGGCAAGGTTGCCAGCTTCGGCGAAAACTGCATCATCAACTGCACAAACCTTGCGGAAATCTGCTTTGACGGCTGCGACCTCACGGCTTCCCCCGCGGGGCTGATGATGAACGTCGCGCCCAGTGTGACCGTCCATGTGCCCGAGGGCACGAGCGAGGCCAACCTCGAGCGCGCGCAGAACTGCCAGAGCTGGAGCGAAACCCCCAGCGAGATCACCGTGACCACTGAGCCCTGCGCACATGCGCTGCCCGCCCTGCCCGATGTGGACGCGCTGCTTGCCGGGCTGGAGAAGGGCGAAAGCGCTGAACCCGCCGAGAGCGTGTCCGCTGCCGAAAGCGAAACGACAGCCTTGGATCCCGCGCTTGTGAGCTACGACATTCCCGAGGAGTACCTTGGCGTGTGGTACGGCGTGAGCATTGAGGAATACGGCGAAGTCTATCCGCTGACAGATTTGGGGTTTGACATTACAGTTGCCATCAACGCCGATGGCACTGCCGAAATGAATATGGGCGGCGAGGTCGATGTCGCAAATTGTGCAATGTACGACGGCGCGCTGATGGTAGAGACGATGACCGGCACGGCTGAGAACGGGCTACTTGTGCTCGCTGAGGCAGGCTACGTCATGACGTTCAGCCGCGAAAAGCCTGACGGCGCGGCGGCTGTGCCAGACACAGACGGCGAAACGCAGCCCGCCGACATATCCGATGAATATCTGGGCGTATGGTACGGCTTGAGCATGGAGATGGAGGGTGACGTCCTCCAGTTCGCCGAGCTGGGCATGGAAGTGACGATTACCATCCATGCAGGCGGCACGGCTGAGATGAACATGGACGGAGAAGTGGACATCGCGCCGTGTGCGATGGTCGACGGCGCATTGATGGTGGACACGATGACCGGCACGATTGAGAACGGCGAACTGCTGCTCAACGATGAAGGCGTGCTCTTAAGGCTGAACCGCGAACAGCCGGAAGCCGCCGCGCCTGCGCTTGACCCCGAACCTGAACCCGCTGCCACCGGCGCTGGGATCATCAGCGAAATCAAGTTCGTCCTGACCGATGCGAATGTGCAGGGCAGCAACATGACCGCCGCTATGCTGGGCGGCTATGAATACTCCGTCCTGCTCCATGAAGACGGCACCGTGAAATTCGTCATGGCGGGTGCGGACATTCCTGTCTTACCTGGGTCTACGGCAAGGTGCCCACCGACGCGGGCGAATTGGACGGCGTCATCCTCGACTACTACGGACAGGCGCTGTACCTCGTGCCCACGGAAAAGGGCTTCGACATGGATTACTTTGGCTCCATGCTGATGCACTTCGAGCCTGAAGATTCCGCGCAATGAGCATTTCTCCCTCCGCGCCGCCCGACATAATCGCGGCGGCGCGGAGACCCTAGGATCAATATGCGATAAAGGAGGATGGATTGCATGGAAAGGGCGATTGCTTTCCTGCTGGCCCTGCTGTTGGCACTTTCCCTTTCGACAGTCGGCTTTGCCGATTCCGCTCAGGTCAGTAAAGAGAATCAGATGGTCGATCTGGTGAAAAATTTTCTGGACGCGAACGACTATCCCTATGAATACGAGGACTACACGTTCTCAACGATGTTCGCTATATACAACTCGATGGAATACGCCGATGTGCGGATATTTATCTATGACGACATGCTTTCCGTAGCCGTGGAAGCGCCGGTTCAGGGAACCGAGGACATCTTTGAAAACATGGCGATCTTTACCACGCTCGCCAACAGCGGACTCTACTACGCGCAGTTCCGCGTAGAACTCTACGATGGTGTGGTGTATGTCGCGTGCCGCTCCTGCAATCTGGTGGAGGATGTGGTGCCCGGCGAGAACGAGCTGTTCTATCTCATCAGCGAACCGCTGTCGTACATGGAGACTTACGGCGACAGCATCCGCGCGGTCATGGACGGCGGCGATCCCTATGAGGCGTTTGAAGCCTGTCAGGCGACGGAGGAAGCGCAATGACGAGCGGCAAAAATCCTTATTTGACCGAAAAGGCCGTTGCAAGGAAGAAATCGGCCATCCCCATCCTGCTCATCTGCGGCACGTTTGCGTCTGCGGCCTTGATTTCGGCAGCGGAACTGTTTACGGAAGGTGAAATGCTGTCCAGCGTCATGACCCTTTTTATGCTCGCTGCGCTCATGATGCCGATTGTCCGCATCTTTCTAAATATATATCGCAAGGCCTGTGCGCGCCGCATCGCGGGAGCGCTGCTTCCGCTGACCGAGGAAAGCCTGACGTTTGACCAGCTTCAGACCGTTCTTTCTTCCGACAAAGCCCTGCGGCAGATGAAATCGCTCATCGGCAAGGGCTATCTGCACAACCTGAAGCTGGACTATGACGAGCGCACGGTCGGATTGTACATTCCGGAGGGCTCCTTTGTGCATTGGATCTGCCCGGGCTGCGGCGCGAAGAACCGCAGCCGGAAGGACGGTGCACTGCGCTGCAAATACTGCGATCAGCCGTTTGCGGAGTAAAACGGCATTTCGGGCATTGCACCAATTGTGAAACGAAAGAGGGGATTTTATGCGTACAGCCAGTTACAACTGTCCAAGCTGCGGCGGCCCGCTGGCATTTGGCGGCGCAAGCAGCAAGCTGGAGTGCGCCGCCTGCGGCAGCACCTTTGAGCCGGAAGCGCTTGAAATACTGAATTCGTCCGAAAGCAGCGAACAGATCGCGTTTGAGCGCCCGAAGGAAGCCTTTCAGGCGGAAGAAGGCGTCAAGGCTTTCGTCTGCCAAAATTGCGGCGCGGCGCTGATGACAGAAAACACCACGACCGCCACCGAATGCCCCTACTGCGGCAGTCCCACGATCCTGCCCGACCGCATCGAGGGCAGCGTGAAGCCCGAGAAGGTGGTTCCATTTACAATCACCCAGGAGCAGGCGCGCGGGCAGTTTGAGGAATACTTCAAGGGCAAGCTGCTGCTGCCCAACGTCTTCTTGAACAGCCGCAACCGCATTGCAGAGATGCGCCGTCTGTACGTGCCCTACTGGCTTTTCGACTGCGACGCGCGCGCCGACATGGTCTACGACGCGGAAAAGGTGCGCACCGAGCGAAACGGCGAGTGGGAAATCACCCGCACGCGGCACTACCTCGCGCGCCGCCGGGGCGGCATGCGCTTTGAAAACATTCCCGTGGACGGCAGCGTCATGCTGGATGACAGGATTACCGAATCGCTTGAGCCCTACGACCTGAGCGCCGCCATTCCCTTCCAGACCGCCGTTCTGGCCGGGGCGATGGCCGATCACGCGGACGCGGACAGCGCGCAGTGTGAAAAGCGCGCCGTGGAGCGCGTGGAGCAGAGCGTCGATGAGGTCATGCGCGACACCGTGAAGGACTATGATGCCGTAAAGGTGCGCGCCCGGCGCATTGCGACCGAAGGCGGCAGGGCGACGCCCGCGCTGCTGCCCGTGTGGCTGATGACCACCGTGAAGGAGGGCAAGACCTACACCTTCGCCGTCAACGGCCAGACCGGCAAGCTAACCTGCGATGTGCCCGCCGACAAAAGGAAGTCCCTGCTGTGGGGCTTTGGCGTATTCGCCGGAGCCTTCGGCATCGCGGCGCTGATCCTTGCGCTGACAAAGGCGCTGGGCACAGGTTCGCTGCTGATCAGCGCGGTGGCTGCGGCCATCATTGCGCTGGCGGTGGTCGGCGCGCTGAAGGGGCAGCTCAAGCGGGCGACACAGCAAAGCGCGGCGCACAACTACATCCGGGACGGCTCCTTCCATCTGGATGCCAACACGGATCATTTCCTCTACGAGAGCACGACAAGATGCAAAATTGAAAAGGACGAGCAGAAGCAGCAATAAGGAGGGCAAGATATCATGGGCCTGATTTCAGCGGCATGGAACGCGGCGGGCGGCACGCTGGCCAGCCAGTGGAAAGAGTACTTTTATGTGGATGCCCTGCCGGACAGCGTGCTGGCGACCAAGGCGGAGAAAAAGGTTCGGGGCCGCTTTGGCGGCAGCCGGCATGAGGACGACAACGTGATCTCCGATGGCAGCGTCATCGCCGTGGCCGACGGCCAGTGCATGATGATCGTGGATCAGGGCAAAATCGTCGATTTCTGCGCCGAACCCGGCGAATACATCTTTGACCAGAACGGCGAACCCAGCCTGTTTTGCGGTCAGCTCAACGGCGAAAAGGTAAGGGCGATCCTGCAAACCACCTTCGACCGACTCTCCTTCGGCGGGCAGGCCGGTGTTGACCAGCGCGTGTACTTTTTCAACACCAAAGAGATCCCCGGCAACAAATACGGCACGCCCAGCCCCGTGCCCTTCCGCGTGGTGGACAACAACATCGGCCTGGACGTGGATATTTCCATCCGTTGCTTCGGCGAATACAGCTATCGCGTCACCAACCCGATGCTGTTTTACACCAACGTCTGCGGAAACATCGACGGCGATTACACCCGCGATCAGATCGACAGCCAGCTCAAGAGCGAGCTGCTCACCGCGCTCCAGCCCGCGTTTGCCAAAATATCAGAAATGGGCATCCGCTATTCGGCGCTACCGGGGCATACGGCCGAGATCGCGGAGGCGCTCAACGAGGTGCTCTCCGAAAAGTGGGCGAATCTACGCGGCGTCGAGATCGTCTCATTCGGCGTCAATTCCGTCAATGCGTCGGAAGAGGACGAGGACATGATCAAGGAGCTGCAGCGCAATGCCGTCTTCCGCAACGCCAACATGGCGGCGGCGCATCTGGTGGGCGCGCAGGCGCAGGCCATGCAGGATGCCGCGCAGAATCAGGCAGGCGCGTTTACCGGCTTCCTGGGCATGAACATGGCGCAGCAGGGCGGTGGGATGAACGCCGCGCAGCTGTTCCAGATGGGCGCGCAGCAACAGGTGCAGGCTGCTCAGCAGAGTGTGCCGGTTCAGCAAAACGCAAATGCGTGGAAATGCACCTGCGGTGCGACGGCTACCGGCAAATTCTGTCCCGAGTGTGGCGCAAAAAAGCCCGAGACCCAGCCAACAGCAGGGTGGACATGCGCCTGTGGCGCAGTCAATGCCGGCAAGTTCTGCTCTGAATGCGGCGCGAAGCGTCCGGCAGGTGCTCCGGTCTATCGCTGTGACAAATGCGGCTGGCAGCCCGAAGACCCCATGCACCCGCCGAAATTTTGTCCTGAGTGCGGCGATCCATTCGACGAGGATGACTGTATGTGACCACCGGATTGGTAAGAAAGTCTACAGGGTGACTTCCTTGAGGCGTAGACTCACTGATTGCTATGAAGATCGTGGGGCATGCGGATTACCAGACTACCAGAGAGTTTCAAACCATGTCTTTTTATTTGCTTTTCAATTTGCTAAACTTATGGGACTCTATCGAGTTACCTTATGGAAGGCTCAGCAACGCAAACATCGGACACTCTCTTGTCCGGCTTGCCATTGCAGTCGTTTGATTGATACAGGCGATAGTACACAGTCAAGAACAATTTGCCCCGGTGAAACAGGGTATGAGCAAGCCGATTATTACCAGAAGTGCCATGGATGTGGTACGGAGATAGGAATTATTGCCCGTTTTGAGGAGGTAACAAGAGATGAGCACTTTTGATAATAACATCATGGATTGGGACTCGGCTATTGAGTCCGATGGTAGTCAGTTTATAGCGCCTGCAAGAAGAAGGTGCCTGAAAACATAGATAACATGTTCTCCAAATAGAACATCCGTTCATCCTCTGTGGCGGCATGCTCCATCATATAGCTGTAATAGAGCAGTTCATTGGTCGTAGAGGCCACTTCCTGCGTAAAGATGATGGGCTCCGCATAGATCGATTCCTGATTATCCTTGGAATAGCTGCTGTAAATAGCATGACCCAGCTCATGCGCAATGGTGCTGACATCCGAAGAATATCCCAGATAGTTGAACTGCACAAACGGCAGGAATTCTTTTCCCATGGAGAATGAAAACGCGCCCGTCAACTTTGTATCCGTTGGATATACATCCACATGACCGCTGTTGATGATTCGGTCGTAGTAACACAAATATTATAATGGAAACTCATAAGCAAACAGGAGAGCGTGGTATGCATGCACCACGCTCTCCGTCTTATGCTCTGCTATTATTCCATTCCGCGGTAGCCGTGCTTTTCTGCATGACCAAGCAGATAAAGGAACGCAAAGGCCGGGATACGGATCAAATCTGTTCCACTTTTCGTATTGTGGACGCCAAAATCATCGGCGGTTTTCGTTACCACGATGGAGGCCGCAGCCTCTCCGCTCAACTCTACGATGGCGGAGTCATCCGGGATGGGGGCACCCTCCCGATACTTTACTTCAATGAGGATGTTCTTGGAATTGGAGTATTCCACCACAACATCGATTTCCTTCCCACGCTTGCCGCCGCGATAGTATCCCACCGACGCAGCCTGCTGATAGTAAAATGCGGCTACATGTTTGTAAACGGCGGTCTCCACAACCTTCCCCATTTCCACCGGGTCGCTCAGCATGGAATCGTCCATCAAAACCGCGTTGCGGATTGCCGCGTCGGCAATGTAGATCTTGGGGCTGGCTTTGAGAACCTTTTTCCCCGCCATATTGACGGGCCAGCTCTGATAAATCAGGTTGGCACTTTCCAAATACGCAATATAGTTTTCAACGGTTGGCCTGGAAACGCCATTCAGTTCCTTTGCAATCGCCTCGATTGAGACGATTTCAGAAGAAACATTGCAGAGATACAGGAAGATGCGCTCCAGCTCTGTTGCGTTGCGGATTTTGTAAAGGGAGGGCAGATCCCGCTTGAGTACTTTGTCCACCACATCTTCCCGCATGACCTGCTGGGCCAGAATGTCGTTGTCGGCCAGGGCCAGTTCAGGGAAGCCCCCTACTTGCAGATAGCGGTTGAAGTGATTCTGCACCTTGGAGAGCTGCAGCATGATCCGGGTGCGCTCCTGCTGGGTTTTATACACCAACGGGGTGATCTTCAAGTCATCCGGAAGGTCGGGGCGATCTATGTCCAGCAGCTCGCAGTACTCATAGAAGGATAGCGTGGGAACCTGGATGGCAGACCATCGTCCGGCGCCGCTCTCCCGGCTCCCTTTGACCAAAACCGGACTGGCCGAGCCGGTGGCCACCACCTTGGTGTCCGGCTGCATATCATAGATCGTTTTCAGCCATTTATCCCAGTCCTGCGCATATTGTATTTCGTCAAAGAAGTAGTAGCCATCCTGATCCGGACAGATATTTTCGTGATAGCACTCCAGGATCTCGTTCATGGCGCTCAGTTTCAGCATGGGATGATCCATGGAGATATAGACAATCTTCTGAGGCGGCACGTCATTTCGGAGAAGGGCCTCGATCATCTGGTACTGTATGGTGGTCTTTCCCACTCGTCTTGTTCCGGTTAAGACGACTGTGCGCCGGATGTCGGTTTGATTCAGGCGCTTCATGGCCTCGTAAAAGGCGAACCGCTTATAGGTTTTGGACAGTTTCGGGTTTACGACTCCCGTTTTCCACCAGGGGTTGTAGGAGACCAGCACTTTCAGCAGCCCTTCCTTGCTGATGATAGCCATATTAGCACCTCCTTTAACAATATAGTAGCACTAATCTTTATCTTTTTCAACTATTATTGATATTATACTTAGAATAATTGCTCAACGATATAGACAAATGAACCACTATATTATTCGATTCTGAAGGTAAGTATCCCTTTGCTTTGCCACCGGTATCCGTTGTGCCGGGGTCCTTTGTTCTCTTGATTCTTTTCATGCTCCCGCCTGCCAAGAAGTTCGTCTTTTTTTGCAATCGCGGGGTCATACCAATCCGCTTTTGCCCGCGCCCAAGACGCCCATGCAGAAAGAGCCTGCTCCGAATACGCTTTTTCCATAGCAGAGACATAAGCGCGAATTTTGCACGCGTTCTTACCGTGATGATAAGCGATCAACCGCTCTAGAATGATATTGTAGCTCCGGCTTTCGCTGCACCGATTCTCTTTTTGATGGCAAAGTTGATTGGAAGTACGCTGTTTCTCATGCCAGGGTCACCATCATGGGAGAGATGCCGAGGTAGTCTGCAGCAATTTTGACTGTGATTTTCGCTAGTACCCGGAGCTCATCGTCCGTATACGTTCCCATACACTTCACCTACTCGCTTGAAAAAATGGGAATACCGTACTCCCACACAATCCCTGCATTAAAATTTTCCGCTTCGCCCCGCACTATATTGCGAACACACGTTCCCATATGATATAATCTACCCATTCACCGCCTTTTTCTGTCAGAAAAACCGAATGTATGCGAAAGCGAGAAAAAGTATATGGAAGATAAGCTTGTATTTGATGAAATCAATGAGCGGGATATGCGGGAAGCGCCGGATGTTGTAACTGCCCTTGACGAAACGATACCGTCCCCGGCCCGAATTCAGATGGCAGAAACCGTTGAACTGCCGGAAATACAGACGATGACCGGCTATATCCGTAGGCATTATGAAGATGAGATCCTCGCTGCGCTTACACGCAAAATCCAATGCGGCGAGCTGGGTGTGCAGTGCGGCGGAAAGCTGCTGCGGGAAACCTCACATACGGCATCGGGGAATGACGGTAAGGAAAATTTGAACAAAGCTCCGTTTGTCATACCCAGTGATGGCGGGGCAACTGAGGAAGCGGCTCATCGCAGCCGCAACGCGCCGCTTGTGAGCATCACGCCGCTGGCCGGCAAGATCGCCTGGATGGGGTTTCGGCGTGTGGGGCTGTACTTCGTGGAAGCGGATCTGGTCATAGAGATGGAGGCCGAAATCCGCTGCGGCGTGCCGCAAAGCTCACAGCGCGTCACACAGCGATACCGGGCGGACATGTGCATCAGCATGGAAAGCGGCATTGAGGTGGAGTACGGTAACTTCCGTATCCACCGTTATGAGGAAGACCGGGGCGGAATCAGGCTGGACGAATACCTCATTCCGGTCTTTCATTGGGAGGACATCGAAAAAGAAGCGGAAGACATCATCTTCCGCATCGCTCCGGAGGCATTGCACGATCCCGCATATCTGCGACCCGCTGTGTTTGCTGAGCGGCTGGGACTGAAGATCATCGTCCTGCCGTTGTACCGGCGCGACAGGACGGCAAGCATCCTGTTCTTTGACGCGGGCGAAGTGCTGGTCTGTCAGGATGTTCAGCAACCGCAGCTTCCCCCGGTCCCCGTGCGCGTGGAGGCGGACACCATCGTTCTGAACACCACGGGCAAATTCAACGGCAATCGTGCGATCATGCACGAGTGCTTTCACTATGTCGAACACCGGCTGTTTTTCCAGCTGCAGCAGCTGCACAACAGCGACGTCATGGAAATCATCCGGTGGAAGCGCGTGGACGTTCGGAAACAGGAGCGCGGCCCGGTGGAGTGGATGGAGTGGCAGGCGCATGTGGGGAGCCAGTGCCTTCTGATGCCGCGAACGCGCCTTCACAAACGGCTGCGGGAGGCATTGGGCGGCGAAAACCCGACAGGCCGGCATATGGGGTATCGGCTGCAGGCCGCCGGCCGCGCGCTGGCAAAGGAGTACGGCGTGCGCAACTACCAGATGCGCAATCGGATGATTCAGCTGGGATATACGGCGGCCAAAGGTGTGCTCAATTTTGTCGACGACGGCTATATCGAGCCGTTCGCGTTTTCGGCCGATGCGTGCCGCGGAAGCCGGACATTCGTCATCAGCCCAAAGGAAACGCTGGAGGAGTATGTTCGCAACCAGGCTTTCCGGGAACTGCTGGACACGGGGCACTACGTCTATGCCGACGGGCATATTTGCGTCAACGACCCAGCGTATGTGGTGCTGCGCAACGGCAAGCTGCGCCTGACCGAATGGGCCAACGCGCATGTGGATGCCTGCTGTCTGCGGTTCGTGCGGAGCTACTATCGCGACAACAGGACGCGTTACGTCTATGGCCAGCTCAACAGCGACGAGGAGTATAACGGACGCGGCCTGGCGCTGTCGATGGAGCATGGACATGAAAACGTCCTGATGCAGGCGCGTGCCATGTCGGAGATTCTGACCGGTCTGCCGGGCAGTTTTCATGGTACGCTCAAGGCACATATGAAGCGCCTGAACGTGACCCGGGAAAGGCTGGCGGAAGAGGCATTTCTCTCCGATTCAACGATTAAACGCCTGCGAAGCGCGGAGAAAGACGATTATTCATTTGACCAGGTGATTGCGGTCTGCATCGGGCTTCACCTGCCGCCCGAATATAGTCTGGATTTGATTCGCAAATCCGGAAGAATCCTGCGGGACACGCCGGAACACCTGATTTACCGGGCTATCCTGCAGACGATGTATAGGAATAAGATTCAGGACATTCAGGAGACGCTCAGAAAATGCGGGTGCCGGGAACTGAACCTGAAAGAGTGAACGAGCCTTTGAAACAGGGGCGAAACCATGCCGCCTGACGTGCGATGCCTGGCACGGCAGGCGGCTTTTTGGATGGCTTCTATGGATGGATGCGGCCAAAAGGTAAAAAAATTTTGGCGGAGCGGTTCTGGTCGTGACCCGCTGCCGCTTCTTTTTTTGCCCCGGGAACGTCAAAATCTGCCGTGTGATATGCCAAAAAACGCATCCCGGAGGGAAAGCGTGCGATCAGTGCCTTGCAAAATGAAGGAAATCCTTCATTTTGCGGGTCTTTGCCAGACCTGTTCCCTGAGGCGCAAAACCGTTATCATCCTATTCGTGAGGTGGCCACCCACAAAGAACCCGGAAAGGACAAAGGACGAGCGCAGCACAGGAGCACCATGGCAAGGCGAGAAACCGCCGCCGGCAGGCGACCCGTGCAGCGAAGCCGATGAACCGGCAAAAGCCGTGCGTCCCGCGTCATGCGCAAGCAAGCGCCCGGAGATTTTTGCGGGAGGTCACGATGATGTTTGATGCGACACATCGCTTCGTCATGGCGGGCCATAGCGTCTCCATCGACTTCACGAAGCGGGGCTGGCGGCAGTTCGCCGCGGTCAACCGCAGGCTGGCGGCACGATATATCCGCGCGTTCATCCTCAAGCGGGAGCTTCAGCAGTACATCGCCGCGCACGAAGCGGCAGGCGTGCATCTGGATACGCAGTGTCAGGAGGTGTGCTATGACAGCGGCATCTATCTGCTGCTGCGCAGGACGCAGGGGACATGGTACATCACCGACATCGTCCTGATGGACGCGGCGGCCGGCTTCGTGCCCGCGTTCCCGTGGGAGCGTGTCCGGCGCGGTGCGCCCGGTGCTTTGCGGCGCGTGCTCCTGTGCTGGCAGAATCCGGCCGCGCGGCCGTCGGGCGGGGAGGCGGTGTGCCTGTGAACCGGGAAGAACGCGAGGAGCTTGCCTTCTGTGAACGTTGCGGGAAGCGTGCCGGATGCACCCTGTACATGGATGGACGCCTGCGCGGGGAGTGCGAGCTGCTGGACGACCGAAAGCCGCTGAGCTATCGGAACCATGAGGGGTATGCCGATCCGACGGCCTACTACGCCCTGCTGAACATCGAGCGCGGGAGGAAACGTGGAAAGCGTCCGCTGCAAAAGCGCAGGCCGCGGACGCAGGTCGAACATTACAACTGAGAAAAAAGGGGGAACACCATGAGCAAAAAGACCTACACCCTGACGGCGGAATCGGTCCGCCGCGGCCATCCTGACAAGCTCTGCGACCAGATTGCGGACGGCATCCTGGATGCCTACCTCAGGCGCGACCCCGACGCCCGCGTGGCGGTCGAGGTCATGGCGTCCAATGGGCGCATCACCATCGCTGGGGAGGTGAGCGCCGGGGCGGAGCTTCTTGAGGAACGGGTCATGTGCGACACGCTTGAGCGGATCGGCTACCGAAGCGCCGACCTCAGCGACGACGGCGAGCTCGACGTGACCATCGGCATCCACGAACAGTCCCCGGACATCGCGCAGGCGGTGGCGCGCACGGAGCCGGGCGCGGGCGATCAGGGCATCGTGACAGGCTACGCTACGGACGAAACGCCGGAATACCTGCCGCTGCCCGTAGTGCTGGCGCATCGCATCTGCAGACTGCTGGACGAGGAATCACTCTCCGGCGCCGGCGTGGACGGCAAGGCACAGGTGACGGTATCCTACAGCAGCGGAATCCCCGTAGCCAAAGGAAAAGCAGATCTTGGGCTCCGAGACGATATGCCTTCTGGCTTTCTCAACACGGTGTCACATCATTTCATGAGGTAACAATTGCCAATCTTAGAGCATATATCATCGACGAGA
>Ga0255342_1000448_pt1 | contig 71214 bp, 45 predicted proteins | sample wastewater_treat_3_FD_192416 | JGI IMG/M metagenome (GOLD analysis project Ga0255342, IMG submission 192416) | Wastewater microbial communities from Lulu Island WWTP, Vancouver, Canada - plant14 | ecosystem: Engineered > WWTP > Wastewater > Unclassified | place: Canada: Vancouver, British...
CGTAACAGAGCACGAAGGTGATGATCATCCCCGCAATCGGAATGATGACCGTCTCGGAGAGGGAGCGGATCATGCTGAAGATATTGCCATTCCAGCCTTGCGGTGTTTGTCCGATTTGTTCTGCAATCGTGGAGGTCTTCTCGTTGACATCGGCAAACATCGTAGATAGATTGCTTTCAATCAAACCGATGAAGAAGTTGCGAATTGCTTCTTCAATTTTGTCCAGCAGTCCGAGCATAGGGTCTTATCCGAACAAACCAGACAGCAGGGGGATAAGTTTGACCCCGATCAGGACAACCCCACCGCCAGCCATGAGCTGTTTGATTCCCTGGCTTTTGGCACCTGGGTTGTCATTGCCATAGCCTTCGAGCAGGTTGATAACGCCCCAGACAGACAGCCCTGCTCCAAGGGCAATGACTAATACCTTGAGAATGTTGATTGCTTCATTGAAAAATCCCATTTTCTAACCTCGTTTTATGAATTAGCGCCTCATGATTGAGGCTTGCTAATACATAAACAACGGTCACGGGGTTTTTGCCAGCTTTACTCTTGCGTGATTAAACCATTTTGTAAAATGACGATAGAATGGTTTCGTTATTCGCCAATTAACAGCTTTTAGTGGCAAATTATGAAAATGAATTGATGTATTTATGATGTAAACGCGGATTAATCTCATTATCTTGTAAAAGATAAACATTTTTGCCAAGGGCAATCCGGATATTGTGTCATTTGAGTACCTATGTCCTTTGGAAATTTTGCCCACTATGAATGTCCAATCGCTACCATATCAGAGATTGGCTCAACCGCATATATTCGTAATTTACTACCTGAAAAAATAATTCAGACGAAATCGCCCTGATCTGACCGAAAATTTTGCCGACTTTTTTCTCTAAAATCAGCTCCAAGATGCTATATAATAGAAAGGATTATCGACATTGTTCAGGGATGGGATCATGAAACTTGGCAAATATATCATTCTTGAAGAACTAGGCAGAGGGGGATTTGGGATCGTCTACAAAGCGAAAGACAGCGTCCTTGGGCGGCTGGTCGCCCTGAAAGTCCTCCACAACCAGCTCACCGTCGACCCCGGCTTCATCGGTCGTTTTGAACAGGAAGCCAAACTCGCCGCGCAACTCGACCACCCTAACCTCGTGCCTGTTTACGACCTGGGGCAGATTGAAGGTTGCTTTTACATCGCTTTGGGTTTGATGTCGGGCGGCTCGCTCAAGGACAGGCTTAAGCAAGGCGCTTTACCTGAAGCATCCGCAATAAAAATATCATCGCAAATCCTTACCGGGCTCAAAGCCATCCATGAGAACGGCATCATCCACCGCGACCTCAAACCGGGCAACATCCTTTTTGATTCTTACGGCACGGCAAGGATCAGTGACCTTGGTTTTGCCAAAGCCCTACAATCTGATTCGAGTATGTCCCTGAGTATGAGCGGCGGGATGATCGGCACGCCTGCCTACATGGCGCCGGAAGTCTGGCGCGGCAACCAGGCATCAGTGCGGTCGGATATCTACAGCCTCGGCTGCATTCTCTATGAGATGTTGACGGACATGGTCCTTTTTGAAGGCGAAACGCCTGCCATGGCAATGACCAAGCATCTGATCGAGGGACCTCGATTTCATCAGAGCCTGCCCGCAGGCTGGGACGCCCTGCTCAAGAATTGCCTTGCCATGGATCCGGATGACCGCTATCCTTCCGCCGAAGCCCTGCTTGAGGTCCTCGACCGAGGGGTATTGGAGGCATCGAATAGAACCGCTGAACAGGACGGTCAAAGCCCAAAGCAGCCTGAAAAAACTTCTGAGGCGAACAGCAGCGGGAAGGGAACTGCGGCGGATGAACCGCCGAGCCGCGCTCCGTCCCAAGCGGAGACAAACGGGAAACAGAAACTTGGATCTGTTGGTGAAAAGAAGGACAAGAGAATGTGGGTTGTTGGCGCGGTTATTGGCGCGCTGTTGTTGATGCTGGGTGTTCTCTCTTTGAGCCTGATCGGAGCGGCGATCAAAAAAGCGGCAGCCCCCGTTCCGAGCAAAACAAGCACGCCCACGATCACCTCTCCCTCTCAACCCACGCTCGGGATTGGGTCAATTATGACCCGTGAAGAAGACGGGATGGAAATGGTCTATGTGCCTGCCGGGGAGTTTGAAATGGGCGGCAACGACGCCGATGCCTGGGACGATGAAAAACCGGTACACACGGTTTATCTGGATTCCTACTGGATCGACAAGTACGAGGTCAGCAACGCGCAATACGCAAAATGTGTTACCGCTGGCGATTGCACGAAGCCCAGTTATACAGGTTCTTATACCCGCAGCAATTACTATGGCAATCCGGAATACGATGATTATCCGGTCATCTATGTTGATTGGAATCAGGCAAAAGATTATTGCCAGTGGGCGGGAGGAGACTTGCCGACGGAAGCCCAATGGGAGAAAGCGGCCAGAGGGACAGACGGCAGGGCTTATCCCTGGGGCAATGAAAGCCCAACCTGTCAGCTGACAAATTTCGACCAAGGAAGCTATGAAAACCCAAACTATTGTGTAGGCGACACCAGCCCGGTGACAGATTACGAGGCAGGCGCGAGCCCTTATGGAGCTTTGAACATGGCGGGCAACGTCTGGGAGTGGGTTAATGATTGGTATGGCAGCAACTATTACAGCACCTTACCAACCAGGAACCCAAGCGGACCCACTTCAGGCAAATACAGAGTTATTCGTGGCGGCTCCTGGTACCTCGACCTCAGGTGGCATGTCCGGGCGGCTAACCGGAACTACAACAATCCACCCAATACGAGCTACAACAACGGGTTCCGCTGCGTTCTCCCGCAGCCGTAAAAGAGCCGGAATAAAACGGGTATACATGGCTGCGGGCTTCTATTTTCTAAATTCTAATTTCTGGGGGTCAAGGGGGCAAGCCCCCTTGTTAAAAAGATCACAGAAACGTCTCATGGGAAAGAGAGTATGGTGAAAATGTTGTCGGGTCGATCGCGGGGCATTCGTTCGAAAAATCAATTCGCTTGGAATGGCAGACTATGACAGAAACCAGATACTTAGGCAAATACGAAATTCTCGAAGAGCTTGGCAGGGGCGGCTTTGGGATGGTGTACAAAGCCCGCGATGCGGTTTTGGATCGCGTTGTCGCGGTGAAAGTTTTGCACCCGAACCTGGTCAATGACCTCAGCTTCGTCTCCCGCTTCCGCAACGAAGCGCGGCTGGCAGCACAGCTTGACCATCCCAACATCGTGCCGGTTTACGATTTTGGCGAATCGGAAGGGCTCTACTACATCGTCATGGCTTACATGCCCGGCGGTTCCTTAAAGGAACTGCTCCAAAAAGAAGGCGCTCTGCCCGAAGAAAAAGCGCTCGCCATCCTCAACCAGGTTGCTGACGGTCTCAGTTACGCGCACAGAAAAGGCATCATCCACCGCGACCTCAAACCGGGCAACATCCTCTTCGACGAGATGGGCGAAGCGCGCGTCAGCGATCTGGGCTTCGCAAAATTACTCCACAGCGATTCCAGCGCCTCGCTCACAATGAGCGGGGGTGTGGTCGGTACACCAGCCTACATGGCGCCGGAGATATGGAAGGGTCTGCCCGCCACCCCGGCGGTGGACGTCTACAGCTCCGCCTGTATCTTTGTGGAAATGCTGACCGGCAAACCGCTCTTTGATGGCGATTCAACGCCTGTGATCATGCTCAAACATTTCCAGCCTGTCAGTCTGCCGGAGACCTTGCCCGATAAGTGGAAACCAGTCATTCTGAAAGCGCTCAGCCAGGAGCCGGAGGACCGATATCAGGATTTGGCATCCTTTGTCGCTGATCTCGATGCTTCCAGAGCAAGGGCAGAAGCTGCCAAAGAAACCCCATTACGGGATAGATTGCAATCTCTCATTGGAGGGCGTGAATCGCCCACCGTGAAGAAAAAAGCGGCTGAAGATGACAGCCATCAGGTGGGGGCATCACGGGAAGCACCAGATGAGCGAGCGCCAATCATTGAAGAGGACGGGCAGGTTTCAGAAGCGGCAACGCAGCAAATCACACAAACAGCGGATGAGAAGCGCAGCGAAGAACAGGAAGCTTTGCCCAAAAAGAAAGATGACAGGAAATGGATGCTCTTCACCAGTATTGGTGTTCTTGCTTTAGTGCTGATTGTGCTCACGTTTAGTCTTCTGAAAGGCAGAAATCGCTATGCTCCTGTTCCGGTGGCAAGCGAAACGCCGACCCGGACCGCAACCCAAAAACCGACAGAAACACCGACAAAGCCTCCTAGCAAAACGCCAACCCGCACACCTGATCTGTCTTTTGGCATCGGCTCTATCATGATCCGCGAAGAAGACGGGATGGAAATGGTCTTCGTGCCTGCGGGTGAGTTTGAAATGGGCAGCGATGATGGGGACAGTGATGAATATCCCGTTCGTCAAATCTATATGGATGCTTACTGGATCGATAAATTCGAGGTTAGTAATGCCCAATATGCCCGTTGTGTTGCAGCTGGTGTGTGCAGCGAGCAACTTTACCCCGGTTCTAATTCTGGCAGAGATTATTACGGCAACCCTGACTACAACAATTACCCTGTTATCAATGTGACTTGGGAACATGCACAGACTTATTGTGAGTGGGTTGGTGGCAATCTGCCCACAGAAGCTCAATGGGAAAAAGCATCACGTGGGACTGATGGAAGAAGTTATCCCTGGGGTGAGGAAAGCCCGACCTGCCAGTTAGCAAACTTTAACGTAGGAAACGATAATATTTGTGTAGGTGATACTAACATTGTGACAGCTCACGAGTCGGGTGCTAGCCCTTATGGAGCCCTGAATCTGGCTGGCAACGTCTGGGAATGGGTCTACGACTGGTATGGACCTTATAAAGAAGGAGAGACGAGGAACCCGCTTGAACTTTCGACAGGCTTTACCAAAGTATTCCGTGGCGGTTCTTGGGAAGATAACAATGGGGACATTCGTAGTGCCAACCGGAGCGACGTTAGTCCATCCAACGTGGATGGTCGCATTGGCTTCCGCTGTGTCGTTCAGCATCCTTGATGTTGCTATATTTCATCTAAAACGATTTTATGGGTTTCGATTATTTTTTGATTAACATATTTATCCTTTTCTTCTTATAATAAGTTGTGAACCTGAAGGCAGTTGAGGAATGCAAAACATGACAGATATAACAAAACTTGGTAAATATGAAATCCTTGAGGATCTGGGCAGGGGTGGGTTTGGGGTGGTGTACAAAGCCCGCGATACGGTTTTGGATCGTGTTGTCGCGGTGAAGGTTTTGCATCCCAATCTGGTCAACGATCTCAGCTTTGTCTCCCGTTTCCGCAACGAAGCCCGGCTGGCGGCTCAGCTTGACCATCCAAACATTGTGCCGGTTCACGATTTTGGGGAATCGGAAGGGCTCTATTACATCGTCATGGGTCACATGCCTGGCGGATCATTAAAGGAACTGCTCCAAAAAGAAGGCGCGTTGCCCGAAGAAAAAGCGCTCGCCATCCTCAGGCAGGTCTCTGACGGCCTCAGTTACGCGCACAGAAAAGGCATCATCCACCGCGACCTCAAACCCGGCAATATCCTCTTTGATGAGGAAGGCGAAGCGCGCGTCAGCGACCTGGGCTTCGCAAAATTACTCCACAGCGACAGCAGTTCCTCCCTCACCATGAGCGGCGGCGTGGTCGGCACGCCTGCCTACATGGCGCCTGAGATATGGAAGGGTCTGCCTGCAACTCCCGCCGTGGATGTCTACAGCTCCGCCTGTATCTTTGTGGAAATGCTGACCGGCAAACCGCTCTTTGATGGCGATTCAACGCCTGTGATCATGCTCAAACATTTCCAGCCTGTCAGTCTGCCGGAGAACCTGCCCGAAAATTGGAAACCAGCCATCCTGAAAGCCCTCAGCCAGGAGCCGGAGGACCGATATCAGGATTTGGCATCCTTTGTCGCTGATCTCGATGCTACCACAGCAAGGGCAGAAGTAGCCAAAGAAACCCCATTGCGGGATAGATTGCAAACCCTCCTGGGGCATCGCGAAGCGCCCACTATGAAGAAAAAAGTGGCTGAAGACGACAGCCATCAGGCGGAGGCATCACGGGAAGCACCAGATGAGCGAGCGCCAATCATTGAAGAGGACGGGCAGGTTCCAGAATCAGCAACGCGGCAAATCGCACAAACGGCGGATGAGAAGCGCATTGAGGAACTTCAAGCTCTACCTGAAAAGAAAGATGACAGGAAATGGATGCTCTTTGCCAGTCTGGGGATACTGGCGATATCGCTGATCGTGCTGAGCTTTAGTCTTCTGAAAGGCAGAAATCGCTACGCTCCTGTTCCTGTGGCAAGCGAAACGCCAAGCCTGCCGCCAACACATACCCCAACTAAGCTTCCGAGCAAGACGCCCACGAAAACGCCGACCAGTAAACCAACCCGCACACCTGATCCGAATCTTGGCATCGGCTCTATGATGACCCGGGAGACAGACGGTATGGAAATGGTTTACGTGCCTGCGGGTAAGTTCATCATGGGCAGTGAGAATGGCTATGACGATCAAAAACCGGTCCGCCAAGTCTATCTGGATTCCTATTGGATCGATAAGTACGAGGTCAGTAACGCTCAATACGCGCTGTGCGTTGCATCGGGTGCATGCACAAAACCAAGCCTGACCAAATCACAGACTCGAAACAACTATTATGGCAACCCGGACTATGACAATTACCCTGTTATTCAAATTGATTGGCATCAGTCACAGGCTTATTGTCAATGGGTTGGAGGAGACTTGCCAACAGAAGCCCAATGGGAGAAAGCGGCGCGAGGGACAGACGGCAGGACTTATCCCTGGGGCAATGAAAGCCCAACCTGTCAGTTGACAAATTTCAATAAAGGTCTTTATGGAAACCAGAGCTATTGTATAGGCGACACCAGCCCGGTGACAGATTATGAGCAAGGTGCCAGCCCCTATGGAGCTTTGAATATGGCGGGTAATGTATGGGAATGGGTTAACGATTGGTATGGTAGCAACTACTATAGTAATAGTTCAACCAGAAATCCAGCGGGACCCACTTCAGGAAGATACCGAGTTATCCGTGGTGGCTCCTGGGACTACTACTACAACGGCACCAGGGGTATCCGGGCGGCTTTCCGTTACTACATCAATCCAACCATTACGAACTTCAGCAACGGGTTCCGCTGCGTTCTCCCGCAGCCGTAAAAGAGTTTGTAAAATGAGAACAGTATTGGCTGCGGGCTTCTGTTTTCTAAATTCTAATTTCCGGGGGTCAAGGGGGGAACGCTCCCTTGGATTATTTTATTTTATTGTGGATATTATTCACAATCTTTCCTATGGATTTTGATTTTTTTGGTAAGAGTTGTGTCGCAATGGGCGATACCCTACAGTGGACGTATCCTGACGCGCGTAATACCAATGGAACACAGGTGTCGGTACAGAGTGCCCCTCACCCGCCCTGCGGGCAGTCCCTCATCCCGGGAAAAGAAACCGGGACGCAAGCAGTCCGCCCTGCGGGCACCTTCTCCCGGAGTGAGAAGGCTATGCCCCTCACCCGCCCTGCGGGCACCCTCTCCCGGAGTGAGAAGGCTGTTCCCCTCATCCCGGGAAAAGAAACCGGGACGCAAGCAGTCCGCCCTGCGGGCACCTTCTCCCGGAGTGAGAAGGCTATGCCCCTCACCCCGGCTTCTTTTTTGTGTTCCTCAGAGGATCGGCATTTATGTAGGGTGGGTTGACGTTAAAGGTTTTTTGATTATGCCAGCATTGAGAGAGTCAACCCACCAACCAGGGAGTCAACGGGAAAAAAGATTAAATCACTTTGCCTGTTTTTTTGGTGGGTTGGCTATTGCTGGATGTCCATACAGTAAATTATTTATGACGCCAACCCACCCTGCGACTACGACTTATGCATCAGCCTACTTAGGGCACCCTCTCTCGCTGAGAGGGCTATCCCCCTCACCCCGGCTTCTTTTTTGTGTCCCTCAGAGGATCGGCATTTATGTAGGGTGGGTTGACGTTAAAGATTTTTTGATTATGCCAGCATTGAGAAAGTCAACCCACCATTCCAAGGAGTTTTTTGGTGGGTTGGCTATTGTTGGATGTCCATACAGTAAATGATTTATGACGCCAACCCACCCTGCGACTACGACTTATGCATCAGCCTACTTAGGGCACCCTCTCCCGCTGAGAGGGCTATGCCCCTCACCCCAGCTTCTTTTTTGTGTCCCTCAGAGGATCGGCATTTATGCAGGGTGGGTTGACGTTAAAGGTTTTTTGATTATGCCAGCATTGAGAAAGTCAACCCACCAACCAGGGAGTCAACGGGAAAAAAGATTAAATCACTTTGCCCGTTTTTTTGGTGGGTTGGCTATTGCCAGACGTCCATACAGTAAATGATTTATGACGCCAACCCACCCTGCGACTTTTGGGTCAGCCTCCTTAGGGCACCTTCTCCCGGAGTGAGAAGGCTATGCCCCTCACCCGCCCTGCGGGCACCCTCTCCCGCTGAGAGGGCTTAAGGCGCCTTCTTCCCATGGGTGTAGGGTCATGCAGGTCATCACGCAGGCTTGGTCTTAAGCCTTCTCCTTGCCCTGGAATAGCTCCAGGGCAAGGAGAAGGGGGACCACGAAGTGGTGGATGAGGTATTAATCTGGTTCAGTGTTTAGAAAGTGAACTCTTTCTTCAACTGTTTCCCTGATGATCTCACATACCCGAAGAAAGCCTTGGTCGATATCTTTGTTCGTAAACCGAAGAATCTGGTAACCCAAGTCATTCAGACGTTTGTCCCGAATGGCATCTTTTTTTGCCATTTCATCCTCAAAATGTTGCCAGCCATCGATCTCAATAATAAGTTTGGCTTTGGCGCAGCTGAAATCTACAATGAATTTGTCAATGACTCTTTGTCTATGGAATTGGAACTCGGCTGTCCGCAGGAAGTCATACCAAAGATATTTCTCTTGTTTGGTCATGTTTTTCCTAAGCTGACGGGAATAGGTTTTCATATGTTCAGGAAGTGGCTTGGGCATGAGAGAATTATATCCTCAGTTGGGCTGGCTCTGATGTTTATGCCTGCATCTCCTGCATGTCTAATGCCTTTATCCGCCCTGCGGGCAGCCCCTCACCCGCCCTGCGGGCACCCTTTGTCCCTGCGAGGGAGCGAAGCGACCGCGGCGATCTCTGATCGGACCCTCGGATATCGGCAGGTTGAACAGCGCAACCCACCAACGTATCACAACACTATTTTCCTCTCCCGTCATCAGCGAGGGAGCGAAGTGACTGCAGCGATCTCTCATTGGACGCGCAGTTTCGTGGGTTTGGTTTTATTGATCAACATTTTTGTTCTTTTCTACTTATAATAAGCTGTGATACTGGAAGAAGCTGAAGAAAGAGAAACATGAAAGATAAAACAAAACTTGGCAAATACGAGATCCTCGAAGAATTGGGCAGGGGAGGCTTTGGGGTCGTCTACATGGCAAAAGACAGCGTCCTCCAACGCAGTGTCGCTGTCAAGGCGCTCCATCCGGCACTGCTGGTGGACCCCCAGTTCATCGAACGCTTCAAAAACGAAGCCCGTATCGCCGCCTTACTTGACCACCCCAACCTTGTCCCCGTCTACGACTTCGGTCAGGAAGACGGTCAGTTTTATCTCGTCATGGCTTATATGCCAGGGGGTTCCCTCAGCAAGCGCCTCAAAGCATCCGCACCTTTCCCAAGAGAACAGGTAATTCAAACGATCCGTGAGATCGGCGCCGGGTTGGCTTATGCCCACGATCACAAGATCATCCACCGCGACCTCAAACCGAGCAATATCCTGTTTGATGATAAGGGGATCGCGCGGGTCAGCGACATGGGCTTTGCGAAGCTTGTGCGCGAGAGTTCGGCTGCCTCATTGACCGCTTCCGGACAGCAGGTGGGGACGCCATCATACATGGCTCCGGAGATATGGAAGGGGAAGCCCGCGACGATCGCGTCGGATATCTACAGCCTGGCTTGTATTTGCATCGAAATGTTCACCGGCAAACCCTATTTTGACGGGGAGACCACACCCGAGATCATGCTCAAGCACTTCCAGCCGCGGGAGATCCCAGCCGAAATTCCGCCGGGCTTGCGGTCGGCGCTCGCGAAGGCTCTGGCAGAGAAACCAGAGGAACGCTATGCCAGCATTCCTGAATTTTTGGCAGGATTAGAGCAGGTTGACGCGAAGAGAGAGGGCTATCATCTGGGCTTCGAAGGCGCCCAAGCCAGGCAGAGGGAACAAAGACCGCCCGAACCGCCAAGCCGCGCTCCGTCCCAAGCAGAGACAAACGGAAAACAGAAACCTGGATCTGCTGATGAAAAGAAGGACAAGAGAAAGTGGGTTGTCGGCGCTGTTATTGGCGCGCTGTTGTTGATGCTGGGTATTCTCTCTTTGAGCCTGATCGGAACGGCGATCAAAAAAGCGGCAGCTCCCATTCCGACCGACACGCCTCAGGCTGCTAGGATTGATGATCCTGCCATGACCGAAGCCCCCATCAAGACGAGCACGCCTACGATCACCGCCACCCCCCAACCCACGCTCGGGATTGGGTCAATTATGACCCGTGAGACAGACGGGATGGAAATGGTCTATGTGCCTGCCGGGGAATTTATTATGGGAGTTCCGGACACTAACAGCGAACGTGTGGAAAACACTAATTCTTTTTGGATTGACAGGACTGAAGTTACTGTGTTGATGTACAAAAAATGTGTGGAATCTGGAGAATGCGAATTTTCCAATGAGTTTACAAAATCAACATTGTTTTCAAAAGATAGTTATCCTATGACCTATGTAACCTGGGACCAAGCCAATAATTATTGTACGTGGGCTGGAGGAAGACTTCCAACTGAAAAAGAATGGGAAAAAGCTGCTCGTGGTCCCTATGGAAACCTTTATCCCTGGGGAAATGTTCCCGCATCTGATAAAGCCACTCAGATGTCAATAGTAGAGTTTGAAAGTCAGCTCAAACCAACAGGTTCATTCAGTGAAAATATTAGTTTCTATGGTGTATTCGATATGGCTGGAAATGCAAGTGAATGGGTCGATGATTGGATGAATATTAATCGCAATATAAAAGTGGTAAAAGGTGGGGGAGAATATTACTGTATATGGCCTGATAAAAATGAGAGGTGGGATTCTTATTTTTGTAATTTTTTTGTTGCTAATAACAGCCTACCTTTACAACTATTTGCAGAACGAAATAGAATCTCTGGTATTCTAGGGTTCCGATGTGTTGTTGATCCATAGGCATGACGAAAATGCTAAATTGAGTTTAGGTAAAGACATTTAAACAAATTCAATATTATATTGTAGATTCAAGTATTAACATGCTTTGATGATGCCAATTCACTCATGATTTTATTATACTTTAACCCTTGACAGCAGCTTTTTAAAGTGTACAATCATGTACATTCATGGACAATTCTTCAGTCCGTGCAGGGAGCAAGATGAACGAAGCAGACAAATTACTCCGAATTAAACAAGTCGCGGAATTGCTTGGGGTCAGCACGCGCACGGTTTATCGCCGGATCTGGGCGGAAGAGCTGCCTGCCGTCAAAATTGGCGGACTTTACTATATCCGCCAGGCAGACCTGGAACAATCGATCAGCTCCAGCCCTGATCCTGTTGAGGTGGTTTCACCAAAGATCGTCAAATGCGGCTCCTGCCTGAAAATATTGCGCGACGCAGACAAGATCGCCCAGCGCTGCAGCCATGCCGGCTGCCTTGAGGTGATCTGCGTTGACTGCCTCTCAAAAGGCAAAAAGCAATGCCGCGCCCATCAATCACTGACCGAATCGGTCCCGCTGCGCAAACAAGCTGACCAGCAAGGACCTGTCCGCATCCGCGCCAGCCAGGCAAGGCTGCGGGAGCTCAACTATCTCAATCGCCTGCGAACGCGCATTCGCCAGATCGAATCGCTGGCACACCCTCGGACGGGACTGCTCCTGAGCATCCCGGATTGGGAAGCGATCCTGAAAAGCGGGGACGAGCGCGCCGAAGTCTTGCGCCTGAAAGGCAAAGTGATGCTCGACTCGCGCGAAACGGGCGAACAACCGCTGAACGCCTGGCTGCAATACCACTACAAGCCCGGCAAAGGGGAACCGGGCAGCCCGTTGATCATTGAAATCCGCGTGTTGAGCCGTCTGGATGTGATGGTCAGCGACGGGCTGGATACTTACCCACTGGATGAGCAAGACCTCGAAGACGCCCTGATCCATGCCAGTGAGGCTATGCCAATGGATGGGAGCTTCAAATTGCTCGTGCTCGCCTCTCCCACCGGATGGAAGAAACAAGCGCAGGAAATCATTGTCGGAACGGAAAAGCAAAGCTCATTTACCCACGACGATCTGCTGGTCTACCTCTATGATATGCAGACCAACGAGCTGATCTATCCGCTTAAAGATATTCGCTCGGTGCAATATGCCGAACTTTTCAATCCGGCATTGCTGACCGAAGAAGCAGTCGATGCTGAGGAAGAAATTGAAAATCTGATGCTCGAGAAGGGGCATTCCAGCCTGACATTAATCAACGCGGTCAAGGAGTTGCCCTTTTCTGAACTGGTGATTAAAGAAACCTTCAAAAGGATGGCAAACACAGGGAACTACCGCCTGGTCGAACTCGAAGATATTGGCCTGGCGATTCAAAAGAAATAAATAGAAACAGTTAAAGGGAGAGAAAATGGCAAAAATCTCGAAAGATACGTCAACCGGGAAACAGCGGCTAAAACTGGATCCCAAATCGCTATTGAGCTATGGTCTCAAGGTGGCTCAGGACCTGTTGGGAATGACCGAGACCGAAGAGGTCAAAAAAGCGACGCTCAACGACATCAGGATGGAAGACGCCCAGCGCGGCAAGATTCGCCTCGAACATAAGCAGAACCTGCTCTTAAACGAGATTCGCGATATCGAGAAGCAGAAGCGCGCCCTTTTCACCGAAGGCGTCCAAAAAGCCGGCGCCCGCGAACAAAAAGTATTGGCGCTCAAGATCAAACAGCTCGATACGCGCATGCACAATCTCGACCGCACCCTGGAGGCGATTTATGTGCAACTGCGGGTGATCGACAGCTTCGTAATGATCAAAGAGCAGGAAGCCCTCAACAAGGAGATGGGTCTGCAGTCGGTCTTTGGGGATATGGATCTGGACGAATTGGTCGTCTTCATGCAAAAGTCGATGGAAGATGGCGAGCTCAACATGACTATGATGAAGAAACTTGCTGACAGCCTCGATAAGCATAACTACATGAGCGAAGGCTTTAGTGATGATGCGGATGTTTTGGAAATTATGAAACAGATGCAACTGGCGCGCGAAGCTGGAGATGCTCCAATCGAGCCGTATTACCAAGAGATGGAAAACAAACTGTCCGAAAAGCCTGCCGAAGAGCAGCCTTTGGACGATAGTTTTGAGTCCGAAGAGCTTTAATCGACAGACCCAGGTGCCTCGAAATGAGCGTAGACCTAAGTGGTTCGATTTATACCCTTTATAAGGACGCGCGGCAGAAAGGTGATAAAGCCCGCAAACGCGGAGCAGATCAGGAAGCAGCCAAGCATTATTTCGCGGCGGCACGTTGGCTGCGCTCTTATGCCGACAGCGCTCTGGATGCTGAGATTCGCAAAGAGCGGCTCAGTAAAGCCGATCAATTGCTGTCTTTGGCAAGAGGTCTGGCTGGGCAGACGGGTTTTCCTGAAAGCCGAAAACCAGCACTGCCGACTGATAAAACAGGCAGCCAAAAGGAAAGCGCGACCGGCGAAGATGACTATGAGGAAGAAGTTCTTCAGCTCATTCACAAAAGCGATGTACGCTGGGATCAAATTGGCGGATTGGATGACACCAAGGATGCCATCAAGTCAGCTTATGCCCTCGCATTAGCCCAAAAGCCAGCCGGAGTGCAGATCAGCAGCTGGCGCAACCTGTTGTTGTACGGACCTCCCGGCACCGGGAAAACGCTGCTCGCAGCGGCGACAGCAGGGAACCTACAGGCAACTTTCTTCAACGTCAAAGTGAGCAGTTTGCTCTCCAAGTATTTTGGTGAGAGTACCAAGCTCATCACGGCGCTTTACAGCGTCGCGAGGCGATTAAGTCCGGCAGTCATCTTTCTGGACGAGTTTGAATCATTAACACCGGCGCGCGGATCGGGCGAAAGCGGATCTGAGCGGCGCATTGTCTCCACATTGTTGGCAGAGCTTGACGGGCTTCAGGCGAAGGACGATGACAGTTTTGTGCTGACAATCTGTGCCACAAACCTTCCCTGGCTTCTCGATCTGGCAATTCTGAGTCGGTTCCAGCGCAGAATCTATGTGCCTCTGCCTGATGCACCCGCCCGGGAAGCCATCTTCAATATTCAGTTAACAAAAAGGGGTCATCAAAGTAAAATGCCCTTGAGCGAGCTGGTAAGACGTACTGAAGGTTATGCAGGGCGGGAAATCGAGCAAATTGGTCAAATTGCCATCAATAAGATGATCCGGCGTACCAACCCTGACCTTTTAAGAATTGTCGATCAGGGCTTGGACCAACTAAGTAAGTATCAATTGAAGGTAGAGCCCCTGGACATTCGTGATATCGAGTTTGCTTTTGATCAGGTTAAACCATTGGCGGATGAAAAGGTGCTCAAAAAATATACAGAATGGCAAGCTGACGTAATGGAACGACCGGTCAGTAAACAGGTTAGTTAAGAGACGATGGAAATCTTCTGTCCCAACAACCACTTGATGCTGGCAATGCAGGTTTGCCCAAAATGTGGCTGGAAGAGACCAAATCAGGGTGAGATCGGAAAGCTCTATTGGCAACCTTTGGAGCTAAAAACGATCTTGGGAGGCGTATCGAGAGAAGGTTTTGCCCGATTCACGCAGTTTAATGAAAACTTTCTTCTGCCAACCAAAAATAACGAGCTCATCAGCGTTTCTATCCTGAACGGCTCCATAAATTGGCGGATCGCTTTACCCAAAGGGCAGCGTGCAACTGATCTTACAGTTCTGGGTGAGAATCTTTATGTAACTTTTCAGGACACTCATACGCTCATCGAGGGCATTAAAGGCGGGAATATAAGTTTACTGGATGAGGAAAAACGTGAACTAAACGCTGTTTGGAAGACTCAAAGCCACGATCTCACCCCACCTTTGCTTATTCAGGATCACATAATCATCCGAACCGCAGAGTCGAAAGTGATTGCTCTTAAGAGTTTCAGTGATATCACTCCGGTCTGGGAACGAGATTGCCTTAGCTGGTGGCCAGCACCTTTATGCAACTTCGGGAAACAGGTTGTCTATTCTGATGGAAATCCGTTGTCTGATGAGACAGAGATTATTGCCCTTGATTGGGAAACTGGCAATGTAAATTGGACTTACGCAATTCCCAGTCGCCCTACATTCCATTTAAATGGGAATGATAACTATATAGTCGTAGTGTACAAAGGCAAAATAATGGTCGTCCTCGATTCCGAAACCGGTAAAGAGGTTTTAATCCAGTCTCTGCCAAGATATTACTGCAAACCTGTGATCATTGATGAAAACCTTTTATACACTGCCCGGGGTTCGGAGAACGATTCGGTTGGATACTATCAACTTCATTCGTATTCGCTTAAAGACTCCAAATTTTATTTCCAGACCAAACTTGAGAATCGGGTCAGAATTTCACCACTTCCTGTTGACGATGTAATCTTCCTAGCTGATGATGATGCCAACATTTACGCCGTTTCCATAAAAGATGGGAAAGAAATGTGGAAATTGGCAGGCGACAAAGAAGACCCTATCAGGACCGATCTGCATTTATTTGACGACCAACTCCTTTTTGGAACGTATTCTGGCAAAGTATTTTCGGTTACTGTCCGCCAATCACAGTCTGAGATACAAGACCCTCAAAGCTTGATCGATCAGGGCGCTTTTGATGAGGCTGCTGCGATTTATGCCCTTAATGGCAAATGGGCACGAGCTGCTGAAATTTACACAGGAAAAATTGTTGATATCGATAAAGCATTGCAGCTATACGAACATGGTAACCTGATAGAAAAGGCAGCAGAGCTCGCTTTCGATCACAATTTATTCTCCAAAGCCCTTGAGTATTACCGCTCGATCAATGATGTCTCCGGCGAAGCAAAAACACTGCTTGCCATGGGCGATCCAGAAAGCGCATCGAAACTGTACTCTTCTGTTGGAGATAACTCCAGAGCCGCTGAACTGATGGAGCAGGCTGGAAAGTACTCTCTTGCCGCAAAATTGTATAAAGAAACTGGTCGAATGGTGGATTATCTTCGACTTATTATCAGGACAAGCCTCGATCCTTCCGAGGTTGAGGATCTCCGAAAGGCGGAAAACTTCGAAGTAGCTGCTGACTGGCAGATGCAAAATGGTTCTTATATCGGTGCGGCGAAGGATTATAAGGAAGCTGGGCAGCATCAAAAGGAACTTGAAGCATTAAAGAAATATCTGCTCACTTCAGAAGACAAATTTGAACCCTGGATGTGGCAAAGAATGGCGGAATTAGGCGAGACTTTTTCCGACTATTTAATGGCAGCAAAAGCCTGGGCTAAATTGGATCGCCCTACAGAATCTGGTGAAGCCTACCAAAAGCATGCGGAAATCATCGCCAGGGAGATCACTCCTGAGATGGTTGGGACTGGTCTATTATCAACTTTTCATGTTGAAGCTGCAAATTATTTTCAATTAGCAGCTGAAGCTTTCCGGGAAGCTGGAATAAGTGATCGGGAAGAACAGTGTAAAGAGATGGTTCGGAGATATCAACTTCTTCCGAAAGTGATCGTGATGGAAGTGAAAACCGCAACTGGGTTGCGTGAAATGGAATGGAATAATCTAACGCTGAAGATTAAAAATATTGGCTATGGCAGGGCGCGACAGATTAAGTTTCAATTGAATGAGGACTATTTCCTTGTTGAAGCGGATAACATTAAAGAAGAGTTTAATTTAGCTCCTGATCTGACCCGTGTACAACAAATCCACATTAAGCCTTTGCGAGAGGAAATTGGTGATTTTGTGCCACTTCAAATTGATTGGACATGGAAAGACAGCACAGGCAAAGAATATCGGGATCGATTTAACAATTCTGTTGCCGTTGCCAAACAACGTGAAGAGGCATCTTCACAACCAATTAACTTTGTCATTCATGGAGACTATGTAAATCAAAAAGGAGATCGGGTGGATATCGTTCATGGGACAAGTTCCGATGAGGAAAGTCGTTTGAGCGTTTCATCCAACGGGAAGACTTTGATAAACGGAATAGAGTTTGATCCCTCGACCGAAATAATCAAGACACCTAAGCGTAAATGCATTAACAAGGATTGTAAAAAAGAAATTTCACCTGATGCCCGATTTTGTCCATATTGTCAGGCAGCACAACCTTCAGTAGAAACGCGAGAGAGAAGGGGCACTAAGAATGAATCTAGAAGACAAGTTGAATGAATATCGAAAACGTGTCGATCAAATCCAGGAAGAGACGGCTGAAGAAAAGGATACCTGCCTGAATCGGGTATTATCCTATCTTGATCATGTTCATGAAACTGACCTAAATTACTCCAGGAACAGATTTAAGGATCCTGAGATTCCATCCTTTCAAACCGATTTGAGCAGTCCTGTTGGTTTACAACAGGTGGATTTGACCCATAGCAATAATCTGAACCTGATCGACCGTGAATTTATCAAGCTTTTCAATATGAACGCTTACTTTCCTGAGAACTTCCTGAAATATCCGGTTGTATATTGTGAGACAGCAGAGGAGTTTTATACCAATTTTTTGCACGACGAAAAATTATCTTCTCCCGCTAAAGCGCAAGTTATTGAGGAGATGGTTCGAGAAGCCGAGAAGGAAAATGGTTACACCCTGGGTGTAGACATTCCCAGTGTTGGTTGCTTCATAAATGGGTGGGCATTTGGTCGAATCTTTCAACTTGACCCAAAACTCGCACTCGCACATCCTGTGATATTCAAAGATATAGCTGGGACTGCAATCCATGAGAAATTAGGACATGGTTTTATGGGGCTAACAAGTGAACTAGGGAAAACAATGAACCTGCTTGGTTTTAATAATATAGAGATAGCTAAACGATTTTACAGGGAAGACTTTACAAGTTTGAGTGATTCCATCCCTTACCAACAGTACCAGATTTTGTTATCCAGCAGCCTTATTCTCGAAGAAGGCTGGGCTACATGGATCGAATCTTATCTTTCCAACCATCTATTTTCCTCTAAACACCCCGCTTACGAGTATGAATCCTGGAGCAAAGCAATCAAGGTCAACTTTACAAACCAGTTATCTTACCCTTTCAAGGAAGAAGTTAGAAAGCAGTCCAATGTGCTTTTTGGAAATGATAGTGTTACTACTGACGCTCTGCTACACGCTATTTTATTCTTCCGTGACAATGCTGACAAGATCATGGAGGGATTCGATAGAACAGCCGCACAGGTGTTCAAACAACCACTTCGGTATGTTCTCGGACATCTTCTCATGCACCAGGTTGAGAACAATGCTGGTCCAATGTGCGTGCCGCATGCAGCCATAATTGCGGGAAATATCAGATTTGATCTAACAGAACTAGGCATCGCTGATTTGGCAAGACTAGTCAGTACAGATCCAAGATTAAATGCAGATACCCGTCTGGCATTAATTAGCAAAATAAAACTAAAGGATGAGCACAAAAACAATGTCGCCATATTTGCAAATGAAATTGAAAACCAGCTTAGTCTCCCAGTGCCAACCATGTACAAACCAAAAAGATAGTTGAGGACTAATGAACAAAAAGAACTCCAAACAACAAAACGAAGCCAGCAATTACCTCGCCAGAGCCTTCCAGCTTAAAGACCTTTCTGGTTGGATAAGCAAAAAACTGATTGTCCCACCTGGACGGAAAGGAATCGCTCTTTTTCGTGACGGAAGTTATGACCTTTTTACGCCAGGTGAAAACCGGGTCATTACTGATCTTGACCGCTTCTTAGGAAAGGGAGCGGGTTTCTGGGCTGGATATGTCCCTTCAGAGAAGTTTAACGCTACGGTATCAATCAGCAACTTGCTAAGTGGGGATGAAAAGCTACTCGATTTGAACATCCTTTGTGATATTGCTGTCGAAAACGAAGTCAGGTTCTTCCAGGAAGTTGTGATTCCACAAGGGGACATTTCCTCCCATAACCTGGTGCTTGATTTGCCTGAACTTTACCAGACCTTTGCTTCAATGGTGCGTGATTACACCGCTGATGATTTGACCAGCGGAAATCTCGAACATGAATTCGCACAGAAGGCTTCGATATTATTGGCTAATCTTCTGCCAAATAAAGGTATTCGCTTTGAGGACATCCTTGTTATCAGTCTCTGGGGTCAGGAGGATCGAATTGCCGTCCAGCAGCAGATACTTAACCTCAATCAAAAACTTAAGGATCTTGAATTCGAACAAAAAGTTGCACAGGCAGAAAATGAGGCTGATCTTGAGAAGGTTTTAAAAGATAACGGAATCGTGCTTCCTAAAAAAGCCCAGCTCTTCCCGCTCAATTTTCAAAAGAAAAACCAGACCAAACTGAAAGAATGGGTGGAAGGGGTCACCAATGATGGTCAACCCGGACATAATTTCAGGTTGAGGTCGCTGTTAATCAAAAAAGAGATCGATACTGCCAATCGACCTGACAGTCCCTTCCTCAATAATTGGTGGGTACCGCGTGTGATATGGATAGTTCTTGTTATTCTTGCCGCGATTGCAGCGACGTATTTTATGAGACAAGCTTCCTCAAAATACGAATGGTTATCCAGAAGTGAGTTTTACATCACCATTTGGATGTTTGTATTAGCAGCGGTCATCGAAAGTGTTAGTAAACTGTTCAAACAGTGGGAAGGATTTTTTGCAGACGTCAAAAAACCATCTGACTTACTTGGACTGGACAACATTAAGTTCAAAGATCGCCAAACAATCGACCGGGTCATTCGCGAGCAATCTCAAATGGAGCTCAATCGCCAGTGGGAGATTCTTAACGAGTTGCGTGGCAAGGTATACCGGGCTGGCGATGAAGACCTTGCTCTCGAAATAAAACAAGTCGAAAGAAAGCTTGAAGAATTCTTGCCTAAACTGAAAGATGCCGGGGTTGGCAAGCCAGTTTATCTCATGGACGATATAAAACTGACCAAAGCAAGTTGGAATCTGCTCATGGATAAAGAAGAAATACTGCTAATCAAGGCTGCCATGCTGACTCAGTCAGCTCAGGGAATCCAACTTGCCTTCTCGGAATCCAAAACACTCAAAGAGCTTCTCTATAAATACGAAGCCGAGTTAGATATCTTTATCAGCGACTTTATTGGTCGCAACCGTATCTTAAACACAGAGAGCATTTAGTTAACTATTAATTATCGGAGGAGATTATGATTTTTTCACGGAAACAAAATTGTCCTAACTGCGGCGCTGAAAACCCAACCGACGCCAGTTTTTGTAAAAGTTGTGCCAAACCTCTTGGTTCAGGCACGATCAAATGTGGCGCCTGTGGAACAATAAACCCAGGTGACGCCCTTTATTGCATGAACTGCAGTCAGGAGCTGGAATCCAGCCAGACTGCGAGAATCGTCAGTAATCGTTGGGTAATCACTGATAACGATTTTGCGGTGCGGGTGGATACTGAGGACCTGCCAGGCTTACTTAAAAAAGGAATCCTGGTTGAGCCTGGCACAAACGGGATGCTTATCGAAGATGGCGCGAATGTTGGCGTCGTCCCTCCTGGTTCTTATCTGCTCGATTCTTTCAGCCAGCGCTTTGGTGATCTCTTCCGCTCTGGTTTGCCCAAGAGAATCACGGCACTGTTGGTCCAGATAACTCCGACGGATCTCGACTTCCCCATCAAGGGCTTGTTCAGTAAAGATCCCTTGCCTGTGAACATGACCGTAAAGTTGCAGGTTGAAGTTCAGGAACCAGCCAAATTCCTGATCAACATGCTCAGAGGTCGTGAGCGCCTGACTAATAACGGTCTCAAAGAGCACCTATTCCCTGAGATCGAGGCTGTTGCCAGCCAATGGGTTCGCTCACACACTGTTGAAGAGCTCGCAGAAGATTTTTCCTTAAGACCAAAATTTGAGCTGGCTCTTGAGGAGGCTTTAAGGCGTTCTTTCGCTCAGGCAGGTTTGCGCTTCCTGCAGGTGCGCGCTTTGCAGATGAATCTGGAAGTTATCGACCGGGTCAACAACAAAAAAGGCGAATACGCCTTACAGATCGCCGAACAGGATGCAGAGCTTGAGGGTCGCAAATCGCTTCTTTCAGTCAGAACCGGGCTTGATCTGGTTGGTCTGGCGGAAGAAACAGCGCGAATAGAGCTTGAAGAGAAGAAAATTAATCTTTATCAGCGCATGCGCGACGCGGTAAATTCGGACAAGATGAACGAAGTTAAATCCGAAACAGACCTGCGCAGCTTCCTTAGAGAAATTGACCGGGCGGAGATACTGGACAAGAAGGAATACGAAGAACTTTTGCGCACCTGGAAAGAAGAATCCGAGGACCATGATCGTGCCAGGGCTTTTTTGCTCGCCAAACTCGATACCGAGCAGAAATACCAATCGGATCTATTAGATCTGACAGTCCAACAAAACTTGAAAAGAGAAGCGCGCAAATTCGATGATGAAGAATACGAGGCGGAATTATCCACCCTCCGCAAAAAACGAGATTTCGAATTCGAGCAAATGCGGCAGATTGTTCTCGCCGAAATTGAAAATAAGAGGGAGTTGGAGCGTTTTGAACTTGAAAAAACCAAACTCCAGGTTGAGCGCGATCAGCTTCTGCATGAAACCCAGAGCAACAAAATGCTCAAAGACGCGGATCTGGCAGAACATATTCTCCGAAATCTGAAAGCCCTCGAACGCCTGGATGCGGAAGAAAACTTCAGAATCGCGCGCGAAAACGAGATTGCTCTCATGAAAGCAAAACTCGAAGACGACCTGTCACGCTTCGAGATGGAAGAACGCGCCCGCGCCTCCGAACGTGAGCACGAACTCAAGCGCCTCGAAAAAATCGGCACGTTTACCGCGGAACAACTTATTGTTGTGTCTCCTGTTGAGCAGGCTAAGATCCTCGCCGATCTCAAACAGACCGAAGCGCTCCAGCATATGAGCGAAGAACAAATTCTCGCCCTTGCTGCCGATAAGAATCCGCAGGTGATCAGCGCGCTCACCGAACGATATAAGGCCATCGCCGAAGGCAACGCCAGTCAGAAAGAAAAAGAAATGTACGAGCGCCTGCTGGGAGAACAGAAAGAATGGCTCGATAAAATGGATGAATTGACCGAAAAGCGGGTGGGTGATCTAAATCGCGCCAACGAGCGCGCTCTTGAATCCTCCAAACACGCTTTGGATACGCTTGCTGATACTGCAAAATCCTTCGCCAATATACGCACCAGCCCTTCTGTCGTGATCGGCGACCACGATAACGTGACCCATCCTGGTTACAGGAGCGGCAGAGCCCAATCCGGACCGCCTTTGCCCCTGGATGAGGAAGTTAAGACCTGCCCAAAATGCGGCAGACAGGTTGAAGTCTCAGCCAGGCACTGTCCGTACTGCGGTAATAAATTCATTGACATCGCCTGAATTCTTTGCTGAAATGTGAGGGATAGAATGAAAAGACAAATAATTGCAAAATTGCTTCTGGCATTGGTGGCCATGCTCTTCTTCGTGTCAGCCGCCAACCCCACGATTGGGTTTATCGTTGATTCGGTAGACATTGACAACTTTCCGGAAATCAAGCTGCGTTTAACTGCCTGGGAATCTACCGGCGCCGTCTTAAAATCCTTGAAAGCCACCGATTTTCAGATTCAGGAGAACCAGGGTGAGCCCTTTACGCCAGGCAGCCTTGAAATTGATACGGATTCCCCTTTGGCAGTAGCTCTGGTGCTGGATGTCTCCGGCAGTATGGTAGGTCAGGCGCTCAAAGACGCTCAGGTCGCTGCAGCCCGTTTCCTCGACCGGCTCAGCAGCAATGATCAGGCTGCCCTTGTCGCGTTTTCTGAGGGGGTAAATCCAGATCCGGGACAGCTCAAGGCTGATAAGGAATACGGATTCACGCATGAGCTCAAAGTTCTTTACGATGCGGTAGAGGGTCTTGAAGCCGGCGGTGGGACGGAGCTTTATAACGCTCTTCAAAAAGCGATTGCCCTTACAGCTCAGCTTCCAGAAGGGCACCGCGCGATTCTTTTGCTTAGCGACGGCGTCAACGATCCTGCCAATGTGGGCGACCCCGAAACTCCCATCCAGATGGCGAAAGAACTGAATGTGCCAATTTTCACAATTGGTCTGGGTTATCATACCGATGAAGATTACCTGACCAGGCTGGCAAACGAAACCGGCGGTTTGGTGCGCTTCGCGCCTCGTTCTTCAGAGCTCGCCCAGACTTTCAAAGAAATTGCCGATATGCTCAAAACCCAGTATATCCTTACCTATGAGAGTCAACTGACCCAGGCCGGTGCGGAGGTGACCGCTAACGTGAGCCTGGTGGTAGACGGGGTATCCAACCAAAGAACGGTACTGTTGACTGGAATCGACCAGAAGTTAAATGAACTCCAACAGCGATCCTCACCAGACAGTCCCGAACAAGCTCCCTCAGGTCCTGCCGAAGCGCTTACACCCGGGCCAGAGCAAACTGCCCAAGCCCCCTCAATCGAAGCGTCTGAGCCCGATCAATCCATGCCGCCCAATGAAGAACCTGCCCCGACTGTTTCCGAATTCTTGAGAGAGCCCTGGGTTTGGTTGGGTTTGGTTTCACTGCTGGCAGTCTTTATCTTCTTTCTTAGCAAACGCAAGAAAACGCAGCCCATCTGCACCTGCGCGCGTTGCGGTTACAAGTTCTCTGATAACACCAGCAACTGCCCCCAGTGTGGCGAAAGCAGAAAAATATGATCCCTTTAAAAAGGATGTCTGATTGATCACGGAGGTTCCATGAATTTAGGGCGCTATAAAGTACTCGAAGAACTTGGCAGGGGCAGTTTTGGGATCGTCTATAAAGCGGAAGACCAGGCGCTTGATCGTGTCGTTGCGCTCAAGGTGCTCCACAATCAGCTTACGGTCGATCCGGGTTTCATTGGCAGATTTGAACAGGAAGCCAAGCTCGCTGCCCGGCTCGACCATCCCAATTTGGTCCCGATTTATGATCTCGGTCAGATTGATGGGCTCTTCTTTATCGCCATGGGGCTTATGGCGGGCGGATCGCTCAAGGATCGCCTCAAAAAAGAGGGGGCTTTTGGCTCTGAGAAGGCACGGGATGTTTTTTCTCAGATCCTGCAGGGCGTTCAGGTCATTCATGAGAACAATATCATCCACCGCGACCTCAAGCCAGGCAACATCCTCTTCGACCAATACGGCATCGCCCGCATCAGCGACCTTGGATTTGCCAAAGCCTTGCACAGTGATGCCAGCACGTCTCTTAGCATGAGCGGCGGGATGATCGGCACGCCCGCCTACATGGCGCCGGAGATCTGGGAGGGAAAACCCGCCGGTCCGGCATCGGATATTTACAGCCTTGGCTGCGTCCTCTATGAGATTTTGACCGGGAAGGTCCTGTTTGATGGCGAAAGCGCCGCTGAAGTCATGACCAAGCACATCATTCATGGACCCAAACTGGAAACAAGAGCGCTGCCTCTGTTTTGGAAGAATATCCTCGGACAGTGCCTTGCCCAAAAAGCCCAAAACCGTTACCAATCCGTACAGCAGATTTTAGACGACCTGATGAACGAAACTTCCAGTAAATCAGTTTCAGACAGTTTAAGCGATCCTCGTACAGCGGAAACTGCATCTTCAAGCGAAGATAAGCTGACAGAACAATATCTGGTAGAACCAGCTATTGAACTGGAGGAAACAGAGCCTTACATTGACTCCTATGAAGCACAAGTAGCGATGAATGAAGGAAGACTTCTGCCATCCTCTGATGCGGAGCCTCTGACTGGTGATGTGCCCCAACTTGAACCTGAAAAGCGTGAGCTAAAGGAACAGGAAGACCTCTCCGCCTTTATCGAAATCCCACAAAGACCAGAGGAGGGTGTAAAACCTGATGATAATAAGAAGCCTTGGCTGATTCCCCTGCTGGTTGGAATTGGGCTGGTGATGATCGTGCTTGTCCTGATCGTGCTTGTCCTGATTTTGGCTACCAGACCCAAACAGCCCACAAACATCTATTCCGAACCCTTAGAAATCTACAATGAAACGGCAGAAGTATATAGTAATACCACCCATGATGATTTTATGGTTGAAACCGTAACAGATAAAAATGGCTTGCTTACCCGTCAAACATCATTCCCAATAAAACACCCTCAAGAGGTAATAAACCTGACGAATGTGGATAAGATGGAACAGATTGGTATCATTGGGAAAGGAGAAATTGGAGGAATATCTCTATCTTCTGACCACTCTTTACTTGCTGTAGGTACTGGAGCTGGAATTTATATTCTTGATGCTGGTGATCTATCATTGGTAAATCACATAGCGACAGAGCTTGATCTCTGTGATTTAGTTTTCTTACCGGATTCACATTTGGTTTTAGCAAATGAATCTTGGTCTGTTAGTTTATGGGATGCTGATACCGGTGAAATGAAGGAATACTTCATACCAGACACAGCGTTACAAGGTGAGATTGCCACGTCAGAAGATGGATCGAAAATTTCTATTGGTACCTACAACAACTGGGAAATATATGATTTCAACTTAACAACAGGTGAGTGTGGTGAAGAAATCGAAAATCATTATAGTTGGACAGGTGCAGAAGATTCAGAATTCTTGTATGAGTACGATGATAATAAACTCAAGATGGTAGACAAAGGCACCAATAATACAGTTGCGGTAGTTGATGGCTTTTTTAGACTTGCAAGTGGAGCGAATTCTTCACCAGATGGTACTATTCTCTTTGGAAGCCATTATGGAGGTGCAATGAGAATTTGGGATTTCCAAAACGGTACTCTCCTAAAAGAAGTTTTTCCTTTTGATCATTTCCTATCTGACAATTCGGAAATTTTTGATTGCTTGCTTGAGGAAGCATTTCTTAAGAACTTTTCCGTCGATGATTTCAAAAACAATATGGCGAGTAGATTTGATTCAATACCAATAGATTTTTATAGTTGTGATATTTCACCCGATGGGCACACTGGAGCCGTAGGAACTTACGAAGGTGAAGTATACCTGTTTGATCTAGACGACACTGACTTTATGGTTTTTCTAGGGAATCAGAATCATCTGGTCACTGAAGAAGATGAAACTCAGTACATTTCTGATATAGTGTTTTCACCCGACGGGAAACTTGTCGCAGCAGGCTCATTTGATCAATCTGTCACAGTTTGGGATGTGCAATCCCATGAAAAAATTCACGAGTTCAAATTTGGTCTTTATAATGGAGAATTGGCATTCTCACCTGATAGTAAATTATTGGCTGCTGCCGGATTTGAATTTGGAATATGGGATCTTTCGACGGGTCAATCCGTTTTTTCAGCAAGTTCGATCCGTAGCCCAGAGAATGTCGTTTTTTCTCCAGCTGGTGATGTCCTGGCCGTAGGGCTCATGTGGAGAAACATAGTATTACTTGACCCAACCTCTGGACGAATATTAAGAATACTAGATCAAGGAATTGATGAGTTTAATTACGATATAACTTTCTCAAATGATGGCAAAATGCTTATTACAGCTGGTGGAAACGGAATCATTCGTATCTGGGGGATTCCTTAAAAATTGTTGCATGAGGGCTTGAAACATATGAATCTTGGACGCTATAATGTACTCGAAGAACTTGGCAGGGGCAGTTTTGGGATCGTCTATAAAGCGGAAGACCAGGCGCTTGATCGTGTCGTTGCGCTCAAGGTGCTCCACAATCAGCTTACGGTCGATCCGGGTTTCATTGGCAGATTTGAACAGGAAGCCAAGCTCGCTGCCCGGCTCGACCATCCCAATTTGGTCCCGATTTATGATCTCGGTCAGATTGATGGGCTCTTCTTTATCGCCATGGGGCTTATGGCGGGCGGATCGCTCAAGGATCGCCTCAAAAAAGAGGGGGCTTTTGGCTCTGAGAAGGCACGGGATGTTTTTTCTCAGATCCTGCAGGGCGTTCAGGTCATTCATGAGAACAATATCATCCACCGCGACCTCAAGCCAGGCAACATCCTCTTCGACCAATACGGCATCGCCCGCATCAGCGACCTTGGATTTGCCAAAGCCTTGCACAGTGATGCCAGCACGTCTCTTAGCATGAGCGGCGGGATGATCGGCACGCCCGCCTACATGGCGCCGGAGATCTGGGAGGGAAAACCCGCCGGTCCGGCATCGGATATTTACAGCCTTGGCTGCGTCCTCTATGAGATTTTGACCGGGAAGGTCCTGTTTGATGGCGAAAGCGCCGCTGAAGTCATGACCAAGCACATCATTCATGGACCCAAACTGGAAACAAGAGCGCTGCCTCTGTTTTGGAAGAATATCCTCGGACAGTGCCTTGCCCAAAAAGCCCAAAACCGCTACCTGTCCGTCCGTGAATTTTTAGACGATCTGAAGAACAATAAATCCATCACGGTTGCCGCAGAAAATTCAAGCGAGCCCTTGCCGGAAGAAACCGCATCTCCAGGCGAAGGCGGTCTGATCGAAGAGCGCAAGGAATGCCAGCCTGTAGACCATAAGGAAGCCGGGTCTGATCTGAACGCCTCAGGTGGAAAAACCATCGCGGAAGAAGATATGCTTATGTCAGAGCCTCAGATTAGCGATGATCTTAAGCTTAACAGTAAAACATCAGAGTCAAAGTCGCGGGTGGACCTTTCCGCCATTATCGATGCCCCCCTGAGACCGGAGGAAGGAAAAAAGTCCGGTCGGATCGATAAGCCTTGGTTGTTTCCCCTTCTGATCTTTCTTGGGCTGGTAATGATCGCGATTATCCCGAGCTTGGTTGACAGTTTCTCGCCGGTTGAACCAACGCAGACGCCACGACCAACGCAGACGCCACAACCAACGCAGGCACCACAGCAAATACGCACGACGATCCGCGAAATTGACGGGATGGAAATGGTTTACGTGCCTGCCGGGGAGTTTAGCATGGGCAGCGAAAGCGGAGATATTGACGAAAAACCGGTGCATACGGTCTATCTGGATGCCTACTGGATCGACAAGTACGAGGTCAGCAACGGGCAATACGCAAAATGTGTTGCCGCTGGCGATTGCACGAAGCCAAGCTATACAAAATCTTATACCCGCAGCAATTACTATGGCAACCCGGAATATGATAACTATCCGGTCATCTATGTTAATTGGAATCAGGCAAAAGATTATTGCCAGTGGGCAGGAGGAGAGTTACCGACGGAAGCCCAATGGCAGAAAGCAGCCAGAGGGACAGACGGCAGAATTTATATTTATCCCTGGGGCAACGAAAGACCCGACAGCAGACTGGCAAATTATGATGGAAATATAGGCGACACCAGCCCGGTGACAGATTATGAGGCAGGCGCGAGCCCTTATGGGGCATTGAACATGGCGGGCAACGTCAGGGAGTGGGTTAATGATTGGTATGGCAGCAACTATTACAGCACCTCACCAACCAGGAACCCAAGCGGACCCTCTTCGGGGGAATACAGAGTGCTGCGTGGCGGCTCCTGGAACGACAGCAATAGGATTATCCGGGCGGCTTACCGGAACAACAACTATCCAACCGATGCGAACGGCTACAACGGGTTCCGCTGCGTTCTCCCGCAACCGTAAAAGAGCCGGAGCAAAACAGGTATACATGGCTGCGGGCTTCTATTTTCTAAATTCTAATTTCTGGGGGTCAAGGGGGCTTGCCCCCTTGTTAAAAAGATCACAAAAATGCCTCATGGGAAAGAGAGTATGGTGAAAATGTTGTCGGGTCGATCGCGGGGCATTCGTTCGAAAAATCAATTCGCTTGGAATGGCAGACTATGACAGAAACCAGATACTTAGGCAAATACGAGATCCTCAAGGAACTTGGGCGGGGTGGCTTTGGGGTCGTCTACATGGCAAAAGACAGCGTTCTCCAACGCAGTGTCGCTGTCAAGGCGCTCCATCCGGCACTGCTGGTGGACCCCCAGTTCATCGAACGCTTCAAAAACGAAGCCCGCATCGCCGCCTTACTTGACCACCCCAACCTTGTCCCCGTCTACGACTTCGGTCAGGAAGACGGTCAGTTTTATCTCGTCATGGCTTATATGCCAGGGGGTTCCCTCAGCAAGCGCCTCAAAGCATCCGCACCTTTCCCAAGAGAACAGGTAATTCAAACGATCCGTGAGATCGGCGCCGGGTTGGCTTATGCCCACGATCACAAGATCATCCACCGCGACCTCAAACCGAGCAATATCCTGTTTGATGATAAGGGGATCGCGCGGGTCAGCGACATGGGCTTTGCGAAGCTTGTGCGCGAGAGTTCGGCTGCCTCATTGACCGCTTCCGGACAGCAGGTGGGGACGCCATCATACATGGCTCCGGAGATATGGAAGGGGAAGCCCGCGACGATCGCGTCGGATATCTACAGCCTGGCTTGTATTTGCATCGAAATGTTCACCGGCAAACCCTATTTTGACGGGGAGACCACACCCGAGATCATGCTCAAGCACTTCCAGCCGCGGGAGATCCCAGCCGAAATTCCGCCGGGCTTGCGGTCGGCGCTCACGAAGGCACTGGCAGAGAAACCTGAGGAACGCTATGCCAGCATTCCTGAATTTTTGGCAGGATTAGAGCAGGTTGACGCGAAGAGAGCGGGCTATCATCTGGGCTTCGAAGGCGCCCCAGCCGGGCAGAGGGAACAAAGACCGCCCGAACCGCCGAGCCGCGCTCCGTCCCAAGCAGAGGCAAACGGGAAACAGAAACCTGGATCTGCTGATGAAAAGAAGGACAAGAGAAAGTGGGTTGTTGGCGCGGTTATTGGCGCGCTGTTGTTGATACTGGGTGTTCTGACCATGAGTTTGCTAAAAACGCGAAACAGAATGGCAGCGATGACCCTCCCGACCGACCCGCCTCAGGCGGTCAGGACAGAAGCCCCCGCCGCGGGTAAAACGCCTGCCAAGGACAGCACTCCTGTTCAAAGCAAAACAAGCACGCCCACGATCACCCCCACCCCCCAACCCACGCTCGGGATTGGCTCGATCATGATTCGCGAAGAAGACGGGATGGAAATGGTTTACGTTCCGGCGGGTGAGTTTGAAATGGGCAGCGAAAGCGGAGTTAGTGACGAAAAACCGGTGCACACAGTCTATCTGGATGCCTACAGGATCGATAAATACGAGGTCAGCAACGCGCAATACGCAAAATGTGTTGCCGCTGGTGATTGCACGAAACCCATGTATACTAATTCTTCCACCCGTAGCAATTACTTCGGTAATCCGGAATACGACCATTATCCTGTCACCAATGTTAGTTGGCATCAGGCTAATACATATTGTCAGTGGGCGGGAGGAGACTTGCCGACCGAAGCGCAGTGGGAGAAAGCCGCGCGAGGGACAGACGGCAGGACTTATCCCTGGGGCAATGAAAGCCCGACTTGCCAGTTGACAAATTTCAATAATGGAACATATGAAAACCCAGCCCATTGTAAAGGCGATACCAGCCTTGTAAGTGATTCCGAGTCAGGCGCCAGCCCTTATGGCGCCTTGAACATGGCAGCTAATGTCTCGGAATGGGTGCGCGACTGGTATGGACCCTATCAGTCAGGGGATACACAGAACCCTGAAGGACCTTCTTCAGGCACAGCCAGAGTGATACGTGGCGGCTCCTGGTTCAGTTACTATAGGGTCATTCGTGCGACTTATCGGGTCGGCGGCAATCCAGCCGATGCGGACTGCGTCTTCGGGTTCCGCTGCGTCCTCCCAGAGCATTAACATGATTATGCTATCGTATAAATTAGAGTTCGATATCATTGGTCAATATATTTATAGTTTTCTTTTTATAATTAGTTATGGGTCTGGTGAAAGCTGACGAGAGCAAAGAATGACAGATAAAACACGACTTGGCAAATACGAAATTCTCGAAGAGCTGGGCAGGGGCGGCTTTGGGGTGGTGTACAAAGCCCGCGATGCGGTTTTGGATCGCGTTGTTGCGGTGAAAGTTTTGCACCCCAACCTGGTCAACGACCTCAGCTTCGTCTCCCGCTTCCGCAATGAAGCCCGCCTTGCGGCTCAGCTTGACCATCCAAACATCGTACCGGTTTACGATTTTGGCGAATCGGAAGGGCTCTACTACATCGTCATGGGTCACATGCCCGGCGGATCATTAAAGGAACTGCTCCAAAAAGAAGGCGCTCTGCCCGAAGAAAAAGCCCTCACCATCCTCAGACAGGTTTCTGACGGTCTCAGTTACGCGCACAGAAAAGGCATCATCCACCGCGACCTCAAACCGGGCAATATCCTCTTTGATGAGGAAGGCGCAGCCCGCATCAGCGACCTCGGCTTCGCCAAACTGCTCCACAGCGACAGCAGTTCCTCCCTCACCATGAGCGGGGGTTTGGTCGGCACGCCCGCCTACATGGCGCCGGAGATCTGGGAGGGTCTGCCCGCCAGTCCGGCATCTGATATTTACAGCCTCGGCTGCATCCTCTACGAAATATTGACTGGCAAAGTTCTTTTTGAAGGCGATAACACGGCGGAAGTCATAACCAAACATGTTATCCACGGACCTAAATTTTCTGCAGAGCTGCCTGAAGAATGGAAAGCTTTTCTGTCCCGGTGCGTGGAGAAAGACCCTGAAGTGCGGTTTAGATCCATAGATGCTCTAATGGATCATTTCAAGGCTGCTTCACGACGGCATGAAGTGGACAGCAAAGAACAAATTAGCTATAGCACGGAACCTGATGTAGAGCCGATGGTAACGGATCAATCACCTCTAGTTCACCTGGACGAGCCCGAAGAGAAAAGTCATGAGGATTCAAACGAAGAGGTCCGGAAGGCGGTTGACGATATATCCAAATCTGAAACTTCGTTGAGCCCGCATAGTGAGGAATTAGGAGCTTCAGGGAATTCCTTCTCAATGGAAAAATTCCTGTTGAGAATAAGAATAAGCTTTGGTTTTTTAGCCCTGACTTTTGGCATTATTCTTGTCGCATTGAGCGGTGGTAACGAGGGAATAATAATCATTGGCTTAGTCCTGATTTTGGGCGGTGCTTATTCTGCTATGAACGATCTTAAAAAGCTATCCAGTCAGGATATGTCCCATCCCATCTTGCCTGCGCCAGTGAAGACCTCAGATCCAACAACAGAACCAAATAACATTCTCTCAACACCCTATTCTCCGGTTTCCGCTCCAACCTTGACTAATAGAATTACTCCCGGGATAGATACCCCCGGGCTTGAGGGCTCCGCGCAGCTCCAGATAATAATCAAAGGAACAATCTTAGAAATAGCCTACTCACCAGATGGTGACCTGATTGCGGTTGGAACCTCCATCGGGCTCTATATATATGACAGTCGGACGTTGGCAGAAGTAAAACATTTTGCGAACGAAATGAAAATTAGTTCAGTCACCTGGTCTCCCAATGGCTCCAAACTTGCTTCAGGGTTAGGAGACGGTACCATCCGTGTTTGGGACGTGGAAAATGGTCGTCAACTGCAGGTTTTGGAAAGGCATTTTGATAGGTTGCTTAGCGTTGCATGGTCTCCCAATGGCTCCAAACTTGCTTCGGGGTCAGGAGACGGTACCATCCGAATTTGGGACGCGGTAAATGGCTCCCAGCTACGAGTCTTGAGAAGACGCAAACGTAGTATTATTAGCGTCGCTTGGTCTCCCGATGGCACCAAGCTCGCGTCCGGGTCGGACGATAACACCATCCGAATTTGGGACGCAGAGAGTGGTTCTCAACTGTGGGTAATAGAAGGACATAGCAATTGGGTGTGTAGCGTAGTCTGGTCTCCCGATGGCACCAAGCTCGCGTCCGGGTCAGACGATAACACCATCCGAATTTGGGACGCTGTGAATGGCTCTCAGGTACAAGTCTTGAGAGGATACAGACGTAGCATTAATGTCATCGCCTGGTCTCCCGATAGCTCCAGGCTCGCCGCTACCGGGTCAAGGGATGGTACCATCCACATTTGGGATGCGGAGAGTGCCTCTCAGTTACAGGTGTTGGAAGGACATAGTGATAGGGTGCGTTGCGTCGCCTGGTCTCCTGATGGCGCCAGGCTTGCTTCCGGGTCAACCGATGGCACCATCCGTATTTGGGGAGTACCGTGAGCTAAAATGGGCAGGCAGGGCATAACCGGGAGAATGCATATGAAGGAATTAGGACACTCATGAAACTTGGCAGATACGAAATACTTGAAGAACTTGGATCCGGAGGGTTTGGGACGGTTTACAAGGCTGAAGATGAGGTTTTGGGGCGCATTGTTGCGCTCAAGGTCCTCCACCCAGGTCTGCTGATCGATCAAAACTTCGTCTCCCGCTTCCGCAACGAAGCCCGCCTGGCAGCCCAGCTTGACCATCCCAATCTCGTCCCGGTCTACGACTTCGGCGAGATCGATGGCCGCTACCTGATCACGATGGCATACATGGCAGGCGGCTCGCTCAAAAAATTGCTCGCCGAAGAAGGCAAACTGTCGATGGAACGCACCTGGCAGATTCTTGAAGATGTCTCTCAGGGGCTTGATTATGCCCATGGTAAAGGCATCGTCCACCGTGACCTCAAACCGGGGAATATCCTGCTCGATGAAAATGGACACGCGCATGTCAGCGACCTCGGCTTCGCCCGGGTCATCACAGACGCCTCCAGCCTCTCCATGTCTGCCAGCGGAGGTTTGGTGGGCACGCCTGCTTACATGGCTCCGGAAGTGTGGCGCAATAAACCTGCTTCTGTTCAAACCGATATCTACAGCCTGGGCTGCATCCTGTATGAAATGCTGACAGGCGAAGTCCTTTTTGAGGGCACCAGCCCAGCCGAAGTCATGACCAAGCACGTCATTGATGGTCCGCAGTTCCAATGTGAATTGCCGGCAGGATTGAACAAACTGTTCGATAAATGCCTTGCGATGAACCCACGAGACCGCTATCAGCAAGTCGGCTCGATCCTGGAGGATTATACGGCTTTCAGAGCAAACCTGGAGCAAAAAGGTGCCTCACCGCAAGAAGAGAGTGTTGAGGCTGAAGTTGCTGACACGCAGGAGGTAAGTCTCAGTAAAAGTGACCCAGGGGAGCGAGGTCAGGAGCGTAGTGAAGAAACACCCGTTGCAGAAGAAGTGCGAGCGGGTGCACCCCACCTTGATCAAAGCAAAACGGGAGAGGACCGTCATTCCGAAACTGAGGATAAAGGAACTGCAAGCGCTGTTAAATCAGAAATCGATGGTTCAACGAATGCTGCTGACCGGAAAAAAGAATGGTTACCGAGAGCCTTAATTGGATTTACTGTTATAGCGGTATTGGCTTTTATCTTTATTCAGGCATCTCGTCAAGCGAGATACTCTGTTGTTTATACCAATCCCATACCGACCCGCACTCCTACACGAACCCCAACGCAGACGCCTAGTAAAATGATATTACCCATACACACTTCATTCCGTGAAGAAGACGGGATGGAAATGGTTTACGTTCCTGCTGGAGAGTTTATAATGGGAAGTGAAGATGGGCGGGAAGATGAAAAACCCATTCGTCAGATCTATCTGGGTGCCTATTGGATCGATAGGTACGAGGTCAGCAACGCCCAATATGCAAAATGTGTTGCAACTGGCAGATGCACAAAGCCAAGCTCGACCGGATCTTGGTATCGCAACAGTTTTTACGGTAATCCACAATACAATGATTATCCTGTCGTCTTTGTCGACTGGTATCAAGCAAAGGCATATTGTGAGTGGGCAGGGGCCAACTTGCCGACGGAAGCGCAGTGGGAAAAAGCTGCGCGTGGGACGGACGGCAGGACGTACCCCTGGGGCAATGAAAGCCCCAATAGTCAACTGGTAAAGTACAATCAACCCGTTGATAATACCAGCCCTGCAGATGATTATCAGGCAGGTGCGAGTCCCTATGGAGTCCTCAATATGGCAGGCAATGTAATGGAATGGGTATGCGACTGGTATGGACCCTATAAGGAAGGAGATACTGAGAATCCAAACGGACCGGATACCGGACAATATAGAGTCCTTCGTGGTGGGGCTTGGGGCGATAACTATATGGGCATCCGATCTGCCCTCCGGGTCAGTTTCGATCCGACCTATGCGAGCCTCAGTTTCGGCTTCCGCTGCGTCCTCCCGCAGCCGTAAAAGAGCCGGAATAAAACGGGTATACATGGCTGCGGGCTTCTATTTTCTAAATTCTAATTTCCGGGGGTTCGAGGGGGGGAACGAAGGATTGATTTTTAGTTGTACTAAAGTTATAATATTTCATTATATCGAATCCAATTTTCATCCTCAGGAAGGAAACACATGCCAGATAGCCTTTTTGAAACATCTAAGGGAACCACTATAAAGTTTGGCAAGTACACCTTACTCGATGAAATTGGTCGCGGTGGGTTCGGTATCATATACAAAGCACTCGATAATATTCTTAAAAGAACAGTTGCAATAAAAATGTTGCATCCTCATTTGATGGCGGATCAGGTTTTAGTGAACCGTTTTATTCAGGAAGCCCAACTCTCCGCCCTTTTAAATAACGAACACATTGTGCCAATTTATGAGTTTGATAATTTAGATGGGCGGTATTATTTGGCCATGGAGTACATGGAAAATGGCTCTTTGAAAGATCTTTTAAGCCACAATGGTAAACTTTCAAAAAGCTTTGTTCAGAGAATCGCTGGTCAGCTTTTTGCAGGTCTGGAAATTGCTCATAGGCACAACATTATCCATAGGGACCTAAAACCGGGAAACATACTTTTTGATGGTTCAAATAATGTCAAAATTACCGATTTTGGGTTTGCCAAATTCAATAATCCCGCCAATAGCTTGAGTTTAAGCACTACGGGAAGTGTTATTGGGACTCCTGGATATATTGCACCTGAAATATGGAAAGGTCAACAAGCAGTCAAAGCAACTGATCAGTACGGATTGGCTTGCATCATTTGCGAAATGTGTTCTGGTGAACCACTGTTTTCTGGAGACTCACCTCCAGTAATTATGATGAAGCATTTTGAGCCAAGAAGTATCCCTAACGATGTCCCCAAAGAATGGCGACCAGCGCTAATGCGGGCTTTAAGTGTCGATCCTATGGATCGCTTTCCAACAATGGCTGAGTTTGGCAAAGCACTTCTTTCAGGGGAAACTAAGTCTGAAGCAACTCAATTGCCGATTCAGTCAAAAGATAATCAAACATCTAATAATGGAATTCCCACACAAATAAGTTATCAATCACGACAAGATAATACCAATAACAAAAACGAATGGGCAGCTCAGGGTCAACAACAGCAACCCCCAATGAATTCCCAGAAATATGAGTCATCTAACTCTGATCAATTACAACCGAGATATCGAGATGGAAATTTTAAACCGGCGAAAAGCACAATTTCTTTGGATAAAAAATTTTTAGGCATAATTTCTGTTGCTTTAGTTATTTTTGTTTTAGGCATAGTGACAGTTGTTTCCCTCATTTATTTTGGAAGTAAACAACAACACGCTTATAATCCCGCCCCAGTACAACAGCAGCCGGAACAAATGCCTACTGAAAAAACGATTTATGTTACAAAAGCGGTTCCCAACGAAGAGGCTCGCATGTCGTCGTCGGTTTCAACCAGCACTCCAACTCCCCTTTCATCTGTTTCTCAAGCTACGTCTACACCTGCCTTGATACACATTGATAAAACCGGTCTTTGTGATAACCGTAACATTACAGATAACTGCGTTTCCACCTGGACAAACAGTCCTACAAAAGTCACATTTATGTTTAAAAGTTCTATTTTAAAAGAGGGAGATTTCTATTTACGCTTAAATCATCAGGTAAAGCTTAAATGTGTTTCTCATAGTTACCTCTCAAATGTATTTGAATGTACCGGTCAAGGACAACCAACTAACCAACAGATCTCAATTGAAATAGTAGATTCAGGGACTGACAAAACAGTTGCATCGGGAGAAATCCTGCTTTTTGTTCCCACATCAAAGTACAATGGGTAAATGGATAGCCTTACTTTCTTGAAGGCTATACTAACAATAGGTTTTTTTCTGTTTGTTCAACTTATTTCGGTCAAAAAAGTCGTTAAACGATTAAGTTTTGGACTAGAGGGCGAAAAGATTTGGCTGGTTTCTATTCCGATGGGGATATTGGGCGCTGTATTTGTTTCAATTCCAATAATCTTATACAATAAATCTCTTTTACTTCTTCTACTATTCTTTCAACTGACTGTTTTTATATTCCAAACCTACCAATTCATAAAAACCAGACCGCTGATAAATAATTTAAAATTAAAGAATACTCATTGTATTTTATTTTTGTTTGCAACTCTACAATTTTCCCTGACTCTTTATTTCTTTAGAAACCAATCTCTGCCACTTTTTATTGACAGCATCAGGCATCATGAATACATCAAGCTCTTATTGGGGTCGGAAAGTCATAAAGTATTAGGCTTAAATGTGCAGTTGCCAGGTCTGCTATATCATTTTGGTTACCATGTCCTGATTTCAACATTGACCTTTGTCAGTAAAATACCGCCTCATTATTTGATGGTTGCATCAGGATTGTTCATTGTTGCCATTTTTCCGATAAGCCTCTACTATCTAACTGGATCTTACACAAAATTTGAACTAACTAATCTACTTGCTACTTTGTTGTTTGTTTCGATTTCTAAATTCCCGTCTTTTGGATTAAATTGGGGAAAGTACCCAGCAATAATGAGTATTACTGTATTGCCAGTTTTGCTAAGTTTCATTTTACAATTTATCAATTATGATTCTAAAAGCCACAAAAAAGTTAATGCTCTCATCTTGTTTTTGTTAATGATCCTGGAGACATTTGTTCATACAAGATCATTAATCATAATCGGAAGCTTTACCCTGGCTTGTCTGATTTATACAAAATTACTAAAAAAGAAATGCAGCTTGATCCTTACAATTGTTTTAATCCTGTTATTATCATTTGTTTTGTTTATCAATTTTCAAAATACTTCTACGATTCAATATTCTGAAATAATCATTTTTCTGCTTTTAGCTGTTTCTTGTGGAGTGGCAATCTGGAAATCTGTGGTGGGTGGTGAAAACAAGCTTGTTTTACCGATTGTTTTTCTGATAATTATTGCGTCTTTTTCGAAAATACCTATCCCATTGCGCTTGAACCTGAGCCCCAATCTAATTAACCACGAGTACTTTCTACTCACTTTTCCAATACCACTGGCAATGCTGTTTGTTGCTTCTGCTAATGAGATGAGTTGCCTTGTACCAAAAAAATCACCGGATTATGAACGAATTCTTGTAATTTTTTTTCTCATACTAATTTTGCTTGCTACACCATGGCAGGTTAAAACAAATCCTGTGGACAAATATGTGCTGGTGGGAACAGATCAAATCAAATCATTCGTTTGGCTCAAAAATAATTTCAAACCCGGAGAAACAAAGATCTTGATAGCTGGAATGGCGGAATTCGACTATCTTGAGTATGCCGATTCAGGAGGTTGGATTTATACCTTAACAGGTTTGGAAACTGTAAAAGTTCCCCCTTTGTTGGATTTCAATTCCATAGAACAAGCACAAAAGCTTTGTGAAACTGACATCGACATGATTTATTTGGATAGCACAAAAAAAGATCGTGGGTTTGGCAAACAAAAGATTGATCTTAACCTATATTCAGTCCTTTTCGAATCAGGAAACGTGAGAATAATCCAGCCAGTTTGTATACGCTAATAAATTAGCGTATAAAATATTTAATTACTTTTTCAAGTTTATGGTGATGCCTGAAACACTGTCTTTTACTTTAATACTATATTTTTGCTCTGTCTTTGAAAAAAGTACATTGACTTCAACACAGAAATGGATCTGGTGATACATGTAAAAGGGTATGAGGGCAAAGGGGGCGCCTTTGCGGGCTTTCTCTGAATCAAAGGGCGCATCCGCCATGGTCTGAGTAGCCGTCATCGCATTCTATGGCTGGATTTCTTTGCAGGATACTCTGCTAATCATTGGAAGCTATAAATAAATATTCACACAATTATTAACACCTTATTAGATTAAATTATCCTGCTTTGTCGGCGAATTTACTGATGAAACCGGGGAAAGATACAATATAATAGGGATAATTATCGACATTGTTCAGGGATGGGATCATGAAACTTGGAAGATATGAAATTCTTGAAGAGCTTGGCAGAGGGGGATTTGGGATCGTCTACCGCGCGCGTGACAGCGTTCTTGGGCGGCTGGTCGCCCTGAAAGTTCTCCACAGTCAGCTTACGGTCGACCCTGGCTTCATCGGTCGTTTTGAGCAGGAAGCCCGCCTGGCTGCTCAGCTTGATCACCCGAATCTCGTACCAGTACACGACCTCGGGCAGGAAGACGGGCGCTATTTTATCGCCATGGGGCTCATGGCAGGCGGCTCGCTCAAAGACAGGCTCAAAGGTGGCGCGCTGCCAGAAGAACAGGTTCATGATGTCCTGCCGCAGATCCTTAGGGGATTGGAAGTTATTCACGGGAACGGCATCATCCACCGCGATCTTAAGCCAGGAAACATCCTCTTCGACCAATATGAGATCGCCCGCATCAGCGATCTTGGGTTCGCAAAAGCCTTGCACGCCGATTCCAGCGTATCGTTGAGCATGACCGGCGGGATGATCGGCACGCCCGCCTACATGGCGCCGGAGATCTGGCGGGGTAAACCGGCATCACCCCAATCAGATATCTACAGCCTGGGTTGTATCATTCACGAAATGCTGACGGGGCAAACTCTCTTTGAAGGGGAAACCCCGGCAGAATCCATGACAAAACACCTCGTAGACAGGCCTCAATACAAACACACATTACCTGAAGGATGGCATGAGTTGCTCGACAAATGCCTTGCCATGGACCCTAACGACCGATATCCGTGCGTCCAGGCAATTAGTGAAGCTTATGATAAGCTTTTATCTGATTCCGGTTCTGAACAAGAAGCAGAACTTCATAATGAGATAGAAAAAACGCCATTGCGTGAGAGATTGCAATCTCTCATTGGAGGGCGTGAATCGCCCACCGTGAAGAAAAAAGCGGCTGAAGACGACAGCCACCAGGTGGAAGCACCAGGCGAACAAGCGCCAATCATTGAAGAGGATGGACAGGTTCCAGAAGCAGCAACGCAGCAAATCGCACAAACGGCGGATGAGAAGCGCACTGAGGAACTTCAAGCTCTACCTGAAAAGAAAGATGACAGGAAATGGATGCTCTTTGCCAGTCTGGGGATACTGGCGATCTCGCTGATCGTGCTGAGCTTTAGTCTTCTGAAAGGCAGAAATCGCTACGCTCCTGTTCCGGTGGCAAACGAAACGCCTACCCGGACCGCAACCCAAAAACCGACAGAAACACCGACAAAGCCTCCTAGCAAAACGCCAACCCGCACACCTGATCTGTCTTTTGGCATCGGCTCTATCATGACCCGTGAGACAGATGGGATGGAAATGGTCTTCGTGCCTGCGGGCGAGTTTGAGATGGGCGGCAACGACGCCGATGCCTGGGACGATGAAAAACCGGCACACACGGTTTATCTGGATTCCTACTGGATCGATAAGTACGAGGTCAGTAACGCTCAATACGCAAAATGTGTTGCCGCTGGCGATTGCACGAAGCCAAGCTATACAAAATCTTATACCCGCAGCAATTACTATGGCAATCCGGAATACGATGATTATCCGGTCATCTATGTTAATTGGAATCAGGCGCGGGCATATTGCCAGTGGGCGGGAGGAGACCTGCCGACGGAAGCCCAATGGGAGAAAGCAGCCAGAGGAACGGACGGCAGGACCTACCCCTGGGGCAATCAAAGCCCGACCAGCAGTCTGGCAAATTATGCATGGAATACAGGCGACACCAGCCCGGTGACAGATTATGAGGCAGGCGCCAGCCCTTATGGGGCATTGAACATGGCGGGCAACGTCAGGGAGTGGGTTAATGATTGGTATGGCAGCAACTATTACAGCACCTCACCAACCAGGAACCCAAGCGGACCCTCTTCGGGGGAATACAGAGTGCTACGTGGCGGCTCCTGGTTCGACAGCTATAGGGATATCCGGGCGGCTTACCGGGTCAGGAACGATCCGTCCGATTCGTACTTCAGCTACGGGGTCCGCTGCGTTCTCCCGCAGCCGTAAAAGAGCCGGAACAAAACAGGTATACATGGCTGCGGGCTTCTATTTTCTAAATTCTAATTTCTGGGGGTTCAAGGGGGCAAGCCCCCTTGTTAAAAAATTTTATTAAATCAAGTCTCTTTTAGCCTATGTGGGATGAATTGACTTCTTTTGAAAATTTATATCTATCCTATAAAAAAGCTTCAAAAGGTCGGAGATCCCGACCAGACATTGCTGCTTTTGAAATTTCTTTGGAAAAGAATCTGCTTGAACTAAGAGAGGATTTAATCTCTGAGGTTTATGAACATGGAAAATATCATAGTTTTTATATCCATGATCCAAAGAAAAGATTGATAAGCGCAGCGGATTTCAGGGACAGAATTGTCCATCACGCTGTTGTTTCTGTTTTGGAACCGATCTATGAAAAGCAGTTTCTTGCCAACAGTTATGCCAATCGTACTGGCAAAGGCACTCATAAAGCGCTGAATTATTGCGCTAAAATGATGAAAAAATATCAGTATTATCTCTTTATGGATGTGAAACAATTTTTTCCATCGATTGACCATGAAATATTATTTGATCTTCTGGCGCGTGAAATTGACTGTGAAAAAACCTTAAAACTATGCGAGATCATCTTAAAGAGTGGCGAAGATGTATTGGGAAATGAGTATGAAATGGTTTGGTTCCCGGGTGATGACTTGTTTTCCATCCTCAGACCGCGCGGTCTGCCCATCGGGAACATGAGCTCACAGTTTTGGGCAAACGTTTATCTTCACGAGTTGGATTTATATATGAGTCACGTTTTGGGGGTGGAAACATGGGCGCGTTATGTAGATGACCTGGTTGTTTTTTCAAACGATAAAGGGAAATTATGGAATATTCGGAGAGAAACGATCAAATTTTTGGAAAAATTACGCCTTGTGATCCATGAAGGGTCAGCTCAACCAACACCAACAAGCCAGGGCATAACTTTTCTGGGCTTTCGCATCTTTCCGGAATATGCAAGGCTGAAACGACAAAAACTTATTAATGCAAACCGGAAAATCTCTGACAGTCTTCAGGCAACGAGAAATGCTGAGATCACAGAGAAACATTTCCAGGACCAACTGAGAGGATGGCTGAACCATGTTCGCTGGGGAAATACCTGGCACCTGCGCAATAATTTTTTACACCGCCTGGGGATACATGCCTGGTACGTTGATGAATAAAAATGAATGAATCCCCGTTATTCGTGAAAACCTATGACATCCTCCTATGGTTACATAACCATACCGCTCATTACTCCAAGCTGGAAAGATTCCGCCTGGCGAAACGCATCGATGACTCTGTTTATCGTCTCTACGATTCAATCCTGATGGCTACATTGGATGAGAATAAAAAACAACAGCTCCTGATGGCAGACTTTGAGGTGAGGAAACTGACTGTTTTATGTCGTCTTGCCAGGGACACGAAGAACATGACCATGAACCAGTATGCTTTTATCTCAGAAAAATTGGTTGAAATCGGAAAATTAATTCATGGCTGGAAGTTGAAAGTTGATAAAACAGCATAATTAGTTAGAATTAGGAGAGGAAGATCAGGAAACGTGGCGGCTCCTGGAACAACAACAATAGGAATATCCGGGCGGCTAACCGGAACAACAACAATCCAACCAATACGAACAACAACAACGGGTTCCGCTGCGTTCTATCGCTTTCTTAGCCGAAAGGCTGCCAGAATCCTGTTCATTCAACTGTGCAGGGCGTGCAGGTGAAAGCGGGCGCTGATCTTGCCAGCCCATGAACGGGCGAAAAAGTGCCTGCCGCAACCGAGGCAGGCATTAATTTTCATGTTTGCCGCAATGAAACGCAGGGGCAGATGCGTAATACCAAACGGCACAATGGACTACAGTCATCGCGAGGGAGCGAAGCGACCGCGGCGATCTCCGATCGGGCGCGCAGTTTCGTAGGTTTGGTTTTATTGATCAACATTTTTGTCCTTTTCTTCATATAATAAGCTGTGATCCTGGAAGAAGCTGAGAAAAGAGAGACATGACAGATAAAACGAAACTTGGCAAATACGAAATTCTCGAGGAGTTGGGCAGGGGCGGCTTTGGGGTGGTGTATAAAGCCCGCGATGCGGTTTTGGATCGCGTTGTCGCGGTGAAAGTTTTGCACCCGAACCTGGTCAACGACCCTGGCTTTGTTTCCCGTTTTCGCAACGAAGCGCGGCTGGCAGCACAGCTTGACCATTCCAATATCGTATCTGTTTACGATTTTGGCGAATATCAAGGGCTCTACTACATCGCCATGGCTTACATGCCTGGCGGCTCCTTGAAAGACATGCTGCAAAAAGAAGGCGCCCTGCCTGAAAAAAAGGCGCTCACCATCCTCAACCAGGTTGCTGACGGTCTCAGTTATGCCCATAAAAAAGGTATTATCCACCGCGACCTCAAACCCGGCAATATCCTCTTTGATGAGGAAGGCGCAGCGCGCGTCAGTGACCTCGGCTTTGCCAAAGCCTTACACACTGACTCGAGCGTTTCCCTTTCCATGAGCGGCGGGCTGGTCGGCACACCCGCCTACATGGCGCCAGAAGTCTGGCGCGGAGAACCAGCCACTCCTCAGACAGATATTTACAGCCTGGGCTGCATCCTCTACGAGATGCTGACGGATGAGGTTTTGTTTGAGGGAAAAACACCTGCTGAGGTGATGACCAAGCATCTAATAGACGGTCCTGTATTTAATGCCCAATTGTCAGGTCCGGTCAGACAGGTTATTGATAAAGCGCTCGCAACTCTACCTGCAAATCGGCATAGTTCAATAGAGGAATTATCCGCGGAATTATTGACCCTTGGGAAAGCCACCAGCCTTTCTTTTACCGATAAAAAATCAGAAATAAACTTCAAATCCGGAACAAGCATTGGGAGCAATGCAAATAAACCTAAGGTCGATATTACACCGCAATCAAAAATTGCCCCTGGTAAGAAAAGCTTAATCTGGGTGATTGCAGTATTTGGGATCATGCTATTGTTTATTGGCATTTGGGTAATTAATATGGTCTTGAAAAGCGTTAGATCATCACAGCTTCAAACTTCAATCAGTAAGCCGACTGCAACGATGCTTAATACCCAGCCTGCCGCAATTGAAATACGACCAGCGGCAACGATTGAAGAACCCCAACCCGGGATAGACATAAGCACTGAATCAGTTTCATCTCCTGCTCAGGAACGTCTTGCTGCGAGCCTGGGAGAATCGGAATTTGATATTGGTACGACCAGAACAGTTAAGGTGAAAGAGCTGTTAAATATTGAGAATGTCAGCATGCTGGGAATTTCTCCTGATGAACGGTTTGTCGCTGTTGGTGATGAGCAGACTGTTTATATTTATCAACTAAATCCACTTGATTGTATCAAAACAATTCATATTTCCGATTTTATTCCTGAAGATCCAAACGGAGTAACAGATGTAGTTTTTTCGCGTAATCAAAGGTATATGGCAATCAGAACTAATTTTGATATTGCAGTTTTTGAACAGGGGAGCTGGAATTATTTGTATCGGTTTGGTGCTGGGGTTGGCAAAAAGATCGAATTTGTGGGAGATACGCCCGCTTTAGCAAATTTGCATCTCCAGAACGTTTATTTTAAGAATCTGGAAACCCAGGAAGAGTTGGGAGATATCGCTATTATCTCGACAGGGAGGCTCAGCGCAGACGCTGGCTTTACAATGAGTCCGGATGGCAAATATGTCATTGGTTATTCAACAGAAGAAGACGGTTTCATAAAGATCTTTGAGTATGCCAGCAAGAGGGAAGTTGCAAAAATAAACAACCTGGGCTGGTTTAGAAATGTAATAGTATCTAAAGATTCAAGTATGGTGATGGCTTTAATTTCTGAAACTGAGGTGTGGGTATGGAATTTAGCTGATGGGAAATTCATCAGCAGAACAGGATTTGATAGAAATATAAGAAGCGCTGATTTTACACCGGAAGGAAACCTTTTGATTCAATTTGAGGATAAGACCGCAATTATTGAGCCATTGATTGTAACAAACATGACAAACTATAATATGGAAGGTCTTCAATTCGACTTCGAATCCGTCGGATTCTTAGAACTTTCTACCAGCCGCCGATTGGGATGGAGCAAGGAAAACGACCGCTTAAGAATCTTTAGTTTGAACGAAGTTATATTTTGGAATTGATCAGATCTTTATACATAATGTTATAGTTTTTCAGTAAAATAGTTTTTTGAAGCATTGTTTCCAATATTTTTGTATTAGCCATAAGTCGGATCCCAGGAGAATCAGGCAGAAACATTATTATGAAGCAAAACTGTCCAGTATCTAAAATATGCCTTTTAGGAGAAACTCAAATCCAATTGCTTGTCCGAGTTCTCCAGGTCTTATTGTGAGTTTTACTTTGAATGATTGAAGTCCAAACCGGTCGCAGGAATTGATCAATCCCCAAAAAAACAAGTTTGAGATTAAGTTCTGGCAATTGGGTTCGATAAAGAAATTGACGCCAACGAATCTGAATGTCTGGATCATCAGACAAGGCAATGACTTTATCTAGACTGTCAGGCTCGTAAAAGGTCTTTCGATTTGTGATCGTTTGCGAGATAGCCTGTTGAAGGAGATTCCCATCAAAGTCAAATTGGTTCGAGAGATAGTAAATATCGTAAATGTCCTTCATGCGACTTGTCAATTGTTGCCTTTGGATCAGTGCTTCAAATTTTTCTGCAATTGTGCTTTCTAATGAGTACGTTAGAATCCTGGCAGGTATAAAATCTTCCAGTTGCACGGGGATAATTAATTTCTCGGGTTCTGGAACAATGACATCACCAATTCCAATATCGACATTGAAAGGCGTTTTTGTGTTCTTTACAAGCCCGAGGAGTTGAAAACTTACCCCCTTATACTTCCGTTGTAGCGATATGATCTTATAGCCTTGAGGGATCAGTTGTATGTAATTGTTTCCAGTATCGACTGATATGATTTCGTTCACCATCCTTTGAATGTCTTCAATGCCGCCAGGTTGCTTCTGTAAAAGAAAGTCAATATCAGCAGTTGACCGGCTTGAAAAGTTACTGAGAGTATAGATGAACATGCCGCCTTTAAGCACCAGATGATCCGCATACTCTGATCCACTTAATCGACGCAAAAACTCTTCCTGGCAAAACAGCTGCAAAAGGAGTTGAAGAGATTTTCCGCTCTCTTTTGATTTTCTTTTTAGACGCGCAAGAACTGATGCTTCCAAATCCGTCATCAATCACAACCTTTCTTATAGTGATCTTATTTGTTTTCCAAAGAACGATCGAATCATTGATCTACAGCCAGATACCAATCCGGCTTTTTATTTTCTTTAGTATTCGTCGCTTCTTAGAGTAATCGAGCAAATTCGAAATGTTCTTATTCGGATCAGCAATATAACCCTGAATTGCTTTATTGTACGTTTCGCGATCAATCTTATTTTCAAAAAAAACACATTCGCAAATCAGTCGATCCTTGTCAAATATCTTCAGGTCTGTGTCACCATAAGTGGCATTCGTGATTCCGAACAAAAGCAGGTGTGCTTCCATGTAGTAAGGTTGTACGTAAGGGTAATCGATTTTGAAACGCGATTTTGAAACATCTTTATTGATTGCGATATCCCAGGCCAGCGGTGTACGATCAGAATAACCATGATAAAAGAGTGCTGTATACATACAGAGCACCCCTTCAGGGAATAGTCTCGCGATTATTTCTGCATCCGAGCAGTTCTCAACGGTCTCTGAAAGACTGTAATATCCATGCTTTATTCTTTCAATAAAGTGCTTTTCAAGCATTTTTCGAATCTCATACGCAGTAAATCCCAGTTTCTTTAGATCAGCGGTGCGAAAAATACCATTAGTTCGTTTTGCAAGTGTCTTAATTTCTTCAAGTTTTTGTTTCATATTTACCTGTCTGCCGCTCACACACGTTACGAGCGGCAATATAATAGCTTCTTGAATAATACTTCTCATTTGCGGGGTTGTCAAAAACTTGCCGCTTATATCATGTTAAAGCGGCAAGTTGGTAAAAACTGGAATTTATTGTTAGTTAAACATCCAAAAATGTCGATATGAGTTTATGCGTCTGATGAAACAAAACCCACGTTGTAAATTTCTGAGACACGGTCTGTTTCTAACTTCATGTTTTTATCAACTTCCTTTCTAAAAATAAATGCCAGCTTAGAATCTGTATCTGAAAGAAATCTGTAATTCGGATGCCTGGTGATATCGTATTTCTCTGACAAGAATGGGCGTTCACCACGAAGTTGAAGGATGCATTTTGAGTTATCCATCACCGCCAGCTCATCCTGGCTCATCAGGTCTTTGCCCATTTTCTGATGACTGATCCCATGGGTCTTTTCTCGCCCTCTGTTTTCAGAAGTATTGTCGAGATCAATCGTCTCCTTACCCAGTATCTCCGAGATTTCCTTAAGAGTGGTTTTTTCTTTTCCGCCCAGGAAAAGCATGCTGTCACAGTTGCCAACAATCGTTTCAGCATGTTCTTTGTAGAGTGCCTTGAGCTGACTTTGAGCCTGGAGGACGATGCAGGCTGAAATCTCACGACTGCGAATGGTGGCAATCAAGCGTTCAAAGCGTGGTATCTGTCCTATGTTAGGAAATTCATCCAGCAGGCAGCGCACATGAATTGGTAACCTTCCACCATAAACATTGTCCGCTTTATCACAAAGCAAGTTGAATAACTGAGTGTAAAGAATCGCAACCACAAAATTGAAGGTGTCATCGGTATCACTGATGATCACAAACAAGGCTGACTTCTCATCACCAAGAGTGTCCAGGTCCATTTCATCGCAGCTCATCAGTTCCCTCAGTTCCTGAATATCAAACGGAGCCAGCCTGGCACCACAGGAAATAAGGATGGACTTGGCGGTCTTCCCGGCAGCCAGTTTGTATTTCTTGTACTGCCTTATGGCAAAGTGCTCCGGGGCTTTTTCTTCCAGTTCCTCAAACAACTCATCGACCGGGTTCTTAAAGTTTTCATCATCTTCCCGTGCTTCAGAGGCGTCGATCATTTCAAGCAAGGTTGTGAAGTTTTGCTCCCGTTCCGGCGCTTCATACCAGATGTAGCCAATCAGGGCAGAATAGTACAAACGCTCCGCTTTTATCCAAAAGTCTTCCCCTGCCTTTTCTCCTTCCCCTTTTGTGTTGATGATGATGGCATTGACCAGTTTGAGAATGTCTTTCTCAGAGTGGATGTAGCCAAAGGGATTGTAGTGCATGCTGCGTTTGAAATTGATCGTATTCAGTACCCGGATGTGATAGCCGTTGCGTTTGAGCATCGTGCCACATTCGGTGAGGATGGTTCCTTTTGGATCGGTCACCACATAGCTGGAATGCATTTGCATCAGATTGGGCTTGACGAAGAAACGGGTTTTGCCTGAACCAGAACCACCAATAACCAACACATTCTTGTTTCTGGCAAACTTTGGGTTTTTGGGGCGACTGTTCATGGTGAGCGATTCGGTTTTGGTAAGGATGATATTGTTTCTTGGATTCTTGTCAATATACGGAGCGATGTCTTTCGCTGTTCCCCAGCGGGCAGAGCCATATTCCGTGCCTTTACGAAACTTCTTTCTGTTCTGTGCTTTCATAACCACAATGAGCTTTATCCCTGCTGCAAATATCAAACCGATAATCAGGTCCTGAAGATTGAATGATGGTAACGGATGTTGACCGATAAACCTTAGGTTCGAGAAGATAGCGATGAACCGGTCAATGATATCTCCACCCTGAAGGAGCCGAAAGATCTGGGCAAGCTTGTTGCCAACATAGAAGGGCAGGAGATATGCTAAATTCAATAACTGACTTTTGGGGATTCGTGCTATCACCGGACAAACTCCTTTCTCTGAACTTTTTCAGGCACCCGCGCGGCTCTTTCCTTGTGCTGAAGCTTGAGTTTCTGGAGCTTTTCCCGAAGTGATGGACGCTCCTGTATCTTGAGGCGTTTTTTCACGAACTCGTTGAAGGCAGTTTGCAGCACATCCGTATCCCGGGACCGAAAGAAAATTAAATAATGAGGTGCCTCTCTGTTACGTTCTTTCTTGATAGCATATTCAATGCCGTACCGTCTGGCTATTCTTTCAAAATCGTGAATATGTTCATCGTGAATTTCGATATTCGAAAGGCCTGATCTTTCTTTCATCAGTTGCCTGATGGTCATGCGACCCTGGTAAGCAGGGTGGAGCTGTTTTTCTCTCGCTTTTAATTCACGCTGCTGTTTGAGGATATCGAGATATTTTTGAATCGCCTGGAGAAAGACCTTTCCGGTCATTTTCCCGGTTTGAACAATCAGAGTAACGCTTCGTTGTGAAATCTCTTCCTGCATCAGTACCTCCTGTTCCTTGCATTGCCATACATGTCATGATTTACCATGGTTCTGTAGAAAGTATTTATAGTTTTGGGGGCGTTATAGAGCGTGGCAAGCAGATAGGCTCTGATATTCTGGATTTTACTGGTGTTTTGATTTAGCGAATCCAGGACATATTCGATATGCATTGAGTTGAGGCTCAGGAGCCTCTCTCTGACCCGCTCAGCAGAGATTTGGGTACCATTGATGCTAAATGATTTGGCTTTGGAACAGGCAGTTTCAATCATAATCTCCAGGATTTCCGGAATCATCTCCGGATCTCGGTCAAGGATGTATTCGTATTCGATGTTTTTCTTAAAAATTTCTCTAAATTCCATCCATCGATCAATCTCAGCGTTTGTCTTTTCAGGAACTTTTTGTCGTGATGGATAGATAGATTGATAGATTAATTCTTTTTTATCAGTCTTAATAGACTCAGTCTTAATATTATCAGTCTTAATTAACTCCTTTTTTCGGAAGTCTTGACTTCCTCTTTCAGGAACTCTTGACTTCCCATTATCGGAAGTCTTGTTTTCCTCTTTTGGGAAGTCTTTAGGCTCGTCCACAACAAGGTTATCTTTTTCGTCACCTATGCCAAGAAAATTCATGACATAGATTTTTGTCGGTTTCCCCATGCCTTGCCTGACTCTTTTTATCAGGCCAATTCCTTTTTCAGAATCCAGTTCAGCCAGAATCCTGACCCCTTTGTTATGTCCACAATTCATAAATTCCTGAATTTCGGACAATGTAAAATAGATGTAGATCTTTTCATCGGGATCTTTCCATCCACTTTTTATTGACAGGCTCATTCGATCCAACATCAGGCCATAAAGCACCTTGGCATCGCTTGAAAGCTTGGAGAAAGCGGGGTTAGTGAAGAGCTGTTTGGGTATGCGATAAAAGGCAAACTGCTCAGCTTGGTTGCCGTAGTAATAATCAAAAGTTAATTTCGTTTCTGACATTTATTCCTTCCTGTTCCATAGAAAACAAAAGCTGCAGTTCTCCTCAAATAGAGAGCTGCAGCTTCAAGAGTTGTTAGTAATTGTTTCTATCTAAAAGTCACTATTAATAATTATCCTTTCGAAGTAAAATCAACCGGTATAAAATATAGACGTTTGAGGTGAAAACCCGAGTTTTCTTCTCATTTGTTCTTGGCAAAAGACCAATTAATTGGCTATAATAATAGAAAAGAGCAACTGAAGTTTGCGTGGCTCATCGGAACCATCGTACGCAATGTTCGTAAAAAGGACGAGACCGGAGGACAAAGGTAACGATTTCAGGTTCCACCCTCATAACCCGGAGGTCAGTGGTTCGAATCCGCTCCCCGCTACTGAGAAGGAACCAGAGTACTCTAAGCTCTGGTTTTTTCATTGCTAAACGTACTGTGGTTGATGAAATTCCAAATTTGAAAGGATTTCTCATGAACCGGAGTACTCTAAGCTCGTCCAAGAAAAAAACGTCCATAAACCTCTCAAAAGCCTGCGATGGCTTCCTCAAATTCAAGGTAGCTGAGGGACTAAGCCAGCGCACAATCGACTCCTACGAATACTATTTGAACCAATGGATCAACCACATTGGGGATCAGGATGCCTCTAAAATTCGCTCAGGAGACCTCACCAATTATCTGGCCTGGCTGCGTACCGATTACAAACCCAAACGCTGGAACGGAAACAGGGATCCCCTGGCTCCGAAATCGATGAAGAATGTTTACACCGCTTTGAAGTCTTTTTTCAAGTGGTTGTCGGTTGAGTTCAACCTGCCGAATCCCTTCGTGAACATTCCGACACCAAAGTTTCCCCCACACTCGATTGAGATATTTACCCGGGAAGAAATCGATAAGCTTCTCAAAGCGTGTGTCTATTCTCGTGAGGTGAGCCCGGGTAACCGCCGCTCTTTCGTCATGCGCAGACCTTCCGCTGATCGTGATAAAGCGCTTGTGCTAACACTACTGGATACAGGATTGAGGGCTTCCGAAATCTGCTCACTGCGAGTTGAGGATGCTGATCTTAAGACCGGGAAAGTTACCGTTCGCCCGGGTGTTAGTGGAGGAGCCAAAGGAGGCAAGGGTCGGGTGGTCTTTTTAGGTAAGGTCGCCCGCAAAGCGCTTTGGCTTTACCTGGCAAAACGGGAAGATGGTGAAGAACCGGACGCGCCGCTTTTCATCAGCCATCATGACCGCCCTTTTAACCGCAGCAGCTTGCGCATCCTGATAAGGCGCCTGGGTGAGCGCGCTGAGATTTCGAGAGCACACCCGCATAAGTTCCGGCACACCTTTGCCACCACTTATTTGCGCTCTGGGGGCGATATCTTCACGCTTCAGGCTTTACTGGGCCATGCCTCACTCGATATGGTCAGGCACTACGTTCGTATTGCTGAATTGGATATCGAAAACGCGCACCGCAAAGCCAGCCCGGTGGATAACTGGAGGTTATAAAAGCATCACGATAACTTAGCCGCAACGATCCTCAAGACATCAGCAAGGTTTTCTTTTTCGAGACCTTGAAGTAACTTTTCAATCTCGCTATTGGAGGTTGTTACTTTCGGATTGGACAAGTTTGTAATCCGCTGCCCTACATCGGAGGATATCATCGGAGCGTAGATGCTGTCAGTTGTCTTGATGCTTTCATGCATCAGGTTCATCGAGACTGCTTTATAGTCAGCAATGGTTTGTGCGTGAAGCAGCCCATACACGGCGTTCCCATGCCGGAACTTATGCGGAGACTTGTATTCCAGGTTGGCTAAGGTAAATAACTTTTGCATGCGCTTCTCCAGTGCATTCAGTCTGTTTTTACCTGGGGGTTCGTTTGATAGTTTCTGCTCACCCCATGATTGATTGATAGGTGTGTACCAAGGGGCATCGCTGGGCAAAGTGGATCGAACGATCCCATCCCACTTTAGAATTGGTGCCAGTAATTCAGGAATATTAAACAGAAATGTTGTGGCCTTGGTTCCATTCTTTGTTTTTACGCCAAGCTCAGGCCATTGTCGCACCATCAACTTTTCCAAATCAAATGCGCCAATAGGAAGTGTCACAAATGCTGACCCACGCATCCCTGACAGAAACAAAAAAGCCGCAGCTGCTTGATCCCGCAAGAGAGCCAGGTCCTCTGGGTTGCCCGAAACAGAAATCAATTTGCGAACCTCATCTTCAGTAACATAAATGTTTTCACTCAGCTTTTGTGGTTGACGGATCAATCGTAAAGTGTCAATCCATGTTTTTGAGATCACACCCAATTCCTTGGGATACATATTTTTAGCCCAGACAAAGAATCTCCTGCTGGTATCCAGAATTTTCTTTTGAGTGCAGGCTGCCAAATGATCTTGGTCTGCTTTTGTGAGCGCTGACAGATAGATCGGCAGAGTTGGGCGAATAATTGTCACTAATGAGAAATCTTTTTCTCCTGCCCAAAGCAATAGATGGCGTAAGTAGAAACGATAACGGTCTACAGAAGCCTCGCTAAGTTGCATGACCTCTTTGAGATAATCGAGATGTTCATTTACTTTTAGATAATTCTTTCGCTCTATCATATCGATCTCCACGAATTACTTTTCCGCCACATACTGGACATTTACTCATTTTGTGAATGAGTTTTTCACTGACATGGCTAACCTCAGCAAAGAGCAACGGTACCGCTTGATTGCAACGCATGCAATAGCCTTCATCAGCGCCTAACTTTTTTGGTTTTATCGGTTTCTTTTTTTCCTTCACCCATACGGCGAAGTCCTGACCGTTGATGTAAATACGCCCTCTTTGATCCCTGGTGTGGGGCACTCCTGCATCCACCCAGTTGCGCAAAGTGCTGTATGGAATTCCTAGCTCTGATCCCAATTCTGACAATGTGTAAAGCATGGGTAAGAGCCCTGGTGCGCGGACGATAACGATATGTGGAATCCTGAGATTTTTCATTAGTTCACCTGTGTGTTTCGCTTGATTTCATTGGTTCTAAGTTGCTTTCAAATCCATTAGTGACTTTAGATTGTTCAGTAGTTTTGCCGTTAACTTTCTCTCTACTACTTAAACAACTCTGAACCAATTCTTGCCAATGGGTTGAGAACCAAATGAGTCCATAGCTCATTTACCCATGGAAAAAGTGATCTTCCGAAATGACAGGGTGGATGTTTATTAAAAACGCTCCCGATGAGGTTTGTTCTGCAAAGGAGGATATCTAGCTATACTTACCAGGACTACATTTGCCTACAAACATCAAGAGCTCGTTTTGATTCAGAGAGTATTGGAAGACACTCGCAAGATATGTCTTAGCAAGCAAAGGAAGTGTATATACACATCCGAAGATAAGGTAACATAAGTTTCGCACATTTAAAAAAGGGACATGGTCCCGATCACTTGGTAAGATGAAGTTGACAAATCAAACCAACCAAGGAGAAGAACCATGTCAAATGAGATTGTACAACTAAATGAGCAGATTATACGGACCGAACTGAAAGAACTGGTTCGACAAAGTGTCGAGGAAGTTCTGAATGGCTTGCTGGACGCTGAAGCAGATCTGCTGACCAACGCGCGAAAATATGAGCGCACAGAAGACAGAAAAGACACACGGGCAGGCCATTATCCACGCAAGTTGTTGACCAGTGCTGGAGAAGTGGATCTGGAAATACCCAAATTACGCACCTTGACATTTGAAACTGCCATCATCCAAAGGTACCAACGCCGGGAAGCTAGTGTTGAAGAAGCCTTGGTGGAGATGTATTTAGCAGGGGTGTCCACTAGACGGATTGAAGATATCACCGAATTACTCTGGGACGCCAAACTGAGTGCTGGGACGGTAAGCAGACTGAATGGCAAGGTGTATGAGCAGATTGAGGCATGGCGGCAAAGACCATTGGAAGGGCAATATCCTTATGTTTATCTGGATGGAGTGTATCTGAAGCGCAACTGGGGTGGACATTACGGGAATGTGGCTGTTTTGGTGGCCATGGCGGTGAATGAACGAGGCGAAAGGGAAGTGATTGGTGCCGTGGAAGGCATGAAAGAAGACAAGGAAAGTTGGTTGTCTTTCCTGCGGCATCTGAAGGAAAGAGGCTTGAAAGGCACACAACTGTTTGTTGGAGATAAATGTCTTGGGTTAATTGAAGCCTTGAGTGAAACCTATCCACTGGCCAGGTTTCAGCGTTGTATGGTGCATTTCTACCGCAATGTTTTCTCGGTTGTACCCAGAGGCAAGGTCAAGCAGGTGGCAGCCATGCTCAAGGCAATTCATGCTCAGGAAGACAAAGGAGCAGCTCTGGACAAGCTGGAAGATGTAGTTTGCAAACTGAAAGAAATGAAGCTATTTGAGGCTGCCAAAAAGGTTGAGGAGACAGGCCTAGAAACCCTGGTCTACATGGATTTTCCCAGGGAACACTGGCGACGGATCCGCTCGAATAATGCCATGGAACGATTGAACCGAGAGATCAGGCGCAGAACCAGGACGGTCGGCGCGTTCCCAGATGGACAGTCTGCCTTGATGTTAGTGTGTGCCAGGCTGAGGTACATGCAAGAATCACTCTGGGGACAGAAAACGTACTTGAACATGCAACATCTGGAGGAACTACTACCAAGTGATTCCTAAATGTGCGAAAAATACTTGACACTACCTTTCGTAAACCAATCAGACAATTTCTTGACTGACTGAAAATATACGCTAATGAGCATCTGTTTTATTTGCTAAGAAAACTATTGATTCGAAATGAGAACTTGTTGGTAGTAATTCTTGCAAATTATCATGCCTATGGACAAGCTCCATATTTTATTCTGAGTCAGGGATCCATTCTCTTATTGGATAACTGCTAACATCTTTATCAATTACAAAAGCGACTGAATGAACGGCTCGAGTGATTGCTACATAAAACTCAGACGCAGATTGACCAGTCAGCTTATTGTTTGAATCTAATAAAAATGAGTTGATTGGTCCAGTTGGGTAGATTAGCACTCTAGGTACCGTTAATCCTTTGCAGAGCTTGAAATTCATAGCATTGGTACCAGGGTGAACTTTTGCTGTAATATTGTGACGATATGCCTGTGGATTGTAACATTGAAGATATCTCTCCAAATTTTGACGTTTAACTACAAAAATCCCATCATGGCTTGTTACTTCATCCTGCAATGATGTTGTGGGAGGAAACTCATAAGCTGCTGGAAATATTGAATCAGCAAAATCGATAACTAATTGATTACATCTCCAAGTTGTAGTCCGGTGCTCTATCTGACATAAACCCTTTTTCTCCATTAATTCAAACCACAATTTTTTGTTCAACCATTTGTATTGCTTGTTCTTTTGATCGTTTCTAGTGGTTGTTAAAATGGATTGTCGTATATCTCCCACCGCAGTGATTTGAATCTTGGATTTCATTAACGCTTCTAAAATATCCAGATCATTTCCAGTTAGATCCTGGACCTCATCAAAGAAAATTTCATTATAAATTCTTTCTAACCGATCAATCACCGAGCCTTTACTGGCTTTCAAAATATCATAAGCAAGTTTTCCTATTCGCGTACTAAAAACAAGCCCTTCATCATCAAAGTATCGTCCTTCTCCTCTACGGTATGTCGACGGATCAGCCCCTTCCACAAAGTAAAGGCCCTTGCATTTTTTAGAAGGATACCGATCAGATAAGTATGGATAGATGAAATGATTAAGCAAGAAGCCATACCAACCCATGACATCAACAGCATTTTCATTGACCCCTTTGATCAACCTTCGATTAATCTCTCCCTGTCCAGTAGTGGTGTAAGTTACAACAAGGCATCTATGAGGAACTTCATGATTAACGGAGCATGAGTCAACTATATCTTGGGTTTTCCGACCGCCAGCTGCTGCAATGATGATTTTATTCATCATTTTCTCACAAAATCAATTGCATTCTGGATAAAATCTGGATAATTGATCTTCTCAGAGCTAGAGGTAATTCTCCAGGCCACTTCAGTCTTGTTTTCAATCATGTAATCTTCAAGATCTTCTTCTGTTGGACAACCAACAATCATTTTTAGTTCAGGAATTTTTTCTGAGTTTGCATTAATAATTTGTTTTTCAAGAGTGGTGCCATTTTCTTTGGAACCAATGAACATTTCTCGAATTCCAGTCATTAACAATCCATCAGCTTTCTTTTTCCAATATTCCGGCGTTTGTTTATCGACATCTCTTATAACAGCTGCGCTTTTATTCAAAGCTTTACAAAGTTCGAGTCCTCTTCGGTTTTGGATGCCTTGGACGAAAACATCAACACCTTCATCTCGTGGATTCTTTCCTGTAACATCCAAATAGGCTCGGTTGAAAACCATTTCATCAGAAGGCCCCTCAACAATCACGATTTTATTTGCAAGAACTAAACGCAAAGTATCATATCCGGAAAGTTTCTTGAAATAATTAACCGTGTCTTCACTCAACTCATCAAATCTCGCAATGTGTCCTTTATTTATTAGATGTAATTTATCTAGGCCTAGTCTATTTAACACATAAGCACTATGGGTTGAAACAAAGGATTGCCTTCCATGGGAAAGCTTCTCTATCATGGATATGATACGTGTGAGATTTGTGAAGGATAAGTGGTTTTCTGGTTCTTCAACGAACACAAAATTTGTCTTGTCAATACTTGCATGCAATGCAAGTGCCATTTTAATAATTACTTGTTGACCTTGCCCTGCCATTGCGAAAGGAATCGAGTCGATTTGAGGAACAACCGATGCATCCCAGCTAGCTGATGATGATTGATCCATCTCTAATCCGATCGTATTGACATCATAAGCCTGGGACTGGGCCTCTAATTTTTTATTTACATTGTCTAATGCTGATTTAGTTAATTCGTGCTTTGCCTTCCTTAATGCGAGAGAAATTGTCGCACCTTCTTTTTTCTCAACATTATCAGACAGCATTTGACGAGTGTGATAGTCAATACCACTACTCGATCTTATTGTTCTCGAGTCAATATATGAAATCTGTAATTCTGCTGGACGTTTCTGTAGGATTGTTCCGTCAAACCCTTTCCAAGTGATGGAATAATATTCAACTGGCAATATTGGGGGATGTTCGCTTTTTAGGTACTCTAAGAATTGTTCTTTGTAATCGGTGTCTAAATCAATCGATAAAGATATTCCTGGGCAATCTTCTCTTAAGGTGTTCTCCTTTCCTCGTTGCTTTTGTGGTGGATCTTCTTTCGAAAAATAAACTTCGATAAGTATGTGCGGCGGTATTGGTATCCTTGATTCTTCAGCATAGGCATTAAAGAATTCCTCAACAACAGCCTTGTTGAACCAGTAAGGGTTTAATTCATCTCCTACCCAACGACCATTGATTCTGCCATTGAGTGTCATTGATATTGCCTCGAGCAGAGTGGATTTGCCCGATTCATTGTCCCCGACAATTATATTGAGACCAGCTTCCGGCAGGAAGGTTAACTCCTGAAATAGCCGGTAATTCTTTATTATGACTTTAGTGATCACAATGCCTCCATAAAAGCAGTAACTCCTGTCAGGCAGCCTCCCGTTTCGCGAGGATATGATTCGACAGCGTCAATTAGTCATCAAACCCAAAATCATCAACCCGCAAGGTGCGGCTGTTTTCACTGACGGTGCGGACCGTAGTTGCCGAAAATCCAAGCATCGAACTGGCTTCCACCTCCAGAGAAACTTTCACCTCTGCTCCGGGGGTATCAGACAAATGCTTGATCACTTCTTCCAACAGCTTCTGCACATCCCGATTGATCCGGGTGTTATCCAGCCTGGCAGAAAGATAAAATCGGGTCTTGTTAACCTGAGGCTGCGCTGGGCTCTCACCAGTCGTCTCTACCTCACCTGTCATCCCAACTCCAGTCGGCTCTGGGGAAGTAGCAGGCATAGGAACGTCACCACCCTCTTCTTGTTCCCTTGCAGCCCTTTCCTTTGCCAACTGATCTTTTGCTACCGGCACTTTGACCAGATAGCCGGAACGATCCACCGAGCCAACAGATTGGTCGAGTTTCAGGTCAAGATAACGTTCTCCATCAAAACCGGCTGCATAGGCAAAATACTCCTGAGAGTTCACGCCTTGCTGAATGGTTTGAATCAATACATCCTCACTTGCCAGCCTTGGCAGGTAAGCGTAAGAAGAGAGGTAATCCCACAACTGTTTCACCGAAATATGATTTTCGTCTTTCCAGAGCAAATTATCCAGTTCCATTTTTAAGAGGGTTGGAGCCCACTTCTGAATCAGATGCTCATCCTGAATTAACTTCCTGGCTGCCTTTACCACGACACCTTCGCTACCGCCACCAATCCTTGCCCGTTCCCAAACGATTTCCTTTGTGTCTGCTGATTTATCGATATAGGGCACCAAAAGCCAAGAATAAGCCTCTGCCATTTGGGCATCAACGGTCTGGTTAGAGCGATTGAGGTTTGCCTCTGTCTCCCTGTTTTGAGCCGCATCCAGGTTTAGTTCGACGCTGTCCTCTTTTATTGATTTCCATGCCAGGTACAACTTTACATTTTCCTGCAGCGAGACCATCGCTTCTTTATCCGCAGCTACGAAGACGAGCATGTTGCGATAGATACGTTGGGAGTTGCCCCTAAAGTTCAAAATGTCATCTACCGTAACCATCGCCTTGTCGCTTGGTTTCGAGTCTTTGTGCACATCCGTAGGGCGCAGAATGACCAATCTGGAGCTTTGCTCATCCGGTACATCCAGTGAGCTGCCAGGGCAAATATGAATACCAGCCAACGGTGGCTCTCTTCTCAGTTTGCGCAGACGGCTTTCTATTTCGTATTCCACGTCCGACAGGGGCAATTGCGTTGCGCGGTCTTCCACGGTTTTGCGCAGCGTGGGCCGCGTGTCGTACCAAAAACGGTCTCCCGAGGCGTTTGAATACAGATAGGTCAGCGATGTGTTCAATGAGCTCAATGCATCGTTAAACAGGGCAATGGTTTCCCCGGGCTGAACCGTTCCCAGCCGGATCCGAGAAGCTTCCAAGCCCTTGATGTTGCGCGTCCGATCAGATGGCGCTGAGCCCAGCATGATTGTGCGGGCTACCCTGCGGGAAACAAGCCGCTGACCAAAACGCTTCACTTGCTGGTCCTGCCGGTAGGGCGTCGAATTTTTACCGTCCACCTCACTGTCAACCACCGAGTTCCAGCCTTCTGAGAGGTAACGCGTCAGTTCATCGCGCACATTGGGCACATCCAGGGGGATAGAGCCAGGCATAATCATCAAGCCAGCATCATTACCCATCCAGAGCTCATGGATCACGGCTGCCATCAGGCGCAAAACGCCGCGCGTACGCTGAAAACGATCCAGCGTAGACCAATCCTCATACAAACGGTCGAAAACTTCCGGATGGATCGGATAGCAACCAAGCATCCTGTTGCGATATTCCACTTCTTTGGCTTCGGAGGGGAAATCCGAAGCGTTGTCGAGATACATCTGGCTAAAACGCCTGCAGACCTCATCGCGCATGTCGGGGTTTTTACAATCGAGGAATAACCGACGGCGCACCACCTCAAAACCTTCACTCGCTGCAACCGGCTTCCAGATTGATTCCATCCTGCCAAAGGTATGTTCAATAGTGTCCAGAGCCAGCTTACCAGCCTCACCGCCGATTTCCAGCTCGGATTCCGGAATAGAGGCGACCACCAGGCTGTTTTTGCTCGCCCGGGCTGCTTCGCTGATTTCCTGGATAAAGGCGATGAAATTATCATAGCTGCCGGCAACCAGTCCGCTGGCACCATAGAGCTTCTTGGCGTAAGCCACCAGTTCGTCCATCAATACCATGCTGGGCGCAGCCGCGTCAAAGAGGTTTTTCAAAGCCTCCGAACCCGGCGAAACGCCTTTCTTATCGGCTTCTTTAACGTAGTCATAAAGGCTGGGGTCACCTTTGGCTTCCGCTAATTGGGCGGCGATTTCGCCCCAAATGGTGTTGATCGTGATCCCGGGCATATTGCTCGGTCGTTTGGCTTTGTTGGGGTCCAATGCGGTGCCAACAACAACCGCCACATTGACTTTTGGCAGGGTGGAATAGCCAGCCTCGTTCAAAACAGGTTTCAGATTGGGCAGTTTTTCGATCGACACCTTGCCGCGCATCATATGGTAGAGCGCCAACATGCTGTGGGTCTTACCACCGCCAAAGGCGGTTTTGAGTTGAATGACCGGTTCGCCGTCTTTTCCGCTCACGCGTTTGAGCGCCTCGGTCAGCAGTCCAGCCATGCCCTCCGTTACATAGGTGCGGGCAAAGAACTCCACCGGATCGCGATATTCAAAGGAACCTTCCCCACGAGCAACCTGCGCCAGGTCGGCGGCAAATTCTGCGTTCTTGTAGCGTCCCTGAGCAACGTCTGGATGCGGCTCCATCACTTCCCGCCAGGAGAGCAAACCGCTAAGCGGTGTGGTCTCCAGGATGCCGGCTTTTTTGCCTGTTTTGACTGACTCAGATGAGTTTCCATTTTGGGTGATCGCAGTCGATCCTTCAGCTGAGCCATAGCGCAAGGTGCGTAAGATAGTGCGAATCTGTTCAGCACCATCCGGGTCAATTTGCTCAGCCAGCCGGGACATCGTATCTAATGCCCGCCAGGTGTCATCATCAGAAAAATCTTCTCCGCCGATATGGGCGACTTTATGACGGAAACCTTTGAGCTCGATTGCCCAGGTTCGATGGTCAATGGATAATTTTTTACGGAAAACGCCCTGCCAATGCACGTCAGCGAAGAGCGTCAGGCAGCTAAGAATGTCGAGAGAATCTACCAATTCAACCCATTCACCTGAAGCCGGAAGGTTGCGTTTTTGATCGTCGTAAAGCATATCCAAAACACCTTCCTGCCACCAATTCTTGCCGAATTCGATATGGAGTTCTCGGGCAACATAGGGTGCCATGCCTTCCAAGAGAGAGCGGAAGCCTTGTGTAATTTTCAGATGATTATCTGCCATTTCGTTTTCCTCCTGATTTCAATTAGTCGTCAAATAAGCTGGTTTGTTTGGGGTCGTAGGCAGCGGCGCTGATTTCGGCGGCGGAAGCTTGCACGTCCTTCCAGGAATTTACCAATGCGTTGTAGGCAAAAGCTTCTTTTGTCCAGCCCTTACGCTCAGCAATGCTAAAGAGGCGGTAAGCCAAAGCCTTGGCTTGCTCCACGCTGCCGGCTGGCAGGGTGGAGATGATGGCTGCTGTGGCTTGGTTGCCGCCGCTTTCCATGGCTTTGGTGAGTTGCTGGGTAACCATCCAGGTGGAACGCAGTTTTGCCCAGTTTAAGGAGGGCAGTTCTTCACGGGTGAGCAAGCGCACGATTCCTTTTTCGGCAAGCAGAACGCCGTTCTGAGCCAGCGTATCAACCGATGTGTTTTTGGCTCGTGCCAGAACGTCGGCTTCGCCAAAACGGATTTCGTTGAAAGCAGCCTGAGAATAAAGCTCAACACAGAAGCGACTTTCGCGGTCGAGCTCGCCATCCTGCTCATTGAAGAAGACGTCCAGCTCATGGTTGATGAGCTGTAAAGCCGTCCGCACGCTCATCGGTGTGCCGTCGGCTTCGAGCACCTTGTTGTAGCGTGAGTAGACGCCCATGCCGGGACCAATGGCCGCCTGAGCCAAGTCCACCGGGGCGATGTTGCTAGCTTGCAGCTTCTGCAATGCGGGTTTGAGTTCACGCTTGAGCGTGTTGATGAAGTCGCGGCGGGTGGTGGTCGGTGCGCCCTCCGAGCGCTTGCGGCAGACGAGGACGATGGAGGACGCAAGGGCATTTGATTCAAAAGCCACATTACGATTTGCCATTTCGGTTCTCATTGGCCAAGTTCCAGCAAGACTGAACCCAGCCTGGATTAAGGCAGATAGCATAGTTTCCCATCCGGTCGAAGCAATCGAAGAACTTTTATCACCATAATCATTTTCAGTCTGCCTATATGCATAGTAGACGGTTACGGGATAGTCCTTACTCGAGAATTTGAAAATCTGTTTAAACGCCTTTAACATTCCATCTTCAAAGAATTTCTGGGCTTCCTGGGTTCCCCCCTCAAATCGGTAAGGCGTTGCTACAAGTTCATCCGTTTTTGGACCGAGCATTGTTTTAAACAATGATGGATACAATTCGCCCAGAGATTGCCTCATCCAAATATAAAAGAAATCAGCTAAGTCTGCGTAGGCAATGTTGTCATAATAAGGTGGATCAGTTGAAACCACTACTTCTCTTAATCCGTTGCCTAATTGTGCATCTTGTTGTATAGCAAAACCAGCAATGCTTCCAGGCAACTGTTCAATGACCTTCTGTATCCATCTAAGCATATTTTCAAAACAACCGGTGGAGTTGCTAAATGGATTAGCTTCTGCAAAGTCCCAAACCATTGGGATTGCTTGCCTACCAAAAGTATTTCTAATTGTTTCGCGAGAGACTGCCCATGATGAAAACGAGGAATGGAAATCTGTTAATTTGTCTATGATAAAAGCTAAATATACTTGCAACGCTGCTGCATACTCTTGCGAGGACCCATCACGCAAAATTTTAGTACTCACGTCTTTAAGTAAATTGCTAAAAGTTGTTAGCATAATTAATTGTCTATTGGTGAATAGATCAGACGTCTCTTCGTATCCATAAAGTGTGACATTTACCCTTGCTTTACCACTCAACTGGCCGCTTGGGTAATTTGTTGGTTTCTCAACTTCTGCAATTTTTTTATGCTCTTCATTGGGAGATAGATAAATGCGCCCATTCTGTCCTTCGGCTACGACTGCAATTAGTTCAGCACCTAAGTGATTGGCTTGTCCTTCCAAACGAATAGTTTCAAATTCAACCGGTTGTTGACAGGCAATGCAAATCGCCCCGCTTCGCTCAACAGTTCCATTCAGCCTGCTGGAACGGGGTTTAACCTGATATTCAAGCCTGGCATTCTTCAGGATGGGGACTACACTAAATTCTTTGCCTTTCTTTTTTGAAAGGTCAAAAGATTTCACCAAAGGCATCTGCACGCCGCAAGCAGGGTTGGGACATTTGATTGTTCGCGCCCATATCCAGGCGATGACTGTGCGTTCAATGCCATGTTCATCTTGAACCTTGGGGTAAAGGTGACCGATTTTTTCAAAAGCTTTTTCTTTCATCCAATTTCCATAATAACGCACGTCTTCCGCCAAGCCTTGGGCTCCTTCCCAGGTGCGGATCTGATTTTTGGCGTCAGGATTGACCGGTGGTTGATTAGCAAATTTGGGCGGAATCTCGATCATGGCTTTGTTGATCATCACTGCCACCGGGTTCAAATCGCTGGCGTGGGCTTCCAAGCCGAGCCTTTGTGCTTCGAGCGGAATAGACCCACCACCGGCAAAGGGATCGAGCAAAGGGGGCGGGTTGCCGTCGGTAGATTTCATGATCTCGGCTTTGGCAGCCTCAAGCACCTGTTTGTTGTTGGAATTCTCCCAGATAACCAGGTCGCGCAGAATGTCAAAGAGGCGTTCACGCTCAGCATTTTGGGCTTCTTCGGTGGGGAACTGGTCGGGGTGAGCAGAAGGGTCATCCACAAGTGAAGACCAGATGACCGCCCGCGCTGCCGCCAAAGGTCTCCTCGCCCACCACAAATGCAGCGTGGATGGATGCCCATGACGAATGGACTTCTCACGGGCGGAGGCAGCATTGATTTCCTCCAAAGGCAGGGCGACTTCAATCAGTTTCTTTTTATAAGTCAATTTAATAACCTCTTTTTAAAATTACTTCAGCCTGGTCAAGCAGTTCTTCAATATCATAATTGACGCTTGTGGCGGCAAAATCGGGGCGTTCGCTGAACGGTTTTCGCAGGTAGCTGGCGCGGCATCCATCACCGTCCACTTCAACAATCGCCAAAATATATTCTTCAGGCTTGTTGAAGGCAGTCAGAATCTCATTTTTGCTAACGGTCACCGTCCGGGCGCCCCGGACGCGTCCTTTCACTTCAATGAAACGCAGCGGGTTGCCCTCGCCGTCGCGCAGCTCTGCCGGAAGCAGTGATTCAATGTCATAGCCGCATTTTAACTGGCTGACATCTTTGGCTTGATGACCAAGGGAAGCTTCAATTTCCATCACGCAGCGCATGGCAGTTAGCTCGACTTCGCGGCGTGCCTGGGCATCGGCGGTGAAGGCAGCGGGAGCGCCCATCAGTTGGTCCAGGAGACCGCGCGGCACCACAATTGCCCCGCCCACGATGACCGGGGGAGAGGCGGAGATGTATTTCTCTTTTTCGAGCTCAGCCAGCCGGCTTTGCAGGCGCTCCTGCAGATCATCCGCGCGTTTATAGGCATTGGCGGAATTGAGTTTGGCATTGAATTTGCCCGCGGCTTCTTTGTCTTTTAATTCATTTCCACGATAATCCCAATACTGGATTTCAGCGGTCAGACGGTCTTTGACAGCTTTGCTGATTTTATCGACCAACTTAAGCTTGCGTTGGCGTACTTCGGCAACGTGGGCAGGGATGATTTCGGAGATGGCATAGGTCATCGTGGTGGTTTCCACCTCCTCTTGCAACCATGCTTGCGCTTTGACGTAATCCCACAGGAGGGGGTGCTCTTTGGCAGTAGGGGCGCGGTAGTCGAGGTAAGGGGCGTATCCGGCATTGCTTATGCTGCCGTCATTTTTACGCTCCACAAAATGAATATTTTTCGAGATGATACGTTTACTGCCATTGGGCAGGATTTTTCCGTCCTGGACAGAATCTTCGATGTAAAAAAGCAGGCGCAAATCAGTGCCAAAATCGTTTTCGTCAACAAAGATGGCACCTTGCTTCAGCACACTGCTGTTGCGTTCACGGACCAGGTCAATGACAGCTTCGAGCAGCGGGTGACCGGGGGCAATTAGTTGTCCGGGCAGGTTGGCGAATTCTTTATCAAAGCAGACCCGTTCGTAGCGGTGCACGACCGGTTCACCGGAGCCAATTTGCATATCTCGGTTGCGCAAGGCAAAGGGGACGTGGGTGATCTCGTAACGACCCTTCTCCCGGGGGCGCAGTTTGCCGCCAACTCTTGCGAAAGCTTCGAGAAAGAAAGCCTCGATGAAATATGGCTGAAGCTTGTGGGCTTCCATGCGTTCCATCTCTTCACGGATCGCCATGACTTTATGGACATCCATGCTGTCTTCGGTGAGGGCATGGTCTTCGATCAGTTGACGAATAGATTCCGGATCAAAGGCTTTATCGACGACTTGGTTCAGTCGCTCTCTGACTTTGGGGTCGTTGCCATAACGGATGGCTTCGATGAGCAGGTCGCGGAGAGGTTTGTTGTCGAAGGTGACGTCGCCAAGCACATCAAAGACCTTGCCATTGAGGGTTTCGCGCTCCTGCTGGAGCTTTTCGAAGAGACGCTGGAAGACGAGACCCTCGCGCGTTTCGTTGGAAACCAGGTTCCAAAGGTGGCAGACCTCGGTTTGCCCGATGCGATGGATGCGTCCAAAGCGCTGTTCGAGGCGGTTGGGGTTCCAGGGGAGGTCGTAGTTGACCATCAGGTGGGCACGCTGGAGGTTGATGCCTTCGCCGGCGGCATCGGTAGCGACGAGGATGCGGACTTCTTTGTCCTGCTTGAAGAGTTCTTCCACTTTGCGGCGGTCCTGACGCAGCATCCCGCCATGAATTGTCACGACTGCCTGGTCGTCGCCCAGAAGGGAGCGGATGCGGTCTGTAAGATAGCGCAGGGTATCACGATGTTCGGTGAAGATGATCAGCTTCTCGCGGTTGCCTTCTTCGCCAAACATAGTGCCGTCGGTTTGGAGGAGTTCCGAGAGTTCACGCCATTTATGGTCTTCGCCACTCTGGCGGACGTCGTTCGCCATGCGTTCAAGCCGACCGAGGGTGGAGAGCTCTGCTTCGAGCTCGGCGATGGTTTGGGAAGCCGAGGCTTGATCGACGACACTCTCTTCGGTTTCTTCAAGCTCTTCGGAGGGAAGGTCTTCGTCATCGTAGTCTTCGTAATCTGCCCAAATGTACTCACTGGCGCGTTTGCCCAATTTTTCTTCTGCCAGGCGGCTTTCGAGGCGTTCGCGCCGGCGTTTGAGGGATTGATAGATCGCTTCAGGGGAAGATGCCAGACGTCGCTGCAGAATGGTAAGGGCAAAACCGACGGTGTTCTTCCGCTCTTTAGTCAAATTATCAGCCCGGTTGAACTCTTCCTGCACATACTCAGTGACAGCAGCGTAGAGTGCGGCTTCTTTCGGGGAAAGTGAGTAATTGACGGTATAGGCGCGGCGCTCAGGGAAAAGCGGAGTGCCATCAAATTTCAAGAGGTCTTCTTTTACCAGACGTCGCATCACATCTGAGACATCTACTGCCTGGGAGCCGCTGCGGGCAACGCCTTCGAAGCGATCCTGATCTATGAGGGACATAAAGAGCTGAAAATCCTCTTCTTTACCGTTGTGGGGTGTGGCGGTGAGGAGCAGGAAATGGCGCGAAATCTGAGAGAGCAACCTGCCGAGCTGGAAGCGCTTGGTGTACTTGACCTCGCCGCCCCAAACTGTGGCTGACATCTTGTGGGCTTCGTCACTGACGATCAGGTCCCAATCTGTAACTTTGAGCTTATCCTGCAAGTCTTCATTTCGGGAGAGCTTATCGAGCCGGACGATGCAGAGATTCTTCTCAGTGAAGACGTTACCGGTCACAGCCGATTCGAACAGATCGTTGGTAAGGATTTCGAATTTGAGGCCGAATTTGCGATAGAGCTCGTCTTGCCACTGTTCTGCCAGGCTGCCCGGGCAGACAATCATGCAGCGCTTGAGGTCGCCCCTTATCATCAATTCTTTAATGAAGAGCCCGGTCATAATGGTTTTACCGGCGCCGGGATCATCGGCGAGGATGTAGCGCAAAGGCAGGCGGGGTAGCATTTCTTGATAGACGGCTGAAATTTGATGGGGCAGAGGTTCGATTTCAGAGGTATGCACTGCAAGGTATGGGTCAAAGAGATGGGCGAGATGGATGCGGTAGGCCTCGGATGTAAGGCGCAGGAGATCGGCATCGGCATCGAAACTCCAGGGCAGGCTGTGCTCTTCGAGGGAGATAGATTCTTCATCTTCCCGGAAGAGCAGCCGCTCGGCCACATTGCCATCGCTCAAGCGGTAGGTAGCGGTCATGGCGGTGCTGCCGTGCCAATTGACGGCAACGATGGTGACCGTTTGATTGGGGACGATGCCTCTGACGATGCTGCCGGTTGTGATTTGTTCAAGTGTGGTCATGTTTAGATAAAACCCTTTTCGTTATCCATGTTCTACTTGGATCCTGGAGCGCGTGTCTTCCAAAGAGCCATAGGGTGATTTCGAATCCGAGCTAACAACTCTTCATCCTCAAACAGTAGTTCGGGGAGAAAATTATTATTAGAAAATTCGGTTAAAAAAGTATCTTCCTCAGCGCTTAGTGTAAGGAGTTGGCTTAGAAAAGCAACTACCTTAGCCTTCATGCTCTCGAGAGAAATAGATTCATTTTTGTAAATTACTGGCTGCAATTCTGTCTTTATTTTACGTGAAGAAATCTGTTCTATTTTTGAGAAATCATATTTGTTGGGTATAGATTCCTGGGAAATAGCAGTGTAGAAGATAGTTGCCTTTCGCAAGAGCTCATAATCTCTTTCAGAAAGAATATCAAAAGAGATCATGTTATGGATATCGTACAAATCACGTGCAGCCGCACGATTGATTAGGGCATTAATTTTCGAAGCAAATATTTCAATTGGGTCAAGGCACAAAACCCTTATTGACGTATCAAACAATTCAGAATTTATACTTCTTATACATAATGGGAAAATATGAGAGCGTAACGAATAGTTTATCTCAATTTTGATGTTATCTTTACTGCCACCAAGGTTTCTGTAAGAAAAAACCAGAGGCTCCAAGCTGTGACTCGGTTTTCTGCTGATCTCTCGGGTATACTCTTGGGTCTTCATGTGAGTTTCAATATCAATGGTGATTTGAGTCCTGGATTGCAGCATTTCCTCACGAGTTTGAGTACTGTGAAAATCAAGATCAATATCGACGGATAACCGAGGCAGTTTAAAGATAGTAAAATTGATGGCCGTTCCGCCTTTCAGAGGCAAGACATCCTTCATTATTGGATTTGTGTTTAGATACGTAAGGATTTCGGCCAAACGCAACGCTTTTTCGAGTGTGTCACGAGTGAAGTTGAGCTCTATAGCCTTCTCTGAAAGCTCTGCTTTAGTTAGATTAAGCATATATACCTGCCCCTTCGTCTAGCTTGGAGGATAAATCAGCAGGCACATAAAGCTGCCAATCAGAAATGTATTTGGGTGATTCGAATCTAAGCTCTTCGTATAAATAGCGTCTGCTTTTTCCTATTCTAAACTTGCAAGCTCTAAAGAAGGCAGAGCTCAGTTTCATGCCACTAAAGAAAGCCAATAAGAATCCTGCTTTTTGAAAAAGAAACTGGTTATCATACTTATCCAGATATGAAAGTAGCTTGTTTTCCTCCACGATTGTGACCATGGACAGGCAGCTCAAGAGTTCTTCAAGTCCACCATATTTGTGAAAATCTTTTAAATTATCGAGAATGGTGCGTTCTATATCTGTGACACGAATCAACTTAGACGGTGACTGCACGCCAAAGGAGTCCTGACTGGGTAAATACCTATATTCCAATCCATCGAAAGAGAATTCCCGAAACTTTTTTTCTGAGGACACAAAGACCTCATTGAAAATTTGATTCGACATGCCATAAAACTCAAAAGCGGTATGGTGGGAGATAAATGCTGTCGTGTTTATTTGCGATCCAATAGCAAAACGATTTGGGATGGCTTGTTTGGTCTCTAAGCTTTTTACAGCATAATAGTCGTGTTTTACTTTTGCGATTGACCCTTCATTAACCGCATTCCGCAAGTATACTTTTGCTGCATTCGAATTCCCAACAATTTCGTTGGCTTGCTTTTTCGAAAATAAAACAAGCTTCAAAAAATCATCGTAATACTTCATCGCTGCTCCTTAGTGCTTGAATTGTATCTCAAAAGGGTAGTATTATCTACCCTTTTGAGATGATTAATAAAACATAGGGGCTTTGAAGGAGAGCTAGTAATTAGAGTATTCCTTGACCTGGATAAGGCTTTACTCACATTTTCTAAGGTAAATTTACCTCATCGAGGATTTTAACAATGCCTTCAAAAAGGATTTCTTGCTCGCATTTATTTTGGCCATCGGTTCCAGTCCAATAATTAAAGGCATGCTGGCGAATGATATCTTCAGGAAGGATCTCTGAGCTCAAGTGACGTTGATCCGCTATATGAATTACACCTGTAAGCTCAAGCCGCAGAAGTTGGCCTCCTCCAAGAGTCTTACTCCAATAATCAGTCGCATCTTCTTCAAATACCCATATACAATTCTTGCGACTCGGTAAATTCGAAAAGTATTGCACACGTACTTCTTCAAAAACTGTTTCCCGAAGATATAAGGCGCTCTCCTTGATTACGGTTCCAAAAAAGTTTAAAACAGGCACTATTTCCTGACCATTAAGTACCCCTGATTGATTAATCTTCTGAACGAGAGAATTTGGATAAAGGTCTTCTCCACGAAAATTCAAGAAGAAATGAGTCTTCGAATAAAAAGATGAAAATTCATTTGGACGCTTGATAGTAAAATCGATTTGATTGCCCGGCACCCAAAGAGGTGAATAACCATTTTGCCTATGGATATGATAAAACGTTTTGTTTTTTACATAGTTTGAATTGTTCATTTAACACACCTCTATCGTTTTTAAGGTTTAAACCACAGTTGAAAACCATTCATTTGACCTAATGGTTTTTGCACCATAAAAATTACATTGGAATTTCTCGGTGAACGCTCGCTCTATAGCTCCAATTTTACTAGAATTTGCTATACTAATTCCGAAGCTTGTACTTTTCCTTTGGGAGTAAACCGGGGAAGTTAATCTGAAGTTTCCAAAAGACGATGGTTGGGACAACTATTGGTGACCCAAGTTCAAGTGGGATAATCATGTATAAGCCATTCTCCAGCCTAAAAAGCTAGCGTTTCTTCACCAGCCTGCCTAAAGAGTTGCTGCATCTGTTGTCTTCCAAAACTCTAGATTTTCCTGGAACGTGAAGATAGTTTCCCCTTTTGCGGAAAACGTTGCCAAAAAATCTGTTTCCTGTTTGCTCAATGACATAATATTCTTTGTAACAAAACCTTGAAGTGATAATGAAATTGTTACATAGAATGTCATATCACAGAACTCATAATGATTAATTGTGGTCGCTGATACTTCCGGTAGGGTCGGAGTTTGCAGGACGGATATTTTTTGAAAAAGCATAGACATCAACATCAGGAACCAAATTAATGCATGAAAAACCAAAATTCACCTCAAAGAAATTATTTTGTCATGCTATATAAACAACCCAGCTCCAATTTTTGCCAAGCACTTGTTTGATCAAGAAATCAAATTGCCCTAGACGTCAATCAATCCATCAATCAAAAAGGGGAAAAGTGTTAAGGAGATAGATTGATTGATAGATTAAATATTAATTCTCAGTTTAATTAACTAAGTCTTTTTAATATCAGTATTAATTAACTCCTTTTTTCGGAACTCTTGATTTCCTCTTTTGGGAACTCTTGAAGGGTGTAGGTTATGCCTTTTCTCAGAATACGAGACCTTGTTTTCTGACTGAATATTACAATAAGCGCAATAAATCAACCTGATTAATTCCAAATAGGTGAGAAGCCAGCAGATGGTATCCACACCAATCGCCGAGTTGAACCGCGAGATAGTCAAGGAAGATGGGTGGAATGAATTTGATTTTATCATCCAAACCCGTGACTGACTTAGATAAATAGCTGTA
>Ga0255342_1000454_pt1 | contig 70437 bp, 90 predicted proteins | sample wastewater_treat_3_FD_192416 | JGI IMG/M metagenome (GOLD analysis project Ga0255342, IMG submission 192416) | Wastewater microbial communities from Lulu Island WWTP, Vancouver, Canada - plant14 | ecosystem: Engineered > WWTP > Wastewater > Unclassified | place: Canada: Vancouver, British...
GTAATCAGCAAACTCTTTAACATCAGCACCAGGCACCTTGACAACATAGAATCTAGGAGGGCACTCCCGCTTGCCCCACCTATGACCATCAGGCATAACCGCTACGACATCACCCTTTGTCCAGCCGTTATCCTTATGCTTGTCTTTGACTGCCTCTGCATCTCTTGCAAGTATCAGTAGTTCAGCCATCTTCTATCCTTACATTTCTTGGTTTCTCAGGCAGTGGTTTAAAGACTGCCTTTATGTTTACTTCCTTTGCTGGCATCACAAATGTGCAGGTGGGGGTAGGCGACCCATTACAGAAGTCGCCCTCCCACCTAACAAATATATGCCCTGCCTTTGGTGTAGCAGTCAGTGTAACTTCCTCTCCTACATTAAAAGGGTGCGTACACCAGCCTGGAGGAATGTCTTGTCCTTGAGCAAAAGCTTTATATACTGCAAGACTTGCTAGACCTATTACAAGTAAAGCAACAGCAGCTACTACAATCCAGACCCACCTCTTCATACGATTCGGACGTTCATCGGAGCCGGAGGGGGTACTAAATCGAAAAAATAGGTCACCGATTCTATATCAGATTCGTTGCCATATTCATCGACAGAGGAGACACCGATTGAATACATACCATCATCAATCAGAATTGTAGTTCCATCAATGTCTATACTGTATTCTTCTTGACCTTCAACTGCAGGGATATTAACTTTCGGAGAATCGTAATCAACCCCGCCGTCTCCCAAATCATAATAGACGTTAAATGATTTAACATCATCCATTACTTCAGGAGCATCAAACACCAACTTCTTTTTAATAATTTTTGCCATTTTCCTTACCTCCAATTAAATTGTATCTATTATTTAATAACTTACTTCTTAATAGCTCATTCTCACATCGTAGAACTGCATTGTGTCTCTGCCGCCTCCTTGCCCTTTCTCTGTTTCAATACCGAATACAGAATACCACCAAAAAATAGGACACCACCAACAAGCCATCATCCACCTCTCATCAAAAGCTAACCAGGACACCACCAACAGCATATAATTTACTATCATCTCCTAAATGAGATTGTGCCTCAATGTAGCCGCCAATCTTCACTTTCCCTACTCTTAAAAATTGCCATTGTCCACCTACAACCACATTAGTATTCTTTTCTGTTGTGTAACCAACCTTGCCATAAAGTTTCTTTTCATTTATCAGACCAAATAAAGACAAAGGCTCTTGCTTCGCTATTATATCTCCAACACCAGTCTTTATGTCAATAGTTGCTACAACATTTGTCTTTCCTTCATACGGCGGAACAGATGCAACAGCAATCACTTGTTTGTCTTCATCTTGAGCAACCCACTCTGGTAATTTTAGTTTCTCAACAACCTTTTCCTTTTCAATTGTCACTATCTTTTCAACAGGCACTTCTATCTTTTTAATCTTTTCAATCTCTTTAATTTTCTCAACAGGGACATATTCTGTTTTTACAAGGATAGGTTTAGTCTTCTCCTTATACCAAGCAGACAAAGCACTAGCCAAAGCTATAATCAGCAACACAATTATCAATCCTGTAATTATCTTTGTTTTCATTTTACCTTCTCTGCTCTGTTCTGTAAAAACCCTTCAAGAAAATCTGCACCACCATAACTCGCAGCCACTATCCCAAGAATATCCGTATTGGACAGAGGTTGTTTATAAATCAATCCAAGAAGCGCACCAATAACAGCTCCAAGTATCAAAGATAAAAAGAACCGCTTCCACTCCCATTCTTCCTTGAGAGTTAATTCTTTATCGTTATATATTTTATAGAAGCCTATGAATGAGCGTATAGCTTGACCGCCTACACCCATTACAGCACATACAAGCATCAATGGTATATTTAATTCTGTTATCATTTTTCTTTTTTCACCCTCAAAGAATTATATAGGTCTGGATGCTCTCTAGGGTCTGGTTTTTTAGACTCAATCCTAGTCTTCCAGTTTTCATATAAGTTCCCGTCTTTATCAAATGCCTCAAGATATAAATTTTTAGGGAGAAATGAGAATCCATATCTTGATAAGTTTTGACCGAATATCTTCTCTGCGTAAAACATAACTTCCTTGTTGACTACTTCCACGATATGGATTCTCCTTCAATCATTTCAAGATGTCATGAAGCTTTTTCAGAACATCTTCTGGTCCTCCGCCCGCTTTAATCGCATCAAGGATAAGCGTGGCCTTCTTTATGTTATTGCGGTAAACCAAACTGGCAACAACAACTCCGACGATGAAACAAATCAACCCCACAATAATTGTAACCATCTCACACCTCCGTTCTTTAATATGGATACACTAACATTATTCTGTTGGGCACATTACGACAATCAAAATGAACCCAACTAACCTTTGCCTCCAAACAAGTAATATGAGTGAAAATCTCATCTTTGTTTGCAATAATATCTCGCCTAACTGTCTCAGCAAGGACTCCGTTCACATCTAAGTCAAAGGCATTCCCAAATCGATGTTGGCCATACTCTGCACCTACCATAACAGAACGTGGACGGAATCCTCTATACTGAAATGAACCGCCCCACTTCCAATTATTTACTGTGACGGGACGATTATAGAATTTTCTTATCTGGTCTAATGATGCCAAAGCTTCAGGTCTGAAAAACATCCAAGCCTGCTCGCCCCATTTTGTAAATGTGGCTTTATCTACAAGCTCTTCAATATCAAAATACTCACACCTGTAATAATTCATCTGTTATTCTCCTTATAGATTTTTACCGCTGGTTCATTTTCTGTTTCAGAACAGCCGTTACCTAAAACTTCAAATTTCATTGTTGTGAAAGAATAATTTACTAGACGAAGAGGGTTCACCCAATAGCTTAATGTTCCTGTTATATAGTGGGTGCCATCGGTTGTTGTTTTCGGCAAGTCAAGCTGTATTATGGCTGTATCATAATATTCAGGGTCTTTTAATTTCTCTTCATCCGTCACAGGAAAATTCACAGTAAAGCTTGGAAATATCATCTGATATTTATTTGTCAAATGAACTGTAAGGCGTGAAGGGATATTTCTATACTTTCGATAATGTAACTTATAAAACAATCTATCTCCCGGTTTTACTATATCAACCACATGCCCGTTAACATCCACAATAACAAGATTGTATTTTATATCAATCACTTTAACGGGGAAGTAGGCGAGATAAGCAATAATCAGCATACATACTATTGAACAGGTCATTATTGTTATTCCTGCTATTTTGTGTATAGTTAGTTTTCTACTCACCTTTCCTATCACCTTTTCTATCATCTCACAATCCTCTATCCTCATTGTTTGCTCCTAATCTTCTCTTAACTCTTGGATTTGGTCTTTCATGGCTTCTATTGTGTTTTTAAGCACGGCAATCTCAGAAGTCAGAGCACGAAGTTCAACCGCCATTCTAGTTTCTGCCAATTTAAATGCATCATCATTTCTTTTCTGCATATTAAACATTCGTTCAGAACAAGATTGCTCTGTAATGCTCCGCTTTAACTCAGACTGAAGTAGAGTCAAACACTTTTTTATTTCTTTTATTGTAGATTGGTAAAACCAAGTAAATCCAGACAGCCAAAACAAATTAAGAGCGATCAACAATTGTTCGGGAGTTATTTGCATTATCTTACACCTCTAGCCATCATTCGTAGTCTGTTATATCCTCTGTTAGCTTCATAATACTCAAAAGGTATGCTCAAATAAGTTTCAAAGTCTTTAGGAATCCATTGCCTTAAAATCTTTTCATTCACATCAAACCTACCTACACCTCTATGTCCACTACCTATTCCAACTCTCCCGGGCATTCCTTTCATGCCCACATATAAATAACGGTCTGCATCGTCAAACAAAAATCCTTTACCATCATTTACAGCCAGTCCTTTAGGCAGTTCGGCATTTACTTTTATATTTTTATTTCTGATGAATGTTGTTCCTATTCTCTTCATCCCCCACAAATCCAAATCAATAAATTGATTATCAACAGGCAATTTTTCTATCTCTGATAGCAAACTTTTTTTGATAGCGGTCTGAGCCAAAGAAGCATGGTCATAATTGTCATGAATAAAATAGCGTCTTGAAGGTAAATAATAGTATTTCGATTTACATATCCCAATCATTTCGTAGTCACGAATATATTCTACCATCGTTTTTATATAATCAGGAGCGTAGTATTCATCATCTTCAAAGAAGAATATCACATCACCCTTTATCATAGGCAATGCATACTGGATATTGATTACCATAGTGTGTTTTGGGTCATCTTCTTGTGGTCGTCTGTAATAATATTCGCAATCGTAATTAGGCGAATAAGCATTTTGTCCATCATCAATCACTAGCCATTGGTCAGGTTGTAATGTCTGGTGGTCAACCCATTGAGTCAATAAATCCAGACACAGTTGCCTATCACCTGTGCAAGTCAAAGCTGTTATTTTCAAACTCTTTCCCATGTTCCCTCTATATGCGGAAGCCCTTGAGCTACTCTCATTCTTCCTGTTCCGCCAAAACCTACAACATCATGTAGCACATATTCTCCAGCACAAGGCTCCCAGGAAAATCCTCTACCGGAAGTATGACCAAGACCCGGGAACTCTTTTAAAATCTTATCTGACAATCCTGCCCTATGAATGGCAAGCATCGTTCTGACGGAAGGTGCACCATGATGAATATAAGGCGGAAATTTCACATACACACTTTTCTGAACAAGATGAAAGTATGGGTGCATATATTTGACCGGCTCCTGTGTTTTATGTTTCGCCCAAGTGCCGTAATCAAAACCGTCATACCCTACTCTCTCACAATAACCTACACCCCATATATCCTCTTCCATCATTTCAAGCATTCCAAGCAGCGGTGATTTAACCATCTCAATATCAGAATCAAAAACTAAAGCATAGGGTGTCTGAACCCTCTCCATGCCATAAGCCATTCCTTTTCCATGACCTATGTTTCGTTTTACCTGATAAACCTCAATATTGTCCTGTTTTAGGTAATGCAAATATTGATAACACTCACTACCTTCCGGAGAACCGTCAATAATTATGATTTTAATTTCAGGGTGAAACTTGTGGATTGACCCCACAGACCTCTCAATCAAGTCTTTAGTATTCCAGCAAACCGTCACCCCTGTTACAAAATCATTTAATTCCATCATCTATTTGCCTCTGTGTAAATTTTATACTTGCTTAAATCAGGATAGGGAATCTCTAAATCTGGATTAGATTTTCTCTCTCCTGTGAGTGCGTCATAGAACTGATTTATCAGCAGTAACCCTCTTGCCGCAAGCTCTGGCATCATGTAAAAATTCCAGCCAAGCATATCAAAATTATCTGTGTGATAAGAACACTCCCTTCGTCCTGAAAACCTAGCCCGCTTAAACCACAGCATCCCATTATAATCGTCAGTGAGGATTGCCCCTCCCTTACTTAGCTTTAAATGCTTATATGCTCCCGTAAAGGAAATACACATGAAAGAATTAGGGATATACATTCCTGCAGTAAACCTTAATGCACTGTCCCATACTCTTGTTCCTTTTAATTGATATGCTCCTTTCAAAGTATTGCCAACCATAGGTTCAAACTTAACCTTACCGCCTGCATGAATTATCTCACAAGGCACACTAGGGTATGTTCTGCAAGGAATTGTCACTTCCTTACCCTTAACATCATCATACATAAGAGCCAAAAACAAAGCATTTGATTGATTGTCGACACACACAGCATGAGGAGCGTCAGTATATCTGCAAAGTTCTTTTTCAAACTCTTCTGTTATTTTGTGAACGCCTTCAGCCATTACAGTCCTCCTGGTGGATTGTCTTTTAAATACTTTGCAGGATTCCCGGCAACCACAACATTATCTGTGACATCTTTTACTACAACCGCTCCTCCACCTACATAAACGTTATTACCAATTGTTGTTCCCGGCTTAATAATTGCTCCTGTCCCAATTACGCAATGAGAGCCAATCCTAACATTACCTCCGACGCTAACATTAGAGAAAAATGTTGTATAATCCCCCACAAACGAATCATGCCCCAAATCTAAACCTTCATTAACCCATACATGTTTTCCAATTACAATGTTTGGATTTATATAACTCCAAGCTTTTCCTATAATAGTTCCTTCTCCAAGAGAAACGTAATCAGCTACCATAGACTCTTGATTTTTTATCGTAGGAAAAAAAATATAAACATTTTGAGAAATTCTCTCTATCAATTTTTGTTTCACATGAGGATTACCTACGATGCAAACAACAACATTTCCTTGATAGTTCTGTAACCAATCAATCCCGCCAAATACAGGAAGCCCATTTACCATCGTCCCTGCTGGGATTGTGTCGTCAACATAACCTATCGCTTCCCATTCTTGATTTTTGACTAACGAATAGGCAAGCTCTCTTCCTGCGCCCCCTGCACCAACTAATACAACTTTCCTTTTCATAATCGCTCCTCTTTTAGTATAAACTTCTTAAAATATTATATCTTATTACCGCATACTTTTTATTCTTTGTTTTCATAAAATCATAAAGACGCTTGAAAAGTTTTCTTGTCTCCCGCAAATTATCTTCATGGGACATCTCACTCCACATATTATTCCCATGCCTTCTTCTAAATACAGAAGCTCCTATGCCATCTACGTAATGGCAGCTACCATATAAACTCATCAACATGTTTGTAGCATTATCTCCAACACAAATTTCAAAATCTTTTCTTGTGTTTTTGTTAAAAACATTTCTCCACATTTTTGTTGACGGATGAAGCCATGACCCATATAATTCAAATCCAGCTAATTCTTCTGGAGTAAAATCTCTAGGCTTTGACAGATAAGCAGGCACAGCCGTATCAGTGTCTGTGTAGTAAATTATTAAGTCATGATAGGTTAACGAACACTCTGGATGTTCTATCATATATTCATATTGTCTCTGTAATTTATAACAGTCAGTCCAATAATCATCACCATCACACTCTGCAATAAATTTACCCCTAGCATTAGGAAACAACTGAGTGGCGAAAGGTAAATCACCTGTCTTGGAATATTGATTTTCTTTCGATAAGAAAGCTCTTACCAACCCAGGATACTTATCTACATACTCTTGTATTATTTTTTGAGTATTATCTGTTGACGCATCATCATAAACCACAATCTCGTAAGGGACTTTTGTTCTTTGCATCACAAACCCATCAAGAGCATCTCTTATTATTCCCTCATGATTATAAGTCAGACAGCAAACAGATATTTCTGGAGTATCTGAAATTATATGCTTGTTCTCTCCTCTCATCGGCCATTGTATTGGTTTATTCTTTCCTTTGTGTTTCGCATCATCTTTTAATATCGTGATATCGCCTGATTTGAGTAATCCTTTTACGAACCATGTAGAGTAGAATTCTTTCCTATCCATCGTATATTTCTTGCCAGCACCATAATGCTTCTTCTTGTATGATATTGGTCTCTTTGATTGAAACTTTACTATTCCTTCTTCAACTCCATAACCGCCTGTAATTTTCTGAGTATCATGAATAAATCTCTTCAGAGCTGACATACATTTAAATTCATATTCATTCTCATAGTAATCTCTTAACCTTTCAGCATCCGTAGTTTCGATGGCTTCTTCCTTTTCCTCAAACCCATAACCAATCCCACCACAGTGCCAAGTATCAGATTTTATAATCTCTTCTCTTTTCCAAGCAGGGTCAGGTATAATTACAACAGGACAACCGCACAATCTTGCTATTTCTGCCATCGCTGTAATATTATCATAGCAGTATAAAACCTGTGTTTGGTTTAAAATTGTAGCAAGTTTTTCTTGTCCCTCATCGCCATTAAAGTCAAATCCTGTCCCTATCAGTTCTACGTCCTTAATCTCTGGATTCGGATAATGTCCTATACCTTTATTTTTATACGCCATCACCCTTGTTCTCTTCATTTTCCTATCATAAAACTTTTCAAGATTAAGATATGGAATCGGTATTACTCTGTCTTGAGGAAGTTTCAACCGGCTGTTAAAAACATGAGAGTGAGTATATAAAATATCATTCTCAAATGTCAGAGGACCGCCATGAAACCCAGGAAGATGAAGTAACAATCTTACGCTGTGTTCACAGTTAAATGGATTGCCATAAGTGACTTCAGGATATATTCCTATTGTCTTTTTCAAATCGCCTTTGAATTTATCCATCGTAGGAATTCTGTCCCACTTTGGATTCTGAATTTTTGTGTTGATGTAAATATCTGCTCCAAGTCTATACATCCTTGAAGCCCATGAATGAAGTAAAGCCCCTCCTCCAGAAACATTGCACCAATCGGGTGCCAGCATAATATATGAATTCCAACTATTTTCCATTCAGCCACTCCATATCAGGCATTCCCAATAATTCTTTCGTCCAACCGGACATTGACCTTACCTTATCTTTAATGTGATTATAATTCTGATACCAGCCTTTGTGAAAGTTGCTATAACTATAATCATTTTTATTCTTACCAATCATCGGACAGCCACAAAGAACAATCTTATCATATCCCTCATCAATCCCAACAAGAACCCCTAGCATAGCACTTGACCCTGATTTCTCTTTCAGTAAATCTATTGGCTTTATTATATCAACCATGTCTCTATATTGCAGATGAGAAATAACCACAAATGGCCTGACTTTCAATTTTATTAAATCTGCAGGATGATAAGTGGCAAAATATTTTGCTGGCAAATCTCCCAAACCATAAGCATCTATACCAATCATCATACGGTCATACTCTACACCAAGAGAATTAAATTTCTTTATATCCTTTTCAGCCGTATCAGCCGAACCCACTATAACTAAAATTTTGTTCATACTTACCTCATATATAGAAAAAATGCAGTTATAGTTGCACCGCTTGTGATAGTCCATTGAATTGTACATCCATCATTTGTGGCTGCTTGAACAACCCCTATGGCAGACCCCGCCCCCGTAACCCTGTCTGAAGAAAGATCCATGTCAGGGAATTCTTCATTAGAAAGTTGTTGCCCCACACTTACAACCCCCTGGCTTACAAAGTCTGTAAAACCAACTGAAAGCCTATGGTGACCCCAACTTGCTAGAGTTTTCGTTAACGCTACTGTTATTAACGCATTAGGCTTAAACCCCACTCCAGTATACGTTTCTGTTCCTGAAGAGGTACGTGAAACATACTTTAATGAAAACCCTTTAGCCCACTCAACACCAGAATTTGTATTATTAATAAATAACTTTTCATTTGCCGCAGTTAGGGTTGGCAATGCAATTGATTCCATATCAGGGATTTTCTTGCCTCGCCACCTAGAACCATCATAGTAAACTACAATCTCCTCATTCGGGCTTAAAACCACTATGCTTCTATCTACCTCATTTGTTATCCTTATTTTACCGTTTTCATTAGTGCAAGCGTTTTTGAGTTTAACCCACATAGTGTTGTCAGCATTAACTGGCAAAGACCAAAGCACTGTTGAAGAAACATCCGTCAACTGAATTGTACGATAACAATACTCGACTGGGATGTTATAAGCAGAGGTGCTTGAAATAATAACCACTGCACTTTTGGAAATGTATCTTGCCAAATCTGTACCCAAAGCATAAATACCCATATCTCTGCGAGTCATGATATTTGACAATGAGCCTTTTAAATCAACAAGACTTCCATCTTGCATTTCATATGAATCATCTTTCTCTTCCATCATTTCCGCTAAAGCTGTAGTCATTGTTGTCACTTGGTACATCAGCTTATTAAATGCAGACGATGAAAGCACCCCCCGCACTCGTGCTCCTTGTTGCAAAAATGCAGAAACCTCATAAAAAGCGTCACCTAGCATATTGTTTTTTGTGGGGTTAAATTGTTTAAAGTTTGTCATGCTTCCTCCTTATATTTCCTCAATAGGAATTTCTTTAAATCTGCCAATATCAAACCCGGCAAAATCTGGATGGCCATCATCATAATCAAAAGCCAAGTCTTTTTGCGTCCAAGGCTTCCAATCATAATTTATCATCACGCCCTGTGGCCTAGGAAAAATCATATCATGCATAATCAAGTCTTGAAGTAAAAATGAAATATCACCAGATAAACCCACATCGATACTCATATCTTGATTATCTTTAATTGTAAGCTGTGTACCCGGAAATATCTCTCTCCACTTCTCTTCAATTGTTTTTAACTGACCATCCCAATGATTTCTTACTATAGTTGCTTTTATAAGTTTCCTATACACTTCGTCATCCAGTATAGGATTAGAATCATCGGACGGCTGAAAGGGTAATACCCTACTAATGCCAACTATACTTCCAATTATATCTAACTGTTTTCCTACTGCGAAATCCAAATCAAAATGTTCATGAAGTAGAACAGCTATATTTGTAATATCAGCACAATAATCAACAGTATGTTTTAGCCAAGTTTTATAATTTTCTGCCAACTGATATTCTGATGTTAACAATTTAACATACTCAGAAGAAGGCAGATAGTTAGCAGGTGAAAATTCTGGTAGAGTAATTTCACCAGTAATCAATACAGAAACTTCAATCGAAAGTTCCGACTCAAAACCGTTGGTAGTTGTTGTCATTCTGTAGTGATAAGTCCTGCCCGGAATTAAGTTCGGATGAATAAACGGACTCACAACCCCAACGTATCTTGTGCTCTCTTTTGTTACGCCTGCTGTTGTTGAATAGTATAAAGTATAATAATGTGCTCTTTCAACGGGTTCCCATTTTATAGTAGCAGTGCCTTCATTATCTTCTACTTCAATTTCCATCGGCGGAATCGGTAATGTATATGCTGTTATAGCATTACCATAATAAACAGCCCCGCCAATAACGACATAGGCTCGGATTGTGTAAGCTTCTCCTTGGTCTAAAGAAATAAGATTTAGTGAGTAGTTTCCAGAAGCATATGCCCCTTCTGTGTAAACAACAGAATCAAGAACCGTAGGCAAGCCATAGCCTTTCACCCAACAGAATCCTCTTCTCGTAACAAACACTTCAGAGTCAACTAACGTATAGGTAGAATGGGCTGTTATTCTATTTGAAGTGATACCGCTAGGATTATTCGTTATGACATTTGGAGAGTGTATAAATATCCAGCCATCATTCCCGCCACCATCATAACAAGTTTCATCAGCAAAGAAATCTGCACCGCCTGTCGCTGAACTTCCTATGAGAATTGTATTTCTGGCAAGAACTTGTCCTTGAGGCACAACCAAAGCCCATTGGTTACCGCCTTCACCAATCATTGTAATTCTGTATAAAGGATTTATTGATATTCCTTGCAATTCCATTTATATCACTACCTTATAAACATTTATCCTTGTAGCTGTCTGCGAGCCTGTTGAATTCATCGTTATACCATTGCCATCTTTTATATTAAACGTATTTTCGTTAATTCTTATCACATAGTAAATTGTGTTCGTTTTTATTTCATTCGATATCTGCCCTGAATTGACTACAAAATAAACAGGGTCGTCATCTATAAATCCATGACTCGCTAACGTCACAACAGCGGGTTCGGCAGGACAAGATATTGTGCACTGTGGAGCAAGAACCATTGACGGAGTTTCAGGAGAAGGAGCAAATACATACACAGGGTCATCAAAACCGTCACCTACAGTTAAATCAAAAGGTGTCATAGTTATTGGCGGTTCTGCAACAACACCTAACAATGCAGATTCTCCTGTTTGCGACATCAGGTTAGGAGCGATAAGAGCTTTAAATATTTCCATCGGAAACATTATGTGTTGTCCAGGCTGTGTAAAAGAATTCTGGTCGATGATTAGCCAATCATCGGCTGTCGGTATAGCTTCACCGCCAGTCCCGCCTGAACTCAAAGAATAATGTTCTGGGTCATCCGCTCTTCCAGAATTCCCAACCCAATATAATACTCTACTCATGGCGTCACCACATCAGGAATAAATTCATCTACTAATATTCGTCTAATCAAACGAACTTTTCTAACTGTCGCTTTACTATATAAATTCGACCAAGACGATGTTACTGGATTACCCCCTTTTTGATACGTGCCACTATAAGAATAATCAGTACTAGAATAGTAATCTGTATTTGTGAAAGAGTCTGCTAAATCCATTAAATTTCTCACTCTAGGGAATAAAACCTGCATTTCCATATTAGAAGGAATATACCAATCTGTATAACCTCCTAAATTAGGGCTGCCATTATTTATATCATCACAAAACACACCCATAGGAGATGAAGCCCCTAATGCAATCCAAGATTGTGTATTTGAATATCCATTATACTCATCTGTTATTCCTGTGCTGGCGTTCTTGGTCGTGTGACAAGCTCTATCCACTTCACCTGTTATTGGAGCAACTATAAAACCATACTTTTTATGCGCTGCAGAAGTGCTACCATGCATAGTGCCAGCGTAGTAACCACCACTACCCTTTGTTCCTAAAGGGATATTTCTTAAAGTTAAACTGGGAGAAGTCAATGTGTATGTGACCGTAAGTAAAGTGCCATGAGGTACTGTAATTGGAATAGACAAAACATCTCTTGACATTAAGACAGAAACCCTATTTGCGTCACTTTCATTAAAATTAAGTACGAATACAAGTCCTGCTTCTCTAACAGAGATTGTTCCTCCAGAATTATTATTAAAAATTCTCCTGTGAGTTGTTTTTATATTTTGAGTTATTGGGTCGTATGATTGAGTTCTTGATACAGCTTGGTGATACAATTGTCCGGCACTATTCCCATGATTTATTACACCATACAGATAATAATCAGCGACATGAAAGGGAGTACTTGAAGTTCCCAAGATAATACCTGAAACTATCCCTTCTCCCGCATAATACTCATATGTCCTGTCTATTTCACCACTACGAATTCTATAAGAAGTGTGATTTATAATACTCCCTTCAGTAGTTTGTAAATAAATCTCTGCTACACTCCCTAAATCAATCATAGCCATAGAATATTGAGTATAAAAATTTCGAACCCAAGAATGTCCTTCTTCTGAATACTCTTGAAGAATTTGACCGTTTCCTTCTTGAACGGTCATATCTATCCAAATACTAGGAATATTTAAGTCTGTCTGTAATTTTATCATCATTCAACCTCTGGTATAAAGTTTCTATGTTCTATTCTTCTAACTAAACGCACTCTATGCGGTCTTCCAGAGAACCAGCTCATTGTGTCTGTGTTGTCCGCTGAATTAAATAACCACGAACCTGCACCACCACCTGACGACGACCAAAAGGTAGTAAGAGGCGTTCTTTCATCTTCAATAACTGTAGAGTTAAAATCTGTTGCTATCCCTGAATATTCATGCCTTGCAGGTATATACCAATCATCATATCCGCCAAGCTTGCTAGCATTAGCTGCTGCACAGAATGCTCCTATTTGAGAATTTCCAGTCGCAATCAATCTTTGAGTATTATGGTATCCGTAATACAAATCAGAATTATCAGGACCTAATGAGCCACTGTTAATATAAAGTAGAGGAGAACTCAGTCCACCATCTACGGGAGCCAAAACTAGCATATATTTTAAGTGTTGATAATTCCTTCTATTAAATAAATATCCACCACTACCAGCGGTTCCCATAGAGTATAAAGGCTCTTGAGTGACATTTAGTATATTAGGAGATGTTATGGTATAAGTTACTGTTACAAGTGCACCATGAGGAATTATAGTAGAAGAAGACAGAACATCTTTGGTCATCATTAGTATTACACCAGAACTTCCAAAATAATTACTTTTAAGGTATAGGCACACATTAGTTACTGTTATAGGCGAACCAGAATTATTGCTAAACAAACGCTTATAAATTGCAGATACTTGCCATTTTGTGCGTGGGTTATTATCTATAAGAGAAATATATTCTCTGGTAGTATTGTAGTGATGAAGTTGACCCGCTCCGCTTCCATGACCTATAACAGAGGAGCCTCTGTAATCATCAATATCAAACGGCTCGGACCCTGTTCCTAATCTAATCCCATGGCCTTCTCCTATCTGACAAACAAAGCCATACTGGTTAGCTGCTGCCCCACAAGTATGCCTTATATAGCCCGTTCTTCTAATGTTCCCAGTATCATATAAATCTAAACCTTCTGAAGAAAATATAGGAGAATCCGCCATCAGCATTGAATGTAGGTTATAAAAATTCCTGACCCATGAATGTCCCTCTTCAGAAGTTTTCTGTATAATTTCTCCATTTGAATTCTTAACTTCCATATCTATCCATATTTTAGGAATTAACATAATTACTATCCTCCTCATACCATCACTATCTCAATATTAGCTAACACAGACCTAGCAACCTCATTAAACAGAATAATCAAATCATAGTGGTCTTGCGGCGAAGGCACTTTTGAAATTGTTATTGACCAGATTGAGAATTTCGGACGCTTCAGGTTTTCTGTTACTGACATTGCTGCTGCGTAAAGAGCACTAATCGTTACATCAGCCCCAATTTGCAGACTGTTAAGATAATCAACAACCGCCTGCTTGATTGCTTCCGATGTCGCTGTCGTGTAGCCTTCATCTGCATACCCCTCTACTGTTAGAGTGGCATAAATATCTGCATAAATAGGTCTGAAAAATCCTATTGAAGTTATTACTCCAGTAAATGGGTCTACAACATCAACTCTGACATCACCATTAGTATAAACTCCAATTCCTCTATTCTCCCATATCACTTGAGCCACATCTTCATCTTTACCACCTTCAACAACACAGGTAATTGAATGAGGCGGGTTACCATGATGGTCATAATCGTTTGTAGGATTTTCCAGAACATTATATCTTGTCACAGAATCCATGGCAGCAATTGCAGATTGTGTGCCTGTAAGCAAGGTCATCGATGGACGGGACACACTCAACGATTGTCTGAACCTCAATTCCGCATCTGTTTCTCTTCCTCTTCCTTCGATAGCCGCTGTTTTATTTTCAACGCCTAGCCAACCCGCTGTCGGAGTCACTATTGTAGAAATGTCTCCGGGCAAAGCTGATATGACCCCTGGCTTTTCACATATAGCCGTTACATATAATTCTCCAACTTCCGGTTCTCCAGCCTTTGGCACTAACTGAACGATGTTAGGTAATCGCCACCTGTTCCCTGTGTTATCAGCTACAATCCCATTATTTATTATCGTGTCCACTTTCCCTGTAAGGTAAACTTCACAATTAGAATAAGTTTCTGCAATCCGTCTTATACCGTTCATTTTAACAATCTGGTCAAGCCCTGAACCTATCGCAGTCATCGGACCTCGATTGTTGTAAGTCAACTGGACAGATTGCAAGGCATCATATATACGAAGGGCAACAATACTAATCCATTGATAGTCAGCACTATCAGGCTCAAGATAACAGTCTTGTCCATAAATCAATTTATACCCTTCTATCAAATCCTCTCTAATATCATGAAATGAAGGAATATTAAGCCCACTCATGTCAATATAAGGTGGAAAGTAACTCATCTTTGTATTTCTCCTTGATTGGTTATCACCGTTGTTCCATATATTGTGTCTATCGCACAATAAAAATCATAACCTCTTGTTTCATGATTAAACCTTGAATCCATTTCAATAATTCTACGCACCCCTTGAGTAGCAAGAATTGTGTCTTGCAGAATTCTGTCAATCGAAGCCTTCTTTGTTCCTACTATTCCAAGCATCGTCTGCCACAAAGGTATCCCGATAGTTTCATCGTCCCACCACTCACCACGAAATAACTTCAACCTTGTGATAACAGCTTGACCAACAGCTTCGGCATCAGAAATATAATCTTGCTTTCCTCGCCCCATATAAGGCTCATTATTTGCACCTAGTTTTCTGTATCTCATCCTGCAAACACCTTTGAACTGCCGCCTGTGATTGTCCCAGTAGCTCCACCCACAACAACATTATCGCCTATCCTTGCAATCCCATTACCATCAGGACTTCCCAAATTAACCCGCCCTCCGGTTACTGTTACAGTTGAGCCGGTTACATTTACCGCTCCTGTAGAATTCAGATTCAGAGTAGCCTTTGAATCAACATCAATAATTGCGTCAGAACTAATAGCCATAACGCCTGTGCTACTTATATTCATCAGGGACTCAGATTCTATATCCATAACGCCTGTGCTTTTAACATTCATTATCCCTGACGAATCAATATTTATCTGACTATTCGCATTAACATTCACTGTGCTGAAGCTGTTTATATTTATTTCGCCATTTTTCAATTCTATTGAATCCTGGTTTGTCTCGTTCCTGATAACAACAGAATCTGTAGAATAATTAGTTATCACTCTTGTCTGATTCCAAACCCCGCACAACGCAAATGCATCAGACAAATCATGCCTTCGTCCTGACAATTGTTCGTTTTCCTCTCCGCCTCTCTGAAACCAGTCATCTATACAAGTATCTGCAAAACAAACAAGGCACTCATCATTTTCTCTAATCGGCATCGTTATTACAAAATCACCGGCACGAGGCATGAATATAGGCACATCAACAAGCAATGGAATTTTCTTCGATTCTAAATTTCCATCAATAACAATCTTCTCTTTTGTAACAAGCTGAACCGTAACTGTTTGCTTCTCTGAATTAAACGATTTGATAATCCCGGGAGCACAGCAACGAATCTCAAACTTGATTTTATGTATGAGCATATCATACAAGTCTGATTGGTTACCTATTAAAGTCTGAACAGCTATGTTTGACATCTCTACCTCAAATTTGCAGTAGGTTTTGCTCCTGCCCCACCTATACCCGCTATCATGTCAGGATTAACAACGCCCTGAACATTAGTATGCCATGTATTTCCTCTTGTATCGCCTGTATGATTTACGTAAACCACTTTATAAGTCCCTGACGGTTCAAGCAACTGCATGTGCTGACCATACATAACCGGCATTGATTTAATTTCTCCATGCCTTATATTTACCCTTATTGCAGGTATCTTGAACCTAATCCTAGGGTCAAGCAATGTCTGAAATGAAATGCCTTTAGGTATCTGCGTAGGCGTCCCTATCAGTCCTGAATCTGGAGAAACCACAATATCTTTATCAGGCGAAACATCTTGAATCAAATCTGTCATTGTCATTTCACCATCTTGATTTGTCCCTACCTGCAAGCCCCTCACCTGTGCCTCTTCTTTTATTATGCTTCTACCATCTCTAAAAAATACTGAACCTCTTGTTAAAGTTGCTGTGTCACTTTTTAGAGAATTAGAAGTCTTCCATGGCAGTTTCATTTGCTGAGTAATATACTCTATCTTATCTCCACAATTCACTGGTGTTGATAAAGTAGCAAATACAAAACTTGCCTGAACAACTGATATTGAATCAACACAGTGCATAGTAAAAACCCTATCAACAACATTTTCTCTAACATCATAAGCATGCCAAATAAATCCTTGCCATATCAATCCTCTGTTATTTTTATAACCGGCTTCAATAGCAACCCTACCGCCCTCACTAGCAAGCATTTGTATGGTCTTATGATTCATATTATAAACCGATACGTCACCATAACTATATGCTGCCAACGCTGATGTTACATTAAATGTGCACCTCAAAGCCTCATCGCCATAATCAGAAGAAGAAACTACAATAGCATCATTTTCACTGTATTTGTTTGTGTCTGACCACTTACTCCTAGGAATAACTGATATCTTCCATGCTCGGTCAAATAATTTCTTCTTCTCACCAATCAAATGCTGTTACCCCAATACCATTTAAAGTCTGAACTGAAATTCTCATATGTTAAATCATCAAACGACAAGTTAGATATTCCTATAACCGCTGTTGAGCCTATCTTTAAATATTGATACTGTTCAAGCATGTTTTGATAAGGAAGTATTGGCATGCTAGCCAATACAACCTCTTTTTTACTCTTGTCTGTTATGTCGGCAAACCAATACCCCGCCATTCTATTAAAACGTAAATATATTTCAAGCTCCACAAGTTTATTATCAATCTCAACGGTTGTGTTGATTCTCTGATTTGCAATATTCCTAAAATCTAAAACCTGTAGAGCCATGATTTAAAATCCTCAACGTAGCAATAACTAACTAGCCCCGAAATTTATCTACCCATCGCTTCAAGCAAACCACCTACCGCACTATTTTGAAAAGAATCGCTACCTAAACGTTCCTCGGGAATTTCCCCCGCATTAACAACATGCTCCTCTCCTTTGCCACCCTTAACATTAAATCCATGACCTTTTTTCTCCGCCTCCCACGAAACAAGCTTATCCTGATATCCTTTTGAAGGGACATTAGTAGTAATCGGAGGTGAAGCAATGGCGGGGAATCTTGTTTTATCAGTAACACCCACATCTGCAATAAATACCTGCTCAAATGCAATTGTGCATTTCAATGAATATGTCGTATCTTTATCATCTGTGGTGGATATCTGAGTGATAATCATATTCTCATATCTATTCAATCTTGTATTGACAGTCAACGGAATTCCTTTTTTCTGAAGGTCAACAAATGTTCTATAAGCATTTACAGATTTGGAACCTTCTTTTGGATAAACGTGGTTGCTGCTTCCTATATCGGGGAACGAATCAATAGCATATGAATCCATCGCATCGCTCATTCCTATTTCAAGAGTAACTATGGCAGGCATCTGATATGAATGGTCTGCGATAGCTGCTCCAGTTTGGATTGGATGTTTAGTAATCGTTCTTGTAGTTGTGTGCTCTGTCTTTAACACAGCATCAAAGAAGTAATTTATATTGTCTATCGAATTCATAATATAAACCATTGTTATAGATGGGTCACCAACACCTCCTGAACTACCCCAAGCTGAAGGACGATAACCTCTGATTGCTGCCTTTGAAGAAGCATCACTCATCACCCTCATTCTGTTTTCTATCACATCAGAAGGCGGGATATCAAACATCTGACGCAAAGCCCCATACACAGATAATAAAGATGAAGCTCTTTCGATAGGCAAGGACTGTTGAATCTCTTTTGTCTTTCCAACCATCTTTGACTCTAACTCTCTGAGTCTTTCAGAAGGAACAGCTTTTACTTTTTCTCTTTGTTCAGACACCTTTTTGTGATAGTCAATAAGTCTATCTGCAGGAATTTCTACTCCTCTTGAAACACTTTTTGATAAGCTCTTTTCAATCTCAAGCAATCTGTCTGGACTTAAAGGTATATCTGCCATTACGAAACCGCCCTTTGCTCTTGTGCTACCATCACTATGCTCTTCATGAAATCAGTTGGGTCATTAACTCCAGGCAAACTTACATTACCAATGCTTATATTATATGTATCTCCTGCTGAAGGCATGAAGTAGGAAGTCGGTCCCATACTACCTGCACCCATATCATCTACAGTTTTTCCCATCTTGTCTATTGCTTTTTGAACTGAATCATCCTTTATTAAATCTATAAGTTTCATCAAAGGAGCATAATGTTTTTCTCTATATTTATTACGAATTTCATTCAATCTCTCATTCCCAAATATAGACAGACCAGTCTTCAGCACAGCTTTTTCTTTCTGAAACACAGAAAATCTTTTCATGTACGCTTTATACTCATCATAATCTTCACGAGCCGTATTACGAGCCATCAACAAACTTCTTTCAATAATGGAATGTTTTTTAGGATCAATAAATTCAAATCCTTTTTCTTCTAATCTTTTTCTTTCCTTTGCCAAAGCTTCTTCTTCTTCTTTTAATTCTTCCCTATATTCTTTTTCAATTTCTTTTCCTGAACCCATGTAGGAAAAGAATGCCAGTAAAGCACCTGCACCAAGACCTAGAAGTGCGAAACTCTTTGCAGTCATATCGACAAGACTTGCAAATGCTTTCCAAGCAACTTGGTCAAAACCTTCTAGTTTTAAAACTTTATTAAATTTTCCTCCAACCTCACCTAAAACATCTCCTATTCTGCTCAAAGCAATCCATAAAGGACCAAATGAAGTCCATGAATCTTTACCAGCATCTCTAGCTCTTTTAAATGTAGCATAATCATCAAGAAGTATGAATAAAGCTATCAATCCAAGAATAATTGGGCGGAGTGCAACCAAGGCAGGATGCATTGATAAAAATGCAAACGCTGCACCAATAGCCAAGATACCTGTTGCCACTTTAGGTAGAAAATCAACAACTCCTTTAATGATGGCAAAAATCTCTTTTAATATATCCCAAACTACTTTGGCTATATTTATAAACCTACCCAAAAAGGTAGCAATTTTTTCTGTCCATTTTGGCATGTTTTCTACAAGCCATTTATTTATGTTCCTTAACCAATCTCGTATCTTCTTTATCTCACCTCCAAACATTTTACCAAGATGGTATGTAATCCACTCGGTTGCCACACGCATGGTGGTCATAAGTTTTGTAAATTCAAAACCTACGTCTCTAATCAATCTTAATTGAGCACTGGCATCAGCAGGAGTTGCAGCTTGTCCTACCAATCTACGTAACTCATTATATCTTGCAAGAAGTTCAGGATTCCATGCTATCTCTTCAAAGGTAGCCCCCAAAGCTTCCATCGCAATAGTCATTTGCTTTGCAGCTTGAGTAGTCATATGCATGCGCAAAGCAATCTTCTGATACTCCATATCGGCATCAGCGGTTTTATTCATCAACATAACAGTTGAAGTAATAACTGTAGTCAGGACTGATGCAAATGCTGTTGCTGTCCCTGTAAGAATCTTAAACGATTTATTTTGAGACAAAGTATTTAGAGAAGTATTTATATCTTTAAGAGCATCGTTAACTTTCCTCTGAGTAGTATTGTCTACATCAAAGCCAACTTTAACCAAATACTCTTTTAATACATCAGTGACTGCCATTTAATTCCCTCTGCTGTTGCTGATATTCATAAACCCTTCTTTCATTTTCTTTTTTGACCATATTCATTTCATGCCAATCAAGAAGGTCATCATATAAATATGTGCCATCCCAAACTTGATGCTGTTGCCAATCTCCCGCTATCACCGGAGCATAAGCAAACACATCGATATTTACACATTGGATAAAGTCAACTGGGATATCCCTTCCTTGAACATCTCCAATGTGTTTTCGTCGAAAAAACTTTGTGCATTATACCCCAACACCTGAATTGTCAAAGCCATAATCAATGGAGCATTAAATTCCAAATCAGGCACTCCCCATCTTCCGTCTTTCATCATCACCGGCATTGGAGACACAACATTGCCTACTGTCTGAATTTCAGCACAATGAAGCAAACAGTCTTTCTGAATCTCAAAAAATTTCTCTTTACTCATCACAGGTAAATTGCCTTCGGTCGAAAGCCCTTCAATCTGATTACCTAATCCCATAGGCAACACCTGCGTGAGTAAAGTGTAAATAATGTAAGAGCCTGTTTGAGCATCAAACTTGTTTAGTCTGAATTTTCTGTGCTTCCCTTCGCCCACCTTAATCTCTACATCTTTAAATGTCTCCCTCATTATTTTCTCTCCTTTATTAAATTGTCATTAAGCGGTCAGATTTTGAATCTCTGCCGCCCATAATACCCAAGCAATTTTAGCACCTGATGCTGCATAAGCTTTGTCAGGAATTTTGCCAAAGCTGACTCCCTGTGCTACATGGGAAGTCCCGTCATGAATATTTCTTAGCACGATAGTCATCATAGCCCATTTATCTGTAGATTCGGTCATAACAAAGTTGTATAAACCTAACAGATATTTATGCAAAGGAGAAGTCTGTTGACATTCAATTCTGATTTGACCGTTCTCCCCTGCAATTTTTGAAACCATAACCACACCATCTGCTGCAATATCATGTGCCGTCTTTTCCTGCTGCATCGACACCGTTACCGAACCCACTCCCTCACCTGTAAAAAGATACACAGGTGCCTGAGTAAAGAATGGATGCGATATCGCCCCTGCCAAATCTAAAAAACTATATGTTGTATGACTCGCCATTGTTTACACCTCCTCTATCTATTAACCCATACGCCGATTGTGATGCTGTGAACAGCCCCTGCTTCTTTAATGCTTATATAAACAGGCATGGCTTTCCTAGCCTCTCTGTCTGCCTGTGACTGAGTATCATAAGATTCAGACTGGCACACATACCCTTTAACCAAAGTATCACCATACATAAGGTTAAGAATATTATCGCCTGTCCATCTGCCAGGAGCCAAAAATCCTCTATCAACAGCAAGCTCACAAGCATTATTGCAAGCAGAAATAATCATCACTTGACCAGCATCTGTCTGTGGAATTTTCAATTTCTGATAAAACAAATCCATAACATTTAACTGGATATCATTTCTCAACATATCAAGGTTAATCACTTCATCGAAGAATACTCCACTTGCCATTTTACCCTGTTGAATGATATTGTAGTAATTAGAGTAATTAAGATAGACGTTCGCATTTTTCTTATCAAGATACCCAACTTGAGTCTGAGTCAAATCCTCTACCTTTACTCCAACCTCGCCCTTGAACTTCAGCGTATAAGCAGTATTAGCAAGTCCTGTATTTGCTCCCATTGCGAATCCCATAATTGCAATTATGGCATATTCGCTTTGAGTTGAATATTGACCTACCACTCGCTTAAGCTCCAAAGCCTTCAATTTTGAGAATATATCATCTTCTGAATTTGTGATAGCCAACTCATCATCAGAAGTGAAGGCATATATTGAAGTAGGTAACGCTGCTTCAGCCCATGCCGCCAATGCTCCATGGTCATCATCATTTTCAATTCCCAAACAAACTACAACATACCAATTATTGTCCGCTTGCCTACAAGCATTAACCGCTTCTACCCAAGACTCATCAGGAGAAACGCTCTTATACCCTACCCAAAGCTTACGAGGAGCGGGACTCTGACTGAAATACATAGTTGCTGCAATGTATTCAGGGTCATCAATCTGAAATCCATCTTCCAGTAAGGCATTCGGGTTACTATATTCTCTAATACGTTCTCCTGGGTCAAATATTTCTGCGCCTTGATACCCAACTATCAGAAGTTCATTGAACCCACGTCTAGGAGCAGACAACGGTGAAATGTATTCTGTGACTTGAACAATATTTTCTAAATTTTGTGTTCCCATTTCTACACCTCATTATCTATTTACTGTAAATTCTGTAAGAAGCCCGTCTCTGTTGTGGACTTCTACATCAACACTATCAACGGTCTGTACCGGCTCTTCAAAGGAATTGGCTTCATAAAATCTCAAAGATAGGTCTGCCCTCTCCCACCATTGTGCCTGAAACAGTTCAGGTATTCGTTTAGGAGCAAATGACAGCGGAACATAGTAAATGCCCTCACGATTTAATTCTCGTCTTGCAGCGTCTGTATGCATGCCTATCATTATGCTATACAGATTACTTAACGAGTTATAGCCATATCCAATAACGTGTAGTTCCATCACTCTTGTGAACCCCCGATATATAACATACTCAGGAGAACCCTCTTCAAAAACCACATCATATTGTTTACTATACTCGTCCTCAACAGGTATTGCCGTGATAAAAATTACTTCGTCTGTAATCTTAAATCCCGGAGCTCCTTCAGTCTGCCACCCGATGCGAACATTGTTAGGATTATCTTGCCAACCAAGAGTATTAACTATCACTCCATGCAAAATATCTTCAAATTCATGAACGCTTCTTATAGCCATTTAATCACCTGTCATTCTTACTGCAACGGCTTTCCAAAATCCATAATCCCCGTATGGAGCAACCGATACGACTTTATAATAATCTCCTCTCCATTTTATCCTATCAGATAAACCTGAAGATGGAGTATTCCTAGTTGTGTAGATTTCCTTCTTCGAATAAAACGCCAAACTACCGGAAGCCCTATCAGCCTCCGGCAACATGCGCAATTCTTTATCAGAAAGAACATCTATTGTCCCAAAAGCTCTGATTTGCTTTTCCTCTCCTTGCACCCATCGACCGTTAACGAACTGACCAGTAGTACGCAATATAGTATACGGCTGTGCCAAATCAGAATCTTCAATTATTTCATCAACTGATATCACCATTATTCTTCCTTTAACACATAAGTTATACTTTTACGCAGCTGTCCTGTGTCAATCAAAGGTCTGTCAAGTCCTTCCATGGATTCGCCTGTTTCCAATCTTCGATAAAACTCTTCTAAAGCTTCTTGAGCACTTCTGGATTTACTCCTGCTCAATTTTCTTCTAATCGTAGAAGGTTTATTAGGTGCCCAATTATTTTTAGGATTAACAAACCACTGCCTTGCAACATTTTGAGCAAGTATTCCTACTTTCTCCATTCCTGATTTGAATCCAGCTTTATCTCCCTTAAAGCCCTTCAAAGCGGCATCAAACATAAGAGCATTGATTCTCTTTTTGTTATCAGGGTCTTCAATCGCCGGTTGCAAAACTGGTCTTGCAGGCAATCCAGTCAAAGGAGAGCCATTTGTGTGAATGGCCAGCAGTTGAGCATTTGTCGTCTGCGTATCTGTTTTCTCCTCTGAATCTCCCTTCTTTCTTGGTAACTTTCTTTCGGGAGCATCTGCTGGAATACCTACATAAACAGAAATCTTATCCATCTGCTTTAAAACAGCATCAAGGTAAAAACTTTCCTTCTCTATAACATCAAAAATCATAATTCTGCATCAGCCTTTAACAATTGCAATCCACCAATACCTACAATCCTAGCTAACTGGATAAAATCTCTACCATACCTAGTGAGATTAAAATTTCCTGCGTTTTCTATCTTTGTAGCACTGGTGTCATACGATACAGAAACGCCCCCAACACTTTTACTTGCAATCAATCCTGTGCTTTGCAACACACTACTCCCCCTATCAGCAGAGTCCTGTGCCTGTTTAGATAAAGCTATATTGTGAGCAACAAACAAGAAGGTTCCTTGCTCTAACAAATCGCCCCATCTATCCACATTCAGCCTCTTATCAGCAACATCAGCCCAAAACTGAATAGTGCCGTAAGAATGCGTATCTGTAAACTCAGGAAACGCTTCTATAAATCTTTCAATATCAAAGGCCACTATCTTCCTCTCTTAAGTCTTACAACTTCTTTTGGTTTTTCAGAGACTTTTATCTCCACATTTCCTAATATGTTTTCCTTCAGAGCCTCTTCAGATTTTACTTCTGATAGAGACTCTGAAGGTTTCTTAATTGTGTTAATAATCGTGGACTCCGGCTTGACTGTAGGTCTTGATTTTTCTTTAACCATCACCGCTTTATCAGCAGTAATAAGCCCTTGAACAAACCAATGATTGGCTACCTCTTCATCAAGCTCGTGAATCCCTGGTTTTAGATTCCTGCGATTGCCACCAACCTCAGTAGCAATTTGAACAGGAACCTTGAAAATTACTTTCACCTTCATAGTTTCTCCTCCTTTTTAAAGGCCACTGTTATTATATGCCGTCACGATACAGAATCGTTTCGGGATATACAATCTCTACCACGCCAAGCTTACCAAAGTAAGTGGTTAGATGGTAGATACTCCGGTACTCAAGCGGAGTTCTCTGAAGCGGCACAAGAGGATAACGCAGACGATTCTTGTCTTGCGAATAACAGACCATACGGTCAGTCCCTGCGGCAGGTGAACCAGCCTGAGTCCCCAAACCTGTCAACCATTTGCAAGGCTGAATATCAAGCTTCTTACCGTTGATTTTCAATGCAATACAGTTATCCTCAATGAACTGAAGGATACTGATATTGCCTGCATCAGAAACCTTACGAGAAGTAATTTGAGCGAACTGTGCAGGAGGCAGCAAAAGTTTACTCGGGCAAACCGCTGTTCCCGCATTTTCCCAGCAGTCAACGATAAAGTCGTTGATGTCTTTCAAAATCTCATCATGAGTTTTCTCCGACCACTGAGTAGCACCTTTTGCTCCCTCTTCAACAAAAGAAGTTGAAACAACATTAGTGTTGTTCAGCATGCCGTACTGGTTGACAGCCTTGTCACCTACATAAACCATCTCATCAATATCCATCTGCCATTTAAGCTGCATACCTTGATATTTCTGAGCGTCAACCGGACGACCAAGCTGCTGTGCGGACATCAGTTCGGGAATCGTATAGGAAACTTCCATGCCCCACAAATATAAGGGATTGGAAGTTTTTCCGATATCAACAGCGACGCCAGGAATAGCATTGCTATTTTTACCGATAAAGTTTTTACCACTTGAATCCATGCTACCCGCAGCAGCAAAAGTGGAGTTAGTGAAACTTGATGCATCATCAGCCATAGAGACATCTTCACGCAGGTCAATATCACGACCCCAAGTTACCGCCACTAGTGGTTCATGCAAAGTCTGGTCAAGTCTCTCAAGCTCGCCTATCATGAAGGCACCAGTACTGTCAATTGTGTATCTATCGTATGTAATCATAATGTTAACTCCTCCTATATTCTTCTTACTTAAATATTAAACGAAATTTCAACGTTGCCATCAGCATCAGCTTCACCCATGAATTTAACGCTTGTCAATTCTATGGTATTGCTAGTATCAGAATCGCACTCCAACCCGCCAACAGGATAATCGTCTGTACCGCCATCTTTCCTTACATAAACAGTAGCATTTTTAACCGGAGTTCCTTTCTGAACCTTCACAGTCATATAACCACGACGCAGAATATCAAGCGGCAATCCAACCGGCGGAATCCCACCACCTTTAGCATCACCAGTTCCGCCTGCTGACTGAATCGGGAAGGGACGAACCGCAAATCCATAAACACTTGCAGCTGCATCAGAGCTGGGATTAATTGGCTCAATCTTTCCATTTACCATTTTTACAGGCACACCATACAGCTTAACCGGCTTTGCAGAATTCATCATCTGCGGTTCAATGGTTGCGTGCTCTCTTCTTGTCACATCTCCTGCAATTCCAGCAGGCATTCTTTTGTAAAAAACATTACTCATTATACTTTCCTCCTAATTTATTTTTTCCAAAATTCTTTGTTTCTTGCAGCTATTTTAGCAATTTCAGAACTGGTCTGTCTAAAATAACCTTTAGAATCAAAAGACTTTTTCTGAACTTTTGAATCCCTAGTTGCCGCAATCATCCGGCTGGCAGCAACAAATACTCCCTTCAACTCTGCCGGCTTTAGGGCTTTTATATCTTTACCTTTCAGCAAAGGATAAATAGTAGCAGCATGGTCACCAGTCAGAGCATTAGAAAGAGCAGTCCTTCTAACTCTATTGTAATAAGCTGCCTTATCACCGGTGGGTTTTGAAAGAACAATATCAGGGTCAATAATTTCCGCATCACCAGCTACCTCCTGAAATTCTTCTTCCTCTTCTTCCCAACCTTCTTCACGCTCGTCCTCATCCTCTACAAAGAGTCCGTCCTCTTTTTCTTCATCAAGCTTTGCTTCAGAATCAGTTTGGGATTCCATTTCGCCACTACCACCAGAATCTTCACCAACCAAGTCAAACAGACGTTGAATAAGATTTTCGATTTTGTCCAATCGTGCCGATATTTCTTCAATACCAGTCGCACCACCTTCTTGGTCGCCTACTTCTTCCTCACCTCCTTCTGTTTCTTCTACTTCTGTAGGTTTGTTTTCTGATACCGCTTGTGCTGCCGCACTCGCTTCCTCTGCCGCTGCAACAGCCTTTTCAGCAGCTTCTTTTGCTTCAGCTGCCGCCTGCTGTGCCTTTTCCGCATCATCCGCTCCCTCTACAGAAGTCGGCTCTCCTAAATCAGCATCCTCTAGAGAGTCTGCAAACCTTGATTTAGGAAAGATGCGTTTGAAAAGTTCTTTTGGTCTCATAGTGTTTACATCCTCCCTAGTTATAATAATGTTATTATTTACACTATCCTCATCTTGGATAGCACATCGTGAACCCGCTCTTCCTTTATTTACCAGAGCAACATGGTTGCCAACAATATTGCTCTGTCTTCCTCTTCCTTTTTCTATCTGTTCGTATTCAGCGTCATAGCCCAAAGAAACTTCTCTCAAACCTGACTTAACCAAATCAATAGCTTCTTTTGTGGTCACTAAAATATCCCCTAAAAGCATATCTTCCATTTCACCATCACCACGACGGACATTCTGGACATAGCCGTGGGATAGGTTTTTCCAGTTCTCTGGGGTCACTACTCCATCAGGATGATTGATGACTAAAGGTTTTCCCTCAAAGGAAGCTATGGCTCTTTCACTGAACACTTCATCTTCATCTCTTTGAATTTTTACTACACCATCTAAACCGCCCTCAACAGGCACTTCAGCGGCAGTGTAATCAAATTCTCCTATTCTGGTAAGAGGCACATCCTTACAAATTAGAAAACCTTCTGGAGTTTCTCCGATGTGCTCGCTTAACCTTTCTGTAACATAAAACCTTGCCATGCTACCTCCTACTACTTAAATCTTTCTAAAAATTGTTCTACAGACATCCCATTAACATTCCCGTTGTTATCAACTTGAGCAGTAATTCCTCCAAATTTATCTTTTTTTACAAGAACACTTTCTTCATGTGGTGTCCCTTGCATAATATAGTTTGTAAACCTAAACCCTATTCTTTGTAATTTTTTCTCAACCTGTCTCCTGATATCAGAATCTTTTGTTTTTCTATTTCCAGATTCTTTTATCATGTTCATTATAGTATAATCAGTCAACCATGTCCTAAGTTTGCCAATAATCTCGTATGGGCTACCTTCATAAGTTAAGCCATACTGTGGATGCTTGGCAATTATTTTTCCTCCATTTTGTCTGATAATCCAACCATATTTTTTAAAATCTTCAGGATATATCAAATCTAAATCCTTTGTTTTTGAATCAACGCCAGAAATCGTTCCCTTTCTTTGTAATTTTTTCTCAACCTGTCTCCTGATATCAGAATCCTTTGTATGCCTTTTAATCCAACTCGTCAAATCATTTCTAACTAGAGGAAGAAGCTTATCTACAATAACTTCATCATCTAAATCACTTTTTCCTACATAAAAAGAAGGGCTACCAGGTTCACGAACTTCTTCAATAGTATATTTTATACCATTTATTCTCCCCATTTCAATCATAACTTTAGAGTCTTTTGTTTTTCTATCTACGCCAGTGATTGCTCCTTTATTTTTAGATGCATAAAAAACCTGCTCGCCTTCCTTCTCTCCATACTGCTCTTTCATAGCTCCCATTATCTTTTTGCCTTTTTCAGTTAATGGGTCACCTGTGTAAGTATCTTTCACCATATCAATTTGTTTCTTTATGTCTTGCTCAACTTTCAAAAAATCTAGTCCTTTAGAAGACAGCATTTCTTTTCTCATGTTCGTATTATGGAAAGCCTCGGCTTCCCAGTAATCTCCTCGATTCACAATGTTGATTTCCCAATTTTTATACTGAATTGTATAGTCCTCATCTTTTGTTTGCAACTTATCAATCTCACTCTGGTACTGGTCAACGCTGTAACCCATCTTCCTGGCAGCATCCATGTTCTTTTGAATCTCGCCAATCTTGGCAGTCAGAGCTTCGCCTTTTGTATAAATATCAGTAAAATCTTCAACCGGCTCTATCTCACCATGAGCTATGTGAAACAAATCCTCCCCGCCTGAAATCACTAAAATATTTCCAGAAGAATCTTGCAACTTATAAACAATTGATGGGGTCGCTCCCGCTTCAATCACTTGATTAATTGGCTCTTCCACCCCTACCACCGTATAAGATTCCCCTATTCTTACACCTTGCCCTTCTTTAATCGCTGTCAAGGTTTGACCTTTATAGAGGGAGTCTCGAACTGTTATTGGGTCATAAGATTTTTCTTTTTCAAGTTCTTCTTCTTGCCTTTTAACAAGTTCTGTAAATCCAGCTTTTTTATTAACTGCAATGGCTTTTTCTAATTCTCTAATCCTTGCGGCTTGACCAGGAGTATAAAGTTTACGCATATCAGTCGAAACTTTACTAAAATTACCGACCCCTTTTCCAGAACCGTCAAACTTCCTTACTCCACCGCAAGCACCTTGAAGACCAATATCAGATGTTTTAGAATCCTGCGAAGGTAATTTCCTGGCGTAATATCTAATTTTATAGTAATGTTTTTCTCCAGGTGTCAGTTGAGAATTGTATCTCTTTGCAGTTTCTTTCATTTCCTGTTCTGTTCCAGTTCTCTTAGGACTATATGGGTCATGTCTTTCTCCAATACTTCCTCCTGACATAAAAAGACCCCATTTTTCTTCATCTACAATCAGCATGTTCTCTCTTAACGGTTCCTTGTCCCTTGTTTTTGAATCACCAGACAATTTGACGTGTTCTTCTGCATCCTCTAACGATTGGAAAATTACTCTTTCCCCGTTACCTTCAACTTTCCAACGCCCACCATCAGTTCCTGCGCCTTCGTAAATCACATAACCGCCTCTTCTGCTATGTGTATGCCAATGGTCTTTAGTTCTTGAATCTTTCATTTTACAATCACCTGATTCAGCTTTCCTTGATTCTATTTTTTTGATTTCTTCTTCGAGTTCTATTTCATAATCCTTGTCTCCACCAATTTGTTTGGCTTGCGCGAGCTGACGTTTCAAATCTTTGAGTCGTTCTTCCTCTTCCCTTGATATTGCCGAATCTCTATACCCTAACATGCGCTTCACCTTGTTTAAATCAATGTTGTAACCCTTTTGTTGCATCGCCTGGGCGAACTGTGGGTACAAATGCTCACTTTTCTCGCCCCTTATTGTAAACTTTAAATCAGAAGGAGAAAATGGATGAGGAACATTATCCTTTGTTTTGGAATCCTTCGTAAGCTCCATCCTTACCTCTCTCCATATTCCCGGTCCTCTAAAGCTGCCGCCAATCTCATATGCTTCTCTTTTCAGCTCCTGCTTAAGACGGGTAGCTTTCTGGACCAGCTCTTTACTTCTCCATTCTTCATCAGGACTAACAGTCCCATCGGGGTTAGCGTCTTTTATTTTGCTATCCTTAACCTTAAATCTAATAACATCAAGGTCTAGGTCTCCGTTAAGGTCTCTTATTGTTCCAATTGAGCCTATTCTTAAAGAATTTATAGATGGTGCATTAACTATTTCCATCCCCTATTAACAAGCTCCTGTAACTCGGCAAATGACATCAGGACTCTTTCACCCTTAAAAGGTCTCCTAGCATCCTTTACTCTACTAGCTCTTTTCTCTAACATTTTCCTTCTCCTAATGTGCGTATTTATTATTTTCAACAATTCCGCCTGCAATCGACAAAAACTTTGCCCTAGCCATTCTTGTTATTACACCATTTTTATAAACCTTCGCTGGAAACTTAATGTCCTCAAGGTCAACAACCGGCTCAGGATAACATCGACAATTAAAAGTTGAACCAGCATGGTAAGTCCCATAAGATTTTTTCCCTTCCAACTTTTCGGGGCTGGGAGGGTCGCCCCAACTAACCAAAACGTCTTGCATAACTTTATGTGAACTTCTTACTCTTATATCCTCTGATGTTCTCCATATATACCAATCAACACCAATAGCCTTTGCTCTTGCCATAGTAAGACCGGTTGTTATTTTTGATGTTTCAGTCCTGGCTATCAGTCTTGCTCTATTTCTGGTTATATTACCAATCCTCATTATCTCTTCTTCAAGTGTGGTCGCTCTTTTGCCTTCAATCAATTGTTTTCCTAGAAGCAAGTCATGAACCTTCTGTGCAGCAGTCAAAGGCATAGAAGTAATAAGCTTCACCTGGTCGTCTAAATATTGTTTCATTAGAGTCCCTACGGGAGCTTTATTTATTTTCCTCTTTAACTCATAAGACATTGTCCGAGAAATATTACTCCATACTTTTTCCGAATCGTTATTTGCAGCATAAATAATTGTAGAAGAAATCCATTTCGACCAGTCAAATAATTTACCACTATATTTGGTTAACTCTCTTATAGTCTTATTGACTGCTTGAGGAGTTAACTTTTTTAAATTCCTTTTTATAATCCTCTCCACTTCTTCAGCAACAGTTTCAAGGCTTCTTGAATATTTATTTTCAAGCCCTTTAGCCGGTGCTGTTTCCCGCTTTTTCTTTTTATGCGGAGTGTCTATTGTGAATGTCGGGTTTACTAATGTCAGCATTTATTTTCTTTCTTTAGCTACTTTTCTAATATTAGCCTTAATCTTCTTCTGAAGATTTTTGTAAACCGGTAAATGTTTAAAATCCTCAAGAGTCTGACCTGTTCTTTTCAAATGCTCATCAAACTCTTTGCTCCCGATAGGAGGCAAGTCCCATGTCTGTTTTATCCAATCTGCATTTTCAAGTTTCTCATCTAAATTTATTAGTTCTGCCATTTCAATACTCCTTTTTAAATTAGTTTTATTATTCAGCCTTTAACATTACTCGACCTTTAACATTACAAACTTTTCTGATATCTTCTTCTGTAAATGGACCTGAATAATAAAAATCTCCACCTACTTCTTTAGGACAGCCTTCTAACGATTTTAATTTTTTATTAAATGCACAATCAAAATTTCCACCAACTATTTCAGGAGCACCTTCTAACGACGTTAAATTATTAAACGAGCAATTAAAATTACCAACCACTTCTTTAGGACAGCCTTCTAACGACTTTAATAAATCGTTAGCCGAGCAATCAAAATCTCCGCCTACTTCTTTAGGACAGCCTTCTAACGACTTTAAACTATTATACGAACAGTTAAAATCACCACCTACTTCTTTAGGAGCTCCTTTTAACGACGTTAAATCATTAATCGAGCAATCAAAATCTCCGCCTACTTCTTTAGGACAGCCTTCTAACGACTTTAAACTATTATACGAACAGTTAAAATCACCACCTACTTCTTTTGGACAGCCTTTTAACGACGTTAAACTATTATCTGCACAAATAAAATTACCACCTACTTCTTTAGGGCAGCCTTCTAACGACGTTAAATCATTATCTGCGCAAATAAAATTGCCAACCACTTCTTTAGGAGCTCCTTTTAACGATGTTATTTTATTAAACGAGCAATTAAAATTGCCCCCTACTTCTTTTGGAGCACCTTCTAACGACTTTAAACTATTATACGAACAGTTAAAATCGCCGCCAACTATTTCAGGAGCCCCTTTTAAAGTTTCAAAACCCGGCATTATAATAACGTCATCAAATTTATTAACCTTTTTAAAATCACTATTTTTATGAATTGCTATATCATTTACAACATGAATATCAATATCATGCCCCACAACAACTACTTCATATTCATCAGTACAACCGATGCCTGTTAAAGGTGTTGAAAATACATATTTAATTGGTATTTTAGCAACAAAAGTAGTGCCACTATCTTCTCCTTCTGCGAATCCTTCTGCAAATCCTTTTGCAATATTTTTTGAAAACGAAAAAGAAGACAATGGCTGCAAAGAATATTCACCATCTACAATCTTATCTTTCACACCTCTATACAACGTTATTTCATCATCAGGTTCGAACCCTTGTTCTTTAAACCACTCTTGAGTCTCCCCATAAATAGCTTTTATAAACTTTTCTTTTATTTCAGTTTTTTTAGCCTTACTTTTATTTAAATGAGATATTGCACCCACCTTAAAGATATCTTTAGCCACAAACTGCAATCCCAATGATTCAGGATGCTTATCCGCAGAAGTTTCAGCCCAAAATCTAACATGATTATTTATAATACTATATTCTATACCTGTTTTCTTTTCTAGTTTAGTCACAACATCATGTTTATTCTGTTGAGGAGTTCTTACTATAAACTGTTTTTGGATATGTTTTGTCTTTTCTGTTGGAACAACCCCACGCCCATCGCTTCTTTCAGATACTTTTTCAATTTCCTGAGGCTCTTTTTCCTTCATTTTTTTATAAGCTTCAGCATATCCACCTTCATTAGGAATAAATTGCCCACCCTCAAAAAATTTACCTTTTATTGTTACACCGCCTTTGGGAGCTTTTAATTGTTCGTCAACCGTTTTACGCAATGCTTCAAATTCTTTTTTAATAGCATCCAGCGTTTCCTTTTTGGTCATGGGCTTTTCATCAGAACTCTTGCCCATCATTCTTTCAACACGTTCTTTAGCAGTGAGCTTCTTCTCTCCGCCACCGAATATTTTCCAGACAATACCAAGAGCAACCAAAGGTTTTAATATTTTGCTAGCAAATCCATCTTTAAAAAATGCTCTATCTTTAGCAGGCATTTTTTCAACAGTTTCCTTCTCATTCAAGAATCTAAGCTTTTCCTTCAGTTCTTCTAAAGAATCTTTTTCAAAATCAACCCCGCCTAAAATTTCTAATCTGTGTTTCAAATCTTCAAGGATTTTCTCTGTGTCTTCAGGAGTAGGTGGTTTCTTGCCAAAAGAGCTTTTCTCAGAGGCATCATCTTCAAGCGTGTCTCTGTGCTCGTTTTCCTCTTCTTCTCCTTCCTCCCCACCCATCATACCCTCAAACGGATTTTCCTCACCAGCCATTCCCGGAGCATCTTCTTTTGCGTTTTCAATATCTTCATCAGATATGTTTGTAAAACGACCTGTTGTTCTTGAGTTTTCTGCAAGCTCCTTCATCGCTATCTTCTTGGTTATGATGCCTGAAGAGTAAGCGGAAGAGATTGCACTCACATCAGAAGCAGCAACTTGTGATTTTTCTAAATTAGATAATTGCCAAAGAGGAGAGAAATCAAATTCCAAATCTTTAGGCAATTCTTTACACAATTCAGACCGGCACAGAACATCAAGAATTTTCTGCATCGGCACTCTCATCTGGTTCTCTTGAAGCTTATTGATATGGTCATAATAGTTGCGCAAATCAGATTCACCTGTTGATGATAATCCTGCTGGCGATTGACCAAACAATCTAACCAATGGAATCCCTGTTGAACCTGATATCTGTTGACCAAATTGAATCAGCAAATCAGAAATTCCAGAAAACGAATAAGTATGAGTTTGGAATTGGTCTTTTCCATCGAGCACGGTAAGTCCTTCCATCGTTTGTAGCAAGCGAATATAATTAAACTGCTTGATAACCGCTCCTTCAGTTTTACCTCCCATCGCCAATGCATCTCTGAATCCATCTACGCTAATCGTTCTCAAATGAGCTTTATGGAGTAATTGCGATGCTCCTGCTGTTGCTGAATCATAAGCAATTAAACGGTCAAACATTCTTTCAACAACAGACAAGCCCCAAAGATTTTCAGTCATCTTTTGATAATATGGTAAAATAATACCGTCAAATCTTATCACTCTACTATAATGAATTTTCTGGCCTGATAGTGCCGGCATGCCTGTTACTACAGTATAATATTTAGGCATACCCATATCAATTCCAATTTCAGTAATCAAATCACCAAATGATGGCTCTACCATCCATCTATCTAGAACAAGCAGACCTTTAAATCTGTTTTTGCTTATAGCTTCTAGATTTAGTGGTTTTGAATAATCAGCACCTTCAGTAAGTATAACAGCTATCGCTCCACCATACAGTCTTGCCCATCGAATTGTATCAGCAAGAGCAGGCATTATTTTCAAGTGCGTCATTGCCGCCTGAAGTTGTTTTATTTCATCGGGTGAAATCTTTGTGCTGATTGTTACTCCTTCTCTTGTCATGTCTTCAGCTACAGTATCAACCACCTGACCTACAATCCAGGAGCTTCTGTATGCGGATTCTAACAACTGTCTGTCTCTTGAAATAAATGGGGATGCTGAGTAACCGCCAAAGCTCTGTAAATTCTGTGGTCCTAAACCTAGCTTTGCAACAAAATTATTGAAAGAATCCTCTGTTAATTTACTTGACATCATTCTTTCCTATGCCTTTTCTGCCTTCACTTTTTACTTTATACGCAAATTCATAAACAGGCATTTCTGTTATCTTACCGATAAAATCTTGTGTATTAAAATGGGCTAGGTAGGCGTCTCTGGCCGATAGCTTATCCCTAAATCCAAGCATACACTTGTCCTCATCATAAAGTCCGTCTTCTCTTATCTGGTGGATTATGTAAACTGAATCAGATTCTGGAAAAGGTCCCATAAAGCAATCAACTCCATCCCCATCTCTTCCTACTGTTCCTTCAACATAACCATAAGGATAATAGAATCGGGTTTTCCATGGTTTGCCTGTTCTATCAACTCCTTCTCTAACAGAACCAATTTCATTCTCTACTACAATAATCATTCCTTTGTAATTAAAACGTCTCATCTGATTTATTCTCTTCAATCAGCCCTTCTTGATGATGAGGAGGAGAGTATAGGCTGTAAAGCTTTAATGAAGCGTCGGAGTTGTTTATGATGTTATGGACACACCCCGCTTTAACAACGATGGTTGTGCCATCTTGTATAAAAATCTCCTTGCCATTAAGTACAGCCTTACCTCTCCCTTCCTCAATCCTGAAAAATTGGTCTGTTTCTGGATGAACTTCTTCGCCGATTTCTTCACCAGGATTCAAACACATTAAGACTAATTGTAATCTATCAGCCGTAAATAATACCCGTCTGAAATCATTATTTGCTTTTGAATCTTTTTCAATATTTCTAACATCAAATAAATCCTCTGAGTCTTTTACCGACCTTCTATCACCTTTAATTTTCCATCTTGGATGCCATCTTCTTTTATCACTCGTGTGTTCCTTTTCAACTACCTTCACCTGTGCATATGCCGGTGGAGAGTCAAATTCCTTACCTATCAAATCTTTATAATTGGCTCTGTTAAACTCATTATTAACGACCACAAAAACTTTTTTCTTTGCATCACTCGTGTTTCTTGATACTACCCTAGCATCTTCTTCTTCCCAATACTTATCAATCTGTCTGTAAACCTCGTCCTTTGAGCCTTGATATTGTAAATTTTCTTTTATTGCAGTAAATTCAGCAGGAGCTTTGCCAGATTTGTAAATCATAAACCCCTTATAAATTTGGTCAACTGTTTTGATGCGACTGGAATCTGCATCTGTAAACTTTTTTACTCTTGACAGTTTATCTCTTAACTGTCCTATTTGAGCTCTGATTTTCCTTAAAGCCACGTTGCGCTCTGAATCTGGCTCGGAGCGATGTCTGATTTCAACTGTGCTTAAAGAATCTTCTTTTGCTTCAAGAGCTCTCATTTCTCCATATATCTTTGTCCATTCAGGGTTTATTTGTTTGCTTTCTGAAGCATCATTTACAAGACGACCTTCAACTCTGTGTCTTGCAACTATCCTGCCGCCTACAACATCAATTAGTTCTGATAGCATTTTAAATATTTCTCCTCTGCTTCTTTTACTGTTTTATAAATTTCTTCAGCCTTATCCCAACCAGCTTGCCACAATTGTCTTTCTTTTGAATTTTCAGGATACACACAAACAGGCATTAGTTTAAACCTTTTAAAATCTCTATAAGCTCTTACGCCTTGCATATATATTCGATTCACTCATCACCAATCACCTTTACCCAATCATGGCCTTTAAATTGGATTAAGTCTTCTAAAGCATAACGCAAGGCATCAATGCAATGATTAAAGGAGTCCATAAGAATAGGAAGAATTCTTGGATTGCCGGTATCAGGGTCAATCTGCCGCTTGTCAACCTTGTAGGAATAATTTTCAAACTCCCTCTTCACATTCTTACAGCGGTGATGAATATGTATCTTCTCAAACTTCCGAATATAATCCACCCCATCCTGGACAAAGCCCTTTTTACTTCCCTTGAATTTCCTACAGGCTACAACAGGAAAACCTTTTCTCTTGACATAGGAAATGGTTTCTGGTCTTGAGCTGTCTGCTGATATCTTGTGGTTTCTTGAACCTGGCACTTCGTCAAATAACTCTTCTATCTCCTCAAGCTCAACTCCAATTCCACAGGCTTCATAGTCAATATACAAATCATTATCCAGAACATAACACCGCACTAAAGCAACAGGGTCAGAGGCAAATCCCCAGTCAGCTCCGTAATAAAACTTTACTCCTTCAGGAGCTTCAAAATCTTCTATTACAAACTTATCTTTAAATACTACTGCGTCAGATATCTTTCGTGGATTCCCTTCCCATATATGTAAGTAAGCCTGATAATCAACTCGCTTACAGTATTCCATTTCTTTCCTTAACACATCAGGAAAGTAAGGATTATCACGATAGGTTAAAAGTTTTGATATACAGTTATCAGGTTTGTTCTTCACAAATCTCTGGTATGTGGCGTCTGTTTCCTCGCCAGTATTCCAACTCAACCAAATCTCTGAATTTTCTTTGCGTATAGTAGGAATCAGGAAGCTCCAGCTTTCCTCTGATGTTCCTTGAGCTTCTTCCAGCCACACAATATCAATTCCTTCGATTGATTTTATTTCAGCTGGGAATTGTAGTCCTCTGAATATGAATTCACTCCCTACTTTACTTCTAATCTCTGTTCTTGTGATTTCGTAATAGGGAGACAAACCAAGAGAATCTATTTGGTCTGCCAAAACCTTGTGGACTGAATCTCTGATACTTGTTTGAAATTCTCTTGTGCAAAGGATTCTCTTCTTTTGGAATGATGCTATTGTAGCTAGCACCCTTGCAAAAGACCAAGTGGCACCCCTACCTCTTCCGCCATAAGCAGACTTGTATCTTGATGGCTGTAGCAGAAACTGAAAAGCTTCTGGGATGTCAACTTGGATTTCAGTCGTCATCTGCTTCACTCTTTATGAAATTGAAAACTACCTTTGTAGGAGCTGCTAGAGACAAATCCTTACCATCAGCTCCTGTTAGTTGAACCCTATCAGAAAACTTTCTCGGCAGCAGGTGGGCTGCCAACCATTTCCGGCTCTCCACCTGCAAGGCTCTTGACCGTATATGGTCTTCATTCAGAACCTTTACAGAAGTTTTCTTTCCGTTCTTTCCTACAGTTTCTTTTATATAGTAATCTTTTGTTTTATTATCAGAAATTGACAGAATCTGGTCAGCTAATACTTCGGCTTGTATCTCTCGTGCTTCCACATACGATTTAAGAAAATTTGGCTTAAACGTACTACTGTCTCGGTTGAGCCACCCATAAATAGTTGGGATAGAAGGAACCCCATCATCTTTACAAATATCAACGATAGCTCTACCTTGCATCAGCTGTTCACAGATATACATCCCTATCTCTTTTGTGAACTTTTCTGTTCTTCCTTGAGGTTTGGTATTTTTTGGTTTTCTGCTATCTCTTTTTAATACCGCCATTTACACTCCTCAAAAAATTTTTCCCTTCTATATATATAAAGTCTTTAGAAGCTGTTGCAGTTTTGTTTTACCCAAAATTATTTTTGTTTTTCCAAATTATTTTAAAAACACCATGGCCAGAATTGTTTATAAGAAGAGAACAGAGAGGAACCTGTAGGAAGCCGAGCACCAGATTTCTGTGTTTTTGCTTGAGAGAACAAAGAAACTATGTTTTGAAGAGTTAGGAAGCCGAGCCCAGATTTCTATGTTTTGCTTGAGAGAACAAAGGAAAGATGTTTTGAAGAGTTAGGAAAAGATGTTATAAGAGCAAAGAAAAGATGTTTTGAAGAGTTGAGTGAAAAAACTTTTTTTGCTCACCAAAAAAAAAGAGCTGTTTTTAAGCTTGAAAAATGGCTTGTTAAAGATACTGATATACAAGGACTTGCATGTTTCTCGTGTTCTACCCCATGAAGATTGTGTCTTTGCAGCAGGAACTAATTTTTTCCTTGCAAATCCTTGCTATCCATGGGTTTGCGTGGCCAGGTAACGCTAGTGCAGGGAAAGCCATGAGGCTCAAGGATTTGCGTGGGCGATTATCAAAAAAAAATTTAAAAATTTTTCAAAAAAAAAATAAAAATATTTTTGCTTAAAAATACCCAAATCCCGCAAGTCCTTGCTATTCATGGGTTTGCAAAGGGGAAAAAAATTTCACTTTTCAAAAAAAAATACTTTTCTTTTTCAAAAAAAAAAGCTATAATAAAATAAAAAAAGGAGGGAGCCATGAACAAGAGAACTTTCGGGATTGAGCTGGAACTGGTATCTCCTATTTCTCCTAGAGAGGTAGGAGAAAGAATAAATCGGAAATTCCAGGAAGCTGGGTTTGACCATGAGGTGAGCCTCAGTTCCTTCTACAGAAGAACCACTAACTCCAGAAACAGAACCGTATGGGAAATCAAACCCGACAGCTCAATCCGTGAGCCGGATGTGTGCCGTGAAACTCCCCATGGAATGGAGATTGTTTCTCCTGTCCTCAGAGGAGCAGAGAGCTTCAAATACATAAAAGTAGTAACGGATGTTCTGGCGGAAGTTGGTGCCAAAGTTGGTGTGACCACCGGATTTCACGTCCACCATGGCGTGGCGGCAGCAGAGTTAAAGAAGGTTGCAAAATCCTGGACAAAAATCCAGGAAGCAATTTACAAACTGCTCCCGAAATCCCGCAGGACCAACCGTTACTGCTGCAAATGGGGAGCTTCCTACAGCGGTTATGGCAATTTGAGAGAATGGTACAGAAGACATGTAGGGACAAGATATGTTGGTCTGAATCTTGAGTCCTACTGGATTCGTGGCACAGTAGAATTCAGAATGGCAGCCGGCACAGTTGAATATGATAAAATAGTCAACTGGATTGTTTACACGAATCGCTTGCTGGCCAAAGCTGCTGAGCTGGGTGCTTCTAGAGAAGTCCTCAAACACGAGGAAATCAACGAGATTCTGCTTCAAGAACTCCAGGACAAAAGCCACAGAGCAGACCAAAAACTGATAAGAAAATACATCAGACAGCAGAATGCTCTTGGGAACCTGATTCGTCCGGACGAGATTTTGGGCTGGGTCAGAGAGGAAATGCCAACTGCAAGAGTAACAGAAGAAAATGTTGAGTGGCACACAAGGAATGTGGCTCTGATTGATGATTCAAAGGTAACACAGGAGCTCAGAGACGCAATCCTCTGGGTAAACAAAAGAAGAGAAAAATTCAAACACATCACAAAATAAAGGAGGAGAAGAAAATGAAAGCTTACAAAACAACAGTAGCAAACGAGATGTTCTACGACCGGTATGGGACTCCCTACCGTGTTGTGGAGAAAGAGGGTAAACTTGTAGCCAATGGAACCAGTGACGCTCTGAGAAGTGAGTATGATGGTGCTACTGGAGAAATTATCCATATTGATGGATTTCCTGTGTTCAGGATGACTCCTTATCACCATCTGAAGAGCAAAGTTCTTATAAGGCACCAGGTGACAAAACTGACTGAGAAAATGGAGAGAGACATGGAATACGCATGTCATGTTCTTCGCAAACTTCACAAATAAAAAAGGAGGCAAAATCATGTGCGGAATTTACGGATACATCGGAACCCCAAAACGTCCTGAGGAAGCCTACAGAATGATGAAATCTATGGCTATAGCAACAGAGGTAAGAGGAATCCACTCCTCTGGATTTGCCGCAATCAATGACGAAAACTTCTTCTCAAAAAAACTGGTTGTAAGAGCTACTGAATTTTACAAACAGATTGATGTAAAACACGTAATTGACAACAAAACCTATCTGTTTGTTGGACACAACCGCTGGGCTTCAATAGGTAAAATATCAGAGGAGAACGCCCATCCGTTCGTGGGAGAAAAATATCTCTTTGTTCACAACGGAACATGCCCCTTCGCAAAAGTATTGGCCAACAAACTTGGGCTAGTTTCAAAGGGAGACACAGACAGCGAGTGCCTCATGAATATATCTGAAAAATACGGATTGGGTTCCCTCCGTAGATTTCATGACCTCAGCATTGTAGCCATAGATTATAAAAACTCCTCTGGCCATCTTTACTTCTACAGAGACTATCTTGAACCTATGGTGATTTGTGATATCAGAAAATGGGCTGGAATTATCCTGTTTGCTTCCACAAAGGAAATCATCAAAAAGGGAATCGAGGAAATGACTGTTTGGAATGTGAAATACTTTCTGGACAAATCAGCTCCCACAATCCCTGGGATAATCTATCGTTACAACAAATTCGGTAATGGCAAAGTGGTTCAAGAGAAGAAAAAACTTCCGACAGATATAAAAGAGGCGATGGAACAGATTAAAAAAGAAAAAGAAATAACAGAAAGAAAGGAGATATATCATGAAAATTATCACGAATGGGAACAATCCTATGACATTTGAGGGAAAATCTGCAAAAGCCATAGTGCTTCAGATGATGAGAAACGATTACATAACAGCAACAAAAACAGATTACATGTTAGAGGTAGAGGAAAGACTAAGAGTGGTTTATGGGATAAGAATAAACTTTAACAACCATTCTGAATTCCTGCGTGAGCTGGAGAAAAAGGGATTCATCAGTTTTGTGGAAAAGGAGTAAAGCCATGAAAGAGATAGGACTGATATTTATAGGGATAGCCATAGGATTTATTATCTGTGGCGTGATTTACCAGTTAACAATAACTCTATAAAGGAGGAAAATCATGGATAACAACACCCTCGCCATAAGAAAAGCGAGAGCTGCAGTTAGAAACATGTTAAAGGCAATTGACCACTTACAGGACGTGTGCTCGCAAAGTATTGGATATGAAGTTACACAGGAAGCCTGCCTTTGCATGGAAGACATAGACTTAGCAGCGGCAAGAGCATTCAGACTGGTAGAAAAAATAAAAGAGAACAGAGAGGAGGAGAAAAAATGAGCCACCTAGCTAAGATTGAATTGGAAATAACAGACCTGAATGCTCTTGACAGAGCCTGCAAAAAACTGGGTTTTGAATTAGCAAGAGAACAGAAGACCTACAAATGGTTTGGAAGATGGGTTGGGGATGCTCCTCTTCCAGAGGGATTAGACAGAAATAAACTGGGAGAGTGTGAGCACGCCATAAAAGTCCCTGGAGCAAAATACGAAGTTGGAGTAATCAAAAGAGACAGCGGAAAATACAGCCTTCTGTTTGATGAATGGGTAAGTGGTGGGCTTGTCCCAAAAATCGGAAAAGATGGCGGGAAAATAAAGCAGCACTACGCCATAGAAAAAGCTAAAATTGAAGCTACAAGAAAAGGATACAGAATAAGAGAGAGAGTTGTCGACAACAAAATCCAGCTAACAGTAATAATGAGGTGATGATATGAAGGAAATAATCATGACAGTTGATGAAAATGGGGAGGTATCAATCGAAACAAAGGGATTCAAGGGAAAATCCTGTCTGAAGGAATCTGAGTTTCTGAAAAATGCTTTGGGCAAAACCTTGTTCTCCCAGCTGACACCGGCTTACTATGAAACAGAAACAAAAAAATTCCTAAACTTGTGTGGATAAAGGAGGAAGCCATGAAAAAACACTTCAAAGCTGCAAGAAGAGCTGCTGTGCCCATAATAGCAATAGAGACGGCAGACCAACAAAACACAGCAAGAGAAATTTCTCTGTGTTACACCACTGTCCCGATAATCCAATGGGACGTAATTAGAGGAATTTCTCCTGTAAATCCTTTGGGCAGGGTTGTGGTGAATGAACTTTGCTCAGGAGAAGACCCTGCTATGGCCACATCAAACCCAGCAGAAATGTTAATCAAAGCCACAGAGGTTCCAGAGAAGACCATAGTCCTGATGAACAACGCACACAGATTTATTGATAATGAAGTTGTATCCCAAGGGCTGTGTAATTTGAGAGACATCTATAAAACCAGAGGAGCTACTTTAGTCCTGCTGGCACCAGCTATCAGACTTCCGTCTGAGCTTGAACAGGACGTTATGATTATAACAGAAAAACTACCAGATGAAAGTGAGATAAGGAAAATTGTTCTTGGCGTAACAGAGGATGCAGGCGTTGAAAAGATGGAAGAAAAAACAGTTGTGAAAATAAGTGATACTCTGATTGGTCTTTCTTCCTTCTGTGCGGAGCAGACTTTGGCCACGTGTCTTGAAAAGAACGAGGAAGGAGAGGTGGTTATAAACAGAGAACTGCTTTGGGAGAGAAAATGCAAAGCTGTTGAACAGACACCTGGGTTGTCAATTTGGAGAGGAAAAGAATCCTTTGAGGACATAGGTGGCTGTGACAACATAAAGGATTTCATTAATGCGATAATAAAAGGGAAGGACAGCCCTAGAGCCATTGTGTTTATGGATGAAATTGAAAAAGCATTTGCCGGTTCATCAAGCGACTCCTCTGGGGTGAGCCAAGACCAGTTGGGAGCCATTCTCTCCTTCATGCAAGACAAGGAAGTAGATGGAATGATATTCGTAGGACCTCCCGGAGCTGCAAAATCAGCTGTTGCAAAAGCTGCAGGAAACAGCGGTGGAGTCCCTACAATTTCATTCGACCTTGGAGCTATGAAAAATTCTCTTGTGGGGAAGTCTGAGGAGCAGACAAGAAAATCTCTGAATATAATTGAGGCCATCAGTCGAGGAAGAGTTCTGTTCATAGCCACTTGCAACAGCATCACTTCTCTACCGCCTGAATTGAGAAGAAGGTTTACCATGGGAACATTTTTCTTTGACCTGCCGTCCGAGGAGGACAGAAAGAAAATATGGGACATATACTTGAAAAAATACGGAGTTGAATGTGAATTGCCAGAGGACAAGGATTGGACTGGAGCAGAAATAAAACAATGTGCAAAGTTGGCATCCAAACTTGGCATGTCCCTAAAAGAGGCATCCAGTTATATAGTGCCTGTAGCAAAATCCGCCTCTGAGCAAATCGCCTCTCTAAGGAGACTTGCATCGGGAAAATTTATAGATTCGAACCGTAAAGGTATTTACTCAGACGTGTCGTTTCAAGAGATTAAAACCCCAACCAGAAAATTTGAAGAATAAGGAGGGAGCCATGAAAAGAACAGAAAAAGAAATAAGAGAAAAGATTACACAGTCTCTTGAAATCAAAAGAGGAAAAGACCAGTATTTCGTTTATGTTGAAGGAGAAGAGGTATTTGCTTTAGGAGAAATAAGCAATTCTACTCTATACAGAATGATAAACAGAATACTCTCGCAGTCTACTGAGGTTGCAGCTATGATTCTGAGCGACGTCTTGAAAGCGGTAGTAAAAGTAGGGTCAGAAGAAAAAAGTATCCAAACAATTCAATAAAGAAGGGAGATTAAAAATGAACGCCAAAATTGAAAGCCTGAAAATTGAAAATGCTGTTATGCTGATTTTCACAGAGCATGGATGGGGAAACAGGAAAAAAGCAGATTTATCCAAGATTGAAACCACAGCAGACAAAAGACTTCTGTCAGTAACAAAAAAACTCATAGACTCTGATGCCTACAGAGGAGTTGAAAGATACATGAGGGAAGTTTCAAAGTGGATAAACCAAATGTCTGTCCCAGCTTTTTATCTGAAGGGAGCGTATCTGTTCAACAGAGACTTTGTGTCAGAGGTAGAGGAGTATTTGGATAACGCAAAAACAGTCCTAAGAGAAAAAGTTAATTATCTGATAGAAGAATATGAAGAGAAAGTAGAGCAAGCCAGAGAAACCTTGGCAGACCAATGGAATGTTAATGATTACCCAAACCCCCAGAGATTGGAAAGCTCCTTCAGATTCAGCCACAGATGGATAGAGATAGGTGTTCCACAGACTTTACCAAAGGAGATTTTTCAGAAGGAAAAAGAGAAAGCTGAAAAGAGATGGAGCGATGCTGCCGAGCAAATAAGTTTGGCTCTAAGAAAATCCTTCATAGAACTGATAGCTCATGCTAACAGAATACTTCAAACAGATGAAAACGGAAAAACAAAGGGATTCAAAAACTCCTCCTTCGATAATATTGACCAGTTTATCTCAACTTTCAAAAACAGAAATATAGTAGGAGACAAGGAGCTTGAGGAGCTCGTGAAAAAAGCGGAGCAGGTGCTTGTTGGGGTAAATGACCCACAGGAGCTGAAAATAGACGAGGAGTTAAGAGACTTTGTGAAAGGCAATTTCTCAGAAATTGAGGACAAACTGTCTGAGATGATTGAAACAAGACCTTCAAGAAGATTTTACTTTGAGGACTAAAATGGAATACAAAAGAAAAAACTTTTTGGATTTTGTGGAGAAGGCAAGGGAGATGTGCTGTGGAGAAAGTGAGCCACGGCACAGACTCCAAAAACTTGTTAACCTAATCGGAGAGATATCAGTAAAAAAAGTAGCCAGCATGACAGACCAGGAAATTTATCTCTGGCTAAATTTCTTCGGTCTTTGGGAAAATCCAGAGCCGGTGAAACCTATAAAGATGAACAGGAGGACATTCAAGCATGAGTAGCAGAAAAGTAGGGAGACCTAGGATTGATGGAAGAAACAGAATTACACTAACGGCTTATGTTGTTGAGGAAGCATACAGAGAGATATTAAACTCAGCAGACAGCAAAGACATATCAATATCAAGAGAGGCAAGTCTGGCGTTAGAAAAAATTTACTGCGGAGGAAATAATGGCAAAATTAAAAAGAAGAAATAAAGCAGAGGTAAAAATTAAAAAACCAGAAAAGGAGAAGGACAATAAAACCACCGACAGGATAGTGTGTTTTGTCTGCGGAAAGAAAATAAAAGAAGGAGACAAAACCACTGTCAGCATATCGCCAATACTACACAGACACCACAGATGCAGGTGTGGCTCAGAGCAATGGTATAAAAAATTCGGGACACACAAACCAAAAACCAAAGAGGAAAAAGAAAAAGATAAAGAATGGGGGAGATTGTTATGGCAGGCAAAGGTTCATCGATGATGTTTTATCCGTATCTGGTGGCATTCAATATTTGCTGGAAAAATGGAATAGTTGAACTTGATGAAGTATCAGAGCCAAATATCTCATTTAGCATCAACGCTTCTTTCTGTAGAACACCTTTTGTGAACACAGAGACAAACCTTATTAAAAAGGACATGGCTGCAAAATTGTCTGGAGATGCAAAAGAGATTTTGAAACTGATACTTGATGATTCTGAGGAGTCAGCTAGTCTAATTAAATCCAACAGTAGAGAAAGCATCAGCAAAGACAAAATTTACTTAAACTTAAGAACGAAAGGATGGAAAAGAAAAAGAATACTAAAGGCATTTTCTGAATTAAAAGAATTCGTTTCCTGTTTTGAATAAATCAGGCTATAATTAAAATAGGAGGCGGAGTGAAGATAACAGTATTAAACTCTGTGTTCAGTCAAATAGATGAGCCAGAAAGAGTAAAACATCTGCTCGCTTTCCAGAAGGAATTTTGGAAAGCGAGCGGACTTGGTAAAAGAAAAACAAGAATACAGTACACAAATTATATGATTGAACCAAAAAAGGGCATATTCTTCACCGGCTTTGTTCCTCGAATAGCGGAATGGGCTAAAAGAAGAAATATACCTCTAGAGATATGCGACAACAGAGAGGACATTAAAATAAACAGAAACTTCTGTGTCAAGGGCATAAAACTAAGAGATGACCAGATATCTCTTATAGAAAAAGCTCTTGACAAAAAAAGAGGACTGCTTGTAGCGCCAACTGGTTCAGGAAAAACAGTTGTTGCTGCAGGAATAATAAGCAGCTTCACAGAACAAGGTAGCAAGATACTGTTCCTGTGCCATACAGTATCTCTGCTTAAACAAACTGTGTCTGAGTTCAAAAAAGCAGGATTTGTTGTAACCATGGTTGGTGATGGCTCAAAAGACATAGGAGGACAAGTTGTTGTGGCTACAATGCAAACATTTGGAAAACTCAGCCCAGAGGATTACAGAGATTCCTTCTCTGTGGTTATAGTAGATGAAGCTCACCATATATCTTCTGAAAAGGGAACCTACCACAAAATACTGAAAAACACATACGCTCCTATTAGAATTGGTTTCACAGCCACACCACCAGTAAATCCAGAAGCGAAACTTGTCTGTGAAGGACTGCTTGGGGAGATAATAGGAGAGACAACTCTTGAAGAAGGAAAAGAAAAAGAATTCCTGTCAGAGCCAAAAGTAAAACTAATAAGTATTCCAAGAAAGGAAACCCTAAAGGATTTGAAATTATACAAAGACATTTACGACTATGGTATTGTAAAGAATAAAACAAGAAACAGAATGATAATTGATATTGTAAAAAATTACAATAGACAGGGAAAGACCTGTCTTGTTTACGTAAACAGAATAGACCATCTTGAGCTTCTGATGTCTATGGGAGAGGAAAATTGGGAAAAGGTTTTGGGAGAGACAGAGGGAGAGGACAGAGAGGCTTTGAGGCAACAGCTTGACAGAAAAACCGTCATGTGTGTAATAAGCACCACAGTGTGGAAAGAGGGAGTAAATATACCTTCGCTTGATGTTATAATAAACGCAGCAGGAGGAAAATCAGAGATTTCAGTTCTTCAAACCATAGGTAGAGGATTGAGAAGAACAAAAGAAAAAGACACAGTAACCGTAGTGGACTTTCTTGATTTGGGTAAATACTTATCAGAGCACACAGTGGAAAGATTAAGTATTTATTCTAAAAATGGGTGGCTATGAAAACAGAAGAGCTAGATATAGAATCTCTACTTGAGGATTACGACATAGCATATGTCACTTCAGGCAAAAATGTCTCCAAGGGATGGGTGGAAATAAACTGTCCCTATCCGGATTGTGGAGACAAGTCCTTTCACATGGGCATAAACAGAATCTCGGGACTTTATCACTGCTGGGTGTGCGGCAGAAAAGGAGGGATTGAAAAACTTATTTCAGCAGTTCTGTCCATTTCTTATAATCAGGCAGAAAATATAGTATCCAGATACAGAGGCGTGCCAGGAGTTCTTACAGAAGAAAAAGAAAAGCCTAAAAAAAAGGAGCCAATAAAGATAAGAAAAGAAGAGTTAAGTAAAATTTACACAGATTACTTGATTGAAAGAAATTATGACCCAGAATTCATCAAAACGTATTATGAAGTATTTGCAGGAGGTAACTTTGGGAAATTCGCCTTCCGGCTTGTCATACCTGTTTTCATGAATAAGGAGATAGTAAATTATGTAGCAAGAGACGTAACAGGACTACAGATTCCAAAATACAAAAACCTATCAAATGATGAAGCCCTAGTGCCTATGAAAAACTGTATTTACAACATAGACTCTGCTAATGACACCGCCGTTATAGTTGAAGGAGTTTTTGATGTTTGGCGAATCGGAAGAGGAGCTGTGGCCATGATGGGGAAGGAATTCACTTCTCACCAGTTGAAAATACTTTTTGAAAAAAATCTAAAAAGAGCATTTGTTGTGTTTGATTCAGACGCTGCAAAAAACTCTGAGAATCTTGCAAACTCTTTGAGTTCTTTTGTCCCGTATGTGGAAATAATAACCACAAGCAAAAAAGACCCAGACAGTCTATCAGCAGAAGAGGTGAAACACTTAAGAAAGGAACTAAAGTTGTTTTGACAAAAATAATTTTGTGTAAAACAAAACTGCAAATGTTTTAGAAGACTTTATATAGTTAGAAGGGGAAAGCTCTTGGGAAGCTCCTTTTGGTTTTATAAAAAGCGACATCAGCACTAAAGTGTTTTCAAGGCTGGTGCCAAGACCTGACCTTTTTGGATAGGTCTTGTCCCAAGCAGGACTGTCGTAGATGTCGCTTTTCGTCGGTCTTGGTGCTAGCCTTGAAAACACTTTTTTATTTCAGCAAAGGAACACTATGAATAACCCCCATGATGAAATTAGAGAGTCCTATCCTGGTCAAAACTTAATAACAGTCAAAACCATCAAAACAAAAAAATACACAGTCCTTGACTTGACTTGTATAGAGGATAAAACATTAAGCTGGAAAGCAAAAGCAATACACACCTACCTAATAAGTAGACCTGATTCATGGACTGTTAGGAAAAACGATTTACTCAACAGAGCGACAGACAGAGAGGACTCATTAAAATCAGGCATAAAGGAACTTATAGAAAAAGGATATGTTTATAGGATAAACAAAAAAGACAAGAGAAACAGATTCATAAGATGGGGATTTCTTGTCCTTGAATCTCCATCAGGAGTATCAGATACCATAGATATGGACGGATGGAAGCTTTATGAAAAGCCAGAAGGGGAAAATCGCCTTCTGGAAAATGTGGGAGAAAGTAACAAAAAATCTGGTGAATCTCCAGAAGGGGAAAATCGCCCCCCTTACTATATAACAGAAGAACTATATAATAATAGTTCTTCTCCTATATTTTCTTCTTCTCTTCGAGAAGAAGACTCTATAGGAGAAGAAGTGCCACCGATGGTGGCAGAAGCTTCAACCACAGAGGATACAAAGTTTGTAAGGATGAAAAGAAGAAAAGCTCCTGTCCCTTCAACAAATCAGTCTTACAGAGAAAGAATATCAGAGGGAATACTAAAAAATTCAAAACCACCTAAAAAGAAATACGACCTACCAAAAAAAAGAGTAACTGATTTTGCAGAGGAGATTATTAATTACTGGGAGGAATGTGGTCTGAGAAAAATCCCTCCCTATGAAGAAAAGCCAAAAATCTTCAATGACACAATAGCAATATTAAATGCTGTAACAAAAGGCAACAGCCCCTTTACAAGAAAATACTTTTTGGATGAGATAAAGATGTCAATAACAAAATTTAGTCTTTGTGCTCTTGATTCCTCCTTTGAACCATCAGACCCTGTCTTAAAAAGAGAATTATCAAAACTTCATCTAAAAGATTTTCTATACAATGGATTTGCAAAAATGAAAAGCTGGTTCCTTCATTTTATGAATAGGGAGCCGAGAAGGATAATCCCTCTGATTGAAGACAAACTACCAAAATCAACTAGCAGAGTTAAAAAATTCTATACTGATTATGTGTTCGGCGGGATTCCGCAAAAATATACCGACGAGGAGGAAAACAAATTCAGACTTGCATCAATAAGAGCCAAAGAGTTTTACGACAAAAACAAATACAGTTTAAGAGGAATACAAGGATTCTATCCTGATGTGATTGATTTTCTGTGTGAAGCTGTTAAGGAACATTGGGGAGAAGAAGTTTCAAAGGTGTCTCCTGGCTGTTTCTGTTCAGATTTCGCTATGAAAAAGTTACAAGCTTATTGCCAAGAGCAGGGAGTAATTGAATACAGAGAAAACAGTATAACTGATTAAGGAGACAAAAATGGCTTTGTTAAGAAGAAAAATTGTTGATAATGAGATAGAAGAAAGAATATTAACTGCCATGCTAACTTCTTATAAGTTTACATCAGAAATTGAAAAGTTCATAAATAAAGATTCCTTTGTTAATCCTATAGCAAAGCTTGTATCAAAATGGTGCTTGGATTACAGCACAAAATATAAAAAAGCCCCAAAAGAATCCATAATGGATATTTACAATATAGAAAAATCTGAAATGAAAGAGGAAGAGCATCTAATAGTATATGACTTCATCAGAAAAATTTCTGACCGACTTGATAAGGAAGAAAGCAATGTTGAATACTTAAAGGACATAGCGAAAAGATATTTCAAAAAGAGGGACTTAAAGGTGTCCTGTGAAAAGATAAACAGTTACATTGAACTTGATAGAGTTGAAGAGGCGGAGAAAGAGATGCTTTATTTTAGGAAGGAATTCTTCCATGAATCCTCGGAGTGGGTAGATGCTCTTTCAGAGGAGGAGATAAAGAAATACTTTTCTGCAAAAGCAGATAAAACAAATGAACTTTTCTCCATGCCTGGGGCATTAGGGAAAATGCTTGGAACATTTGAACGTGGTTGGCTTGTAGGAGTTATGGCTCCAGCAAAAAGAGGAAAAACCTTCTGGCTAATAGAGATGGCTGTTCAGGCTCTTATGGACAGAAGAAATGTTCTGTTTATTTCTCTTGAAATGGATACCTTTAGGGTTCAAAACCGACTTTTAAAAAGACTAACTGCTTTTGGCGAAAGCTCTGAGGATTATGTTTATCCATGCTTTGACTGTATAAAAAATCAGGATGATACTTGCAGAAAAAAAGAGAGAACGAATAGAACAAAGCTTCTGCTTGATGAGGGAGAAAAGCCAGAATACAGAAAGTCTCTTGTTTATGAGCCTTGCACTGTCTGTAGAGGAAAGAGAGATTTTGTGGTGGGGACTTGGTTCACAACTGTGAAAAGAAGTGAAATGAAACAATCCAATACTTTGAAAATAATAAAGGGAGTAAGAGACTCCTTTGGCAATTTTATGAAAGTCAAATCCTATCCTGCATTTTCAGCTAGCATACAAGATATCAAAAACGATATAGACAATTTATTTGTATCAGAAGAATTCATACCTGATGTTATAGTAATAGACTACGCTGATATATTAGCCCCAGAGGACAGCCGGATAGTTGGAAGAGACAGAATTGACGACACTTGGAAGACATTAAAAAATTTAGCAGAGGAAAGACATTGCTCTGTGATAACCGCAAGCCAAAGCAACAGAGCAAGCTTCAAAAAGAAATATGTTGAGGAAATAGACGTTGCGGAGGACATCAGGAAAATAGCCAATGTTGATATTATGCTTTCAATAAACCAAACCCCCATAGAGAAAAAGGAATCAGTAACAAGAATAAATATAGTAGCCAAAAGAGACGGAGACTTTGATAAGTTTCAGTCATGTCTTGTCTTACAACAGTTGGAAGTTGGGCAGGTTGCGTTGGACTCAGAGATAGTTTATAATATCCACAGAAGTTCAGAAGATTGAAAAATAAATTTACGATTTTGATTAAAACAGAGTATAATAAAATTAGAGGAATAAAAACCAAAAAGGAGGAGAAGTCATGGTCGCAAGAGAGAAAATAGTAGAGGCAGCATTGGCTCTAAATGAGTCTGGTCTTGCAGAAAAGAAGGTTGATGTTGAGTTAAAAAGATACAACCTTTTGAGGGAGAGATTCCTTGAAGCAGCAGAGTCTGTGCCGGTGGAAGCTGAGGAGCAGCTGCCCCCGATAGTAGGTATTATTTACAATCAGATTGTTGATGAAGAAAATGGCGAAACAGAAACACAGGAGCTTGATGTGTCTGAGACTGAGCCAGTTGCGTCTGCTGAACCTGTCGCCGAGTCTTCTGTTGAGCCAGTTGCGTCTGCTGAAAAAACTCCCTGGAAAAAAGGCTCTGGTTGTCAAAGGATTTACGAGATTCTTCTGGAAGCTGGCCAGGAAGGAATTACAATAGAAGAAGGCGCAAGGATTGCACAAGAGAAAAATATTCCTTCAAAAAACATCAAAGGTCGTGTTGCCGATGTTTGGTACACAGCTACAAGAAGAGGAATAGCAGAAAAAATAAACCAAACATACCGAGCGAAATAACTTCCAGAAAGCTTCCTAGTCCCCTTTTAAAAAAGGGAGGAGGCTTTTTGACGACCTCTGTATTTTATGCTCTCTGCAATCCTTTGCAGAGGGATGCAGGGTAGAGAGAAATGTCTGTCAAGAGCAAGGAAAAGTTATGCTTAAAATCAAAATCATAGGAGCAGGGATTGCAGGAGCTATGGCTTCTGGTTACTTTAGTTCAAGCAAGCCTGTTGTGTTTGAAGCTTCAGAAAATAAAAAAGCAAAACTCAACAAGCACAAAGCTGTAATGCGAATAAGGGACCCAAGAGTTGGTATGATACTTGGGACTGATATGAAGGAAATAGATGTTTACAAACAATGTCTATACAGAGACAAGCTTTATTGGGAATCTGACATCAGAATGAGAAATCTTTACTCAATAAAGATAAACGGAGACATCGAAGAAAGAAGCATAACAAATCTTGGCAAAGTAAAAAGATATCTCCTAACTGACTTTGAATTATCAGACGTGAATTATGAAAGTAAAGTTGTAGGATTCGGAGAAGATGGTCGCACAATACAGATAGAAAAAAATGGAGAGTTAGAGGAAACAGAGTATGACTACTGTATAAGCACCATACCTGTTTTTGAACTTCTCTCTATTCTTAAAATCAAAACAGAAAACAGTTTTCCCAGCAAGGACATTCATATTGTCAGAACAAAATCTCTCTTAAAATCAGAGGTTCACCAGACAATATATATACCAGAAGAAAAATATGACTGCTACAGAGCGACCCTTGAGGGAGAGGAAATGATATTTGAGTCCGCAAATAAATTTCCTAAAGAGGAGGAGATAGAGGAGCTATCAAGCTACTTTGGCATTAAAGGTCTGAACCCAGAAAATACAGAAAAGCATACTCAGAAGATGGGGAAAATAATTCCAACTGAAGATGATTTCAGAAGAACAGTGATAGTTGATTTAACAGAAAGATACAACATATTCAGTTTAGGAAGGTTTGCAGTCTGGAAACAAATAAAAACAGACGACCTCATTCAAGACCTAGACCTGATAAGAAAAATGATTGGGATATCAGATGCAAAAAGAATTTACAAAAGCAGAATAGTTTAGGAGAAAGTCATGAAAGTAACTCTTATTGACAGCACAAAAAATGCTAGAGAAATACTTATACTCAGCAAGAGCACAAGATTAAATATGACTTCCGATTTAGTTAGCAATATAATGAACATGGAAGAGGAAGAAAAAGAAAAACAAATTGAGTATGTGTTTGGAAGCACAGGCTCCTCCTGGGAGTTTGTGGATTACATTTTCCTGATAGAAGGAGTAACAAGAGGATTCACACATCAGTTTGTTAGGAGCAGAGTTGGAACATCTTTCGCTCAACAAAGTTTGAGAGTAGTTGACCAGTCAGAGTTTGATTATCTTGCAGAATCTTCCTGTAAAGACGACCCTATCTACCACGAGGTGATGAACACAATAAAAACAAAACACAAGAAGCTTATTGATTCAGGGAAAAACATTCAAGACGCAAGAGGAATACTGCCTACAAATATATTGACCAATATTTTATTCAAGGCAAATCTTAGAGCCATGTCTGTTATGGCTTCAACAAGGCTGTGCGTGAGAACACAGGGAGAGTATCAGGATGTTGTGAAAATGATGGTAAAGGAAATAGTAAAGGTTCACCCATGGGCGGAAAAAGTCCTAGATGTAGGGTGTGTTCAGACAGGATACTGTCCGTGGAAGAATTTCGATAAGTGTCCTGTTAAAACCAAATTCAAACTTTACCACACAGACGAGAGAAGAAAAGAGATAAAAGAGTTTTACGAAAAATTAGGAACATACAGCCCGCAGCCAGAGGTGAAAAGATGACAGACACAGAGCATTATGATATTCTAGCAGAGAAAATAGGAGAGGGAGAAAAGTTTGAAGAAAAGGACGTTCTTGAGTGGTATGGGAAATACTTTAAAAATTTCTCCAAATTCATAGATGCCTGCTTTTATACAGAATCAGATTTGGAAGAATTAAAAAGCCACACCATGTTTCTTGCAAAAAAGGTGCCAGACTACCTTAAAGTAAAAGCAAGAGATATTTTCGTCAGAAAGAATAAAGTAAGGTCTGGTCTCTGGAAAGATGTAGGGGCTGTGGGAGCTTGCATCGAAATACATGCAAAATTGTCCAGGCTACAAAACTCAAAGGAGGAATTTGACAGAGATTCAGTAATCGACCTGTTTAATTATCTTATAATCCTTCTTATGTGTCTTGAAGGCAAAATTATTAAAGTTAAAAGCGCAGAGGAAAAATATGCGGTAATAACAGGAACCCACCCAGGAGGATTAGGAGAAATCATAGAGCAAGTATTCAGAATAAATGGTTATACTACAATCAAATACGGAAGCGATGTATCTATCGAAGGAGCCAAAAAATTCTTTGATAGATACCCATTCAGTAAAATAGATGTTCTGATAAATAATTACGGAATAGACAAACTCAATTGGATTGGGGAATTGGAAGAAAGTGATTACAGAATATTTGATGTTAATCTTAAAGGTGTGTCAGTTGTAGTTAATGAACTTGTGAAAAGAGGATACAAAAACACAAGAATACTTAATGTTTGCTCACAGACTTACAGAGTAGCCCAGAGATGCACAAGCCTATATTGTGCCAGCAAAGCCGGTTTAGCCCATTTAACAAGAGTTATGGCCAGGGAATTAGCCCCAAAAGGATACATAGTCAACGCTATAGCTCCAGGCAAAATACTCGGAACATTGATGACAGAAAAAATAGACAGAAGAGTTCTTGAGTTAAGAGGATGGACTGAAGAGGAAGCAGATTCTTATGCTCTAGGACTAATTCCTATGGGTAGATTTACAAACAAGGAGGAAGTTGCAAAAGCTATAATTCAAATAGTAAATTTACCAGACTACATTAACGGTTCAATCATAGACATGACGGGAGGACAGTGATGTTAAAAAGAAGAGCAAAAAAGAAAATCAGTCTTTTGAACTGTTCAGGAGAGGGAAGTTTTGGGGGAGCCATAACTTATACCAGATATCTTATGAAGTCTCTTGAACTTATAGGGTATGATGTTTCGTTTGTTAACCATTCAAAAATAGGAGACCCTGATGCAGTAATAATGGTGTCCATAGGAATCCACGGAGAGAAAAATCCAGAAGCTAATAAGAGAAGACTTGAAAACATAGATAATAAATTCGGCAAAATTCCATTTATCCTTATAAGGCATGGAGTAACAGAGTTAAGGATATTCAAATCCTCCTATGAATTCTTTAAGGACAAAGAGTTTGACCTGATAATCTCTGTAGAAGATACTCCTCAGATGTTTGAGCACATAACAGAAAAAATGAAATTCAAAAAGTTAAAATACATAGGACATCCTTTTGAGTTCACAGATTCGTTTTGCAACAAAAAAGATTATAAAGACTGGATAGCAAGCTCAGCAAGATTCGCCGGCTGCAAAAACAACGACAAAGTTCTCCAGATAGCAGACACAATATACCCAGACAAAAAATTTAATGTGTGGGGAGAGGAAAAAGGAATATACTGGTTTCGTGCTATCAAGGACTCTCCTTTCAGAGAAAAATCTATTTTCAGAGGAAGATATACAGACTACAGAGAAATTTACAAGGACTCTGCTTTTGGAATAGATTTGTCTTATATCCATAGCGGAAAGTTTGTGGACGGAAACAGAACTCAATACACCGTAATAGAAGCCATTGACTGCGGAGCTATACCTATAGGATTTGATGTTTGGAAAAGTGAAGGAGGATATGACGGTGTGTGGTTGCCTTCTCCACACAAGAAAGGAAATCGTATAATTTATGATTTGGAAGCTGCTTCCGAGATAATTAGAAAAGCTGAATACTCATACGACATGGCGAAACACAACTATGATACGCTATCAGAGAAATGTGATTATAGAGTGATAGCAGAACATTTCAAAAAAGCTTTAGGAGAAGTGATATGATTTGTGACTTTTTTGATGATATTCACAGAGCAGAAACAGTTCTTCTTGTTGAACCGCATCCAGATGACATATGTCTATCAACCCACTCAATAATAAAAAGAATTGAAAACAGGAATAAACTTTTTCTGTTGAGTTTATATACAGGTAAAATAAGTAGTCGTGCTTACTGTAATGAAATGGGGATTAATTTCTTCGGATATGGTAGCGAAAATGAAATCTTGTTTAGTAACAGAATGCCAATCAAAAGGTTCAATAAGATGAAGAATCCATTTTATGAGCAGTTAACTTACTACGAAAAAATGAAAGAGGCGGACACAGAATTTACTGACTGGGTAAATAAGGCTAACTTAGCATTGACCAGAACCATGGTTGCTTTGGAACCAGACATAGTGATTTCTCCTGTAGGAATTTACCATCCGTGGCACGTTATAACAGCAGACTACACCAGAAAAGCATCTAAAGAGTTAGCTTTCAAAAACTATTTTTACGCAGAAATTCCGTATTCATGCAGAAAGTATGGAGAAAAGATTTTAGATAACTCTGGGTTCACGTCTGTGCTGGAAGTTGAACCATCAGAAGACAAGATAAAAATATTTTCAAAAAGCTATCCTCCTCTAAAAAACATACTAAGATTCGACAGAGAAAACATAGCCACCGCAAAGGAAAGAATATTTAAATAGGAGCGTGTATGAACAAAACAATCGCTATAGATTTTGATGGGGTGATATCAGACTACAGAGGATGGAAAGGAAAAGGAAATTTCGCTCCTATTATACCAGGAGCAAAAGACAGAATAAATAGTCTATTTGAAGAAGGATGGACTATAATAATCCACACTACGAGGTCAGAAACTGACTTGGTAGCTCGCTTCCTTTCAGCAAATGGCGTAAAATTTAATCACATAAATAAAAATCCAGAAAACGAGAAGTTGGGCTTAAGCAGAGAGAAGCCGATAGCTGATGTTTACTTAGATGACAGAGCTATAAGATTTTTAGGAAGTTGGGACGAAAACCTGATGAAAGAAATAAAAGAATCCCAACCACATTGGAGAAAGAAATGACAGAATTTTGCCACTTGCATCTTCATAATGAGCACAGCCTTCTTGACGGTTACGGAAGCTCAGACCAATACGCTCAGAAAGCAAAAGAGATAGGACACACACACATGGCTTTAACAAACCATGGAAATGTAGATGGAAACATAAAATTCCAGTTGAGCTGTGAGAAAGAAGGAATATCACCAATACATGGATTTGAAGCCTATCTTGTTGATAACCTGTATGGAAAAGAGAAAAAAGAAAACAGATACCATGCAACAGTCATAGCAGAAAACGAGACCGGTTGGGAGAATATCCTTAAACTTCTTACTGTAGCTTGGATGGAAGGATTTAATAGGAGACCTAGGATTGACTTGTCCTCCTTGATTAAGTATTCAGAGGGGATGATTATAATGTCGGCTTGCTCTTCCTCTTTCATAACCCACCCGGAGGGAGAGAAAATCCTTATTGACCTGAAAAACTCAATACCAGAGGGAAATTTATTCTTAGAAGTGATGCCGCATATTTTCGCTCCGCAAGTTGAAGTAAATAAGCTTTGTTATAATTATTCCAGAAAGTATAATATCCCTATAGTAGCTACAAATGACTGCCATTATGTGAACAAGGAGGATTCCAAATTACAGGAAGTTCTTCTTGCAGTACAAAGACAAGCAAAATGGAAAGACCCAGACAGATGGAAATTCTCTTTTGAGGGATTATATGTCAGAACAGCAGAGGAGATGTATAATGAATTTCAGAGACAAGGTGTGTTTTCAAATAGAGAAATATTAAAATATCTTTCAAACACAATGCTTATTGCTGAAAAATGTAAATTCAAAATACCAGAAAGAAAAGTTGAACTACCATTGGTGCCAGGATTTGAGGGAAGAGACGACTCGGAGGTGATAACGGAAATATGCGAAAAAGGATTTGAAAAAAAAATTGTGGGGAAAGTAAAAGGATTGAGAGTGTATAGGGAGAGGCTTGATGAGGAGTTATCAACAATAATCAATCTTGGTTTTTCAAGATACTTCCTGATAGTGTGGGAGCTTGTTGACTGGTGCAAAAAGAACGACATCATGGTTGGTCCTGGGAGAGGCTCTGTAGGAGGAAGTCTGGTTGCTTACCTTATGGGCATAACCGGTGTTGACCCAATAAAATACAAGCTTGTATTTGCAAGATTTATTTCTCCTGCCAGAATAGACTTACCAGACATAGACATGGATTTTGAGGATATAAAAAGACCACTAATAAGAAAGCATTTGGAAGACGTGTATGGAGAAAATAATGTGTGCTCTGTTTCCACCTTTTCCTCTATGAAAGGAAGAGGAGCTTTGAGAGATGTTTCAAGAGTTTTTGATATTCCTTTGTCTGATGTTAACGCAGCGTCAAAAAGTATAGTACAAAGGTCAGGAGGAGACTTCAGAGCTGATTTTACAATAGAAGATGCTTTCGCCACATTTGAGGACGGAAGGAGATTTAAGAGGAAATATCCTGAAGTAGCAGACATAGCTAGCAGGATGGAAGGACAAGTCCGTGGATTTGGTCAGCATGCAGCTGCCATAGTCATTTCTAAAGAGGACTTAAGAGAAGGGAAAAGAGGATATTTAAGAAAAGGAAAGGACGATGAGAAAACAATAAACTGGGATAAATTCGACATAGAACATGTAGGACTGATGAAACTGGATATACTTGGATTAAACGCTCTTACTGTTTTGGATAAAACAAAAAAGTTAGTTAAGGAGAGAAGAAATATAACCATAGACTGGGACGAGATAACTTTAGACGACCCAAAGGTGTTTGAGGAGTTCTCTAAAGGAAACAACGTAGGAACATTTCAAGTCGGCTCTCTTGGCCTAATAAAATTCTGTAGGGAGCTTGGCATAGAAGATTTCAACATGCTTGTCCACGCAACAGCATTATACAGACCAGGGACTTTGAGGTCTGGTATGACTTCAACTTTCCAGTTAAGAAAGACAGGCAGAGAAAAGTTTAAACACCTAAATGAGCACATGGAGTCCATTACAAAAGACACCTACGGGATTATACTTTACCAAGAGCAAGTTATGAGATTTATGTATGACTTGGGTGGGCTTCCTTGGAAAACAGCAGACACAGTAAGAAAAGTAATGAGCAAAACACAGGGAGTTGAACAGTTCATGAAATTCAGAGATATGTTTGCAGAGGGATGTGAAGCCAGAGGGACTCTTGATAGAGAAACCGCCGCAAAACTATGGTCAGAACTTGCAAACTTTGGCTCATACGGGTTCAACAAAAGCCATGCAGTAGAATATTCCATAATAACCTACTGGGACCAATATTGTAAGGTTTATTACCCAGAGGAGTTTATGTGTGCAAGCTTAACCTACGGTTCTGAGGACAAAAAGGATTTACTTGTAAAAGAAGCACATAGGATGGGAATTGATGTTGTTTCTCCAAAAGCAGGAATATCTAAAGCTAAAGATTGGGTTGTTGGGGATAATAAACTCTACGCTCCATATATAGAAGTGAATGGCATCGGAGAAACCACAGCCAAAAAATGTGAGGAGCAATTACAAAATGCAAAAAGGAACGGAGAAATTCCTTCTGTAAAACTATCAAAAAAGATTCTTGAATCTTTAGATGCAGTTGGAGCATTTACAGACAAGGAGTTAGATTATAAAAAACTTGATGGTCTGATGTCATTCAGCTTAAATAGAGACCCTGCTGGAGAGATAAGAACAATTGTGGAGACATTAAAAGAAAATGGTCTAGAGATTGGTAATATAGTAGACATAGATTTCAAAGTTATAGACAAAACGTGGGTAAATTACTTTGGACTGATAACTGAAATAAAATTTGGTTATAGAGGAAAGCTGGATACATACGAGAAAAAAATAGGAGCATCAGGCTTGGCAGACAACCTTGGTGGTGTTTATGGTAATTTTCAAGACCACTCAGATTTCGCTATGATAGTTTTCAACTCAGATTTATATCTAAAGAAAAAGGACAGAGTAGAGCATTGTAGTGGGGATTTTGCTGTAGCTAAAGTAAACAGACCCATGAGGACTACAAGCATACATTGTTCCGAGATATGGTTTGATGATGAACTGAGAAGATGCGACATAGGAGACATGGGTATAAAAGCTATCAAAAGAAGGAGGACAAGCTTTAAGTCACAGGTAGAGAATTGCTCAGACTGTGCTTTGAGACAGGAGTGTAGTAAGCCTGTTACATTTTCACCAGGATTTTATAACATAGCCATAGTTGGTGAAGCTCCCGTAACTGAAGAGGATGAATCAGGAATACCATTATATGGCAGGTCAGGAAAGGAGGTGTGGAAAGAATTATCCAGATACAATCTTGACAGAAAAATGTTTCATGTAACTAATGTGGTAAAATGCTATCCATCAAAAACAAAGACCCCTACAAAAAGGCACATAGCTCATTGTTCAAAATGGATTGACGAGGAGTTAAAAGAAACCAAACCAATCATTATATTAGCCTTTGGAAACACCCCTCTGAAATTCTTCACAGAGAAGGAGTCTGGCATAACAGACTTGACAGGAACAACAGAATGGAATGAAAAATACAGAGCGTGGATATGCTGGTGTATCCATCCTGCTTCCGTCTTATACAACAGAGAAAATTATTCTGCCTTCCAGGAAGGCATAAAAAACTTTTATGAAAAAATTAAAAATTTAGGACTTTGAATAAATCAAGCTATAATTAAAATAGGAGGAAAAATGAGCGACGAAAAAGCATACAGAGAAGATTTGGGAATAAACAGATTTGCTCTCGACAAAGAGTGGGAGGAGCAGCCAGAGAAATTTATAAACTGGTATGAAAAAGAGATAGAAGCTCAATTCCAAAGAGACAAATTAAAAGAGCAGCTTGATTTAACCAAAGCAGAACTGGACGGTGAAATAAGAGAAACAGCAGCAAGCAACTCAGTTAAAATAACAGAAGCTATGGTTTCCTCTGAAATACTAAAAAGTGAAAGATTTAAAAAGATAAACAATGACTATTTAGAATCAGTAAAAAATGCCAAAATACTGGGAGCTGCAAGAGAAGCATTTGAGCATCGTAAAAAAGCTCTTGAAAAACTAACAGACTTGTTTATAGCAGGGTATTGGTCAACGCCCTGTATAAAAGTAGAGGCTAGGACAGCAGTAGAGAGGTCAAGCTCAGACGGAGCAAGAGATGCTCTACAGAAATCTATGATGAACAGAAGAAAATAAAAAGGAGAGAAACATGGACAGAAAAAGAATGGAAGAGCAGTTGAGGAAAAGAACAGAAGAAGCGTATGCCAGAAAAGACGGAGAGATAAACTACAAGTATTTCAAAACAGAGGAGGAATTACCTTTTTGGAAGCCATCAGTAACAAAAACAGACCCTCACATAATTGACATCCTTCCGTTTGAGGCAGGAGAAAATTACCCTTTAATTTATGGTAGAAGAACAGTCAGAAAGGGAGACATAGTTTATCTAATTGATATTGAAGTCCACATGAACGTTGGTCCTCTGAATGAGATGGTTGTGTGTCCTGCAAAAAATTATGGGCTACCTTGTCCTATATGTGAGGAGGTCGGCAGAATGAGGCAGGAGGGAATGGAATGGGAAGAGTACAAAGATATAGACACAAAGAGAAGATGTGCTTACAACGTTCTTGTTTCTGATACAGAAAAGGAGAGACAGCAAGGAGTTCAGATTTGGGAAGTTTCCCATAGATTTTCTGAAAAGCCCATACTTTCCATAGCGAAATCTCCTAGAAGCGGAGGATATATCGCTTTTTCTCACCCAGACAGAACAGTAGGAAAATCAATTGCGTTTGAAGTTGCCTCTGATGCTTACAGGACAGTTCAGGGACACAAATTTGTAGACAGAGATTATGACATCACAGACGAAATCTTAAACAGCACGTTTCCTCTAGATGATTTGATAGTGTTATATCCTTATGAAAAAATTAAAGAAATGTATTATGGCTCTCGCAGAGAAAGTCCTTCCGAGAAAACAGACGAATCTCCTGAGCAAGAAAAACACAGACAAGAACCAGAGCAGGAGACCCCTTCTCCAAGAAGGAGAAGATTTACAGAAAAGTCTAGCTCAGAATGTCCTTACAACCACAGATTTGGATATGACATAGATAAAAAGGAAGACTGTAAGGTTTGCGACATGGAAATTTATTCAAAGTGTGCAGAGTTAGCAGATAAAATTGAAATGGAAGAAAAGAAAAAAGAGAGATAAATTATGCTAAAAAGAAGAGAGATAACACAGGATTTAGTTGAGGAAGTATCAGAGGAAATTCTTTCAAAAAGCCCAAAGACAAGAGTAGAATTTCTGAATTCTGGACTAACTCTTCTAAATCTTGCTCTCTCTGGAAAAGGGACAGAGGGAGGATGGGCAAGAGGAAGAATAGTGAACATCGTAGGAGACGGTTCAAGCGGCAAAACCTTGCTAGCTCTTGAATTGGCAGCCCAGTGTTTTTACAACATCAAAAAAGTAAAGAGCGAAATATTTGAAACACCAAAGGACATCCAGATTGTTTACAACAACGCTGAATCTGTTATGGACTTTCCTTTGGAAGAGATGTATGGAGAAAAATTTGTAGATGCTGTTGAGTGGGTAAGAACACCCACTATAGAAGCATTTGGAAGAGACTATGGCAGAAGAGTTATTGATTTGAAAAAAGGTTCTTTTCTGTTATACATTCTTGACTCCTATGATTCTTTGACGTCTGAAGCTGGCATGGAGAGATTTGAGCAGGCTGCAAAAAAGGATAAAGCAGAGGACGGTAGCTATGGTATTGAAAAAGCCAAATATGGTAGTGCTAGTTTTTTCAACAATATATGCGGACTGATGGAAGGAAAGGACGCCACGCTGGTTATAATATCCCAAGTGAGAGAAAATATTGGAGTTATGTTCGGGAAAAAGTATTCCAGGTCTGGCGGAAAAGCTCTTGACTTTTATACTCACCAGGTTGCTTGGCTTGCTGAGATAGAAAAGCTAAAAAAGACATTCAAAGGCAAAACAAGACCTTATGGGATAAGAATAAGAGCAAAGATTGAAAGGAACAAAACAGCAAAACCATTTAGGGAGTCAGAGCTAACAATTCTTTTTGATTATGGCGTAGATGATGTTGGTTCAAACATATCATGGCTGTTTGGTCCTGAAGTAAAAAAGATTGTTTGGGACGGAGTTGAATACTCAAGAAATGACTTAATAAAAATGATAGAGGAAAATGGTCTTGAAAGAGAGTTAGCTGAAAAGGTTGAAAAGGAATGGGCACACATAGAGGAAAACATTAAGCCGGAGAGAAAAAGGAAATTCTGATGAATGATGTAAATATAATTTTTGATTCCAATTATGTATGCTATGTTCACAAATTTGCCTTGTCACAGGGATTGACCTACAGAGGAGGGAGAACAGAAATAATATTTGGGTTCTTGAAAACTATTTTTGATATGGCAGAAAGATTTGAATCATCAAAATTCTTTTTCTGCTGGGACTCAAGAGAATCATTTAGAAGACAGATATACCCAGAATATAAAATTAACAGAAGAAGAGAGGACAGAACAGAAGAGGAAAAAAGACAGGACAGAATAGCCTATCACCAGTTTGATTTAATAAGAGAGAAAGTGTTAAAAAGTCTTGGTTTCGCAAACATTTTTCAAGTTGAGGGATACGAGTCAGACGACATTATAGCCTCTCTGGTAAAAAACAATTTCCCAGAAGAGACTAATGTGGTGATATCAAGCGACAATGATTTGCTCCAGCTTCTTGAAAATTGTTCCCTATACAATATTTCAAAGAGAAGTCTTACAACAAAAGACGAGTTTACAAGAAATTATGGTATATCTCCTGAAGAGTGGGGCAAGGTAAAAAGCATAGCGGGATGTTCAACAGACAATGTGTCCGGAGTATATGGAGTTGGAGAAAAAACTGCCGCAAAGTATCTGTCCGGCAAAATGAAGGAAGGAAAAATAAAGCAGAGAATAGAATCAGAAGAAGGAATAAAAATATTAGAGAATAACTCTGCTCTGGTTGTCCTACCGTTCCCAGGTATCCCTATTTTTGATGTTTCAGAAAAAGACAGTTTCAGCCTGGATAAATTCATTAGAGTTTTTGAAAAGTATGGATTTGAATCTCTATCTCAAGAAAAAAGAATAAAATCCATAAAGAAAATATTCCTGAATGCTTAAATGGAAAAAACAGAGATTTACAGAGAACTTATCAGTCAGATGAACTTGAGCAAGAGTGAAAAAGAAAGAGAAAATATCAGGAATCGCTTGTTCTATGCTATGCATGATGATATAATGAAATGGATAAATTCTTCAACAGACTCCAATTCTGTGCTCTCCAGCAAGCAGGAAATAGTATCTTTGAGCTGGGACTGTTTTTTATTTTCCTTAAAATATTACAAACCAGAAAAGAATATACCTATACTAAATCATTTCAGCTCTTATGTAAGATTTTACATAAAAACAGAAAACAGAAAACATTGGAGAGAAAAGACAAAAGAGAAAAATTTAGGGTTGGCAGAAATATCCGAACCCTCTTTCCCGCCATCATTTGAAACTGAATACCTTACAGAGGAGCTTCAAGAGTTCAGAAGGATGTTAGATGAAGACTTAGCTAAAGTATTTGATGATGCTTTACTCTCCATGAGAGCATCTACAAAGGAGAGAACCACAAAAAACAAACCTTTTGCAAAAGGTAGATATTACGACAGAAAAAGAATATTCAAGATAGTGATAGATTTTCTGTTAAGGAGATAAATGTGATAAAATCAATAAGTATCAAAAACTTTCAGAGCCACAAAGATACCCGCATAGATTTCTGCGATGGTCTCAATGTGATATCAGGAAGCTCAGATTCCGGAAAGTCAAGTATAATAAGAGCCATAAGATGGGTTACAGAAAATAGACCTGCAGGAGATTCAATAAAAAATTGGTATTCAAAAAAAGAGGACAAAGTATCCGTAAAAATAGACTTGGGAAACTGCTCTGTAGAAAAGGAAAGAGAAGGGAGCAAGACAAAATACATATTAAATACAAACTCCTCTGCAAAGGAGTTCGAAGCTCTTAGGTCAGACGTTCCAGAGGAGGTGTCTGAGGTCTTTGGCTTGTCTGATTTTAACCTACAAACACAGCACGACCCTTATTTCCTTCTGAATGACTCTCCCGGAGAAGTTGCAAGAAAACTGAACAGCCTAGTAGGTCTTGATATCATAGATGTGATTTTCAAAAACCTAAACTCTAAAATAACAAGCACCAAAAGAAACATAGAGGAGAATTCCTCTCTGGAAGAATCTATTAACACTCAAATAGAAAACCTAAACTGGATTGATTTGGCAGACAGACAACTAGCAGAAATTGAAAAAGAGCAGTTTAATCTGCTTATTAAAAAGAAAAAATTTGAGGAGATATCCAGACTTTCAGAAAGAGCAGAATACCTAAAACATCAGATAAAAGAATTGCAGCCAATCATAAAAAAGGAGAAGGACACACAGGCTCTTTTGGGGCTTCTTGATAAACTGAAATCAGACAGAGAAAAATGGAATAGGGTATGTCATATAGCTGAAAACATAAATGAGTTACGACTAAAGACAAAAGAGTCCATACCAGAGGAAGTAGTATATTCAGTAAACGATTTCAAAAAACATTTAGAAGAACACATATCAGAAAAAGAGAAATATGACGAGGTTAGTTACCAGACAGAGCTTATCAAGAGATTAAAAATAGACAGAAAAGAGCAGACAAAGATAAAAGAATCAAAGCAGAAAGATTTGGAAAATACTCTTTCAAAAAGCAAGATATGTCCTTTGTGCGGTTCAATACTTGACACAAGCAGAATAAAGGAGATGTTATAGATGAAATTTCTTGTAACTGGAGATTTACACCTTACGAATAAAACTCCCACTAACAGGATAGATGATTACGCTCAAACTGTTTGTGGTAAGTTTAATTTTCTGTTTGAGTGTGCAAAAAAATACAACTGTGAGGCTATATTACAGCCAGGAGACTTTACAGACTCGCCAAGCCTTCCTTATAGTTTTTTTGTTGAAATTCTGTCTGTGATAAAACGCCACAATATTCCTATTTTTCTTACATGGGGACAGCACGATTTAAGATTCAGAAACAGAGAAAATACTTTCCTTATGGCTCTTTATGAAGCTTGCCCTCAAGTCCACACAGTCTCAAAGGACACTTCTCCACAAAGATTTGGGGACTGTTTTATTTACGGTTCAGCCTGGGAAGAGGATATTCCAGAAATAATTAAGCCATCAGAATTCAATATCCTAATAACCCACAGAATGATTGTAAAAGAAAAACTGTGGGAAGGACAGACAGATTTTGTAGCTGCAAATTCATTTTTGAGAACAAACAAATTCTCTCTTATAGTATCTGGAGACAACCACACCAGCTTTTACTACAAGATTGGAAATAAAGAACTGTATAATCTCGGCTCCATGACTAGGTCTACTTCAACTCAATTGAACCACCGCCCCTGTGTTGCTGTTTATGACACAGAGAAATTGAGTGGAGAGATTATTTACATACCTATAAAAAAGTCAGAGGAAGTTTTTATGATAGAAAAAATTAACAGAGAGAAAGAGAAAAATGAGGAGCTTTCAGCATTTGTTAAAGGATTAGCAGAACACAAAGACGCTAGTCTGTCCTTTATAGATAATCTGAAGGAATACCTTAAAATAAACAAAATAGAAGAATCCATAGAGAAAATAATAAAGGAGAGCTTCCGTGAAAGAGATAATTAAGAAAATAGAAGAGATGAAAAAGGCAATAGAGGAATCAAAAAGTAAAGAGGCAAATTTACAAGGAAGAATTGAAGAAGCCGAAAACAGATTAAAATCAGAATACGGGTTCACATTGGAGCAAGCAGAGGAGTGGCTTTATAAGGAGAGAGAAACGATAGAAGCTAAAGAGGAAGAAATAAAAAGGAAATTTGAAGAGCTACAGGAGTCGTTTCCATGGAAATAAATTTTAGGAAAACCATAGACCAAAAACATGGACAGAGAGAACTGTTAATCAGACAGAAAGAGGAAGCCACAAAACTTGGAGAGAGCCTAAAAAAGAATCTTTCTGATTTGTTGAAGGCTAGAGAGATAGTTCAAATTGTAGCTTCTGATACTCAAAAAAGAATTGAATACCAGATAAGCAATTTAGTAACTTCAGCCTTGTCCTCTGTCTTTGCAGAACCCTATGCATTCACTCTTAAATTTGTGCAGAAGAGGGGAAGGACAGAAGCTGAACTAATTTTCACAAAAGAAAATAACGAGACTAGTGATTTGATAAACACTGCCGGTGGAGGAGCTGTTGATGTTGCAAGTTTTGCTTTGAGAATAGCTTTGTGGTCAATTAAAAAATCAAGAAACATAATGATAATAGATGAAGCCTTCAGATTCTTGAGCTTGGATTTGCAGGAAAAAGCTTCATCTATGATTAAAGAGATATCAAAAAAATTAGGAATACAGATAATAATGGTAAGCCATTTACCAGGGATGATACAAGAAGCAGACCGAGTAATTGGAATTGAAAATACCAGAGGAGAGTCTTATGTCAGAGAGCAATAAGTATAGCAGAGGAAAAGTCAAAGGAGGAGCTTTTGAAAGAGAGGTGGCTACAAAACTTTCTCTGTGGTTCTCAGAAGGAGAAAGAGAGGACATATTTTACCGCTCCCACAGTTCAGGAGCACGTTTTACTTCTAGGAAAAAGTCTGATAAGGATACAGCCTACCAATCGGGAGACATAACTTGTTCAGACCCTATCGGAGAGCCTCTGATAAATAAATGGTCAGTAGAGTGCAAAACCGGCTACGGAAAATGGGACGTTCTTGACTACATAGAGGGAAAGGTAAAAAGGTTTAGACTGAGTGAATTCTGGGAGCAAGCATGTAAAGATGCTGAAAGAAAAGAGCCTATACTAATATTTAGGAGGAAAGGAAAAGGAGTGTGCGTTTGTATCAGAACAGAATTTTATATGAGGCTTCTGTCTTATTTTCTTCCTGACAATCCTCTCCACATAATTCATATATCCAGTGAAGGAGTAAATAAACTTACTCTTATGAATCTTGAAGATTTCCTAGGGATGATTCCAGCAAAAAAATACATATCCTTAATTAATCAAAAGAGGCTATAATAAAATTAGAGGAGGTAAAAATGAATCTGTTAGATGCATCTTTGTGCTTAGACTGTGAGGAAATTTATACAAGGAGAGATTTTAACACAGGATGTCCTGTATGCAGCAGCAAGTATTCTGTTCCTCTAGTTAGATACATTAAACCAATACAAGGAGTAAAAAAAGAAGAAAAGAGCGTAACAAAAATAGGAGGGCACAATGGAACAGAAATCTAATAAGATTAGGGTCGCACTTCAAGTAATCGTGCTTGGGGCTTTTGTTTTATTCATATTTGGCTTTATCAGGTTTGTGAATGTGACGACCGCTCCGGAGATACCCATTTTGACAATGGCTGAATATGTCATCATGGAGATTGAGTTCGTAAACCTTGAGAATAACGACAACATGTGTAAGTATCTCATCGGGCAGAAGAACAAAGACGGTCAATATGAAAAGAAGGTTTACACGACCCATCTTTGTAAAATGTATTGCGTGGGAGATAGGCTTCTATTGAAGAAGCAAGTTCAATGAATAAGGAGGAAGTATTATGGCTAAGATAACATTTGAGGAGGCGTATAAGCTGTTGACCACGCCTGTTCCGAAGTTTGCCAAGCGGAAAGGGATTGGCATTAAAACGGTAATCGAGCTTGCGGAGCACTACCGCAAGCTTGTGCTTGGGAAGGAGGAGGTCATACGAGAGTTGTATGAGACTCGTTGACCTGTTTGGCAATCTTAGGTGAAGAGGGAAGCATTTATGTGCCCATATCGTCCAAATTATTTTAAGCTGTGCAGATATTTTGCGCCTCATGGATTAATGAGGAATAGGTGTGGTTGGTTAAGTGAGAAGGATTATGAATTGTGCAGAAACGATAGAAGGCATATGAATATAGGGAATTTGGAAATGAAAATAAAGTCTGTGAGCTGGGATTCAATATAACAAAAGATTGGGATAAACCAGAAGATAAAGCATGGGAGAAATATGAAAGCACCGTTTGCAATTGATTTGGGTGGACTAAAGGGATGTGCTACTGTTTATGATAAAGACGGTAATGTAGTTCATGAAATAACGGATTCAGGAATTGGTCTTATTCCTGAAAATGATAAGGTTGATTACAACACTAAACGCAATATGCTTAAAATTGTGTTGGCTATGAACGAAGCATTTAGCGATGGTGATGGGGAAGAGCTTTTAAGCTTTGATGAAAATAAACTATTTAGGATGAGTAAAGGAAAGTGTTTGTGTCGGTCTATAAAAGACATGACTGAGTGTAGATATTATATGCCGTGGAGAGGTACTTATCAGACAGATATGTGCGTCTGGTTAGATAAGTGGACAGGAACGATTTGCTTATGTCAGGAGGAGGAGAAATGACTATGGTATTAAGGCTGATTTTTAGGGAGCCTGTTTTTGATAGTGAAGGAAGGCTTATAAGATATAACTATAAAACAGATGAGGTAGTATTGGATGAACATTCACCGGCTTTTGA